>Ga0190265_10002082_pt1 | contig 13329 bp, 7 predicted proteins | sample Popmic124T_FD_133135 | JGI IMG/M metagenome (GOLD analysis project Ga0190265, IMG submission 133135) | Populus adjacent soil microbial communities from riparian zone of Indian Creek, Utah, USA - 124 T | ecosystem: Environmental > Terrestrial > Soil > Riparian zone | place: USA: Utah | collected... | reverse complement strand
CGGAGGGTCGACCCGACATTGAACGTCTGGCTTGCGAACGAGGACAGCGATATCTGGGCGAAGATCTGCTTGGTGGCATTGCTCGTCGCTGCCGCGCCGCCGCCCGTTCCGGAAACGACGAGCTGTAACGACCCAGGCCCCGAGACCGCGGTGAAGCTGTCGTACTGAAGCCCCGCGATCGTGATCTGGTCACCGGGCGCGAAATCGGAGGTCACGTTGAGGAGCAGTGTCTTGCCGCCGTCTTCGTAGGTGACCGCTGTCGACACCTTGCCGGCCGCGGCGCCGCCGATCGTGGCGGTCGTCATCGCCGTGTTCCAGAGCATGTCGAGCGAAGCCGGGATTCGCAGCCTGATGTCGTTGGCAGCCGTCATCGTCGGCGCGGTGGCGGCATCAGTAACGGTGGCCGTGCTCATCGCGGTGGCTGCGTCCGACACCGTGAATACCTGATTCGCCGCTTCGGTGAAGGACGGAGCCAATATCGTCTTGGTCTTGTCGTCAACGGCGGCGGTCGGGCCGTTGAAAGCGCCCGAGATCACGAGCTCGAGGCTGCTCGCCGGCGAGCCTGCGGTGAAGCCCGTGAACTGCGGTCCCGACACCACGATCTGGTCGCCCGGCGCGAAACTGGACGTGACATTGAGCCGAAGCACCTGGCCGGAGTTTTCGTAGGTCACGAAAGTGGAGACCTTGCCGGCGGCAGAGCCGGTGATCGTCGCGGTCGGGATCCCGGTATTCCAGCTCATGTTGAAGCCCGTCGGGATGCGCAGCCTTATGTCGTCCGTCGAATTGATCGTCGCCAGAGTCGCGTCGTCGGTGACCGTTACGGGCGCCATGGCCGTGGCCGCATCACCGACGATGAAAGTCTGGTTCGCGGAGCCGGAGACGGACGGTATGACGACGCGAATGGTCTTGTCGTCGGTGGCGGCGGTGGCGGCAACGGCCGAGCCGGCAGTCACGAGCTCCAGATTGTCCGCCGGAGAAAGGGCGGAGAAGTTGTTGAACTGCACGCCGGAGATGATGAGCTGGTCGCCACCCGCGAAGTTGGTCGTGATGTTGAGGACGAGCACCTGGCCGCCCGCCTCATACGTCGCAATGGTCGACACTTTAGCCGCCGCGGAGCCACTGAGCGTGGCGGTCCCGTCAGCCGTGTTCCACGCCATGCCGAACCCCGTGGGGATGCGGATGCGCAGGTTGGCCGACGCCGTCAGGGTCGGTGATCCGTCCTCGAAGACGGTGATCGTGCTCGCGGTGGTCGTGCCTTGGCTATGGGCGAAGACCTGATCGGCCGCCGAAGAGATGGTGAGCGGCGCGAAGATCTGGATGGTTCGCGTGTCGGTTACCGCCGTGCCGCCGCCGGCACCGGATACGACGAGCTGCAAGTTGTCCGCACCCGAGATGGCGGTGAAATTGTCGAACTGAACCCCGGAAACCGTGATCTGGTTGCCGGCCACGAAATCCGCGGTCACGTCGAGCACCAGCGTACGTCCGCCGTCCTCGTAGCTGACAGTCGGTGAGACCTTTGCCGCCGCGGGCCCGCCGATCGTCGCAGTGGTAAGAGCGGTGTTCCAGGTCATGTTGAAGCCGGCAGGTATCCGAATCCGGAGATCGTCCGCAGCGGTGATTGTCGGCGCCGTGGCGTTGTCGATGACGGTGATGATGGCCGCACCGACCGCGGGATCGCCCACGGTGAACGTCATGTTCGCCAGCGACGCAAGGCTGGGCTGGACGATCTGCTTCGTCCGGTCGCTGGTGCTGGCCGTGCCGCCACTCGCGCCGGAGATGACGAGCTGGAGGGCGGTGGCAGCCGAAGTGGCGCTGAAGTTGTTGAACTCGAGCCCCGAGACCGTGATCTGGTCACCGGCCGCAAAGTTCGAGGTTACGTCGAGAACCAGCGTCTTGCCCGCGTCCTCATAGGTCACGGTCGTGGAGACCTTGCCAGCCGCGGCGCCGCCGATCGTGGCCGTCGTCGTCGCGGTATTCCAGGTCATGTTGAGCGCGGCGGGGATGCGGAGCCTGATGTCGCCGGCGGCGGTGATCGTAGCCGATGCGACATCGTCGGTTACCGTCGCCGTCAACATTGCCGTGGCCGGATCGCCCACCGTGAAGATCTGATTGACGGCTTCGGTGAGTGCCGGCCGCACTATCGCCTTGGTCTTGTCGTCGCTGGCGGCGGTTGTACCCACGGCGGATCCCGAGACGACCAGCTCCAGCGGCTGCGCCGCCGACGGCGCGGTGAAGTTGCTGAACTCGAGCCCTGACACTGTGATCTGGTCTCCGTTCGCGAAGCTCGAGGTTACGTTCAACCGCAGCACGTTGCCGCCGCTCTCGTAAGTCACCGTCGACGAGACCTTGCCCGTGGCGGAACCGCTGAGCGTGGCCGTCGTCACCGCCGTATTCCAGGTCAGGTTGAGCGCGGCGGGGACGCGAATGCGGATGTCGTTGGTAGAGGTGATCGCGGCGTCAGCTGCGTCTTCCGTTATCGTCAGCGCCGACATCGCAGTCGCCGGATCGGCGACGGCGAAAGTCTGGTTGGCTGCGCTGCTCAGGGTGGGGCCGACTATGGTCTTTGTCCTGTCATCAGTCGTGACGGCAGCGCCGCCGGCCCCCGATACCACCAGCTGGAGATTTCCCGCGGGCGAGGCCGCCGTGAACGTGTTGAAGCTGAGTCCCGACACGATGATCTGGTCGGCGGCCGCGAAGCTGGTGGTGACGTTCAGGCGGACTACCTTGCCGCCTTCCTCATAGCTAACCGTCGTCGAAACCTTGCCCGCGTCGGCTCCGCTGAGCGTGGCGGTCAGGTCAGACGTGTTCCAGAGCATGTTGACGCCGGCCGGGATCCTGATGCGAATGTCGTTGGTCGCCGTGATGGACGGTGAGCCATCTTCGGTGATAGTGATCGCGCTGATGGAGGTAGTCGCTGCGTTTACCGCGAATACCTGATCCGCCGCCGATGAGAAGCTCAGCGCCGGGTATATGAACTTTGTCCGCGCGTCCGTGGCTGCCGTGGCTCCGGCCGGACCGGACACTGCCAGCTCCAGGCTGCTCGTGGGTGAGGCGGCGCTGAAGTTGTCGTACTGAAGTCCGGCCACTGTGATCTGATCACTTGTGGCGAAATCCGATGTCGCGTTGAGGACCAGCGTTTTCCCCGCGTCCTCGTAGCTGACGGCGGTCGAGACCTTTGCCGCCGCGCCGCCGCCAATCGTGGCGGTGGTGAGCGCCGCGTTCCATGTCATGTTCAACCCAGCGGGGATGCGCACGCGGATGTCGTTGGCGGCCGTGACCGTGGCGAACGTCGAGTTATCGGTGATCGTCACCGTGCTGATCGTCGTCGCCGCATCGCCGACGCTGAACACCTGGTTCGCGGCCGAGAGGATCGTCGGCTGGACGACCCGCTTGGTCCGGTCGCTCACCGTCGTGGTGGCGCCGCCGGATCCTGACGCAACGAGCTCGAGCGCCGCTGGTCCCGAAGCGGCGCTGAAATTGTTGAACTCGAGCCCCGACACAGTGATCTGGTCGCCGCCCGCGAAATCCGAGGTCACGTCGATGACGAGTGTCTTCCCGGCGTCCTCGTAGGTCACCGCGGTCGAGACCTTGCCCGATGCGGCGCCGCCAATCGTCGCCGTGGTCGCCGCGGTGTTCCAGGTCATGCTGACCGAGGCGGGTATGCGAAGCCTGAGGTTGTTCGTCGCCGTAATCATCGGCGCGGTGGCGTCGGTGATGGTCGCCGTGTTCATCGACGCGGCCGGATTCCCGACGACGAACGTCTGATTCGCCGATTCGGTGAACGCGGGCGTCTCGATGATCTGTTTCGTTCGGGCGTCAGTGGCGACGGTGGCGCCGCCGGCCGAGCCGGAGGTAACGAGCTGCAAGCCTGCCGGCGCCGCAACGGCGGTGAAATTGTTGAACTGAAGACCGGAAATGATGATCTGATCGCTCGACGACCAGCTCGACGTGACGTTTACGCGCAGCACCTGACCGCTGTTCTCGTAGGTGACCGTCGTCGAGACCTTGCCGGCGTCGGAGCCGGTGATTGTGGCGGTGGTAATGCTCGTGTTCCACGTCATCCCGAAGCCCGTGGGGATGCGGATCCTGATGTCGTTGGTGGAGTTGATCACCGGAGAGCCGTCCTCGGTGATCGTGATAGCGCTCATCGCGGTCGACGGATTTCCAACCGCGAATACCTGGTTGGCAGCCGATGATATCGTCTGGCCGGCAAGGCGGGAGGCGGGCGCCACTAGCGCGGCAAGGGCGAGCGCGGCGGCGAAAAACGACCTCATCGGCAAGCGAGCGGTGCCAACGACCGGAACCGCCAATGGCGGGGTCGCCAATGCCGTCTTTGCCTCAACCGAGCCTGTCCTGGCGGTCATCAGCGTCATTGAGTCCGGTAAATACGGCATAAGGGCGTCGTCCACAGTCGCGAACGGCGCCCGATACCATGTACTCAATGACAGTTTTTATGACGATTTAGTCACACTATTTTCGTGATTTTCTCACCCTGATTTGTTAGCCTTCCTTGTCCTCGTATTGGTCTTTCAGGCTGGCAACGACGTTGGGGTCGGCAAGGGTGGTCGTATCGCCCAGAGCCCGACCTTCGGCGATGTCCCGAAGCAGCCGCCTCATGATCTTCCCGGACCGCGTTTTTGGCAGGTCGGCGGAGAATAGGATGTCGTCCGGACGGGCGAGCGCGCCGATCTTTTTTGCCACGAATTCCCGCAGCTCCTCCCGCAACTCAGGGGTCTGCTTGTTCTTGTCCCGAAGTGTCACAAAAGCGGCGATCGCCTGGCCCTTGAGCTCGTGCGCCCGGCCGACAACCGCGGCTTCCGCGACCGCGGGGTGCTCGACGAGCGCCGATTCGACTTCCATGGTGCCAATGCGGTGGCCGGCGACGTTGAGGACGTCGTCCACCCTCCCGAGGATCCAGTAGTAGCCGTCCTCGTCGCGTTTCGCGCCGTCGCCAGGAAAGTACAGATCCGGCCGCCCTTCCCACTTGGTGAAGTAGGTCTGGACGTATCGCGCGTCGTCTCCCCAGATCGTCCGCAGCATCGCCGGCCAGGGTTTGGTCAGCGCCAGCAACCCGCCACCGACATCAATCCGCTTGCCCAGCGAATCCAGTAATTCAGCCGCGTAGCCGGGTAGTGCCATCGTCGCGCTGCCCGGCTTGGTCGCCGTCAGTCCCGGCAGGGGAGAGATCACTATGGCGCCAGTCTCCGTTTGCCACCAGGTGTCAACGATCGGACACCGACCGCCGCCGATGTGCTCGCGATACCACATCCACGCTTCCGGATTTATCGGCTCGCCAACAGATCCCAACAGCCGCAGCCGCGACAGATCGTGCTTCGCGGGATGCTCGTCGCCCCATTTCATGAAGGCGCGAATCGCTGTCGGCGCCGTGTAAAGGATGGTGACGCCGCGACGCTCGCAGATGTCCCAGAACCGATCCTTCTCCGGCCAGTCCGGCGCGCCTTCGTACATCACGCACGTCGCACCGTTGGCGAGCGGGCCATAGACGAGGTACGAGTGGCCCGTCACCCAGCCGATGTCCGCCGTGCACCAGAAGACGTCGTCCTCCTTGAGATCGAAAACCATCTTCATCGTGGCCGCGACTCCGGTGAGGTATCCGCCCGTGGTGTGGACGATGCCCTTGGGCTTGCCGGTCGTGCCCGAGGTATAGAGGATGTAGAGCACATCTTCCGCATCCATCGTCTCCGGCTCGCACACGAGCGGCGCGTCGCGCATCAACCGGTGCCACCAGTGGTCGCGACCTTCCCGCATTTCCGCGAAAGCTTCGTCACCCGACGCCCCCGCTCTGCGCTGAACCACTACGACGTGCTCGATCGACGGCGTCTCCTCGAGCGCCTTGTCGGAATTCCTCTTGAGGGGGATCACCTGGCCGCGCCTATAGCCGCCGTCCGCGGTGATCAGCACGCGCGCCTTGGCATCGTTGATGCGATCCCGCAGTGATTCGGGGGAGAATCCGCCGAATACGACCGAATGGATCGCGCCGATGCGCGCGCATGCGAGCATCGAGATCACGGCTTCCGGAACGAGAGGCAGGTAGATCGCGACGCGATCGCCTTTGCCGACACCGAGCTTCCTGAGAACGTTGGCGAACTTCGAGACTTCCCGATAAAGATCCCAGTAAGTCAGAGTTCGCGTGTCGCCGGGCTCGCCCTCCCAGATGAGCGCGGCTTTGTTGCGGCGCGGACCGCGCACGTGCCGGTCGACGCAGTTGGTGGCGATGTTCAGCTTTCCGCCCGTGAACCATTTGGCGTGGGGCGGCTTCCACTCGAGCACGCGGCTCCACGGCCTGATCCACTCGAGCTCGCGCGCCTGGTCGGCCCAGAACTTCTCGTAGTCGCGCGCTGCCTTCTCGTAGAGATCGGGGGACGAGACATTGGCCGCGAGCCGGAACGCCGGGTCGGGCTCGAACTTCCTGTTTTCCTGGAGAAGAACGTCGATGTCGCTCATTGGTCCCGTCGTTAATCTTCGCCGACTTCGCGAGCGCGAAAGGATACCGCGTTTTGCGCCCCTCTCGCCAGAGTGGCAAGTTCTAGGCACATGACAGCCACAAGCGCGCGGCTCGACCCGCCCCTGCTCGAAGTCGCCGCACTGGGCCGCGCCTTCGGTCCGAGAAGAGCTGTCTCGAACGTCTCGTTCTCCCTCAGGCAGGGAGAATGCCTGGCTCTGTTCGGACCCAACGGAGCGGGAAAAACCACACTCCTGCGGGTACTGGCCGGATTGCTCAAGCCGAGCGCCGGCAACGCACGACTGTCGGGGATGGAGCTGCCGGGGGGGCCGGCGGCGCGCGCCCGCGTCGGACTCATATCACACCACACGATGCTGTACGAGGCGCTGACCGGACGCGAGAACGTCCGCTTCGCGGCACGGCTGCACGGGATCACCGATCAGAGCCGCGTCGATGCCGCCCTCGACCGGATGGCTATGCTGCCAAGGGCGGACACACCGGTGCGCTCGCTCAGTCGCGGAATGCAGCAGCGAATCTCGATCGCGCGGGCGATGGTCCACTCTCCAAGGCTCGTGCTGGCGGACGAGCCCTACAACGGTCTGGATGAGAGCGGTGCGCGCTCGCTCACCTCGCTGCTCCGTGCGCTGAGGGAAGCGGGCACGGCGATCATCCTCGTCACCCACAATCTTCACGAGGGCCTCGCTCTCGCAACGCACGCCGCGATCATGAAGTCGGGATCGTTCATCCGCTTCGACAGGAAGGATGCGATCGATTCGACCCGGTACGCGGAGCGATATCGCGAATCCCTGGGCGCCAGTGTCTGAGGTCGTCGCGGCAGCATGGGTGATCGCGCGCAAGGACCTCGCGATCGAGTTCCGGACGAGAACCGCCTTCCTCTCGTCCGTCGTCTTCGCGCTTCTCGGTCTCGTGATCTTCTACTACGCGTGGGACCCGACGGCGGTGTCCGCGATCGACCTGGCGCCGGGAGTGCTGTGGGTGATCTTCACGTTCTCCGGACTGCTCGGCCTCAACCGGTCGTTCAGCGTCGAGAGCGCAGACCACGCGATCGACGGCCTGCTGGCGTCGCCGGTCAGCCGCGAATCGATCTTCATCGGGAAGGCGCTCGCCAACCTCGTGTTCGTGGCGGCGGTACAGGTGGTCGCGATGCCGGCGCTCGCGATCTTCTACAACCTGCCCCTGATTGAGATCGCCGTTCCGCTCCTCGGCGTCGCCACCCTTGCGGCGATAGGACTGGTCGCCGTCGGCACTCTCTTCAGCGCGATGGCGGCCAACACCCGTCTCGCCGAGCTGCTGCTGCCGATCCTGGCGCTTCCCTTCTTCGTTCCGATCGTGATGGCGGCGGCGCAGGCGACGTCGCGACTCCTGAGCGGTCGCCCCGTGGCCGAGGCCAGCTCCTGGATCAAGCTCCTTCTCGCCTACGACCTGATCTTCGCGGTCGCCTGCACGCTCGCGTATGCGCACACAATCGAAGACTGACGCACACGCCGTCCCGTCGCCTTAAATTGGACGTGTGAAGCTCTCCTGGCTCTCAACTGCCGCTGTCGTCGCGGTCGCCGCCGCGATGGTGCGCGCCATCGCGTTCACCCCGCTCGAGCTCCGTCAGGGCGCGGCCCAGAAGATCTTCTACATCCACGTGCCCGCGGCGTGGGTGGCGTTTCTCGCCTTCGCGCTGGTTGCCGTTGCGAGTGCGGTTTTTCTGTGGCTGCGCGACCAGCGCCTCGACCGCTTCGCCGAAAGCTCGGCCGAGGTCGGCGTCGTGTTCACGACGGTCGTGCTGATCACCGGGCCGCTCTGGGCGAAGCCGATCTGGGGAACGTATTGGGCGTGGTGGGACGTCCGGCTCGTGTCCACGCTCTTTCTGTGGTTCATCTACGTCGCTTACATCGTTCTGCGGGGCGCCATCGAATCGCCCGAGCTCCGCGCGCGCTATTCCGCCGTCCTCGGCATACTCGGCGCGATGTTGATTCCGTTCATTCATTTGAGCGTTTACCTGTTCGCGACGCTGCACCCCCTCCCGATCGTGGCGAAAGCGAGCAAGCCGTCGCTGCCGGGCGAAATGTTGCTGACGCTGTTCGTGTCGCTCGCGGCGTTCACGCTCCTCTACATCGCGTTCGTCCGGGCGCGCTACGTGTACGCGACGGAGCGCGACCGCATCGCCGCGGCCGAAGTGGTGGATGCCTGAGACATCGTTCTACTATTACCTCGCGTATGTCGCCGCGCTCGGCATCTATGCCTTGTACGGCGTGAGCCTCGGCGTGCGCCGCAATCGCCTGCGGGGGAAATAGTGGCGGGAGCCGTCTCCACGCCGCCGGTCTCGACTCCGACCAGCATCTCCGATCCGGTCAACGCGCGGATTCTCGCGGTGTCGGAGGATCGGATCGCCGGCTTCGCCGTCGAGCCCTTCGCGCAGATTGCGTTCGCCGCCGAGCTGTCGGAGGAGGTCGTGATCGAGAGGCTTCGCGCGATGCTCGCCGCCGGCGTCATCAGGCGCATCAGGCAGACGCTGATGGCCACCAATCTCGCGCCGGGCGCGCTGGTGGCGTGGCGGGTCGATGCCGGGAGGCTCGACTCCGCCTTTGCGTACATGGTGAACGACGATCCGTTCTCCGGCCACGTCGTGATTCGCTCCACGGACGCGGAGACTCCCGGGTCGGTGTATCGCCTGTGGACGACGCTCAAGGTGCCGCAGGGATTCTCGATGGAGCGGCACTGTGATTTCCTCGCCGCCCAGACCGGTGCGACGGCCTATCGGATCATGCCCGCCAAGCGGCTGTTCGCGCTCGGCGTTGGACACGTGCGCCGGAAGGGAATGGAGCCGGGCTCGAAGAGTGAGGTCAAGGGCCGCGTTCTCGACACCAACATCGTCGAGCTCGATGCGCTCGAGTGGCGCGTGCTTACGACGCTCAAGCGCGAGTTCGAGGTCGATGAGATTTCACCTGGTCCGTGGGCGAAACGGGCGAGTGAGGCGGGGGTCGGCCTCGACGAATTCATCGATGTCGCGCACTCGCTCAGCGCCCGTGGAGTGGTCGGCAGGTTCTCGACCTTCCTCGAGCATGTGAAGCCATCCGCAGCCGGAGAGCGCGTCACGCGCTACAACGCGCTCTTTCACTGGCGTGTCCCGCCCGGACGCGAGATCGAAGCCGGCACCGAGATCGGACGCCACCACATACTGACTCACGCGTACTGGCGGGAGGGCGGTCCCGAGTTCGGCAACGTGAACCTGATGGCCGTCGCCCACGGCACCGACAAGGAGCTCGTACTTGCGCACAAGGATGCGATCGATGCGCACCTCGAGGCCGTCGGAATCCCGGTGTCGTACACCAACGTGTTCTGGGGTGGGAGGAGCGAGATCAAGCCGTCCGAGATTTCACCGCTCAAGTACGCCGAATGGGCGGCACGCGTTGGGCTCGAGGCCGACCGGGAGTCGAGGAGAGGCCTCTGACCGGGCGGGAGGGAGAGGGGAACGGGAAGGTGTTCCTCGTCGGTGCCGGGCCCGGTGATCCGGGCCTGATTACGGTGAGAGGGAAACAGCTCATCGAGTCGGCGGATGCCATCGTCTACGACGCGCTCGCGAATCCGGCGCTCCTGCCAGCCGATGCACGCGACACCGGCTACCCCGAGCTCTACTACGTCGGAAAGCGAGGCGGCGGCAAGGAATCCTTCTCGCAGGAGGACATCAACTCTCTCCTCGTCCGGCTCGCGCGCGAAGGAAAGCGCGTCGTGAGACTGAAGGGCGGCGACCCGTTCGTGTTCGGCCGCGGAAGCGAAGAGGCGCAGGCGTGCAACGACGCGACGGTTGCGTTCGAGGTCGTGCCTGGTGTCACGGCGGGCATCGCCGCTCCGGCGTATGCCGGCATTCCCGTCACGCACCGCGGCATCTCGACTTCGGTGACGTTCGTCACCGGACACGAGGATCCGTCCAAGCCGGCGACGCTCACCGACTGGGGCGCGCTCGCAAAGACCGGCGGCACAATCGTGCTCTACATGGGCGTGAAGACGCTCCCCTCCATCGCGCTCGCGCTCATGGACGGCGGTCTGCCGGGAGAGATTCCGGCGGCGGCCATTCAGTGGGGAACGCGCTGGAACCAGCGCACCGTCGTCGCGACGCTCGAGACGCTCGCGGCGAAAGCCGAGGAACAGAACGTGACCGCGCCGGTGATCACGGTCATCGGCTGGTCCGTCGTGTTGCGCGACGAGATAGACTGGTTCGAGCGGCGGCCTCTGTTCGGAAAGCGCATCGTGGTCACGCGCGCAACGCAGCAGGCACCAGCCTTGACCGACAAGCTGCGCGACCTTGGCGCGGAAGTCCTCGAGGTACCCGCCACGCGCATCGCGCGCCTCGATTCGTCGCCGCTCCGCGCGGCAATCGCACGCATCGACAACTATCAGTGGCTTGTGTTCACCAGTCAGAACGCGGTCGCGATCTTCTGGGAACATCTCCTTGCGAGCGGTCGTGATGCGCGAGCTCTGGCCGGCCTCAAGCTGAGCGCGGTGGGACCGGCTACCGCCGGTGCGCTGCTGGAGCGCGGTCTCGCCGTCGACACCATCCCCGACCGCTTCGTCGCTGAGGCGTTGCTCGATTCCATGCGCTCCCGCGACGATGTCGCGGGAGCGAAAGCGCTGTACGTCACGGCGGAAGGTGCGCGCGAGGTTTTGCCCGATGGGTTGCGCGAGATCGGGGCGGAGGTGGATGTCGTGCAGGCGTACCGCTCGATTCACGACGGAGAGGGATCGGATCGTCTCGCGCGGGCGATCGAGAGTGGAAAGGTCGATCTGATCACATTCACATCCGCGTCGGCTGTGCGCGGCTACATCGAGTCCGTGGGGCGTGAGCTCGGCGCCCGCGTTCCCGCCGCTTCGATCGGCCCCCAGACATCGGAAGCTTTGCGCGTTGCCGGCGTCGAGGTCCGGCACGAAGCGAAGGAATCCACGATCGACGGACTCGTGGCGGCGATCATCAGTGGCATCTAAGCGCAGCGCGAAGACGGACCCGGACGTCGTTCGCATTGGCACCCGCGCATCGGAGCTGGCGCTGCGGCAGGCGCGACTGGTCGAGAAAGCGCTTCTCGATCGTGGCGTTCGCTCGGAACTCGTGACTTTCAAGACGACCGGCGACAAGAACCTCGACCAGCCGCTCTCCGAGATCGGCGCCAAGGGATTGTTCACCCACGAGCTCGAGGTCGCGCTGGCGAAGGGGAAAATCGACTGCGCGGTTCACTCGCTGAAGGATCTGCCGACCGAGCTGGCGGACGGTCTGGAGATCGTCGCTCAGCTCGAGCGCGAGGATCCGCGGGACTGTGTAGTCGTCAATCGAGTCACCGGTGCCGAAGGGCTCGACGATCTTCCGGCCGGCTCGCGCGTCGGTACATCGAGCCTGCGCCGCCGCGCGCAGCTGATGGCGCGCAGGCCCGACCTCGAGGTCGTGGAGCTGCGCGGCAACGTGCCGACGCGGCTCAACAAAGTGGAAACAGGGAAAGTCCACGCCGCAATCCTCGCCGCAGCCGGGCTGATTCGCCTTGAGGCGACGCAGCGCATCGCGATGTTTCTGGACGCGCCCGGTTGGCTGCCGGCGGCGGGGCAGGGTGCGATCGCGATCGAGGTGAGTGCCGATTCGCCGCATCGCGGCACGCTTGCGTCGCTCGATCACCGCCCGACATCAGTGGCGACGCGCGCCGAGCGAGCTTTCCTCGCCGCGCTCGAGGGCGGGTGCCAGGTGCCGATCGGCGCGCTCGTGAGCGTTGAGGGGGGGATCCATACATTATATGGTATGCTCTCGGATCTGACCGGAAAGCACATCGTCCGCGGCTCGCGAGTCGTCGACCCCGACTCTCCCGAATCGAGCGGCGAGGATCTCGCGGCCGAGATCAGAGCCCGCGGGGGCTCGAGCCTGTTGGTCGAGCTGCGCGAGGCGGTGAAGCTGCCCGCGCCGCAGCCCGAATAGTGTCGAGCTTCCCGCACCATCGGCCGCGCCGCCTGCGGCGCACGGCGGCGCTTCGCAACCTCGTGCGCGAGACCCACCTGGCGCCGGCGCAGCTGGTCCTGCCCGTGTTCGTGCGCGATGGCAAGAAGCTGCGGAAGCCGGTTGAGTCGATGCCCGGGGTGAATCAGACCTCCGTCGACGAGATGCTTCGCGACGCGGAAGCGGCGGCAGCCGCCGGTGTGGGTGGAATCATCGTTTTCGGGATTCCAGAGACCAAGGATGCGACCGGCTCGGCGGCGTGGGACGACAGGGGAGCCGTTCAATCCGCGGTGCGCGCTCTCAAGAAGGAAGTGCCCGACCTCGTCGCAATCACCGATGTGTGCATGTGCGAGTACACAGATCACGGCCATTGCGGCGTGCTCAGGAATGGCGAGGTCGACAACGATGCGACGCTGGAGCTCCTGTCGCGGGCAGCTCTCTCGCACACCAGGGCGGGCGCCGACATCGTCGCGCCGAGCGACATGATGGACGGGCGCGTGCGGGCGATCCGCACTGCGCTCGATGCCGATGGCTTCAACGGCGTGTCCATACTCAGCTATGCCGCCAAGTACGCATCGGGCTATTACGGTCCGTTCCGCGAGGCCGCCGAGTCCGCGCCGAAGAGCGGCGACCGCCGCGGCTACCAGATGGATCCGGGCAACTCCGACGAGGCGTTGCGCGAAGTGCTGGCCGACATCGAGGAAGGCGCGGACGCGGTGCTGGTCAAACCGGCCGGTCCGTACCTGGACATCGTCGCGCGCGTGAAGCTCGAGACCGGTTACCCGGTTGCCGCCTACCAGGTGAGCGGCGAGTACGCGATGATCTGCGCCGCGGCCGAGCGCGGGTGGATCGACCGGGAGCGGGTGATGATGGAGTCGCTGCTCGG
>Ga0190265_10002081_pt1 | contig 13332 bp, 9 predicted proteins | sample Popmic124T_FD_133135 | JGI IMG/M metagenome (GOLD analysis project Ga0190265, IMG submission 133135) | Populus adjacent soil microbial communities from riparian zone of Indian Creek, Utah, USA - 124 T | ecosystem: Environmental > Terrestrial > Soil > Riparian zone | place: USA: Utah | collected... | reverse complement strand
GGCTCGCAGCCGGCGCAGGGACGCTCGCTGGCCGCATTCTTGTCTGGCTACGCGCTCGTCTGGGCGATCTTCGGTTTCGTGGCTCTCAGCGGCGACATGTTGCTGCACCGCTTCGAAGACTCCTCCGGGTGGTTGTCGGCGCGCCCCTGGTTGCTTCCCGCGTCGGCTCTGGCCCTGGCGGGCCTGTTCCAGTTCTCGAGTCTCAAGGATCGCTGTTTGCGCGAATGCCGTCACCCCGGCCCCTTCTTGTTGCGACACTACCGACGGGGGCCGGGTGCGGCGCTCGAGCTCGGACTTCGTCACGGCTTGTTCTGCCTCGGATGTTGTTGGGCCTTGATGCTGTTGATGTTCGCCGTGGGCGTTGCGAACCTGGCTTGGATGGCCGTACTTACGGCTCTGATGGTCTACGAGAAGACGGGACGACTGGGAGAGTGGGTGGCACGGTACGCGGGTGCCACCTTCCTGTTCATGGCCGCCGTCGTCGTGCTTACCAGATCGGGCTTCTAGTTTCGGAATCCGCGCTAGACGATCTCTACTACCGTCGCATCCCGCTCCGAGAGCAGGTCTTCAATCGCGCCCCCGTCAACCGGCTTGGAGTACAGATATCCTTGCGCGAAAGCGCAACCCATCGCGAGCAGCACGCTCGCTTGATCTTTGCTCTCAACTCCTTCGGCCACGACGCCCAAGCCGAGCGTGTCACCAAGCTTCACCACCGCACGCGCTAACGCGGACTCTTCTGGACCGGAGGCAACAAAGTCAACGAACGACTTGTCGATCTTGAGGAAGTCGATTGGGAATCTCCGAAGATATCCGAGGGAGGAGTAACCGGTCCCGAAGTCATCAATTGCAAGACGAACCCCGAGTGCCTTGATCTCATTCAACCGGTTCGCAACAGCCTCCGAGTCGTGAACGAGTACACCCTCGGTGATTTCGAGCATCAGGCTGTTGGGCGCGAGCTGGGAGTCGTGGAGAATCGACTTCAGCTCATCAAGGAAGCCGGGGTCATGGAATTGCACCGGTGAGACATTGACTGAGACGCGAAGCGCTTCCTCTCTGGGAAACTGGCTCTGCCACTGGGCCACGGTCGTGCACGCTCGACGAAGGACCCACCGCCCGATATCTATGATCTGACCGTTCTCCTCAGCGAATGGAATGAAATCTAGCGGGGCCACCACGCCTCGCGTCGGATGGCGCCAGCGAACGAGAGCCTCAACGCTCTGGAGGTTCTCATCCTCCACCCGCACAATCGGTTGGTACTGAAGGAAGAACTCATCCTTGTCGACTGCTCGCTGCAGGTCCGTGCGGAGCTCCAGCCGCGCGTTCAGGTCCCTGCTCATGGCGGACTCGAATACGGCGTAGCCTCCCTTTCCATTGCGCTTGGCCTCATACATCGCGATATCTGCATCGCGGAGAAGCTCATCCGAACCTCTCGTGCCGGGAGTCGGTTCGATGGCTATTCCGACACTTGCGCTGATCGGAATTCCATTCTCGCCTACCGATGTCGACGCGGCAACGGTCTGGAGGATACGTTCCGCGACGCGTGTTGCTTCCTCGGTACCTTCCAAATCCTCCAGAAGAACGGCGAACTCATCCCCGCCGAGTCGAGCGATCGTGTCTGCCGAACGAAGAATTCCGGCAATCCCTTGACCGATCTCTTGGAGCAGCGCATCACCGGCAGGGTGTCCTTTGGTGTCGTTGACGGTCTTGAAGTCGTCGAGATCCACGAACAGAACTCCCAGAGCACTTGCGTCACGAGCTTGTCGCGCCCGGGCATGTTCGACGCGGTCGATGAAGAGAGCGCGGTTGGGCAACCCGGTGAGGGAATCGTGGAAGGCTTGGTGAGTCACCTTTTCTTCAAGTCGTTTGCGCTCGGTTATGTCCTGAACGGTTCCAACGAGTCGCCCGACGTGGCCCTCTTCGTCGGTGATCGACCGTCCCGCAGCTTGAATGAGCCTTAGCGTCCCGTCAGGTCGGCTAAGCCGCGTTTCGACCTCGAAATCGTCTGCATTTGAAAGTGCATATTCCAGGATGCTCTCGAGCTTGCCGCGCTCGGCGGCTGGAATCATCGCCATGAAGCTGTCGTAAGTCGGCTCGAAGTCTAAGTCGACGCCGCAGATGCGGTAGAGCTCGTCGGACCAGTCGACGTGACCGGAGACCACGTCCCAGTCCCAGCTTCCGATGTGCGTGAGGGCCTGAGCCTCGGAGAGGTCGTCGATCGCAACCTCCAAGGCCGTGCGAGCCGACCGTTCGGCGGCCAAGCTCAGTTCGTTCAGCTTCCAGGTCGTGAGTGCAGCAATGCTTTCGCCAGCGATGAACAGCGCATGCAACGCAGCCCACTTCCATGGGTTCCTCAAGGCCGCCGAGTGATTGAAGACCGAGTCGGGGTCGATCGCACCCATTACACCGTGGTGGAGGAGCACAAATCCGATCGCCAGAAGGAAGGGGTACCACGACTGGTACAGAGCCACCACGGCCACCATGACGAAGAAATGGAAGTGCATCTCGATGAGCCCGCCCGTGAGGTGCACGAGGATCGCGGATGAAGCGACCAGGCCGAGGGTTGCAAACGATGCCCTGAAGTCACGACTGGGACCTCTGAACGATGCCGCCGCGGCGAATATCGCCACGACCGCCACCTCCAGGAAGGGGTGGACCAGCCCGTAGCCAAGTTGGATCCCGACGACCCATAGCGCGGGCACATGCACCCACAGGATCACAAGAATCGTCAGATGCCGGCGTCTCCAGGACTCGGCAGTGAGTGTGCTCCCGTTGGGCAGGATGGACCAGACCCTGGCTAGGGCGGGGCTATTCAATTTGTCCTACTTCCAGCACGCCTGCTCATATGGAGTTTCTATCGGCAGCCAGATCTGATTCTGGATATTGAGAGGTGGGCCGCGCCGATGAATTTCGATTGGTCGGGCCGGTCTTGATCGGTGATGGGGCGACCTTGTACTGGTTGGAGTACTCCCCATCCTCCATGGGATTGTCCTTGTGCTGCTCCCTTGTCAGGTTTTATCGACCTGTCTGTTATGTGAAGGGAAAGTCGGGTAGACGGCGCTGACTTATTCGAACCGTCTTCTGAGGGGGTACCACAATGCAAGAGTTCCAAGATGGTCTTGGCGATGCGTGGGCATCAGTCGCGACTTTCCTGCCGAAGTTCATCGCCTTTCTGGCGATTCTGGTCATCGGCTATTTCGTAGCCAAAGCAATCGCAAAGGTCGTCGACGGAGTACTGGAGCGCGTCGGATTCGACCGCGCTGTCGAGCGGGGTGGTATCGGGACAGCTCTGGCTAAGTCTCGGTACGATGCGTCCTCGCTGCTGGCCAAAGTGGCCTTTTACGTTGTCCTGCTGTTCGTCCTGCAGCTTGCGTTCGGCATGTTCGGACCAAACCCCGTCAGTGAGCTCATCACCGGCGTCGTTTCTTACCTGCCTAACGTCTTCGCGGCCATCCTGATCGTCGTCGTTGGAGCCGCAATCGCGGCAGCCGTAAAGGAGATCGTGGAAGCGTCGCTGGGGGGCCTGTCGTACGGAAAAGGTCTGGCACTTGCAGCCAGCACCACGATTCTCGTCATCACGGTCTTTGCAGCACTGGATCAGCTCAACATCGCTGAGAACGTTGTAACGGGTCTCTTCTACGCTCTGCTCGCCATCGTTGTGGGGTCCGCCGTGGTTGCTGTTGGTGGCGGGGGAATCAAGACGATGCAGCGTTACTGGGAACGAACCGCAGACCGTGCTGAGCGAGAGAGCTCGAATGTGCGGGACGAGATGGATGGAGCAGGAGATCGCATCCGTGACCGTGTCGAGACGCGCGCCGAGCAGGCAGGTGTCGGCCGCGAATCCACGCAGCCGCAGCCAACTGGTGTCACCGGGTCAACGCGACCCCACTCGAACCAGCCGGGCTCTCCACCTCGGCGTTAGGTCGTATTGCTCAGCTCTCGGCCGTTGAACAAACAGCTGCCGAGGGGCCTGGGCCGTGACATCGCCGTTCAGCGGACCCTTCGCAGTGTCAAGCGGAGGGTCCGCTCGGTGGTTCAGGTCGGTTCCTATGCGTCTGCGATTGCAAGGATCACGGGGTTAAGGCGTCAAGCCCAGCTTGCGTCATCCGAACTCGGCTGGGTATCCGCTGCATGAAGGACGTTCTCTCACAGGAGGTACAGATGGCTGAGCTTACGAATTTGGAAGAGAAATTGGCTGAGGTTGTCGGTCTCGCCATGGCGGCGCAGACGGCCACCGAAAAGGTGCTCAAGCTCGCGGACTGGCCGGAAGCGACGTCCGCCTTGGAGCAGATGAACCGAGAGGCATCGGAGACGGAGGAACGCGGTACAGCTCTAGTCGAGACCTTGGAGGGACGTAAGACCGCGATTCTCGAGGAGGCCCGCAGCACCAAAGCGAAGGCCTCCAAGATGCTGTCCACCTATCTCGACGACGACGCCGACGGTCTCGATGGATTCGAGTTCCTCACGATGGCAGAGGCTGGCGAGGTCGGTCACTGGAAGGTTCTGAGCGAGATGGCTCAGCGAGCCGGACAGGACGAGGTGCTCGACCTTGCCCGGTGGGCGCTTCCGATCCAGGAACGCCACTTCGATGACGTGCAGAAGCTTTCGCTCGAGCTCGCTGCCAACGAAAACCCCAACGAAACGGCCTAGCAACCGCAACAGAGAGAAGCCCGCCGTCCTCGTTGACGGCGGGCTTCTCTATGGGTGCGATGGGCTACGGCTGGGAGATGAGTTCGACGAGGGCACCGGTGTCATCGTCGTCAGCATTGCGAGCGACGTCGGCCTGGCTGATCACGCCCACGAGTTCATGGCCATCGATGACAGGAAGTCGCCGGACCTGGTGATCGGCCATCGTCTTGATCGCCTCGGACACTGAGTCGTCGGCACCAATGGTCACCGGCTTGCCCTGGGCGAGTTCTCCGGCCGTCGTCGACGCGGGATCCCGCCCCTCTGCCAGAACCTTGACGACGATGTCTCGGTCGGTGAGCATGCCCTTCAGCCGGTCATCCTGTCCGCAGATGGGCATTGCTCCAACGCCCAGCTTGGCTAGCTTCTTCGATGCATCGAGTATCGAGTCGTTCTCTCCTACGCACTCGGGTGAGCCCGACATGATGTCGCGAGCTTTGGCCGCCATTCTTCCTCCTCTGGTCGGAAACTATCTGACTTCATCCCTGATACCCACCTCGTTGTCAGGTATCAGAACGGGAGGTTGGCCGAAATCCGCTGGACGAGGTGCGAGCCTGGCCGGCGATCGCTTCGTTCAGCCGGCCATGGCGAGAATTCGTCCCACGTTCTCATCGGAGAAGAACTCGGCGGGCGAGGTCACCCCGGCGGACACCCGCGCGAACGCGTCCATCGCTTGCTGGTTTCCGTGTACGGCCCCCAGCAGGTGCTGGAGGTCGGGCGGCGGGGGTTCGAGTGTCGCGAGCTGGGTGGTGAACTCGTACATCGGCAGGACCTGCTGGTCGCGGGTCGATTGATATTGGCTCATGGCGACATCGTAGGCGCGTGTTCCAGAGAACACCTCGTCCAGGGCCTCTGCACACAGCTCGGCGTCGCGGAACGCATCATGAATTCCCTGGGCGGTGATGAAGTCTTTGTTGTACCCCGCGTCTCCCACCAGTCCCCAGCCTGGACCGTAGGGCTTGCGGAAGAAGTTCGGCACCGCGGCCCCAACGAATCGCGCTTCTCGCTTCGCAGAACGTAGACGGTCGGCAAAGGCCGGGACCAACTCCATCATCTTCAGGTAGTTGCCTTCGATGTCGCTCTTGTTGGCTTCGAACTCGGCGTACGGCCAGCCGCCGATGACAAGCGTCAGATCGTCGTTCGTGGCCCACGCGCCGAATGCGCGGTCCGGCCGGACGTAGGTCTCGAATCGACCGTTCATCGGCAGCCCGCTCCAATAGGTGTAGTAGCCACTCAAGAGTTGCGGTTTCTCGTTGTACTGCTCAGGCTTAACCGTCCTGGCCACGAGGGAGTTGCGTCCGTCCGCCCCTATCACGACCGTGGCGTGCTCGGTTACGGTCTGCCCGCCCTCGCCGTGGCCGCGGATCCCGGTAACGCGCCCGTCCTCGAGGATGACCTCGTCAACGCTGAATCCTTCCCGAACATCGGCCCCCGCATCGGATGCCGCGTCGACGAGCAGTTTGTCCAGCACGGTGCGACGTGGGCCGTAGGCGATGGAATCCCCATCGTGACCGGGTGCCCCTGAGATGGTGAAGGGACCGAAGTCAATCGAGTACGTTTCGATCGGCGGGCACCCAGAAGCCACCATCTGGTCGAGCAGGTCCCAGCGCCGCAGCGCGGCCACACCCGGCGGGTGAACGAGATGTGTCGAGATGGTGTCGCTAGGGAAGGTTGCACGGTCGACGACCAGGACTTTGTAGCCTCTTCTCGCTAGAAGCATCCCCGTGGGTGATCCCGCGCAGCGAGCGCCAATCACGATTGCGTCGTACCGGTTCACGGCCGCCCTCCCTCATGCTCGGTAAGAGCTCAGCATGAGAGCTGGCCGGCGGATAAGTATCGGGGAGGTCCCCTATCTAGTGGCTTGTCTTTCTCTGGTGACGAAAGCGGCAGCCTCCGCCCGGTTTCGCAGGCCGAGCTTCGCGAGCAGGTTGCCCACGTGGTGCTCGACTGTCTTTCGGGTGATGAAGAGACGGTCGCCGATCTCGGGATTGGATAATCCGGCTCCGATCAACTCCAGGACCTCGCTCTCGCGCTTCGTCAGCGCCCCCGTTCCTTTGGGGCCTGTTCTGACGGGTGCGCCGAGCGATCGAAGCAAGGCGGCGGCAGCGTCTGCATGACGGGCGGCCTCCAGCCGCTCGAACTCGTCGAGCGCGGCCTTGGCTTCAGCCACCGCGACTTCAGGCGAGCTCGTTGCCAGCGCCCTCGCCATCTCTAGCCGCGTGCTGGCGACTTCCATCGGCAGCTGCGCTCGTGCGAAACCCTCGAGTGCCTCATGCAAGCAGGCACGCGCATCGCCCGTCTCACTCGCGATGCACACCCGGCCTTGAGCCAGCGCGGAAGCAGCATTGAGGTAAGGCACACGCTGCACCACGGCGATTCGCTCGAGTCGCTCAGCGACCCGAGCGGCCTCGTCGGTTCTTCCTTCTTCCAGATGGACGTCGACGAGGAGGGCGAGCAGCGGACCCACCATGGTCGATTCGCCGACCGACGGAATCTCGTCGCCGGTACGTTCGGTGGCCCGTTCGAGAAGGTCCCTTGCGAGGGACACCTCACGCCGGGCGAGGTAGAGGGCTGCGAGTGTGCGAACGGCGTCTGGATGCTGCTCGAGCCCATCGAGAAGTTGAACGGCTTCCTCGAGGCGGCCCTGACGGACCCGCAATTCTGCGATGCGGATGAGTGCGGCGGCTCGCCTCTCCGACATACCGCGATCGAAGTGACTGATGGCCGCCTTCAATTCTATTTCCGCTTCGTTCCAGCGCCCCGCGGCCGTGAGGATGCCGCCGTAGTGAGCGCGGCAGAAGGCGGCGACAACGTTCCTTCGCTTGATTAGATCTGCCGCCGCGCGCATCCATTGTTCTGCGCGAGGAACATCGTTGATCAACTCGCATGCCCAAAAGAAGCCACAGAAGATCCCGTCGACAACGCTGACGTCTGTCGACTCTCGGGCGCACACTGCAGCAAGAGCCTCGTCGAAGAGGACCATTCCCTCTTCGGCCCGATCGGTCATGATGAATAACCCGCCAAGATATCCAAGTGCCTCGAACTCGAGATCAGGATCGTGGAAGCGGCGCCCGAGAGTGATCGCATCGCGAAGTAGCTCCTCGCGCGCTTTGACGTCCGGTTCTGAGAATGTCTTGAGTATCAGCACCCAGCCGGCCTCCGGCCGCTCCTCGCCTGCTTCATCGAGAATGGTGAGTGCCCGCGAGAACCATCCGCTCTGGACCGCCCAGTCGCCAAAGACGTTGCCGGTGATCCAGGCCAGCGCGCGCGCCGCTCTGCCCGCGGCCAGGTTGTCCCGCTCCTCGCGGTAGGCGGCATAAGCTCGCTCGTAGAAGGTCGCGGAGGCGGCGTAGTCGCGCTCGAAGTACTTGGCCTGGGCAAGGCCTTCGAGCACCTCGCCCGAGCTGACCTCCACGAGGGCCGACTCGAACGCGCGGCGCGCGGTGGCAGCGTCACCCTCACGAAGCGCCGCCCAACCCTGTTCGACCAGGAGCGAGCTCACCTAGGGATCATGGCATGGGGACCTGAAAATGGCGATGAAAGGGAAGCTCCCCCAAAGAGACCTACTCGGATGGTCCCAGAGTGGAAGGTGGGGTCTGCAAGTCGGTCTCGCCCTTCAGTTCCACGAATATTGCGTGCGAAGACGTGCTGCCAATGTTCTCACCTGAGTGCGTCTGAGCATCTAGCCACCTGACTTCATTCGGTCTCAGTGTGACGTCCCTGGATTGGTCGCCGAGGGTGAGTCTCCGGTCGAACCCGCTGAGGGTAATCATTACGCTATCCGGATGGTCGTGCGGGCTCGTCTTCGCCCCTGGCTCGTCGAGGTACTCGAGCACGCGCACTCGCTGGTTTTCGAAGACGACCTTGTATTTGTCGGGGTCAGTCCCAGTGGGATCCGCCATTTTCGATCTCCCTTTATCCGCCCCCGCGCTTCGTGAGCTTAGGTCATGCAGGACGAAAGTGTGAACTCTCGCGACCAAAATCGCCGTGCGCGGCTGGACCTTAATGTCCAAAATCACTCAAGCGCTTGCCGGCGCGGGCCGATGAACTAGAGCAGCAGCAGTTGGCGAAACGGCAAACCCGTCGTGAGGCGGGGACGCAAAGCCACGGGGCCCACATGGGTCAGCCGGGTTACCGAACCAGGAGAGAGATGTGCAAAAGAATATAGACGGCGGAGCCAGCTCATCCGGCGACGCTCCGGGGCAGACCCCGGCCGTGGCGCGCCAGGGATGGCTGACCATCGCAGGCACCCTAAAGATCGTCTTCGCCCTCGTCCTCCTTGCCTTCGTGGGCTTCATGTTTGCCTCCTATTTGAGCGTCCATTCCATTGATGAGTCGTTCAGTCAGGTCGTCGAGGTCGATCGCCCCAGCCTCGAGGCGGCGACGGAGATGGACGATGCTGCGGATGAGGCCATGATCAACTTCCTCGAGTCTCTGGTGACGGATAAGGAAACCTCGTCGACTGCCGGAGCCGCGTTCTCTCAGTCCATGCAGGACTATCAGTCCCTCGTCAGCGACATGTCTCAAGACGAACTCAGTGAATCGGCCGCACGATTGTTCGGACGGTTGGATGATTTGGGCAGCGGGCTCGTTGCTGCGGACCAGCTCCGCCGAACGACATTCATCGGTCTACAGTCCAGCTTCGAAGAGATGGACGACGAAGTTGAAGAGATTCCGGTCCTGAGCGGTCTCGAGGGAGACGTCGAGGAGAACGCGCGGATGTCCAGCAACTACAGTGCAAATCCGACAGCGGCCAACAAGGCAGAGTCCCTGGAGGAATTTGCTGAGTGGCTCGGGGAGCTCGACAAGGTACAAAAGTCGGCTGAGACGCCGACCGAACTTGCGGCGATCAATGACATGCGGACCGATGTGAGGGCCTTCAAGCAGGATCTGCTTCTCATCATTTCGCTTACGGAGCAATCGGCCAAGACGATTCCGCGGTTCCTGAGTATCAGCACCGAACTCGATGAGGTTCTTGAAGACGGTCTGTATGCGCGAGCCCGCGCCAGTCTTGGCCAACGAAGCGATCAGGCCTCCCGAACCGTTGCGTCATCCAAGAACGTCTTGATAGCGAGCCTTGTGGTCGGGTTGCTCTTGGGCTTGGCGGGAACAGTATGGGTTCGCCGTCGCATCACGCGTCCTGTTCACCGGCTGATGTCTCAGATCCGTCGACAGGGTGATGCGAATGCGACCAGCGACGCGGATCTCGACCAAAGTGGCGAATTCGGCATTCTAGCGCGCGCTCTGGCGAACGCGAAGTCACAACGAGCATCACTCGAAGACGAGTTGCGAAGGCAGGCGTTGGAGGACCCGCTAACCGGACTCGCCAATAGAACTCTGTTCAAGAATCGAGTGGAGCACGCTCTACGCGCCCGCCGCGAGAACGGCAAGGGTTTGGCGGTAGCGTTCTTGGATCTCGACGACTTCAAGACTGTCAACGACAGCCTCGGCCACGCGGCCGGAGACGATCTTCTGGTTGCAGTGGCACAACGGGTCAGGGAGAGCGTGAGAACCTCCGACACCACCGCGCGACTTGGAGGGGACGAGTTCGCTGTGCTGCTGGACGACATCGAGGATGTCGCGGTACCGGCTCACCGTATTTTGCAGTCGCTTGCCAAGCCGATTGAACTAGAGGGCAAGCCCGTGATTGTGAATGGCAGCGTGGGCATTGCGCTACACGAACCCGGTCAAACGGCAGCCGACCTGTTGAGAAACGCGGATATAGCGATGTACAAGGCGAAGGGTGAGGGGAAAGGTACCTTCAAGGCCTTCGACGATTCCATGCACGGAGAGGCGAGCGAGAGGTTCGACCTGAAGAACGAATTGCTTACGGCCATCGCGCATGACGAGTTCACACTTCACTACCAGCCCATAATGGATCTGACTACAGGGCGCAGGAAGGCCGTTGAGGCGCTAATTCGGTGGGATCACCCACTACGTGGCATGGTCAGCCCGGGCAGCTTCATCCCTCTCGCCGAGGAGACTGGGGCAATCGTGCCGATCGGAAGGTGGGTTCTAAGAACCGCCTGCGCGCAGGTTGCAGAATGGCGCCGCGACCCTGACTCGAGCGACTTGCGCTTGTGCGTGAACGTGTCTCCGAGTCAGCTGGGTGATTCGACCCTCGTCTCGGAGGTTGCCCGAGCACTGACTCAATCGGGCCTCCCGGCGGAGGCTCTTGTATTGGAGATTACCGAGAGCGCGTTCCTGCTCAGCGACGAACGACTTGTTGCGTGCATCGAGGAGCTCGCGGGGCTCGGCGTGGTCATCGCATTGGACGACTTTGGTTCCGGCTACTCCTCGCTCGGGTATCTGAGCAAGCTGCCGATCGGGATCCTGAAGATCGACCTTTCTTTCGTGAGCAGAATCGATCAGGGCCCGGAGGAGGCCGCGGTGGCGCAGGCCATCATCATGCTCGGGAACACCCTTGGAATGGAGATCGTCGCCGAAGGCATCGAGACTCTGGAGCAGCTGGCGGAACTGCGGCGTCGCGGCTGCGCTCTGGGCCAGGGTTACCTTCTGGGACGCCCGGCAGCTCCCGAGCTGTCCTCGCCACTGGTTCCTGCAATCGCCTAAGACGACGACGTCGGTGTGGCGGTTTCCCGGCTCATGCTTCGTCGAGGCGCTCAGTAGCGAGATCCACTCGTCTCTCGACGGCCCCGGGCCAATCTGGTCGAAGCTCGCGGAACGGCAGCGTCGCCCATCTCAGCAGCGATGCGGCCTCGAATAGCAGATAGTCGTCGGCCACGCGCCGCCGCGCCGAACGGTAGCCGGTCAGAAATCGCTCGTAAGCATCTGAGGCTCCCTCGGCGGAAAGGTAAGAGAGGAAGTGGCCGACGTCGGACAGCGGGTTCGCCATCGCTGCCCCGTCGAGGTCGATCAGAGCCACAGCGGTGTCGCCCACCAACACCTGATCGTCGTGGAAACTCCCGTGGGTCGGAGCCGGATTTCCCTCGACCGTGAGTAACTTCACCGAGAGCCGGTGAGCTAACGATTTCGCGGCGGCTCCGAGGTGTGGCAGCAGCGCAGTGACCGTTTCCGCCGCGTCTTGCAACTCCTCGACCTCGGCTGAAGCGCTGAAGCGAGTCAGGTTCTCGATCTTGGCTTCATGCAGTCGGCCTATCGTTTCGGCCACAGCCGGCATCCAGTTCGCGTAGTCCGCAGTGTTGCGGAGGTCGGCAAGCCTCACCCCTGCTCCGTCGGCTTGCAGGGACAGACTTAGATCGGACAGATAGGCGAGCGGCTCCGGGGTGGACACGCCCGCGTGCGCGAGAGCCACTGCGACGCTAGAAATCGCGCCGCCCCTGTCGCTTCTGATTTTTCCGAACACCGAGCGGATGTGTGTTCCCTGCAGCTGGTAACGCAGAACTGCTCGTTTCGCGGCCTTGTAACGAACGAGCTCGACTTGGCAACCCTCGAGGGCACCGCCTGCTCGCTCCCCAAGCGCTCGTTGGATCCGAGGTGTCATGGCTTTCGCCGAGATCGCCTCGGCTAATCCAGGCAGGGCGAGGTCGACCGGAAACAACTGCACGATCGCGGCGAGCTCTGGGATGTAAGTCGCGCGCAGCTGGGAAAGCGGGCGGTCTCCATGCGGGAGTCCGTTGCGCGCGGCGAGCTTCTCGGCTCGCCGAACCGGATAAAGCGAAACGTGTGCCTGCGTCTGGAGATTGGTCCCGTCCTCATTCTCGAGCTCGACCTGGTACTGGACGCGGCAATATCGCTTTGGTTTGTACTTGACGTAGTACGGCTCGCACGATCTCACGGCCCGATCACGGAAAGCGCGGTTCAAGACAGCGCCCATCGCATTGCCGTCCCAAGCGGTCGTGATGGCCGGAAGAGTTGGATCTGACGGCGGCGCTGGTATCAAGTCTCGACCTCAGAGACGAGCTTCGGACTTACTCCCTGTCTAACGAGCTCCAGCATCCAGCGTGGGCGCACCGAATCGTGGGCCGCGAACACAGCGAATAGTTGGTTCGCCGCCGCTCGCTCTTCCCCGTTCATCTCCGCGTGATGGAGCATCAGGCCGATGTACCCACTCCGCTTGATGATGCCGGCTAGCGAGTTGCCGAACTCCAAGCGGCTCAGCCGGACACCTTTGCGGTGCGCGAACCAATCAATGTTGACCGGCACCTCGGCCAGCCCGGGAATTGCGAGGGGTGCAGCGCGCGACTCTCGCGACAGCGCCTCGAACCCTAGCTCCCGGAGGCACTGCCCCGATGTCTCGGTACATCGGTTCCACGGGGGCGTAAAGATGGGATCCGAAGACCCGAGGAGATCGCGAAGCCGGGCCTGTCCCTCCTCGACGTCCCGCCGTTGCAGCCATCCTGCTCGAGAGGGACCAAACTCATGCTTGCGTCCGGTGGACTCGTGATTCGCGTGCGCAAACCCATGTTGGTGCCACGAAACAATGCGCGGCGTCGATTCCGATCTGATGCAGAGTTCGCGCGCTGCGCGCGGGCTCAGCTCCATCGGGATCACAGCGAGGTCGACGGCCAGCGCGTGCTCTTGGAATACGTCCAGCAATCGCCAGAGACGCTCATCCTCCCAGCCGACGTCGTCGTCGCGGACGAAGAGATCGACGGGCTCTGGGGCAACGTCGAGCGCTACTCTCACCGGATCTAGCCATGTTCCGAGCCGCCCGGTCCGCGCCAT
>Ga0190265_10002080_pt1 | contig 13332 bp, 18 predicted proteins | sample Popmic124T_FD_133135 | JGI IMG/M metagenome (GOLD analysis project Ga0190265, IMG submission 133135) | Populus adjacent soil microbial communities from riparian zone of Indian Creek, Utah, USA - 124 T | ecosystem: Environmental > Terrestrial > Soil > Riparian zone | place: USA: Utah | collected... | reverse complement strand
GTCCGGATGGTAGTCCTGATTGAGATAGGTGAAGTGCATCGCCGCAAGCTCGGCAAGAGCGGTGGTGCACGTGACGCGGCCAGGGTAGGCGCAGGTCTCGCCGCCCACGATGTGATTGCGGCCCAAGGTGCTTACGTAGGCCTTGTCATCCGCAATACTCAGCGGCTGTGGGCCGCGCCCCCAGGTGCCAGAGTCATCAGTGCTGGCCAGAAAACAGTCATTGTGATGGCCGACACGCGCTTGCTCTGCCTGGGTAAGTTGGGCTGTTACCGCTCGGACCAGGCTGGGGTAGCGAATGGCGATCTGCGGTGCATACAAGAGATTTTGCCAGGCCGGATCCAGAGCGGTGTCATGTGGCCACGTGAACGCGTCGACCAAGCCGCGAACGATGGCCGTCTTGGGCGGGATCTCCTGATCGCCTTGATACCAAGATGAATGCCATTCACCCCAGCAGCCGATGAACCCGGCCTCCAGTCCCATGACGATGTCGCGATAGGGCTGCAAGAGAGGACGAAGCTGCGTGAGGTGTTTCGTGATCGTTGCCTCGGTCGCGTCGGCGTTGCTGCATCCGGAGCCGGTCCAGTCTCCGTAGTTGTAGGCAAACCGCAGTATCGTCTTGCGCCCCTGCTCGCGGAGGCGTTGCAGACCAGCCTGCATCCCCGTTGCGATCGGATCAGTCGCCCCGATGTCTGTGCCGGCCTTATGACTATCGAGCCGAACATAGCTGTGCACGATGCGCGCAGCGGTTGTGAAGTCGCGATCGATGACAATGTCCTTGCGGCTGTACCAACCGCGTTCGGGATTGTCCAAGGCGGTTGCGTCGGTTTGGTACGTATGCGTCACCACTTGCACGGTAACGACGTCGGCGTCGGGGATCGTGCTTGCATCGGTGGACGTGACGTCCGCGTCCGGGGTCGACGTGCTTGCATCGGCAGACTTGGCGTCCGGGGTCGACGTGCTTGCATCGGCAGATTTGACGTCGGACATGACGTCCGGCAGTGGTGGGCGCGACGAGTCCACGTCCATCATGGCCGATGCGTCAGCGATGTCTGAAGCTGCTTCAGTGATCCCATCGCTGGAGTCCGTTGTGACGACGGCATCGAGGTGGTCGGCGTACATTGTTCCCGCGTCAGATGGCTCTCTCCCGGTCGACGGAGCGCAGGACGTTGCGAACAATGTGAACACTGTGAAGCAAGTACGAGATCGACTCGCCATCGACCCACCTCTTGGCTGTACGAAGCGTTACAACCCCTTGTATGGCCTACTTCCGGACCCCTGCCCACCCACGGCTTCAACAACAAAGCGATTGAACCTCTGAGCTCGCCGGATCGTCGAGGTCGGCAGCGACGACTTCGACGCTCATTTTGGCGAGGTCCTTTCCCTTTTCGGAGTCCGGCTTTCGTATGATCGCTCGTGGTACGTAAGCCCCGCCCTTGTCGGCGAGAATAGCGCGAACGAGACCTCCGCCTCCGCACCAGCTCGCGCAACGTCGCCATTGTGTCGTCTGGACCGAACGAGCGCGGATCGGCCGGTCGAGCGTGGCAGCACACGCGAGGTTGATCGCTTACCCGCTTCTGCTGGACCTGCTTTCTCCGATTGCTGCCACGCGCAAGTTCGTTCTACACCGGCTGCCTTCACCATCACGCGGTGGTGTTTAGCCACCCGGACAGACGCCCGGCGCGCTCAGCGTCACGCGTTGCCGGTTGACGCAAACGGCGAGCATCGATCCCGCGCAGGCGGGGGCGGGCTGCTTTGGGTCGCTGCATTCCGGGGAGGGAGGGGACGAGTAAGTGCAGGCCTCGCCCTCGGGCGTCGTACCGCAGCGGCCTCCCATCCGGGTGCAGTCGTGGTAGCTGACCTGGCCATTGCGGTCGCACCCGAGCCTGATATCGCCGTCGCAGCGATCGCCGGACCCGAGATCGGCGGGACAGGTGGAAAATTGCCGATCACTGCAGCCGGTGGGACTCAGCGGATCGCATACGGCGAAAGCCCGCGCGCAATCCCGATCGAAGCTTGCTTCGCCACTTTGCATCTTGGCGAGGCTTCCCTCGCAGGTCACCTGGAATGCGCTGCGGGTGACGCGGCAGCCGTCCTCCTCGCACAAAATACCTGGACCGCGATCGCTCGAGCAGGATTTCTGCGCCGTGCAGTCGCCGGTGTGATCGAGCTGACAGCGCACGAAGTACTCGGCGCGCTCGTTCCAATTCAAAAGGCCGGTCACCGGGATCGCGCGCTCCGCCGACCACGTCAATACATCCACGCAGAGCGAAACGAACCTGAGCGCATCGACGCCCGAGCCCGTGGTCTCCGGCCCGCATATGGCCCGCTCGACGCACGCGCGGGCGATGTCCTCCGACGTGATCGCGGGCACGTTCTCCGGACGGTCGGGCCACGCGGCTCGCGCGTTCTTCGCGACCGGTCCGATCGGAGATTTTCCGCCCTGGGGCCCTTCATCCACCACGTCGAACGCGCAGCCCTGCATGGCGAGCGGGAGCACCGGAACGGCGAGCAGCGACGCGAAACAAGCGATCCAAGTTTTCATAAGGAACCTCCTCGAGCAACGCTAAGCATGGTGCGTGCCATCGCGAGCTACGAAGCCGCGCTCCAAAATCCTGCATGCATGCGACGTCGCCGATCAAAAGCAGCGAACGAGCGGTGTATTCGGATCGCCACACTGGAATTTGCTCGATACGGGTGGGAAGAAATCAAGCGGGATCTGAAGGCAGCGGGCCGAGGTCGTCTGCGTCCGAATTTCGGCCGACGAGGTCGCAATGGTTCATGCGCTCGCGGATGCTGACGGGTTGAATGCATCGGACTTCGTCCGGCAGCTCATCCGACGTCACTACGCCGAGAAATCGGCGACGGCGCGGACGCCATCACAGGAGGCGGGAGCGGTGCTGGTGGGAATGCAGCGGACTTCGCGCACGAACACGCCGCCTACGCGAATGATGAAGTAGGCGAACCCTAACGGCGGCATGGATGCCCCGGATCGCTACGTTTCACGGTCCCGCCAAGCGCTTCGAGCGTTTCGAAGACTTATGGGCGAATTCCTGAACGGATTGTCGGCAAAAAACCTCGAAGAACTCGAATTCCGACGCGGAATGGACGCGCGTCCAACTCGCCCGCAGCGGGGGAAGGTCGGCTATAGAGGGGCCTCATCGATATCGCGATGTCCGGTCGACCCGATGCCGAGAGGGAGGTAGTCCGCGGGCTTCGACGAATGGCGAGCTTTGCAGTTCCGCTGCGCCAGTTAACCAGCTGTGCTCTGCCCGGTGAGGGTGTCCGATTTCGCCGGGGCAACTCCATGTGCCACGCCGATATCGCACAGCGAGAGCGCGCATGCGCTCACCACCACGCGTCCTTCTTAGCCTTCGATTGGTCGAAGCGTGAGCGTGTAACCCGTAGGACGCGCACGAACGCCGGCAGGCCAGCCGCGACGGTAGTACTTGCTCTGCTGCCGACGTTGATGCGCGCTCACCATTTTTCTCTTCTTACATCCAGCCGCCGATGGTGAGTCGGCCGCCGAACACCGTCGCCCGGCGATCACCGCTCAGGTCGGCGTCGAGAAATGGTCCGAACCCGGCGAAAAAGTGCTGGACGGGGTGGAACATGATCGGTGCAAAGAGATTCAAAGCGAACGCGTCTGCGCTGCTCGTCATCGACGTGGTGGTGCTACCCACCGTTTGGCTCACCGTGCTGCTCGTGTGAGCGAACGAGAATCCCGCCTTCGGCCAAATCGAGACGAGGTCGGAAAAGGGAATGTTGTAGCCAACGCGCGGTCCGATTGCGAAACGGCTCGAATCGTTCTCGCCCGAGGTCGCGTAGTCGAAACCGATGAAGCCGCCGAGGGAGAGGTTGTTGATGACGAAATAGTCGGCAGCCGGAGCGAGTTGGATGCTCGTCGTGCCACCGGACACGTCGCTGATCGTCCTGCGCTGTACGGTGAGGGCCGCGTCGCTCGAGATCGCAATCTGCCTTGCAGCACCGAACACCTCGGCCGGACCAGTGACCCGCGTGTTCTCGGTGACGCTCTGCGCGCGTGAGGAGCTTGCGCACAGGAGTGCGAGAGTGCTGGCAACGATGACGAAAGGCAGACACGTTTTCATGGAAAGGGACTCCTTGCGAGTGGACGTCGCAGCTGGTCAGACTGCAAGTGTGTACTACGCGACCAGGCAGCGGATGCGGCTCAGCCAACGCAACCGATGTGCCATCTTCAAACCTATCGACCATGCGACCGCGTATGCGACTCCTCGGTCTAGCGTTCGGGCTTGGCAGTGGCTCTCGCCGTCGTCGCGAGCATCTGCGAATCGAGCTCCTCGCCGACGCGCTGATCATGACCATCGGCCGTCGCATTCCTGAGCCCCGGCTTCTTCACCATTCCGATCAGGGTTCGCAGCACGGCAGGGACGATTACCGACGACTCCTTGCTGCACACGGCATCGCGTACGACCTCGAAGGTGCCGACTGCTGCAGCAGCTTTTACCTCATGCACTTCTCATCGAAACGCACTCGGCGGGTGGGGATCCACCTGCCGGCGGTTGACTTTTGGGCGATCGTCGAACGTGACGACTATGCGATGTACTTGATCTTGGAGCCGATGGTGAACGATTGGCCCCAGTTCATCTACACGTTCGGAACCCGGCACGAGGGGATCCCGATCGAGGACGTGATCGACGAAGCTTGTCCATTCCCGTCGAGGAGCGTGGTGACCGCGCGGGCGAACCGGACGAATGGCGCGCGGAGCTTGGGTCCTCGAACGAGGAAGCACTCTCCTGGACGGGGCACTACCTTCCATTGCGTCGCCACGAATCCACGGACGACTTGACATTCGCCAATCACGCAACATATTGAGTTACATGAGACGGGACAGTCGATTGTCAGGCGTTCTCCACGTTCTGCTGCACATGGCGCAGAAGGACGGCCCGGTAACTTCCGAGATCCTCGCAACGGCGATGGACACCAATCCGGTCGTGATCCGCCGAGTTATGGCCGGTCTCCGTGACCACAGATACGTCCAGTCAGAGAAGGGACACGGCGGCGGGTGGACGATAGCCTGCGATCTTTCGAGGGTGACGCTGCGCGACATCTACACCGCGCTCGGCTCTCCTTCTCTGCTCGCCATTGGGAATCGAACGGAGACGCCCGGCTGCGTCGTCGAGGAGGCTGTCAACGCAGCTCTCAATCGGTCATTTCAGGACGCGGAGGAGTTGCTGCTTTCTGGCCTCGGCGAAGTGACGTTAGCGACTCTGCACGCAGACGTTAGTAATCGCCTCTCCGTTCGGGGCCGCTCACATCGTTCGGGGAAGCGCCATGCGTGAGCGAAGAGGCGAAATCGAGGGCGTAGCCGCGCAAGCCGAGGAGCATCCGTCGGACGCGCTCTACGACGTCATCATCGTGGGAGGCGGCCCCAGCGGCCTCTCGGCTGCCGATCACCAGCATATGGATGCGCACCACGGTCAAGGGGTGGGCGGGACGCACAACGCGTTCGCGGATCCGGACGCGTTGACGAAGGTGTTCGACGATCCAGCACGTGATCAGTGGCAGCGCCCCGACGACGTGCTGCAGGCGTTGGAGCTCGAACCAGCGATGATCGTCGCCGACGTCGGAGCGGGCACTGGCTACTTCGCGGTACGGCTCGCGCGCGCCGTTCCTCGAGGCGAGGTGATCGCAACGGATCTCGAGCCGGACATGGTGCGCTTCCTGAACGAGCGCGCGCGCCGCGAGCAACTCGCCAACCTGCGCTCTATCCTGGCCACTCCGACCGCCTCGGGGCTGGCCGCCAGCAGCGTCGACCGCATCCTCGTCGTGCAGGTATGGCACCATCTCGCTAATCGCGGAGAGTACGCGCGCGGGCTCGCGACTGCGCTTCGACCCGGCGGAAGACTGTTCGTCGTGGACTTCAACCCGACCGCCCACCGTGGCCCGCCAGCGAACATGCGCGTCGCGCCCGAGGTGGTCATCGCGGAGCTCGAGGGCGCGGGCCTTTCAGCCAGGGTCTCGGCGATTGCGCTTTCCGACCAGTACATCGTGGAAGCGCGCCGCAGCGCTCGACGCGACTGACGGACGGGAACGCCTCCGGGAGCTCCGCGAGAAGCGCACCGAGCTTGCCGAGACCCTGCGCAAGGTTCGGCCCATCGGGGCACCGCCTGTCCACCTATGCGAGCCGGAGACCATCGTCATCGAATCGATGGCCGAAGCGGCGGCGAAGTGGATGTCGCGTCACGTAGCCTCACGCAGCGACGAAGGGGTTTCTCGATACGTGAGGCTACGGGAGAAGACGCTTCCGCCCCGCAGCTGCCCGAAACGGTGGATCCGGTCACGGAGGCGCTCGAGGCAGCGCACGCCGCCGCAGTCGCCGCGAAGGACTGGTCTCGTGCACGCATCCTCGCGTCCGAGCTCGACGCGCGTGGCAGAGCGGTCACGGCAGCGAATGTGGTGCGACTTTCCCCCGCGACCCGGCGGCGGTCGTGACCGCTAGGGTCTGCGCGAGCACTTGATCGGCGGGATTGCTTTCGGAACAGCCATTGCTGTTAACTGCGTGAGCTCGCGCAGGACGAGCTGGTTTCGTATACTCTCGTTGTTCACGGCGCAGCGTCGGAGGGGGCCGCCGTGCCGCGAGAGAAGCGAGCGCACACCATGGTGGACCGCCGGACAACGACGCTTTGGGTGTTGGTTGCGGCCGCCGCTTGTGGTGGTCGCGTGACTGGCGTGCCTGAAAGCACCGGCGCGGGCGCGCCCGGCGCAGGGGGATGGCGAACAGGCGGCACCGGCGCAACTGGTGGCGTCGGTGATTCGACGGGCACCGCGGGCGTCGGAGGTTTTGGCGGAGCGTCGACGGGTACGGGCGCCGGGGGAGGCGCGGGCGGTTTCGGCGCGGCCGGTGGAAGCGGCGATTCCGGCGGCGCCAGTGGCAAAGGCGGTTCAAGCGGCGCCTCCGGGGCCAGCGGCGGCACGGCCGGTTCGGGTGGCGCCTCCGGGGCGCCCGGCGGCGCGCCCGATTCGGGCACGCGCGCGTGCCCGTCGGGCACGACGCCGGCAACGGGCCGCAGCAGCGCGTGCTGGATCAGCGGTATATGCGAGGTTCAACCGATACAACCCACGTACTCGGTCGCCGAGGCGTGCATGCGCGCGGCCGGAACCAAGGCGTGGCTCGGCAAGCCGATACCCGGCGGGGACCCTTGGATCGACGCCAAGGCTCTTCTCGTCGGCCAATGGATTGCGTGCAATCCAGCAGCCGGCATCGAAGCGATTGAATTTGGTGCCAATGGTCGCTTCCGTCATTTGGTCAAGAGCCCCGACGGTAGCTACGTGCCGGTCAGCGGCAATCCCGTGACTGCGCGAGGTTTCTATTGGTACGTCAACGAAGGCGGGAGACTCGACCTGAGCGACGACAACGTAGATCTCATGGCAGCGATGGACGTCGACTACCTCGAAACTCTCACGACGGGCGAAGCCATTCGGAGCAACACCATCTCGCCGCGCTTTCCCAAGGGAATCTATGCGCGCGGAAAGCCGTCTCCTTCGAACGGTTGGGACAATCCCCCGAACGTCGAGACGCCGACGTGCCGCATCGTCGGCACTTGGGACACCGATCCGAATGGGATCAGTCCACAGTATCGCGCTTCGTATTCATTCGACGAATCCGGCAATTTCGCGGTGACCCCGGGCACCGGCGTCGACCTTTGCACCCACCACACCATGTACGGCACCTATGCCATCGTGCCCGGCGGCTTGATGCTCACCAGCAGCGTTGGAATGGGCAAGTGCGGGTTTCCCGATTTTGCTGGTTTCTCGCTGGATTTCACGACGTCCGCGTGCTCGCAAGCGAAGCTCACTGTCGTATGGGATGGCTGCTCGCCGGATCGCGGCTATCTCTCTCAGCCGACGACCCTCGTGAAACGGCGATGATGGCGGCTCCACGGCGGTTCGCCAGCGCGTTAACCGCCTCGTCGTTCGAGGTCCTGCAGAGGAAAAGAGATCCCGGCGGCTCGCGAGTGGCATCGAGCAACCGTCTATGCCACCGGAGCCGTTCTCGTTTGGGGCGGCCGCCAGGGCAATGTGGGGACGACGACCGGCGAACGCGGGGCGCCCTAGGTTCTTGAGCCAGAGCAGAGGCCGAAACGCGGCGTTTGGGGCCAAGTGGCCCTAAGAATGTACGAATCGCCCTCTCGCCATGGGGGCAAATTCGCCAGATCGCGGTCGCATTGCGGGGCGCCTTGGAGGCCGCAGTTGCGAAGGTCGTACGCTCGAGGCAGCGGAGATCGCCACCGAGCTCGCGGCCCGCGCCAGTGCGGCCAGCGCGAGTAGTGGACTTGGTGTGCGATGGCAGATCCCCGACAGGTTTCAGCTGCACTTCCGACCTCGCTCGCTGCGCCGTCCCAGAGACGACGGACTGTCTCTGCTCGCCAACATCGAGGCGTTTCAGAACGCCTGAAGGAGCGCGGAAAGGAACCGGCATCCTTCATCTTCGCCCTAGAATGCTTTCCCGTTGATGACCTCGATATCGAGGGCCAGCACGTCAACGTCGTGAGCGCACCCGAGGTTGATCCTGTAGTCCCCTGGTCTCGCTGGCCCGGTGTAGTCGGGAGGGACCGAAGCCACCGTGTTGAAAGGAGCGATCCCGCACGTTCGGCAGAAGAAGTGGTTCACATCTTTGTCGCCGAACTGATACCGCGCCAAGTGCTCGCTTCCTTCGACCTCGACATCCGTTGGGCGGAAGTAGTTCGAGGACATGACCACCCCTTTGCGGATGCAGATGGAGCAGTTGCACCTTCGGCCGCTCGTGATCTCCTCGCACGTGAACCTGAATCGGACGGCATCACAGTGGCAGCTGGCCTTGTAGGTCTTCGTCCCCATGAGCGTCACCCCTTTACCAAGCGAAGTGCGGGAGAGCCCGACCCGGTTTCAGAGGCCCTCGAGGTTGCCCATACCGCCGCCGTCACGGCCAAGGATTGGGCGCGAGCGAGAGCGCTAGCGTCCGAGCTCCAGGCGCGCAACAAAGCGCTCGCCGCGGGGAACGTCGTGCGCCTCCCCTCCCCCAACCAGCAGCGCTCGTGACTACCAAGGCAGAATTGCCGCGCGCATGAGAACGTCGCAATTGCCGGGCGCGCTGCTCGATAGGTCGACATGCCTGATCCAATCAGCCCTGTTTCCTACCGCGAGTATTCAGGCTGATCAACCGTCCGACCGCGAGGACTTTCGCGAGACCGCAGTTCGCGGTTCGCAGGCGGGCCGGTCCAACGCGTGTGCCGCAGCTCAGGTGGCATCGCTCGGCGGCACGGTCGCCAAGGCCCCGTTCGCGGTCGGCGACTTCGCGACGATGGCGCTGGTCACTGATCCGCTCGGGGCATCGTTTGCGCTGTGGCAGCCAAACCAGGTCCAGGATACCGGCGACTACAAGGGCATCGACGGAACTGAACACGGACGCGACCGTCGAGAAAGGCGAAGAGGCTCGGGGCTAACGTGATGACCGCCGAAACCGTGCCGGGAATCGGTCGCCTCGCGGTGTTCGTCGATCCCCTCGGGGCACCGCTCGGCGTCTTGCAGCCCGAATGATCGGCGGGGTTGGTCACGCGACGCGCTCGAATTCGTCAAAAGGGTAGGTGGCGAGCTTCGCCGCCGAAAGGACGAACTCATGAGAGCAGACACGAAGACCATCTCGATTCACGCCAAATCCGACCAAGTCATGGACTTTCTGGCGGATCCCAAGAACCTACCGCGCTGGGCCGTTGGGTTTGCCAAGAGTGTGCGCCAGGAGCGCGATCGCTGGATTGTCACGACGGGCGGCGGCGAGATAGGCATACGCATCATCGCTGAGCGAAGGCTCGGCGTATTGGACTTCTACATGAGCCCGGCGCCCGGCGTCGAAGGACTTGCGGCATCACGTGTGCTTCCATCAGGCAATGGCGTCGAATACGTGTTCACGCAGTTCCAGGCCCCGGGCATGCCCGACGATGTCTTCGCGAAAAGCGTACAAGCGCTCGCGCACGAGCTGACGGTGCTGAAGGCGTTGCTCGAGATCGAGTGCCCGCGATGACGGAGCGAGACACGACTTCGGAGGCACTGGCGTCTGACGTCGACGCCGCCCGCGCCGGTGATCGGCAAGCGCTCGAACGGGTTGTTCAGGGCGTACAGGACGACATCTTCAGACTCGCCATGCGCATGACCGGGTGCCCAGATGACGCTCGAGATGCGTGCCAGGAAATCCTGATCAAGGTGGTCACGCGCCTCGACTCTTTCCGAGGAGAGGCATCCGTGCGGACGTGGGCCTATCGCATCGCCGTTCGACACCTGCTCGATAGAAAGAAGAGCCGCGTCGAGGAGCTGGCGATGAGCTTCGAGCGGTTCGGACCCGACCTGCTCGATGGTTTGACCGACCCGCAATCGCCCGCCGATCCGGTCATGGTCGAAGAGGTCAAACTCGGGTGCACGCTCGCGATGCTCACATGCCTCGATCGCGAGCATCGTTTCGCGTACGTGCTGGGCGACGTGTTCGATCTGTCGCCCCACGACGCCGCGGAGCTCTGCGCGATCACCGAGGACGCGTATCGACAGCGGCTGTCGCGGGCTCGCCGCGCGCTCGAGACATTCACGGAGACGTTCTGCGGGCTCGTTAACGAGCAGGCTCCTTGCCGGTGCGACAAGCGTGTCGCGCGCGCGGAAGAGCTGGGGCGCATCGAACGGGGTCGCCCGCGTCTCGCGCATGCCGAAGCGCGAGAGGCGACGCGAGAGATGGAGTCACTCCACGATACGGCGCGCCTGATGCGGGCACATCCCGAATACGTGGCCCCCACTGACGTCATCGAGGGAGTTCGCGCCGCGCTGGATGGAGGAAAATCGCGCATCCTCGGGTGAGCTCGTTCGGCCCTCGGTTGGCGCTAACAGCGCGCGGGCGATGCTCGATATTCAGCGGTTCGACGTGCTCGTTGACGCGCATCGGTCGTGAATCGCCGGGTGTCATGGTTTTCGCGCCACAAGACAAGCGTAGGCAATGTGCCCGAAAAAGGAATGCGTCTCGACGCGCCGGCGTGCTTCGGCCTTGAGGGCCTCAGCCAATGGACGCCCGATACGACCGGCGGCCACCAACGCGTCGGCTCCCCGATCCGCGATGCTCACCATGTAATCGGGCCTTTCGATTTGAACGTAGCCAAAGCTGCGAAGACGTTCGTCGACGAACCCAGCCGAGCGCACCAATCCAGCAAGGCGTCGCACGATCCATGGATCGGTGATGTAGGAGGGAGCGAAAGCGCTCACGCATGTCTGAATTGGGTCGAAATCGCCGGTGGCCAGCGTGATGGTGGCGTAGTCCCCGTCGAACGCGGCCAGTCGGCCGCCCGAGCGAAGCACACGGTACGCCTGAGCGAGTACCTCGTTCGGATGCGTCACATGCGAGAGCACGCGATGTAGAACGACGGCATCGAATGCGCCGTCGGCTAACGGCAAGTTGCGTCCGTCGCCCTGCTGAAAACGGAGCTTTACCAGACCACGAGAAAGCTCTTGCGCTCGAGCCACGAGTGCTGCCGATGGGTCCACACCGAGTACATCACCGACGACCATTTGACTCGCGAGCATGCGCGAGATGGCGCCGGTCCCGCACCCAATTTCGAGTACGCGTGCCCCCTGTGGCAAAGCGAGCTCGCCAACGTACGCATCCACCATCGCGCGATGTTGCGGGTCGGCCGCGCTGATCTCCATCGCTTCGGCCACCTTCGCTACGGTGGATGCGTCGACCTCCTGAATATGCGCGTAGACGTCCGGCATCTCGTCGCCTCCTAGGGGATTGTATCCACGTACTGCCTGCCCCGATCAACGACGTGAGGCCCCATCGGGCGGGGCGGGTGCACGCCGCGAGATCATTTTTCGGTTCCCATTTCAGGTACGGCGAGGAGACCGGATGGTTTCGCTGCTCTTTCCAGATCGAACAGGACGACGACGGTCGAGCGGCACGGCAACCTGGCGGATACGGTTCCGCTGGCCTGCTGCCATGGGACGCGTGCTGCTGGACAGCTTGTTCTCCAGCTGTGCGACGCCGGGGCTTTCTTCGGGATCGACCCTCACGGGGAGCCTCGGGCGGCGATCGGGCCAAATGATTCGAGGCGAACTTTTGCTATCGTCCTGAAGCGAAGGATACGAACGATGCCGAAGAGCAAAGAAGTCGAGGCATGGTTTGCCCGCTATGAAAACCCGATGAAAGGTGTGGTGCTTCGTATGCGCGAGATCATCCTCGGTGCGGACGCGCGGATCGAGGAATGCATCAAGTGGCAGGCGCCCACGTTCACCTTCGAAGGCAATCTCGCCAGCTTTTTTCCGAAGAGCAAACAGCACGCGAGCCTCATGTTTCATGTGGGTGCGCAGATCCCGGGCGATCATCCGCGGCTGGAAGGCACCGGCGATACGAGCCGAGTGATGAAGATCGGGAGCTTGCCGGAGGCGAACGCGGCGAAGAGGGATCTCGAAAGGATCGTACGCGCCTGGTGTGATTGGCGCGCATCGGCCGGCTCCAAGCAGGGCGCCGCCGCGAAAAAGAAGGGCGCGAACTCGAGCCGAAAACCCGCTGCGCGAAGGTGACGCGAGTTGCCCGACAGCGCTGATCTGGAGCGAGCTGGGCGAGCGTTAGCCTGTCCAGCGACCCGTTGAGGCGACGGTCTGCCGTACCGGTGACGCCTTCATGCTTTGGAAAACGGAACCGGTGAAGATCACGAAAGGGGCCGACAATCTCGGCACCTACAGCAAGACGCCCAACAGCCTTCGAAAGTGGTGCAAGACGTGCGGAGATCGAGCCGGCTGTGCGGCCGCTGCGGAAGGCGATGCACGACGAGAGCTCGACGAAGCAAGGCAAGGCGATCGCGATGCCGCACGAGGCGGACCTCTCGGCGCGGCTAAAGCAATATCTCACGTGGGCGGGAGTGAAGCGGACCGAGCTCTTCGTTGACGACGAGACTCGCTGCGCGATCTCGTTCAAGGATCTTCGCGCAACGTACGCGACATGGCGCGCGATTCGCGGCGACGACCCGCTCAAGATCCAACGCGCCGCTGGACACAAGTCGCTCAACACGACGCAGATCTACATCCGCGCCGCCGAGGACCTCGGCGTCGACCGCGGTATTCCGTTTCCACCACTCCCCACGCGCTTGCTTGGAGACGCGGTCAACGTGAAAGCGGCCTCGCGGAGCGAGGCAAGCGAAGCCGCGCGACACAAGTCGCCGAAGTGCCCTATGGCAGCGTCGATGGCTGGCCCCACCCTGGCCCCAGATCTACATCCGCGCCGCCGAGGATGCCGATAAGATTTCCTTCCTTGATACGCGAAAACGTTAAGGAACACAGCGTCCCCAG
>Ga0190265_10002079_pt1 | contig 13332 bp, 8 predicted proteins | sample Popmic124T_FD_133135 | JGI IMG/M metagenome (GOLD analysis project Ga0190265, IMG submission 133135) | Populus adjacent soil microbial communities from riparian zone of Indian Creek, Utah, USA - 124 T | ecosystem: Environmental > Terrestrial > Soil > Riparian zone | place: USA: Utah | collected... | reverse complement strand
CCGCCTGCAGTACCGGCTCATGTCAGACGACTCGGTACTGGTGGAGACTTTCAGAATCGAGGAGCAGGATCTCGAGATGCTGACGGTGTATCACCTCGATGGCGAGCAGCTGACCCTCACCCATTACTGCGCCGTGAATAATCAGATCCGCATGCTCGCCGATCTCGGCGCGCCCGGCAGCCCGGCGGCGGGTCTGCGAAGCATCACGTTCAAGTTCCGGGACGGAAGCAATCTCGACCACTCGCACCAGCGAGTGATGGATCGGCTGGGCCTCGCGTTCGACGACGACACGCACATTACCCAGACGTGGCACTGGCGCGACCACAAGACGCCGACCGGCGAAGACTCGGCCGTGTATCGCTACACCCGCGTCCGCTAGTTCCCCCACAGATCGGCGGCGTCATTGCCAGGAGGCATTGGTACATGCAGACGGTAAGCTCTCCCACGCAGGGTCCTTCGTTCCGGCTCGCCGAGCCACTCGACTGGTTCCAGCTGCGCGCATTACTGTGGGAGGGTGTCGACGGGCGCCTCGATTGGAGCGAAGTGCCGGCGTTTCTCGCGGAGCGGTGCCCGCGCAGCTCGCCCGTCGACGCCGCGACCTGCCGGCGCGTCTACGAGCAGATCGTGGACGCACTGCCGGTGTCCGACTCAGTGCCTCGATCCGGACCCGCGCTGTGGACGGAGCTGCTGTATTCGAGCGTGCACGGGCTGTTTCCCATGACGCCCGTGTTCATGAACCTCGGGTATCTCGGCGAGGTCGAAGGTCTGAGCCTGGAGCCCGAGGACCAGCCCTTATATCCCTTTGCGGCGCTCTATCGTTGCGCGCTCGAGGGTATCGAGCTCGCCGGCCGCGACGTGGTCGATGTCGGAGCGGGCGCAGGCGGCGGCTGTTGGCACATGCTCCGGTATCTCGCGCCGCGATCGGTCACGGGCGTCGATCTGGTCGAGGCGAACGTCGCGGCGGCGACACGGGCGTTCCGTGACGATCGCCTGTGCTTCGTGCGTGGCGACGCCGAAAGGCTGCCGCTTCCGCCTGCGAGAGCCGACGTGGTGGTCAGCATCGAATCCTCCCACTGCTACCGCTCGTTCCCCGCGTTCCTCGCGGAGGTGCGGCGCGTGCTCCGGCCGGGAGGGATGTTCGCGCTGGCGGATCACCGCCCGTCGACGTCGGAATGGGGAGAGGGCCGAAGCTTCGAGGACCTGCTGCGGGATCTCGACGGGTCATCGCTTACGCTCCTCCGGCAGCGGCAGATCACGCCTCAGGTGGTTGCGTCGTGCGAGCTGCTCGCGGATTTCAAGGAGCAGATGCTGCGCGATGCGCCGCTGTCGGACGCGGACCGCAGCCACCTGCGCGAGATCCTGCATTGCCGCGATTCCGACAACCACCGCAAGCTGCGCGACGGCCACTGGTCGTACGGGTGCTTCACGCTGCTGAAGTCCGCCGACTGAGGCGAGAACCAGCTTCACAACCGACCGCGCGGAGCAGTACCGGTTCTTCAATGCCCGCAGACATCGTGATCATCGGCGGCGGACCGGCCGGCAGCACCCTGGGGTCGCTGCTGAAAAAATACGCGCCGGCGCTGAACGTGCTGATCCTCGAGCGCGAGCGCTTCCCCCGCGAGCACATCGGCGAGAGCCAGTTGCCGCCGGTAAGCCGTGTGCTCCACGAAATGGGCTGCTGGGACAAGGTGGAAGCGGCGAACTTCCCGATCAAAATCGGCGGCACATTCCTGTGGGGGAAGAGCTCAGAGCTCTGGGACATTCACTTCATCCCGCCATCCGACTACCAGGACACGCCGCGGCCGGGCCGGTTCGAAGGGTTCCGGCAACTGGTGGCCTTTCAGGTCGATCGCGCGATCTACGACGACATCCTGCTGCGGCACGCCGCCTCTCTCGGGTGTGAGGTGCGGGAGACGACGAAGGTCGTCAAGGTGGAGCGCGCCGGGGACAGGATTACCGGTCTCAAGCTGGAGAATGGCGAACCGGTCAGAGGCGATTTGTATGTCGATGCCTCGGGGAGCGCCGCGGTCATCCGCCGTACCTTCGACATCGGCGTCGATTGTCCGACGCAACTGCGGAACATCGCCATCTGGAGTTACTGGGACAATCCCGCGTGGGCGCGCGACGTCGGCATCGGCGGTACACGCATTCGCATCATCAGCATCGGGTTCGGCTGGTTCTGGTTCATTCCGCTCGGCCGGACCAGGACCAGCGTCGGACTCGTCTGTCCGGCGCACCATTTCAAGGCCCTGGGCCAGTCGCCCGAAGCACTGTATACGACGTCGTTGCCGCTCGATCCGACGCTGCAGGGACTGCTCGCAGGGGCGACGCGGACCGGCGACATTCGGATCGCGCGGGACTGGTCCTTTGTCGCGGACCGCACCGCCGGCGAGAACTGGTTCCTCGTCGGTGAGTCGGCCGGCTTCGCCGACCCGATCCTGTCGGCCGGCCTGACGCTCGCGCAAGTGGGCGCCAGCGAGCTGGCGTGCACGATCCTCGAGCTGTATCGCGCTCAGCATTCGGCGGAATGGCTCAAGCGCTACTACGATCTGAACCAGCGGCAGCGGGTGCGCCAGCACATCCGGTTCGCCGATTTTTTTTACGCCGCCAACGGCCAGTTCACCGAGCTTCGCGAACACTGCAGCCAGATCGCTCGGGAGTCCGGGCTGACGCTGAGTCCCGACGAGGCCTGGCGCTGGTTGAGCACGGGCGGCTTCACCAACGAAACGATCGGGCGTCCGGGCATTGCCGGCTTCGATCTCGACAGCGCCCGGCAGATCAACGACATGCTCTGCGGCGCCAGTTCCCGGTGGGCGGCCGGCGGCCACAACGTCTTCCGCCTGCGGCTGGAGGGCGCGACGCTCCAGCAAGTGCCGGTCTACCACGAGGGGCGCATCTCGAAGGCGTCGTGCTACGTCAGGGGCGACTTCCGGCTCCCGCTGACCGGCGTCTACGGGATGCTGATCCAGATCCTCAGCCGATCGTCCGCGATTGGCGACGTGCTCAGCGATCTGGTCACGATGCTCAAAGCGCGCTACCCGGTCGATCAGGCGAAGCTGCTGATCCGTCAGACCATGCAGGCGCTGGAAGTGCTGACGCAGGAAGGCTGGGTCGAGGCCCGCCTGGATCCGCGCAGGCCGCGTCTCTCCCTGCAGACGCCGACCGACACGATCTACTTCCAGAGCGAACCGCCGGCGCCGGCCGCCGCCGTCGAGCGCGCGCGCTGATTCGCGCGGTCCCGGACGCGGCGACAGGCCAGGCAGCACGCCCGCACGTCGCCATGCCGGCGGCGCCCTCCCGCGACGGACGCAGTCAGTGGAGCCCGCGGTGACGGGCTTCGCCAATCAAGAGGTAAGCAGCGATGATTCGCACTGAAGCATGGATCGTGGACGAAGGCGTGAACGGGAGCCCGACCGGGGCCGCCGCGCTCCGCCTTGGCGAGCTGACGATTCCCGATCTGGCCGATGGCGAGGTGCTCGTCGAGCCCCTGGTCGGGTGCTGGGAAGCCAACATGAGCCATGCGCTCGACCGAAAGCCGATCGACGTGTGCAAGCTGCGGCGGGAGCAACTCGCCGTGCTCGGCAACGCCGGGGTGGTGCGCGTGCTGCGCTGTGGCCCCCGCGTGAAATCGGTGCAGCCGAATGACGAGTGCATCGTCTTCTGCAACGGCGAGTGGGATGCCGAAGGATACCCGATCAAGATCTACGCGTATGACGCCCCCGGAAGCATCGGCGTCCTGGCGCGCAAGACGAAGCTGCACGAGCGTCAACTGATCAGGATTCCCGAAGACAGCCGCCACTCGCTCGGCCAGTGGGCGGCGTTCTCGCTGCGCTACATCACCGCGTGGGCGAATTGGAGAGTGGCGCTGGATTGCTGGAAGAGCCATCCGCCGCACGTCCGCGACGGTGCGCAGCCGATCGTGTGGGGATGGGGCGGCGGAGTGGCCTTCGCCGAGCTGAGCCTGGCGACGCTCGAAGGCGCCCAGGCGACGCTGATTGCGTCGAATTCCAGCCGGCTCGACATGATCCGGGATCAAGGGATGACCGCGCTCGATCGGCGCGCATTTTCGGATCTTCAGTTCTGCGCCGACCGATACGCGAGCGATCCCGAGTACCGCAGCCGTTACCTCAGCGCGGAGCAGACGTTCCTCGATCTCGTCCGGAGCTCGACCGGCGGCGCCGGCGTCTCGATCTTCGTCGATTACATCGGCGCGCCGGTCCATCGCGCGACGCTGAAGGCGACGAGCCGGACCGGCGTCGTCACGACGGCCGGGTGGAAGGAAGGGATGACGCTGACGACGCTCCGCGCCGTCGAGTGCATGTCGTGGCGCATCCACGTCCATACCCACTACGCCCGCTATCGGGACGGCCTCGACGCGGTGGCGTTCGGCGAAGAGCGCGGATGGATGCCAGACGTCGACGATACGGTATGGGACTGGGAGGACATTCCGCAGCTGGCCGAGGACTACGCGCACGGCCGGATCCCTTCGTATTTTCCGTTGTTCGCGGTGAATCCCGCGTAACCGATCGGCGGGGCATCGGCCGTTCTGTCGTGTTCCGGGGTCCCGCTCGAGTCGGCGCCCGCCGCCTGAAGGCACGTCGTGACTATCGAGGGAATCAGCCGTCGGCCGCTACGCCTGTCCTGCCTGCCGTGGGCCGGCGGTGTCGCCAGTTCGTACGCGGCCTGGAGCGACGGGCTCTGGCCCGTTGACGTCGTCCCGGTCGAACTGCCGGGCCGCGGCCGCCGGCATTCCGAAACGCCGCTTCGACAGTGGAGCGATGCGCTGGCGATGATCCGGCGCGAGACGTGCGACCAAGGCACACCGTTCATCTTCTTCGGCCACAGCATGGGCGCCGTGCTCGTCTACGAGCTCGCCCGTCTGCTCGAGAGCGAAGGCGACGTCTCGCCTGCGGCCCTGATCGTCTCCGGTTCGGCGGCGCCGCACCGCCGGCGAGAGCTGCTCCACTCACGGATGACCGACCGGGAGCTGGCCCTATCACTGGTGAATGCCGGCGGCACGCCCCACGAACTGCTCGACGACGCGGAGTTCCTCGCCCAGTATTTGTCCATGCTGAAGGCCGACCTGCGGCTGCTCGAGTCGTACGATTGGCATCCCGGCCCCGCGCTCAGATGCCCCGTCTACGCCATCGCGGGGCGCGACGATCCGTACGCATTGCCCGATGCGGTTCAAGCGTGGGGGGAGCTCGTCAGCGGCAGGTTCGAGTTCCGCGCGTATCCCGGCGGGCACTTCTATTTCAAGCTGCAGCTCCCGGAATTTCTCGCCGATCTGAAACGCTTCGTCTTCGAATGCGATCGCCGCCGCTATCGCGGCGCCGACGTCGCCTGACCGCGTCTCCGTGACCGGCGTCGCATCGCCTGTCGCGAGTTATCACCGTTCCATGTCGTTCGAGCTGCCGCGGAGTCCTGCCATGCACCCGCTCACCGTTGTCCGACAGAAGGTCCTGCAGGCGTCGTGGGAACACTGCTGGCACTGTCTCGCCACGCCGGCCATCGTCGCAGAATGGTTTGCCGACACCGACCTGATCGCTCCGGGTCACCGGGTCGTGTTCGACTTCGGCGACGGCGACTTCTTTGCCGGCCGCGTCACGGACTGCGAACCGCCTTCGGCATTGCGGCTCACCTGGCGGTTCTGGGACATCGGGCCGTCCTACGACATCGCGTACGTGCTCAGCCCTCTCGGCCGTGCGACCGAGGTCTCGGTGATCGATCGCGGGTCGGACGGGCCGGACGAAGTGGGCTCGCTGCGTGAAGGCTGGGAAGACTTCCTGACCCGTCTCCAGACGCGCGCGGAAACCGGGGAGCCGTGTCGCTACCGCTGGTCCGAATCCCTGGGCGGGACGTGCTTTGCCGAGGATGTCCCCGAGCTGCGCGCCCGCCTGGCGGATGCAGGCTGGTGGCAGCGCTGTTTCCCCGGAGGGCGCGTCACGCTTGGCGGCGACACGCGCAGCTATCGGCTCCAGTTCAGTGAACCCGGGTGGGGCGGTGTTGTCACGGCCGCGCACGTGCGGTTCGAGGGGCATCTCGGCCGGGCCTGTCTGCGGGCCAGCCACGGCGGCTGGACGGCGCTGCCCCACGACACGCAGGTCGGGATCAGGCGGCGCTATGCCGGATTGTGGCGCGATCTCCTGGTCTCGATCGAAACGGAGTTCGGCCTGCGCGATCGGCCGCAATACGCAGTCGACGTGACGTCGTAGCTCGCGGCTCCAGGCGCGGGCGCGCCAATCGTTTGCCCGCCGTCCTTCCATGTCCAGTCAGGTGTTTCGAGTGTTCCCGTGAGTGTTCTGAAGGTCCTCTGCCGTCGTGTTCTCGCGGTATCCGTCGACGAGACGACGGCGGCGCGGCGGGGTTTCCATAGCGGCAACCCGGCAACCGTCGTCCATCTGAACCGGATCGGCGCCGAGTTTCTCGCCGGCTATCACGCGGCGCTCGAGGAGCGGTCGGCGGCCGATCTCGCGGCGCGTCTCGACGCCACGATCGACAACGAGTACCGGGGATTTGCCTTCGAAGGGGCTGGGATGGCGCTGACGCTCACCGATCACCTCCACCTGACCGGGAACGGCTTTGCCGATCTGCTGCGGCTGGGCGGCGCCCATTGGTACACGCTGCACGTCGGCGCGGGCTGGGCATGGGCCCGTCTCCCCTGGATCCGCCGTCGGCTGGTGCAGGCACTCGGCCGCCTCGACCCGATGATCGGCTGGCTGGCCGTCGACGGCTATGGATTCCACGAGGGCTACTTCCATACCGGACGCACGGTGTGGGAGCGGGTCACGCCGCGTGGTGTTGGAGGGTACGCGCGCCGCGCCTTCGACCAGGGTGTCGGCCGCAGCCTGTGGTTCGTGGGCGGCGCGGACCCCGAGGTGATCGCGCGCAGCATCGCGCGGTTCGCCCTCGGCCGGCAGGCCGATCTGTGGTCGGGTGTCGGGCTGGCCTGCGGGTATGCAGGGGGGGTCAGCGAAACCTCGATTCGGCTCCTGCGGCGACTCGCGCTCCCGCACGGCGGCAGCCTCAGTCTCGGCTGCGCCTTCGCGTGCGAAGCGCGGCGCCGGGCGGGAAGTGCCAGCGGCGCCACGGAACTGGCGGCGCGTGTGTTGTGCAACCTGAGCGCGGAGCAGGCCGCAGCCGCCGCGCGCGACGAAACAGGCGCCGCGGTGGCGGATGGTTCCGTCCCCGCCTATGAGGTGTGGCGCCGGCGAACCCAGGCCCGGGTCGCCGGCTGGCTCGAGTCCCCGGAGGTGACCGCGTGAGATTTCTTGCACCCCACGTTCAACGGCACGCCCGGCGATGGGTGGCGTTGCTGCTGCTGTTGCCGCTGTACCTGCTCGCGCGCCTGCCTGGTTCGCCCGCCGACCTGCAGGCGCTCACACAGCGCTTTCGCTTCGAGCAGACCGCGCTGCCGGTCGTGTCGGGTCCGGAGGTCCGATCGGTTCGGCCCGTTCACCCCAGCGTCCGGCACATCGCGGGCTGGATTTCAGTGGTCGGGGCGGCCGTGGCGCTGCATGACCTCGACGGAGACGGCCTCGCCAACGACGTCTGTTACGTCGATACGCGCACCGATCAGGTGATCGTCGCGCCGGCGCCGCAGACCGGCGGGCGCTACGCCGCGTTCGCGCTCGACGCCGGCGCGTTGTTCAGCCGCGCCACGATGGCGCCGATGGGCTGCCTGCCCGGCGACATGGACGAAGACGGCGCCGCCGACCTGCTGATCTACTACTGGGGCCGTACTCCGCTGGCGTTCCTGCGCCACGGCCAGACACTGGACGCTGCGGCGTACCGCCCGCTCGAGATCGTGCCTGGAGGCGAGCGCTGGTACAGCAACGCGGCGGTCTTCGCCGACGTCGACGGCGACGGCCACGCCGATCTCATCGTCGGAAACTACTTCCCGGATGGCGCACGGATTCTGGATGCCGCCGGCTCTGGCGTCGAGCAGATGCAGCACTCCATGTCCCGCGCCTTCAACGCCGGCGGCGATCGCGTGCTGCTTCGCGGTGCGACCGCCGCAGTCAGCTACCGAATGGTTCCGGATGCCTTTCCCGAGGGCGTCGGGCGCGGCTGGACGCTGGCCATGGGCGCCGCCGACCTCGACGGCGATCTGCTGCCGGAAATCTACATCGCCAACGACTTCGGACCTGATCGCCTGTTGCACGCCGTCTCCACGCCGGGCCGGCCGAAGTTCGAGCTCGTTGAGGGGCGGCGGACCTTCACGATGCCCCGCTCGAGGGTGCTCGGGCGCGACTCGTTCAAGGGCATGGGGGTCGATTTCGGCCATCTCAACGGCGACCAGGTCCCTGACATGTTCGTCAGCAACATCGCGGCTCCTTATGCGCTCGAAGAGAGCCACTTTCTGTGGGTCAGCGATGGCCCCCCGGAATCGATGCGCAACGGCGTCGCTCCCTACCGCGACCGCGGCGAAGAGGCCGGCGTCTCGCGCAGCAGCTGGGGCTGGGACACGCGGATTGTCGACCTGAACAATGACGGTGTCCCGGAACTGCTGCAGGCGGTCGGGTTCCTGCGTGGCACGATCAATCGGTGGCCCGAGCTGCACGAGATCGCGATGGCCAACGACCAGCTGCTCAGCACGCCGGCGACCTGGCACTCCTTCCGTCCCGGTGACGACCTCAACGGCCACGACCACAATCCGTTCTACGTGCGCGGCTCCGACGGCCGCTACCACGACGTGGCGCGCGAGATCGGCCTCGGCGACTCGCGCCTCACGCGCGGCATCGCCGTCGCCGACGTCGACGGGGACGGCCGCCTCGACTACGCAATCGGCAATCAGTGGGAGGACTCGGCATTGCTGCGCAACGTCAGTCCTGACGCCGGTGCGTTTCTGGGGCTGCGGGTCACGCGGGGCCGCGGTGTCCCGGTGATCGGCGCGACGGCGACCGTGCGCCTGCCGGACGGACGGTTGATGACCGCGCAGGCGGATGGCGGCAGCGGACACTCCGGAAAGCGCAGCCCGGAGATTCATTTCGGTCTCGGCACGGTGGCGCCCGATCGCGCGCTCGAGGTGACCATCCGGTGGCGGGACGCCGCCGGCATTCACACGCGCACCTATCGGTTGCGGCCTGGCTGGCACGACATCAAGCTGGAACGTGAAGCATGACCATCTTATCTTCGGCACCGCCGCAACCAGATCGTCTTGGGGGACTCCGCCGTTTCGCGGTCGCGATCACCATCCTGAACGTTCTCGGCCACACCGTCTTCGGCTTCGAGCAGTCGTGGGCCACGCCGTTCGTGTCGCTGGCCGCGGCCTATGGCATGGAACTCCTGCTGGAAATGGTGGACGCGCGCGTCCAGCGCCGGCGGCCGCGCTTTCTCGGCGGTCCGATGACGCTCGTCAGCTTCCTGCTGTCGGCGCACATCAGCGGGCTGGCGGTGGGGATGCTGCTCTACGCGAACGCCCGGCTGTGGCCGATCGCACTCGCCTCCGCGGCGGCGATCGCCTCAAAGGCCCTGTTCCGCGTGCGGACCCGCCAGGGCTCCTGCCACTTCATGAACCCGTCGAACTTTGGCATCAGCCTGACGCTGCTGCTGTTCCCCTGGGTCGGCATCGCCCCGCCCTATCAGTTCACCGAGCAGTTGGACGGTGTCGGGGACTGGTTGCTGCCGGGGTTCATCGTGCTCTCGGGGTCGTTCCTCAACTGGCGGTTCACGAAGCGGCTGCCACTGATCCTGGCGTGGGTGTTCGGTTTCGCCGCACAGGCATTCCTGCGCCACTGGATCCTGGACGCGCGGCTCGAGTCGGCCCTTGCGCCGATGACCGGAACGGCGTTCATCCTCTTCAGTTTCTACATGGTGTCGGATCCCGCCACGACTCCAATTGCGCGACGCTCGCAGGTGGTGTTCGGCGCCTTCACGGCGATGGCGTATGGCGCGCTGATGGCGTTTCACGTCGTGTTCGGCCTGTTCTTTTCACTCAGCCTGGTCTGCTGCGCCCGTGGACTGGTGCTCTGGACGGCGACGCAGATGCTACGCGTGCGTCAGCCGGCGCCTGAGCGGGCGGAGGAGCCTGCGGTCCTGGCTGTCGCCAGCCAATGACTCCCGCGATTGCCATCGTCGGCCTGGCGTGCGAGTACGCCGACACGTCGTCGCCGGCGGAGCTGTGGGACAACGTGCTCGCGCAGCGGCCGGCGTTTCGCCGGATTCCCCGCGAGCGGCTGGACCCCGACGGCTATTTCTCGCCCGATCCGAACGCCCACGATCGCACGTACTCGTTCACCGCGGCGGTCATCGAGGGCTTCGAGTTCGATCGCCAGCGATTCAGCGTCTCGGGCACCGCCTATCGTTCCGCCGACCTGACGCACTGGCTCGCCCTCGACGTCGCGGCGCGCGCGCTCGCCGACGCCCGGTGCGAGGATGCGGTGGGCCTTTCTCGCGAGACGACCGCCGTTTACGTGGGGAATACGCTGACCGGGGAGGTCTCGCGCGCCGCCGCCCTCCGACTTCGCTGGCCGTACGTGAACCGGGTGATTTCCGACGTGCTTCGCCATTCCGGCGGGCATGCCGAAGAGCAGCGCCTCCTCCTCGAGCAAATCGAAGAGCAGTTCAAGCGGCCGTTTTGCGTCACCAACGAGGAGTCGCTGGCCGGCGGTCTGTCCAATACCATCGCCGGCCGCATCTCGAATTACTTCGACTTGAACGGCGGCTGTTACACGGTCGACGGCGCGTGCGCCTCGTCGATCCTGGCGATCTCGACCGCCTGCTCGACGCTCGCCGCCGGCGACTGCGACGCGGCGATTGCCGGGGGCGTCGATCTGAGCCTCGATCCGTTCGAGCTCGTCGGCTTCGCCAAGGCCGGGGCACTTGCGACCGAGCGGATGCGCGTCTACGACGTGCGATCGTCCGGGTTCTGGCCGGGGGAAGGATGCGGCTTTGCCGTCCTGATGCGGCACGAGGACGCGGTGGCGCGCGGGTCGCGCATCTACGCGGTGATCCGCGGCTGGGGCATTTCGTCGGACGGCCACGGCGGCATCACCCGCCCGACCGAGCGCGGTCAGTCGCTGGCGCTCGAGCGCGCGTATCGGCGCGCGGGCTTCGGCCCCGAGTCAGTCGGGTACTTCGAAGGCCACGGGACCGGGACCGCCGTGGGCGATTCGTTGGAACTCCGCGTGATCGCGAATGCGCGGCGCCGCGCCGGCGCGACGGCGCCGGCGGCGATCGGGTCGGTAAAGGCCCTCATCGGTCACACCAAGGCGGCTGCGGGCATAGCCGGCGTCATCAAGGCGGCGATGGCGCTGCATCATCAGGTGCTTCCGCCGACTGCCGGGTGTCACTCGCCGCATCCCGACATGGCCGGCGAGCTGCGTTCGCTGCGCGCGCCGGAGCCCTGGCCGGAGTCTGTTCCCTTGCGGGCGTCCGTGAGCGGAATGGGATTCGGCGGGATCAACGGCCACCTCGCGCTTGAAGGAGTCGAGACGACGTCGGGCCGGGCACTCTCCGCGCGCGAACAGACGCTCGCGCGCACACCGCAGGACGCCGAGTTGTTCGTGTTCCGCACCAGCGAACAGCTCCGGCGCGCGGTCTCGCTGGCCTCGCAGATCTCCTTCGCCGAGATGGCGGATCTGGCCGCCGCCCTCGCGACCGAGACTATCGAGGAGGAGGGCAGGGCGGCGGTGGTGGCCGCGTCCCCGGACGAGCTCGCGACGAAGCTGTCCACCTTGTCGTTGAAGCCGCTGCCGCCGCGGCCGCCGGTCATAGGGCTCCTGTTCCCGGGCCAGGGCTCACAGAACGGCGCCGTCGCCACCGAGGTGGCGCAGCCGGCGATCGTGCGTCAATCACTGGCGGCGCTGCGCGAGCTGACCGTCGCCGGCGTTGAAGGGTCGGTGGCGATCGGGCACAGCGTCGGCGAGCTCGCGGCGCTCTGCTGGGCCGGGGCGATGGAGGAGGGCGCGGCGATACGCATGGCCGAACGGCGCGGGCGGTGCGTGGCCGACGTGGTTGGACCGCGCGGCGCGATGACCGCGATTGCCGCGTCGGAAGCTGACGTCCGGCGACTGCTCGTGGACGAACCGGTGGTGATCGCCGGGCTGAACGCGCCGGCCCAGACCGTCATCTCGGGCGAAGCGGACGCCGTGCGCCGTCTCGCCGCCGCCGCTCGCGAACAGGGCTTCCGCGCCGCGTCACTCGCCGTGTCGCACGCCTTCCACTCGCCGGCGGTGGCGCCCGCCGCCGACACGTTCGCCGCGCACCTCGAGACCGAGACGTTTCGGCCGCCGCAGCGGCGCGTCATCTCGACCGTGACCGGCGCGGCGATTGGGCCCGCGACCAACCTGCGCGAGTTGCTGAAGCGACAAATTGCCAGCCCTGTCCTGTTTCGCCACGCCGTCGAACAGGCGGGTGAGATCGACATGTGGATCGAAGTCGGACCTGGCCGCGTGCTCTCCGGTCTGGTCCTCGAGAACGGCGGCGCGCCGGCCTGGCCGCTGGAAAGTGGAAACGGTTCGCGTTCCGGGTTCCTGAACGCGCTCGCTCGAGCCTTCGAAGCCGGAGCCCCGCTGCGTCCAGCCGCGCTCTTCGAGGATCGCCACGTCAAGCCGCTGAAGTTGGCGCACCGTTTCTTCATGAACCCGTGCGAGATGCGGGGTTCCCCGCCGATCGCGGCGGAAGCGCCTGCCGCCCGCGTCACCGCCGTCGTCGCGCACCCGAGTACGCCGCTCGAGATCGTCCGCAGCCTGGTCGCCGAGCACCTCGAGCTGCCAATTGCGTCGGTGCGCGACCAGGCCCGTTTGCTCGCCGACCTGCACCTGAACTCGATCGTCGTGGCGCAGATCGCGGCCAAAGCCGCGCGGATGCTCGGCGCCTCGGCGCTGGCGGCGCCGCTCGACTATTCAGGACTGAGCATCGCGGAGATGGCCAGGGCTCTCGAGCTGAGCGGCAGCGTCGATACCAGCGCCAGCCTTTCAACTGCCGCCGGTGCCGGATCATGGTTGCGGCCATTCGAGATCAGGCTCGAAGAACGTCCGTCGCTGGCGCGTGAGAGAAAGACGGCGGCTGAAACCGGCACGTGGCAATTCGCCGGCCCGCCGGACGGCGCGCTGCGTGCCGAGCTCGAGGCCGCGCAGCGCGATCTCCCGCCTGGCGATGGGATCGTCTTGTGTGTTCCGCCGTCGCCGGATGACCGTTTCATCCCGTCGATGATCGCCGCTGCGCACGCCCTGAAAGAAACGCCGGGACGGCGGCTCCTCGTCGTGCAGTATGAAGGCGACGGCGTCGCCTCGTTGGCGCGCGCCGTCTGCATGGAGCTGCCCGACGTCCCGGTCACCGTCGTCAACATTCCGGCCGGCGACCCTCGCGCGATCGCATACGTGGTGG
>Ga0190265_10002078_pt1 | contig 13333 bp, 14 predicted proteins | sample Popmic124T_FD_133135 | JGI IMG/M metagenome (GOLD analysis project Ga0190265, IMG submission 133135) | Populus adjacent soil microbial communities from riparian zone of Indian Creek, Utah, USA - 124 T | ecosystem: Environmental > Terrestrial > Soil > Riparian zone | place: USA: Utah | collected... | reverse complement strand
CGTCAAGACGCAAATCACCAGCGGTTTGCACGTTGTGCATCGCATGGATGTACAAGGCGCAAATCACAGCACCCGCACGCCGCTCGCGCAGCGCCGCCAGCTCGGCGTCGCGCCCGACGACCTCAGCCATCGTCCGGGTAGAGCCAGCCGCGCAGCAGGCGCGTGACGAGCGGCATCATCGCGTACGTCATGACGCTCAGCAGGATCAGCGGCGGCTTGAGCGTCGCGGTGCCCGTGCCGCTCTCCAGGAACCACGTCTCCAGGCCGGTGATCCGCTGCGGCGCGCCCTGCCGCTCGGCCACCGCGTCGAGCTCGCGGTGCAGCGCCACGCGCTCCGGCGAGTGGTGCCAGCGCGCGAAGGCCTCGGGTCCTTCGAACCGGTGCACGAAGTGGTAGTCCGCCGACCCGGCGTCGTGCAGGACGGTGCCCGACAGGTGTCCCTCGGACCCCGCGGCCGCGTCCATCAGCTTGTCGGCGAGCCGCTCGAGCTCCTGCTCGCCGCCCGGGCGGGAGCGCCACGTGGAGACGCTGACCAGCGCGTCGGTGCCCGCCGGCTCGCGCACGGCGTGGCTCGTGGGTGCGCCGGACATGTCGCCAACCCTAATCGGGCGGGCGGAACCGCTGTGCGAGGTGGAAGCTCAGCAGGCAGACGTCGTCGTGCGGCGCGTCGTGCTCGAGCAGCGCGTCGACGAGCGCGGCGGGTACCTGCTCGTCGCGCGCGGCGACGGCGGCGACGAGCCGCTCCAGCCCGACGTCGATCGACTCCCCGCGCCGCTCGACCAGCCCGTCGGTGTAGAGCAGGAAGCTGCCGCCGGGCGCGAGCCGGAACGTGGCCTCGGCGCGCTCCTCCCCGCCGAGCCTGACGCCCAGCGGCGTGGAGCGGCCGCCGAGGAAGTACTCCGGCGCGGCGCCCGGCTGCAGCACGAGCGGCGGGAGGTGACCGGCCGCGGCGCAGCACACCGCGCCCGTCGCGAGGTCGACGGCCGCGAAGGCGAGCGTCGCGTAGCGGCCGGCCTCGGTCTGCTCGACGAACGCGTCCATGTGCTCGAGCACCGCCGCGGGCCCGAAGCCGGCGCCCGCGAGCGCGCGCACCGCGCTGCGGAGCTGGGCCATCGCGCTCGCGGCGACGATGCCGCGGCCCGCGACGTCGCCGACCACGATCGCCAGGCGGTCGCCCGGCAGCGTGAACGCGTCGTACCAGTCGCCGCCCACCTCGAGGTGCTCGAAGGCCGGGTGGTACGCGGTCGCGACGTCGTAGCGGGGGTCGCTCGGGAGCGTGACGCCGACCATGCTCTGCTGGAGCTGGTGCGACACGTCGCGCTGGAGCTCGTAGAGCTGCACGCGCTCGAGCCCGAGCGCCGTCTGGTCCGCGCACGCCCGTAGGAACGCGCGCTCCGCCTCGTCGAACGCGCGGGCGCCGTCGAACGCGAGGCAGAGCCGTCCCCGCGTGCCCTGGCCGCCGGCGAAGCGCAGGGCAGCGGCCGCGTCGCGGCCGGGCGCGCCCTCGTCGAACCCGGCGTCCGGACCGCTCGGGCCGAGCTCGCCGGCCGGCAGGTCGCCCTGCGCGCCGAGCAGCTGCCAGGCGCGCGACGCGGAGTCGTAGACGGCGATGCCGGCGCCGCGCGCGCCGACCCGGCCGACGATCTCGCCCACGATCGCCGCGGCCATCGTGTGCGCGTCCGCGGCGACGGCGATCGCCGACGTGATCCGCTGGAGCCACTCGACCCGCTCGCGCGCCACGCGCTCGCGGTTGCGCGCCGCGAGCAGCTCCTCCTCGTAGCGCTTGCGGTCGCGCGCCTCGAACACCGTCGTGCGCACGAGCTGCGGGGCGCCGCCGGCGTCGAGCTTGAGCTGCGAGTTGAGCAGCACCGGCAGGCGGTCGCCGCCGGCGCAGACGAGGTCGAGCGCGATCTCGCGCACGCTGCCCTGCATGCGCAGCAGCGGCGCGTAGTGCGTCTCGTGGTAGATCCGCCCGCCGGCCGTCAGGAGGTCGGAGAGGCGGCGCGCGCCGACGAGCTCCTCGCGGCGGTATCCAGTCCAGCGCAGGAACGTCGCGTTGACGCGGACGATCGTGCCGTCCGGCGTCGTCGACAGGTACCCGCAGGGCGCGTTGTCGTAGAGGTCCTCCGCGCTCTCGGCCAGCTCGTCCACGTCAGACGAACGCCCGGATGGCGGCGATCGTCTCGTCGGGAGCGCTCAGGTTGGGGCAGTGACCGGTGGCGGCCATGCGCACGAGCGTCGAGCCGGCGATGCCGCGATGGACGTACTCGCCGACCGCGTCCGGCGCGATCGCGTCGGCGCTGCACTGGAGCACGAGCGTGGGCACGTCGACGCGCGCGAGGTCGGCGCGGTTGTCGGAGAGGAACGTCACGCGCGCGAACCGCGCGGCGATGTCGGGGTCGGTGCGGCAGAAGCTGTTCGTCAGCTCGTCGCCGAGCTCCGGCCGGTCGGCGTTGCCCATGATCACCGGGGCCATGGCGCTCGACCAGCCGAGGAAGTTGCTGTCGAGCGAGCCGAGCAGCTCCTCGATGTCGGGCCGGGTGAACCCGCCGACGTAGCCCTCGTCGTCGATGTAGCGCGGCGAGGGGCCGACGAGCACCAGCTTCCCGATCCGCCCGGGCTCGCGGATGCTCGCCACGACCCCGATCATCGAGCTGACCGAGTGGCCGACGAAGACGGCGTCGGCCACGTCGAGCTCGCGGCAGAGCTCCAGCACGTCCTCGGCGTAGCCGTCGAGCGATCCGTGCCGCTCGGCGTCGTAGGCCGACAGGTCCGAGCCACCCGCCCCGACGTGGTCGAACAGGATCACGCGGTGGTCGTGCTCGAACGCCGGCGCGACGAAGCGCCACATCTCCTGATCGCAGCCGAACCCGTGCGCGAACAACATCGGCCGGCCATCGGCGCGGCCGGACACCGCGGCGTTGTGGCGTTGCGCGACGCGCATCGCGGCCGATTCTACGAGCGCCGCGCTGCCCGCGCGTGTCAGCGCATCGCCGCCGCCACCACGCGCTCGTCCGCGAACGCGCCGTGGAAGCGCCCCGGATCGAGCGCCACGTTGCCCGGACCGGGCGCGAGCTTGGCGACGCCGTGGCGGAGGACCTCGCCTTCCCGAACGGCACGGTGATCACCCCGGACGGGCGGACGCTGATCGTCTCGGAGACGCCGCGGGGACCGGTGCGCTCCGCGTCGCCGAGGGCGCGGCGCGATCCGCAAGGGCTGCCGCGAGCGCCGGACCACGAACAGGAGACGCCGGGCGATCGACGGCGACGGGCGCTAGCGGCCACGGCCCTCCGGCGTCATGTCGAGCAGGTTCCAGAGCGGCCAGATGATGTCCGCGCAGCGGTTGTGCTGCCCCGGCTCGTCGGGCGCGAACCGCAGCTCCGACCCCCAGAAGTGGCGCAGCTCGCCGTCGCGCCGGCTGAACACGTTGACCATGTGCTGCTGCTCGCCGTCCGGCTTCTCCCCGAAGTAGTCGCGGTTGTACGTCGTGCCGGCGGAGGAGAGCAGGCGCAGGTGGCGCCAGCCGCGCTCCGCGGCGTACGCGCGGATCCGCGGGAGCGGCGACGAGGCGACGACCGCGAGGCGCACGCGCTCCTCGATCTCCTGCGCGTTGCCGTCGAGCGCGTCGAGGATCGACGTGCACGCCGGGCATGCCGCCTCCATCTCCGGCGAGAACATGAAGCTGTAGATCGCGAGCGTGTCCCGGCCCGGGGCGAAGAGCTGCGACAGGCGCACCGCCGCCGCCGAGCCGTCCTCGGCGACCCCGGTGAACGCGTAGTCGACCGGGACGACGCCGCCGGGCGGGAGCGCGCGGCGCAGCTCGGCGGCCGCCTCGGTCGCGCGCCGCAGCTCGACCTCTGCCGCGAGCAGCCGGTCGCGTGCGGCACGATAGGCGGGCGACTCGCCCGGGTAGCGGCGGTCGTGGGTGGACATGGGATGACAGCTTGAAGCACCGCAACGGCCGCGCGACCCGTGTCCGCGATGAGGGCGATCGACGGTGGGCGCTCGCGGCGGCCGTGCTCGCGTTCGCCTCCGCCGCGGTGACCGCGTACTGGCTCGCCGGCGGGACGGGCGGGCTCGACACCGTCGGCGGCGAGGTCGAGCGCCTCGCCCGCGAGCGCTCCGCCGGGGCCGTCGCGGCGCTTGCGGTGACGCTCGTGCTGAAGCTGGCCGCGGGCGCGCTCGCGCTGACCCTGCGAGCGCCCGCACCGCCGCGCTGGGCAGTGCGGCTCGGGCTGGTGGGCGGCGCCGGCCTCGCGCTCTACGGCGGGCTGCTCGTCGTCGCCGGCGCCGTCGTGCTCGCCGGGGCCGGGGCCGAGCCGAGCGATCCCTACGCGCTGCGCTGGCACGTCCTGTTCTGGGACCTCTGGTTCCTCGTGTGGGGCGTCGTCCTCGCGCTCGCGGCGCTGGGCGGCCGGGTCAGGCCGGCGCCAGGTCCGGGTCCGGGTCCGGGTCCGGGCTGACCTCGTCGGCCGGATCCTCGACGCGGCCCTTCGCGAGCCACAGGAGGGCGATCACGAACGCGACCGCCATGATGCCGGCCATGATCCAGACGACGATCTGGGTCGAGTGCGCGATGTCGAGCTTGACGGCGTTGTAGATCGCCTCCGCGTCCGGGCCGCCGCGGCTGCTGAGGCCACCGCCCCCGGGCGAGGTGACGTCATGCGCGATCCGCTGCGCCTCGGTGGCGGGGACGCCGCGGCTCGTGAGGGTGGACCCGACGCGGTCGGCGTTCTCGCTGATGAAGATCGACCCCATGATCGCGAGGCCGAGGCTCGCGCCGAGGTTCCGCACGGTCTGCGTGATGCCCGTCACCTCGCCGTAGCCGAGGTCGGGCGCCCGGTTGAGCGCGTCGGTGCTGACCGGCCCGAGCACGAGCCCGAGACCGGCGCCCGCGATCACGACGTAGTGCCACTGGTCGTTGAAGTCGAGGTCGGTGAGCGTGGTGCCCCAGAGGTAGAAGCCGACCGCCGCGATCACGCAGCCCGCCACGATCGCGGGCCGAGCGCCGCGCTTGTCGACGATCCGCCCGCCGAGCTGCGCCGCGGCGGCGAACCCGCCGAAGAACACGAGCAGGAACAGGCCGGCCTCGGTCGCCGTGTCGCCGAGCGACGCCTGCGCGTACACGCTCGCGAAGAAGAAGAACGGCACGAACACGGCGGACATCAGCAGCAGCACGACGTTGTCGACGGCGAACGCGCGCCGGGCGAAGATGCGCATCTGGATCAGCGGCGCGGTCTGGCGCAGCTCGAAGAGCGTGAACGCGACGAGCAGCGCCACGCCGACGAGGATGCAGCCGATCGTGCGCACGTCGGCCCACCCCCAGACGCCCGCCTGCTGCAGCCCGAGCACGACGAGGCCCATCGCGGCGGAGATCAGCACCGCGCCGCGATAGTCGATCGTCCCCTCCTGGCGTGCCTCCGCCGGCTTCGCCTTGGCCGTGAGGACGAGCGCGATGATCGCGACGGGCACGTTGATCCAGAAGATCGCGCGCCAGGTCCACTCGGTCAGGTAGCCGCCGGCGAGCGGGCCGACCGCGGTCAGGCCGCCCGTGATGCCGAAGAAGGTCGCGAGCGCCTTCCCGCGCTCGCGCAGCGGGAACGCGGACACGACGATCGCGAGCGCGGCCGGGAAGAGCACCGCGGCGAACGCACCCTGCAGGACGCGGAACACGATCATCCACGTCTCGCCGATCGAGCCGGTCGGCGTCGCGCCGCAGAGCACGGAGCAGAGCGCGAAGCCGGTGATGCCGATCGTGACCATGCGCCGGTGACCCAGCAGGTCGGCGAGCTTTCCACCGAGGGCGAAGAACGCGGCGAGCGAGAGCAGGTACCCGTTGACGATCCACTGCGCTCCGGTCGCCGAGAGCGAGAGGTCGCGCTGCAGGTCGGGGATCGCGAGCGCGACGATCGTCTGGTCGATGAACATCATCGCGACGGCGAAGATCATCGCCACCAGGACGAGCCGGCCGCTCGTCGCGGACGACCCGGGAGCAGGGTCCGACATCGAATGCACTCCGATCGAGGAGGTTTGGGGGGGTAGGCGCACCCTAACCGCGGGCAGGTACCCGGATCAACTGTGACGATCGTCCAATCGGCACGACGCCGCTCAGGGAACCGGCCGGTGGCTGCTGAACGTCCAGCGATGGCCTTCGAGGTCGGCGGCGCGGTACGCGCGGGTCCCGGGCACGACGGAGCGCGGTGGGGCCAGCACGCGGGCGCCCGCGGCGGCGGCGCGGCGGTGGTGCTCGTCGGGGTCCGCGACGACCGCCCAGACCCAGCTCGCGCCGACCATCCGCTCGAGCGAGCCGTCGGGGGCGGCCGCCGGCGACGTGACCATCGCGGCGCCGTGCTCCCAGCGCACCTCGGCGTGCAGCAGCGCACCCGCGTCGTCCGTCACCCGGCGCAGCTCGCGCAGCCCGAACACCCGGCTCAGCCACGCCAGCGCCGCGATGCCGTCCCGGTAGACGAGGACGGGCAGCAGGCTCGGCGTGAACGCCGCGCCGCCGTCGCTCATCGCGCGGCGACGCCGAGTCGCGCGCGGACCTCCGCGGCGATGCTCGTCGCCGACGGGAAGAAGGCGTCCTCGAGCGGCGGGCTGTAGGGGATCGGGTGGTCGGGCGCCGCGATCCGCCAGGCCTCCTCGAGCTCGTCGAGCGCCAGCTCGGCGACGCTCGCCAGCACCTCGGCACCCCAGCCGCCGCTGCGCGGCGACTCGTCCACGACGAGCAGCCGGTTCGTGCGGCCGACCGACGCGAGGATCGTCTCGACGTCGAGCGGGCGGATCGTCCGCACGTCGACGACCTCGACCTCGATGCCGTCGGCGGCGAGCGCGTCGGCGGCCTCGAGCGCGTCCCCGACGTTGCGCATCGCGGCCACGAGCGTGAGGTCGGACCCCGGCCGGACCACATGGGCGCGGCCGAGCGGCAGGACCTCGTCGCGGCCGACCGGTCCCTTCACCGAGTACAGCCGCTTGTGCTCGAGGAACAGGACCGGGTTGTCGTCGCGGATCGACGCCTTCAGCAGCGCCTTCGCGTCCGCGGGCGTGGAGGGCGCGACGATCTTCAGCCCCGGCACGTTCTGGAACCACGCGGCGGGCATCTGCGAGTGGATCGCGCCGAAGCGGCCGCCACCGCCGACCGCGGAGCGGATCACCAGCGGCACCGGCGCCTGCTCGTTCGACAGGTACCAGAACTTCGCCGCCTGGTTGACGACGCCGTCCATGACGAGCGGAAGGAAGTCGCCGAACATGATCTCGAGCACCGGGCGCAGCCCCGAGACGGCGCTGCCGTACGCGGCGCCGATCAGCGCGAGCTCGGAGATCGGCGTGTCGAACACGCGCGCGCCGTGCCGCTCGCGCAACCCGCCGGTCACGGCGAACACGCCGCCGGCCCCGGCGACGTCCTCGCCGAAGAAGAACACGCGCTCGTCGCGCGCGAGCTCCTCGTCGAGCGCGTCGCGGATCGCGTCCCGGAACTCGATCGTCTCGTTCACTGCCTCACTCCTTGAACTCGCCCGCGAGGGCGACGTCGGGCCATGGGGCGGCGAGCGCGCGCTCGACCACCTCGTCGAGCCGCGCACCGACCTCCGCCTCCACGCGGTCGAGCGCATCGGCCGTCACGCCGTGCTCGGTCTCCAGCCGGCGGCGGGCGATGATCAGGGGGTCGCGCAGCTTCCACGCCTCGAGCTCGCCGGGCTTGCGATAGCGCGCGGGGTCGCTGCGGGAATGCCCGACGAAGCGATAGGTCATCGTCATGAGGAACGCCGGTCCTTCGCCCGACCGCGCGACCTCGACGGCGGTGCGCGCGCCCTCCTGGACGGCCCAGAGGTCGTTCCCGTCGACGACCTGGGTGTGGATGCCGAGCGCGCGCGGCCGGTCCTCGATCGCGCCCGCCGTCACGTCCTCGATCGGCGTGAACTCCATGTAGAGGTTGTTCTCGCAGACGAACACGAGCGGCAGCCGCTCGACGCGCGCGAAGTTGAGGCACTCGGCGAAGTACGCCTGGTTCGTCGCCCCGTCGCCGAAGAACGCGACCGCGACGCCGCCGTCGCCGCGCAGCTTCGACGCGAGCGCCGCGCCGGTCGCCGCGGACATGCTCCCGCCGACGATCCCGAAGCAGCCGATCAGCCCGTGCTCGAGGTCGATCACGTTCATCGAGCCCCCGCGGCCCCCGCAGACGCCGGTCGCGCGCCCGAGCAGCTCGTCCATCAGCGCCTGCTCGTCGACCCCGATCGCGAGCGCGTGCCCGTGGCCGCGGTAGGTCCCGGCGACGCGGTCGCCCTCGCGCAGGACGCTGCCGACGCCGACCGCGCTCGCCTCCTGGCCGGAGTACAGATGCGTGGTGCCGTGCACCTTGCCCTTGAGGAACAGCGCCTGCACGCTGTCCTCGAAGCCGCGGATCAGGTGCATGCGCCGGTAGAGCTCGAGCTGGTCGTTCATGCCGCCTCCTCGGTGACGATCGGTCCCCACACGCGCTGCGGCTCGCGCCGGCGCGCCGGCACCTCGATCAGCTCGAGGATCGTCCCGAGCGGGTCGGCGGCGTCGAAGTACGCGAAGCCGCCGTCGCCGTCGAGCCCGAAGCCGCGGCCGAGCTGGAGCAGCTCGAACCCGTGCCCGCGCATCCGCTCGGTGGCGGCGGCGAGATCGGGCACCCACGTGCCGACGTGGTGGAACCCGTCGCCGTGGTCCTCGAGCCACTCGTGGTAGAGGCTCGGCCCGCGCAGCGGCTGGATCAGCTCGATCTGCGGCGTGCTGGACGAGAGCGCGATGCGCATCTCGAACGCGCTCGCGCGGCCCCGGTACTCCTGCGCCACGAGCAGCTCGGGGCCGTACGTCCACCCGCGCCACGGCGCGCCGCCCATCGCCGCGTCGTAGCGCGGAAGCGCGGCGTCGAGGTCGCGCACGACGATCCCGATCTGGTCGATGCGCCCGAACGGGCGCGCGTCCTCCTCGCTCATGGAGCGCAGCATACGGACAACATGTCCATATCGCAAGATTGCGTCCGTGGCATGGCCGCGCGTTAGGATTCGCGCATCGTGGAGCAGGTGTCTGGTGGGCGAGATGTGCGGGCGAATCCGATCAACGTGCTGGCGAAGGCCGGCGCGCTGCTCGACGCGCTGGACGCCGACGGCGAGCTGACCCCCTCGGAGCTGGCCGACCGCCTGGGCGAGCCGCGCAGCAGCGTGTACCGGCTGCTCGCCAGCCTGGAGGAGCTGGGGTTCGTCGCGCCGGGCATGACGCGCGGGACGTTCCAGCTCGGGATGAAGCTGTACCGGCTGGGCAACAGCGCCGTGCGCAACCGCGACATCCGCTCCGCCGCGCTGCCGTCGATGGTCGACCTGCGCGACAAGACCGGCAGCACCGTGTTCCTCGCGATCCGCAGCGGCGACCAGGTGCTCTGCCTCGAGCGCATCGAGGGCCACGTGATCGTCAACAACGCGCTGCTGCCCGGCACGACGGGCCCGCTGCACGTCGGCGCCGTCGGCAAGGTGCTGCTCGCGGCCGAGCCCGAGGAGTTCTGGGAGGCGTACGCGGAGCGGACCGCTCTGCCCGCGTTCACGCCGCACACGCTGACCACGCGGGAGGCGCTCACGCGGACGCTCACGCAGGTGCGCGCGACCGGCGTGGCGATCAGCGACGAGGACCGGCTGCTGGGCATGGCCGGCGTCGGCGCACCGATCCGCGACCACGAGGACCAGATCTGCGGCGCCGTCTCCTTCAGCGGCATGAAGCCCCTGATCCTCGGCGAGCACACGGAGGCGAGCATCGCGCTCGTGCGCGAGGGCGCGCGGGTGATCTCCGCCGCGCTCGGCTACGAGCCGGCGCCGCAGGCCGCCTGAGCGCGCTCAGCGCTCCGCCCGGTCGGCGCCGATCGCCGCGACCGCGGTGAGCTCGACGAGCATGCCCGGCTCGAGCAGGTCGACCCGCAGCGTCGTCGCAGCCGGGAACGGGGGCGCGAGGACCTCAGCGCGCACCGCCTTGAACACCGGGAAGTCCTCGGCCCGCGCGAGGTAGACGGTCAGCGACACGATCGACGCGAGCGACGCGCCGACCGCCTCGAGCACCGTGGCGAGGTTCGCGAAGGTCTGCCGGATCTGCGCCTCCGGGTCCCCTGCGCCGACGAGCGAGCCGTCCTCGGCGAACGGGCCCTGGCCCGCCGTGAAGCCGAGCGGCGCGTCGGTGACGACGGCTTGGGAGAAGTCGACCGTCGGGGCCCAGGGAAGGCAGCGGCGTTCGGCGGTGGCGTAGGGCATCGGCGCTCCAGTCGGTCGGTATCGGATCAGCGGTCGAGGACGTCGCGGGCGGCGCGCATGCCGGACTCGATCGCGCCGTCGATGTAGCCGACCCAGCCGCTCGCGATGTCGGCGGTGGCGAACGCCATGGGGCCGAGCGGCTGCTGCAGCGCCGCGAGCTGGCCGGTGAGCTGGCCGGGGCGAAAGCCGGTGTTGCCGCCGCGCGTGTACGGGTCGGCGGCCCAGTTCTGCCCGCGCACGGCGAGCACCTCGTCGATCTCCGGCACGTAGCGCTGCAGCGTCGCGGCGACCTGCCCGGCGTCGGTCACGTCGAGCGCCGGGTTCGCGTTGATGCCGATGATCAGCTGGCGGTCGTCCTCGACGTGGTAGGTCCAGAAGAAGTTGAGCGGCTCGGGTGCCGGGAGCTGGGCGAAGATGCGGCCGATCCGCGGCCCGCGCACCCACGCCCAGACCTTGTCCTGGTGCGGCTTGCCCATCCCGATGCGGGCCGCCTCGGCATGGACCGCCGGCAGCGCCGGGGTGAACGCGATCGCCGGCCAGACGTTCACGGGCACGGCGACGACCGCGCGGTCCGCCGCGACGACGTCGCCGGCCGCCGTGGTCACCTGCACGCCGTCGGGGCCGGTGGCGATCGCCGTCACCGGCGTGCCGAGCCGCACATCGACCCGGCCGTCGGCGAGCATCGCGCCGATCACCGCGGCCGTCCCGCCCTCGGGACGGAACTTGTTCGTGTCGTACCAGCGCTCGATGTCCCAGTCGCACAGCGCCATCCAGCGCAGCACCTGGGAGATGCCCGCCTCCTCGAGCGGCGCGCCCGCGATCTCGTAGAGCAGCCCGCTGAGCAGCCCGCGGTGCTCGTCGGAGAGCGCCATCTGGTCGAGCCGGTCGGCCATCGACAGGCGATCGAGCTCGGCCAGCTCGGCGGCGTGCCGGAGCGGGTCGTGCGGGTGCGGGAGCAGCGCGCTGCTGTCGCCGGCGTAGGCGACGAACAACTCGCGCAGGAGCGCGAACGAGGCCTCCGCGGGCTGCCGTCGCGGCGGGCTGCCGAGCAGCGCGGCGTCGTGGTGCCAGTCGTCCTCGCGGATGCCGATGCCGTAGCGCGTCAGCTCCGCCCAGACGTGCGGCTGGTGCCAGTGCACCCACGCGCCGCCCAGCTCCACGAGCATGCCCTCGAACTCGCTCGTCCACGTCCGCCCGCCGAGCCGGTCGCGGGCCTCGAGCAGCACGGTGGACTGGCCGGCGGCCTGGAGCTCGCGCGCCGCCGTGACCCCGGCGAAGCCGCCGCCGACGACGACCGCCTCGGTGCGCTCAGCCGTCATCCGCGGCTCCCGCGTTGACCTCGGCCGGCGGCTCGACCGCGACGCCGGCGCCCGCGTCGGGCACCACGTGCACCAGCCGCGGGTCGAGCACCAGCTCGACCGCGTCCCCGGGCGCCAGCACGCCCGCGCCCTCGCCCGCCGGCTGGGACAGCGTCAGCTCGAGCTCGGGCGCCGAGCGCACGCGCGCGTGGACGCGCAGCCGCGCGCCCTGGAAGCTGACCTCCTCCACCACGGCGGACGCGCCGAGCAGATCGCCCTCGACCGGCCCGCCGCCGTGCAGGCTGACGTGCTCGGGCCGGATCACGGCGTGCCCGGAACCGCCCGCGGCGACGCGGCCGAACCCGGCGAGGTGTCCACGCTCGACCGGCAGCAGGTTCGCCTCGCCGAGGAAGCGAGCGACGAACACCGTCTCGGGGCGCAGGTAGACCTCCTCGGGCGAGCCGACCTGCTCGATCCCCCCGTCGCACATCACCGCCACCACGTCGGCCATGGTGAGCGCCTCGACCTGGTCGTGGGTGACCGCCACGGTGGTGATCCCGACGCGCTGCTGCAGGCGGCGCAGCTCGAGCTGCATCGCGTCGCGGAGCTGCTTGTCGAGCGCGGCGAGCGGCTCGTCGAGCAGCATCATCCGCGGCTCGAAGACGATCGCGCGCGCCAGCGCCACGCGCTGGCGCTGCCCGCCGCTGAGCGTCGCCACGGCGCGCTCGGCGTGCTCGTCCAGGCCGACGAGGTCGAGCGCCGCGCGCGTCTTCGCCGTACGGTCCGCGCGCGACAGCTTGCGCATGCGCAGCGGGAACGCCACGTTGTCGGCGACCGTCATGTGCGGGAACAGCGCGTAGCCCTGGAAGACGATGCCGAGCTCGCGCTTGTGCGGCGGCACCCGCGTCACGTCCTTGCCGTCGAAGCGCACGGCGCCGCGGTCGGGCCGGACGAACCCGGCGAGCACGTTCAGCGTCGTCGTCTTGCCCGAGCCGGACGGCCCGAGCAGCGCGAGGAACTGGCCGGGCTCGATCGCCAGGTCGACGTGGTCGAGCGCCTGGACCGTCCCGAGCCGGACGGAGACGCCCTCGATGTCGGCGCGCACGCTCATGCGGTCCTCCTGGTCGACAGGGCCCGGGCCAGCACCACGAGGGCGGCGATCGACGCCGCGACGCCGATCACCACCATGCTCGCCGCCGCGATCGTGGGGTCGGCGGTCTCGCGCGTCGATCCCAGGATCAGCACGGGCAACGTCCCCGAGCCGGCGGGCGAGAGGAAGTAGGCGACGATGATCTCGTCGAACGAGTACGCGAGCGCGATCAGCGCGGCGGCGACGATCGACACGCGCAGCAGCGGCAGCTCGATGCGCCACAGCACGATGTGCGCCGGCGCGCCCAGGCTCGCCGCGGCGTGCGGCAGCTGCGCGTCGCGCCCGGCGAGGCCCGCGCTCACGATGATGAACACGAGCGGCGTCGCGAGCATCGCCTGGCCGACGATCACGGGCCACACCGACCCCGTCAGGTCGAAGCGCTGCGCGACGTCGTACATGCCGAGCGCGTACGTGATGATCGGCAGGATCATCGGCGCGACGAACAGCGTCTGCAACAGGCGGCGCCCGCGCCGGGCGTACGCCAGTCCGAGCGCAGCGAGCGTGCCGAAGACGGTCGCGATCACCGCGACCGGGACGGCGACGCGGATCGAGCGCAGCAGCGCGTCGGTCCACACCGGCGACTCGAAGAACGCCTCGAACCAGCGCAGCGAGAACAGGTGCGGCGGCCACGT
>Ga0190265_10002077_pt1 | contig 13333 bp, 13 predicted proteins | sample Popmic124T_FD_133135 | JGI IMG/M metagenome (GOLD analysis project Ga0190265, IMG submission 133135) | Populus adjacent soil microbial communities from riparian zone of Indian Creek, Utah, USA - 124 T | ecosystem: Environmental > Terrestrial > Soil > Riparian zone | place: USA: Utah | collected... | reverse complement strand
TGGCGACAATGGAGCTTCGGCATGGCCCAGGTCCTGACTCACCCCAAGGCGAACCGCATGATGCACGTCAGCGACCCGAAGGAGGCGCGACGCATCATCCGCAAGGGCGAGCACACCGGGCACACGGCGGGCATCGCATCCGAATACGTGCAGGGCAACCTGTGCATACTGCCGAAGGACCTGGCGATGGACTTCGCCGCCTTCTGCCAGCGCAATCCCAAGCCGTGTCCCGTCATCGGCATGGGCGCCACGGGCGATCCGAGCCTTCCGGACCTCGGCGACATCGACATCCGGACGGACATCCCGCGCTACCGGGTGTTCAAGGATGGGAAGCTCGTCGACGAGCCGACGGATATCCGCAACTACTGGCGGGACGACCTCGTCACGTTCGTGATCGGTTGCTCGTTCTCCTTCGAGGGCGCGATGCTGGACGCAGGCATTCCCCTGCGCCACATCGAGCGCGATACGACCGTCTCGATGTACCGGACCAATATCGATTGCGTGCCCGCGGGGCCCTTCAAGGGCAAGATGGTCGTTTCGATGCGGCCGCTGAGCCCGGCGAACGCGATCCGCGCCGTGCAGATCACCTCGCGCTTCCCTGCGGTCCACGGTGCGCCCGTTCACCTGGGTGTGCCGGAATCGATCGGCGTCCACGACCTGATGCGGCCCGACTTCGGCGATCCGCCGGACATGGAGCCAGGCGATCTGCCGGTGTTCTGGGGCTGCGGAGTAACGCCGCAGGTCGCCGTCGAAGCCGCAAAACCCTCTATCTGCATAACGCACAAGCCCGGCGCCATGCTGATAACCGACAAGCTCAACAGTTCCCTTGCGGCCCTGTGACGGAAGGCTCGCTGCGGCAGCCGTGAACGAATGCGACAGGCTCCGAGGAAAAGCACGCGGCGAGCGGCCGCACAAACGCCCGGCGACCTCCGGCGGGCCGTGCTGACCATCCGCGTCGACTTGGGGCCGTTCGGTTATCTGGGCCCAGGCAAGATCACCCTCATGGAGCTCATCTCCAAGCACGGCTCCATCTCGGCCGCCGGCAAGGAAATGGGCATGTCCTATCGGCGCGCCTGGCTGCTGGTTGACGAGATCAACGGTATCTTCAAGGAACCGCTGGTCGAGAAGCAGATGGGCGGCTCCGGCGGCGGCGGCGCGCGCCTCACGCGCCTCGGCCGCGATGTGGTGAGCCGCTATCGCGCGATCGAAGGAGCGGCCGCCACCGCTACGGCAGCAGACCTTCGCGCCTTGAAAGGGTCACTGCCGAGCCAACCCCGCGCTCAGGCGGAAGGCAAAGGCTAGCTGTTTGATCCCAGGCTTTGATGGGGCATCCTTTTCGAGCGAATCGAAGGATGCGCTATGGGCCAGGTCGGCAACGGCATCCAGTTCACCACACCCGGCGCCGGAGGCTCAGCCGCGCCGCTGATCAAGGAAGCCATTGCAAACGGCGAACACTTCCGCGCCCACGCATTCGAATATGCCTGCGCCCGAAACGACATCGACCGCCGCACCACCAAGGTCAAGCATCGGTAGTGGGTCAGTTTAACTGACCCACTACCCAAGCATCCGTGGACCAACGGTCAGGTCGAGAGGATGAACCGCACCATCAGGGATGCCACCGTTAGGCGCTGCTATTACGACAGCCACCAACAGCTCCGGCGCCACCTCGCCGGCTTCGTCGCAGCCTATAACTTCGCCCGAAGGCTCAAGACCCTCAAAGGCCTCACGCCCTACGAGTTCATCTGCAAGGCATGGACCGATCAACCCGAGCGCTTCGCGATCAGTCCACTCCGCCAAATGCCGGGACTAAACAACTAGGCGAGCTGGTCGCCGATCGGCAGTTGGCGGATGCGCTTGCCGGTGGCGGCAAAGATCGCATTGCACAGCGCGGGCGCGAACGGCGGAACGCCGGGTTCGCCCACGCCGCTCGGCGGCACATCGATGCCATGTGGGACGATGTGTGTGCGCGTCTCCTTTGGGGACTCTTCGATGCGTACGAGCTGATAGTCGTGGAAGTTCGACTGCTCGATGGCGCCTCCCTTGAGCGTGATAGAGCCGTGCTTGGCGAGCGTGAGCCCCATGACGGCGGCACCTTCCATCTGCGAGCGCACCCGCTCTGGGTGCACGCAGTAGCCGCAGTCGATCGCCGTATCCACACGCGGGATCGAGATCTGTCCCTTGTCGCCCACGACCACGTGCACGACGGTGGCGACATAGGTCACGAAGCTGCGGTGGGCCGCGATGCCGAGGCCCTGGCCCTTGGGCAGGGTCTTGCCCCAGCCGGCTTCCTTGGCGGCAAGCTCGGTAACCCGCCGCAACCGTCCCGTATCGATTGGGTAGGTCTCGAAGGGTTCGCCGTAGTTCCACCAGGGCGTGGTGACCTGCTTGCGCGGGTCGACGATGCGGGCTGGACCGATCAGCTCGAGCAGGAAGTCCTTGGGGTCCTTGCCGAGCTGGTGGGCCATCTCCGCCACGAACGATTGCGTGGACCAGGCGTGCGCCACGTTGTTGACGGAGCGGAACCAGCCGATCCGCACATGGCTCTGTGCCTCTCCGCTCTCCATGCGGATGTTGGGCACGTCGAACGGCGTGTCCACCCATCCCATGCCGAGCTCGATGTCGAAGGGGTGCTTCGGATCGGGCGCGAACGTGGAGAGGATGGTCGGTGCCGCGCTGCGGTGCCGCCAGGCGATGACCTTGTTGCTGGCGTCGAGGCCGGCTTCGAACCGCTCCGCCGTGGCGGTGTGGTAGAAGCCGTGGCGCACGTCGTCCTCGCGCGTCCACACCACCTTGACCGGCGCACCGCCAATTTCCTTGGACAGAAGCGCTGCCTCAATGGCGAAGTCGCACTTGGATTTGCGACCGAAGCCACCGCCGAGCAGTGTGGGATGGAGGGTCATCTCCGCCGGCGTGACGCCGACCGCGGCCGCAATGTCATCGCGCGCCTGGCCGGGGCTTTGCACGGGCGCCCAAACCTCCCAGCGGCCATGGTTCATCCGGGCCACCGCGGCAGGTGGCTCCATGGTGGCATGGTGGATGTGGGGCGCGTAGTACTCGGCTGTGATCACCCGCGCTGCCGAGGCCAACGCCTTTTCCGCGTCGCCCTGGTTGCGCTCGACCTTGCCTGGCTTCTTGACCGCGGCCTCCAGACTCGCGCGGAAGGCCTTGGAGTCGTGGGTCGCGTTCGGTCCGTTGTCCCAGGTGATCTTGAGCGCCTCCCGGCCCTTGATCGCCGCCCAGGTATTGCGGGCGATCACCGCGACGCCACCGAGTGGCGCAAACTTCGCGGGCGGCATACTCGAGGGAATCGTCACGATTTTCTCGACGCCGGGCACCTTCATTGCAGCACTGGAATCGACAGAGACGATCTTGCCGCCAACCACTGCGGGACGTGCGACGACCGCGAACTTCATGCCTGGGAGCATGACGTCCTGGCCGTAGATTGCCTTGCCGGTGGTGATGTCGTGCAAGTCTACGATGCCGATCGTGCCCTTGCCGATGTAGCGGAAGGCACTGGCGTCCTTGAGCTTGACCGCCTTCTCATCGGGCACCGGCAGTCCGGCAGCCGCGGCCGCTAGCTGGCCGTATCCCAGTTTTCGGTTCGACGGCTTGTGGACGACCTCGTGCAATTGCGCCTGTACCTCGCCGACGGGAACCTTCCACTGCGCGGCAGCGGCTTGCTCCAGCATCAGCCGCGCCGCAGCGCCGCAATGGCGCATCGGCTGGATCCAATGGCGAACGCTGCGCGAACCGTCGGTATCCTGGTTGCCGTAGGTGCGTTCGTCACCGGGCGACTGCACCACGCGCACGCGCGCCCAGTCGGCATCCAGTTCGTCGGCCAGCATCATCGGCAGGGCCGTGCGAGCGGCGCCGTTGCCCATCTCGGCGCGGGCCGCGACGATGCTCACGGTGCCATCGCCCGAGATCGAGACGAAGACCTTTGGGTTGTTGACGACGCCGTTCGGCATCGCGTCACCGCCGGTCGGATAGGCCGCAAGCGCGGCCCTAATCGTCGGGAACTGCGCGGCAAGCACGAGTCCACCGGATGCGGCTACGCCCTTCAGCAGGCCACGCCGGCTGACATTGGTGATCTTGAATTTCGGGGTGCTGAGTTCGTTCATGTCACGCCCCCTTGGAAGCAGCGCGAACGGCCGCATGGATGCGTTGATAACAGCCACAGCGACAGAGATTGCCCGACATGGCTTCGGTGATTTGTGCGTCGGTGGGTCCCGGCGTTCGTGCCAGCAGGGATGCCGCCTGCATGATCTGCCCGGTCTGGCAGTAGCCGCACTGCGGCACGCCTTCGTTGCGCCACGCGACCTGCACGGGATGTTCGCCCTTGGGGTGCAGCCCCTCGATCGTCGTTACAGCCTTGCTGGTGACGGAGGACATCTGCGTGATGCAGGAGCGTACTGCCGTTCCATCGATGTGGACCGTGCAGTTGCCGCACAGGGCCGCTCCGCAGCCGAATTTTGTGCCTGTGAGACCGAGTTCGTCGCGCAGGTACCAAAGGAGCGGCATCGACGGGTCGCCGTCGTAGCTACGCTCCTGTCCGTTCACACGTAGGTTGGGCATGTTTCCTCCTCGGCATTCCTTGCTCTTCGTCAGATCCGCACACAGGCAGGCGAGTTGCGTCGCCGGGAGCGGCGGACGCCTCATTGGGACCTTCTTGCCGTCGAGTTCTTTGTGACCGGTAGGCAGTCAATCGCACTCGCTGAAGCAGCGCCAAGGCGCGATTGCCGGTGCACGGGTCAAGGCCGCGCATCGCAATTCAAGATGAGGCCCTCGATACGCGCATCATAGATCGGCCGACGGCTGAAAATACGGCAGATGACGCTCACTTCAGCGTGAAGATGATTGAGTCAGCGTGGGCGTGTGCCCAACGTGGGATGCCCCATACCACGGAGGTGCACGCTCACTCCTGCGGATAGCGCCATGGCTTTGCGGGCTGGGTCGCGGTTTGGTCGATCGTCCAGTGCGGGAGCGACAGACCCGGCGCGACATCGGCAAAGACCATGCGAACGCGCGTACCGATGCCGACCGTTTTGACGGCATCCCGCGGTGCAAGCGTGCCGCCGGGCGTAGCGAAGTTCCCCACCACACGCAGCGCTTCGTGCTCGGTAGGCTTGCCCTTCTGCGTGTCGAGGTCGACGAGGAGCACGAGATAGGGGGTGTGGGCTTTGAAGGCCGGCTGAATGGCGTGATGCACCTCCGTATAGGAGTGCACCTCGCCCTTGCCCTCGACGGGTACCCACTTCGATTCAGCGCCCATGCACCAGGGGCAGGCCGTGGCAGGCGGGTAGCGGAGCAGACTGCAGGACGTGCACTGCTGGAGATGGAAATTGTGCTGCGCACAGTGCTCGAAGTAGGCGAGGTTCTCGCCGTCGAGGTCGTCGATGACGAGTGGCATTCCAAGATATTCTGCTTTGATGGACATGGGAGCCTCCCTCAACCGCGCCGCATGACCATGGCCGAGCCGGTGCCCGGATTGGCCCACCCGAGGTTGGCCGACAACTCGCAACTCTTGACCTGGCGGCATCCGCCTTCGCCGTAGTCGTAGGTGTGTTTTCGCTTCCCGTCGGGTCCGACCGGGCAGCTGTCGTCAACGTCGTGACGGAGCTGGCGCACGTTCTCGATGACCATGTTCATGCCGTGGGTGTAGCCCTCGCACAGGTGACCGCCGCTGGTGTTGTTGGGGCGCCTGCCGCCGAGCCGGATGGTACCGTCGCTGACGTAGTGGCCGCCCTCGCCCTTCTTGCAGAAGCCGTAATCCTCGAGCTGGAGCATGGTGGTGAAGGTGAAAGCGTCGTAGGAGCCGGTGACGTCGATATCCTCGGGGCCGACACCGGCGTTGGGCCACAGGATGTCGCGCGCGTAGTACCCGGCGACGCGCGAGATGGGCCCGTGCTGGTAGTGCATGTCGGAGCGCGGCTTGCATACCCGGCCAGCGATGGAACGGACCAGAACCGGATGGTGGCGGCCATCGCGCGCCCGCTCTGCGCGCGTGACAATGATGGCGGTGGCGTTGTCGGTCTCCACGCAGCAATCGAGCAGATGCAGCGGCTTGCAGATGATGCGGCTGCCGGTGACATCCTCCACGGTGAGACGCTTCTTGTAGTAGGCCTTCGGGTTGTTGGAGGCGTGGTGGCTGTGGGCCACGCGGACGGCGGCGACCTGCTCGGGCGTCGTGCCGTAGTCGTACATGTGGCGCAGGAAGGTAAAGCTGAACATCTGGCCCGCGCTCTGCCAGCCGTAGGCGCGCGCGTGCAGCATATCGCCCGCAACGGGTGCCACCGACCGCGCGCCGGTACCGCCGATGCGCACCTGGGAATAGCCATTCATGGCGCGGAAGATCACCACCGCCTTGCACATGCCGGCCTCGATCACGCCGATAGCGATGCCGATCAGCGCTTCGGTGGAGGAGCCGCCACCGAACACGTCCATGTAGAAATTGAGGCGGATGCCAACGTCGCCGGCGATGAAGGGGCCGAAGGTGGAGTCGCCCGACTGGTAGGAGAGCATGCCGTCGATGTCGGAGGGCTTCAGTCCCGCGTCCTGGATTGCGTTGCGAACGGCCCAGGTGCCGAGTGCGCGCGTGGTCTTGCCGGAGCCGCGCGTGTAAGTGGTCTCGCCGACGCCGACGATGGCGTATTTGTCGCGTAGATGCTTGGGTGTCGAGGCGTCGGTCTCCGCGGGCAGCGGCATGGGCTTCCTCCTGGCTTTTTGCCGATCATGCCGCAGTCCGCAGCAATGGGCCAGATGGAGCAGGCGCTCAGGCCTTGTTCTCCCAGCGTCCTTCGGGTGACTGCTGCCAGTAGGTCACGGCGCAGCCGGCGCTCTTGGCCGCCTTCCATTGCGCGCGGGCGCGGGCGATGGCGTCCTCGTCGTTGCCGTCGAAGAGATAGACGATGCGTTCGTATCCGGTGTGGTTAGCGAGTTCGGCACCGTCCACAAGGAAGCGTACGGTGGCGCCGTTGGGATTGTCGTCTTCGGTCGTCAGGAAGACGGGCTGCTCTGCGGTGTTGCCGTCCTTGCGGGTGCCGTGGGGGAGGAAGCTTTCTTCGGCATAGGTCCAAAGCAGGGTGTCGAGGGCGTCGACGCGTTCGTCGGAGCCCGCCTGCACAACCGCGCGCCAGCCGCGGGAAAGGCTGCGCTCCACGAGGCTCGGGAGCACGCGCTCCAGGGGCTGGCGTTCGAGGTGATAGAAGAGGACGTCGGTCATGACCGTTTGCCGGCGAACGGATTGTCACCCTTGCGCAGTCGGAAGCGGATCGGCACGCCGGGCAGGTCGAAGGCCTCGCGCAGGCTGCCCGTGAGGTAGCGGACGTAGGACTTGGGCAGGGCCTCGGGCTGCGTGCAGAAGGCGATGAAGGTCGGCGGACGTGCCGAGGCCTGCGTCATATAGCGGATCTTGATGCGGCGACCTCGCGTTGCCGGTGGCGTGTGGCGGTCGAGCGCGCCCGCCAGCCATCGGTTGAGTTCAGGCGTGGAAACGCGCCGGTTCCAGCGCTCGTAGCTTTCGAACACCGCGTTGCGCAGCTTGTCGAGGCCCGTTTCCGCTAGCGCCGATACGGTTGCCAGCGGCACGCCGGGAAGCTGTGCCAGCTGCACCACAAGGTCTTCCCGCAGGTCCTTGAGAACCTTCTGCTTCTCGCCGACCAAGTCCCACTTGTTCACGGCAAGCACCAGGGCGCGGCCTTCCTCCTCGACCATGCTGGCAATAGTCATATCCTGATGCTCGAAGGGGTTCTGCGCATCGGTCAGCACGACCACCACCTCGGCGAAACGGATGGCGCGGATGGCGTCGCTGGCGCTCAGCTTCTCGGCTTTTTCCGTGATGCGCGCCTTGCGCCGCAGTCCCGCGGTGTCGAACAGGCGCACCGATCGGCCGCCCCACTGGAAGTCGCTGGAGACGGCATCGCGCGTGAGGCCGGGTTCGGGACCGGTGAGCATGCGCTCCTCGCCCAACAGCGCGTTGACGAGCGTCGATTTGCCGGAGTTCGGCCGTCCGACGATGGCGACGCGGATAGGGCGGTTGCCCGACTCTGCCTCGATCCCCGTGTCCTGGTCCTCTGCCTCACCCTTTCGGGTTCGGGCTTTGATCACCGGTTTCAGGCCGAGCGCGGCGAGCATCTCAGCCGCCAGCTCGCCCACACCCTCACCATGTTCGGCCGAAACCGCGATTGGCTCGCCGAGCCCGAGCTGGAAGGCTTCGTAGAAGCCGTCCTTTGTCACCCTTCCCTCGCTCTTGTTGGCGATCAGGATCACGGGCCGGCCCGAGGCTCGCACCGATCTGGCAAACGCCGCATCGGCCGGCGTGATGCCGGCGCGCGCATCGATCACAAAGAGGATGACGTCGGCGCTGGAAAGCGCTGCTTCGCTCTGGGCGCGCATGCGGGCGGAAATGGACCCCGACGGGGCCTCCTCCAGGCCCGCGGTGTCGACGAGGGTAACACGGTTGCCAGACAGCGTCGCTTCGCCTTCGCGGCGGTCGCGCGTGAGGCCGGGCATGTCGGAGACGAGCGCCGCCCGGCTACCCGTGAGCCTGTTGAACAGGGTCGATTTGCCGACGTTCGGCCGGCCGGCGATGACGGCAATGGGCAGCATGGTCGCTTAGTGAATGAGGAACAGCCAAAGCGCTAGCGCGAATTGCGGCTCAGTTCAATTGAGAGCCACCAGCTTGGCGTTGTCGTTGAGAACGTACATGCGTCCGCCCGCCACCACCGGAGCGATAAAGATGGGGCTGCCCAAGTCCTGCGTGGAGGCAACCTTCCCGCTGGCGGCTTCAATGCTGGCGAGCTGGCCCTTGCTGGATGTGAGCCAGAGCTTGTTGCCGGCGAGGACCGGACCCGACCAGGCGCCGCCGCCGGGCAGCTTGGTCGCCCACTGGATCTTGCCTTCGCTACGGGTGATGGCCATCACCTGCCCACTGGTATCGACCACGAATACGTTCTCGCCGGCTACCCAGGGCGGCTGGATGCTGGCGACAGTGAGCGACCAGATGCGCTCGCCCGTCTTAGCCGCCGTCGCAACCATGCGGCCGGCATGACCGACGGCATAGACGACGCCGCCGGCGATGGCCGGCCTTGCAGCGTCGCTCATGGCGCTGAGGGAGGATGCCGTGCGCGTGCGAGCCAGCGATTCTGACCAAACGGCCTTTCCGTCGGAAACGCGCAGGGCTACGACGTCGCCGGAGGGATAGGGCACGATCACGGAGTCGCCGTCCACGGCGGGGCTGGCGTTGACAAGGATGCTCGTGCGCTCGGCCAACCCGGCGAATGTCCACATCTCCGTACCGTCGGCACCGGCCAGGCACATGACCTGACCTTCCTTGGTCACGATGAATACGCGGTCGCCGGCTGCGGTCGGAGAGGCGCGGAGGGGCGACCCGACGCTCTTCTCCCAAAGCTTCTTGCCACTGCGCGCTTCAAAAGCGAGCACGTACCCGAAGCCGGTCGCGGCGTAGATACGCCCGGCATCCGCAGCCAAGCCTCCGCCGAAGCCTTCCTGGTCGGTCTCGTTTGCCGGTGTCGTGGAGGCCTTCCACGCCACGCCACCGCCCGAGGTGTTGGTGGCGGTGATCTTGCCTGCGGCATCCAGCGTGTAGACGCGGCCGTCGTAGACGATCGGGCTGGCCGTCAGCTTGCCGTAGAAGCTCGAGCCGGTGCCGATGCTTACGCTCCACGAGGTCTTCAGGCTGCCACCGAGCGCAAGGTGGCCCGGTGCGTTGCTGGGCGCGCCGCCGGGTTGGCTCCAGGCGTCGTTGGCATGTTGCGGAGGTAGCGTGATTGGTTTCGCAGAGGTTGCGAGGTCGGAGGCGATATTTTCCTGCTGGATCACGGAAACACGCTTGCCGGGCAGGGGGACTTCCTTCTCGGCGAAGGGATTGAGGTCCTGCAGCCTGGGCATGCTGTCGCCGCAGCCGGCGAGAGAGAGGGCACAGGCGGCAATCACCGCCATGCCAGCCGGGGCCCGGCGGGCAAGCCGCCTGCTCCATTCCGCCTTCGGGGTCCGGCGCCAGATCACTTAAGGGTCGCTTCTATTTGGGCTTGCCGTCCGTAGCATCCGACTTTTCGAACGAACGAAGCAAATCTAAGGCAGGCAGGATTTTTGCCACTTCGTCCTGCTGCATGACCGTCATAAACACCTTTACTCGCTCGGAAATGCCGGGCGGGGTCGTCGGATCGGACAGGAGGCGCTGGAAGTGGTTCCGGGCCTCGGGCAGCCTTCCCGACTTGTACGCCACCACGCCCAGCAGCTCCCGCGCCGTGAACCGCCAAGCGTTCTTGTCAGTGGACAGAGGCGTGAGGCGATTCTTGGCGTCCGTAAAGTCACCGACATCGAGTTTTATGCTGGCGATCTGCAGGCGCGCGAAGTCGGCCAGGATTGAGTCCGCGGCGCTGTTATTGGCCACCTCGCCATAGATCGAGAGGGCCTCGTCGATATTTCCGCCGGCGCGCTCGCTGGCCGCCAGGCGCAGGCGAGCCAGGGTTGCATAACCCCGCGGAGCGGACGGGATGAATTTTTCCAGCACCTTCTGCCCGTCGTCGGGCTTGCCGAGGGCAAAATCCCTGAGCGCGACGATGTATTGAGTGCTGGCGGTCTCGGCGGCCGTCTGCTGGCGATAGTCGTAGTACTTCATGCCGCCAACCCCGCCCACAACCAGGACTGCGGCAGCCAGTATGTAGGTGCCGTACTGGTCCCACAGCTTGAGCAGTCGCTCGCGGCGCAACTCCTCGTCGATTTCCCTGGCCAGCATGTCCTTGGGTTCGTCGGCCATCGTCGCTCGTTCCTGCTGTCCCTTGCCGCGTCCTGCGGATTTTGCCGTGCGCTTGGCTTATAGCCAATTTGCCGGATGTGGTGGGGCTTTTTTGCTTTTCCGTCCAGACGTAACGCCGCGCGTGAGAGACTGTCATGCGCCTGGGCCGTCGCCATAATTTGAGCCACATTCCGCAAGTCTTATGCTTGCGAGAGCCGCGAGGGATGGTTGCGGCTTTTGCGATTCACGATGACGGTCGGGACGAGGATCACTGATCCATTCGGCGGATCGCGGATGAAGGGTTGACGAGGCGGCTGTTCGCCACGCAATCTCAGTCCGGTGGGTGTGTACCGTAGCGTACGAGGGGAGTTATGGTGAGAGAGTATTCGGCTGACGGCCAATCGCTGTCGCATGAAGCCGACGATGGTATCTCGCAACCACCGCTTGATCCGCGCGGTAGCGCGGTAAATCTCACCCAGGAACTCGCCCAGCTCCTCGCCGCCTCTATCGCACAGAACCAACCCGGCAAGCGCATGCCCGGCGGCACGCCAACGGGATCGGAGCTTGCGAGCCTCGCCGCGCTCGTCTCGTCTCAGCGGGCGGGTACGCCCTCGTTCAAGGATGGCCTTTCCTCTCTTTCCTACGCACCGGCCGCTTCCTATGCGCCGACTGCTTCGTACGCACCGACCCCTTCTTACGCGCCGGCTACGCCCGTGAGTTCTAGTCCCGGCACTGGCCTCCTCGTCAGCGAGCACCATGACGACGAGCCGATGCCCATACCCTCGACGTGGCGGCAACCTGTCGGCGGCGATGATGAACGCTGGTATCGCCAGCAGATGGGCGCGGCCGTACTGGGGCTCGTTGCGGGTCTAGTCGTCGTCATTCCTTCCGTGCTCTGGTTGAGCGGATGGATGGGCGGCCCACAGGCACGTCCGAGCGCGAGGCACGTGGCTGCGGAAATGGCACCTCCAGTCAAGGTTGCCGAGGCGCGGACGAACGACATCAAGACGGCCGCGGACATCAAGCCTGTCAAGGTGCAGGTGGTTCCGGTCGAGAAGACCGAGAGCGCGACGCAGTTCGTGGCCTCGGTCGATACGCGTGCTGTGGAGCCGCCGAGGCCCGCACCCGTCGTCGAGCCGGCTCCCGTGCCTGTCCCGGTGCCCGTGGCTCGCGTGACCGAGCCGCCGCGGCCGCGCGCGGAGGATCTGCTGGCCCAGGCCGAGCGCAGGATCAACAGCGGGGACATCACGGGAGCGCGAGAGTTCCTGATGGCGAACGAGAGTGTGGCTCCCGGAGTGATGACCTTCGCGCTGGCGGAGACTTTCGATCCCAACATGCTGGCCGCCTGGGGCACGCGTGGCGTCAGCGCCGACGTGATGCGGGCGAAGTCGCTCTACCAGCGTGCCCGCAATCTCGGCGAGACGCGGGCCCAGATGCGGCTCGAGCAACTGCGATAGTAGCGGTAGTTCCCTAACGGAAGGCGGCGCAGCGCGCCGCCTTTGCGTTCAAGTTTCCGAACGTCTCCGCCTCAGCCCGCTGCGGCCTTCTTCTTGTTCTGGCGGTTGTTGACGAGGTCGTCGACCACGGCGGGCTCGGCCAGAGTCGAGGTGTCGCCCAGGTTGGAGAAGTCGTCCTCGGCGATCTTGCGCAGGATGCGGCGCATGATCTTGCCGGAGCGCGTCTTGGGCAGGCCGGGCGAGAACTGGATCAGGTCCGGTGTCGCAAGGGGGCCGATCTCCTTCCTCACGTGCTGCACGAGTTCCTTCCTCAGCTCCTCGCTCGGCTGGTTCCCGGCAATGAGCGTCACGTAGCAGTAGATGCCCTGGCCCTTGATGTCGTGCGGATAACCGACGACTGCCGCTTCGGCGACCTTCGGGTGCGAGACGAGCGCCGATTCCACTTCCGCCGTGCCGAGGCGATGGCCCGACACGTTGATGACGTCGTCGACGCGACCGGTGATCCAGTAGTAGCCGTCCGCGTCGCGGCGGCAGCCGTCGCCGGTGAAGTACGTGCCCTTGTAGGTGGAGAAATAGGTCTGCTCGAAGCGCTCGTGGTCGCCGTAGACCGTGCGCATCTGGCCGGGCCAGCTGTCGAGGATCACGAGGTTGCCGGAGGCTGCGCCTTCCAGGAAGTCGCCCTTCTCGTCCACCAGGGCCGGCTTGATGCCGAAGAACGGCCGCGTGGCCGAGCCCGGCTTGAGCTTGGTTGCGCCGGGCAGCGGCGTGATGAGGATGCCGCCGGTTTCCGTCTGCCACCAGGTGTCGACGATCGGGCAGCGGCCCTCGCCGACAACGCGGTGATACCACTCCCAGGCCTCCGGATTGATGGGTTCGCCGACGGAGCCGAGCAGCCGGAGGGTGGAGCGGTCGGTGCGCTTCACGAAGTCGTCGCCCGCACCCATCAGAGCGCGGATGGCGGTGGGCGCCGTGTAGAAAATGTTGACGCTCCACTTGTCGCAAACGTGCCAGAAGCGCGAGGCGGTCGGGTAGTTCGGCACGCCTTCGAACATCAGCGTAGTGGCGCCGTTGGAGAGCGGGCCGTACAGGATGTAGCTGTGGCCGGTGACCCAGCCGA
>Ga0190265_10002076_pt1 | contig 13333 bp, 12 predicted proteins | sample Popmic124T_FD_133135 | JGI IMG/M metagenome (GOLD analysis project Ga0190265, IMG submission 133135) | Populus adjacent soil microbial communities from riparian zone of Indian Creek, Utah, USA - 124 T | ecosystem: Environmental > Terrestrial > Soil > Riparian zone | place: USA: Utah | collected... | reverse complement strand
GTCGCGCACCGCGGCTTCGGTCTGCTGCCGCATCCGTCCGGGCAGCGTCGCCGGATCCTCGTCTTCATAACCGGCGGTGTCGACGACGCGGAAATCGAGCCCGAGCAGGCTCGCCTCGCCCTCGCGCCGGTCGCGGGTCACGCCCGGCCGGTCGTCGACAAGCGCGAGCCTGCGGCCGACCAGCCTGTTGAACAGGGTCGATTTGCCGACATTCGGCCGGCCGACGATGGCGACAGTGGGTAACGGGGGCATGAGGCCGCCTGCCCTGCCGGTTTACCTCCAGGCGGTCAACCGGCCCTCGTCGTCGAGGATCAGCAGCGTGTTGTTCGACACGATGGGCGGCAGCGACATCGCCGTGCCCAGCCGCACCGTCTGCACCACCGCGCCGTCGACCGGGTTGGCGAAGATGATGTCGCCGTTGGAGCCTGTCAGCACCAGCCGGTTCCCGGCGAGCACCGGGCCGCGCCAGTAGATCGGATCCACGCCCGGCCGAACCCTCACGACCCCGGTCCTGCGGTTGGGCTCGCCCCGCCGTTCCTCCCGGCGGAAAGCGGGAAGCTGCGAAACCCAGCGAATCCGGCCCGACGAGCGCGCGATCGCGAGCAATTGCGCCCGGTCGGTGACCACGAACACCCAGTCGCCGACCACCCAGGGGGTGGACAGGCCGCCGATGTTGATCTCCCAGGCGCGCTGGCCGGTGATCAACTCGACCGCCACCATGCGCCCGCCCTGCCCGATCGCGAACACGCGGCCATTGTCGATCACCGGATCGGCGTCGATGTCGGAGAGCTGGCCTACCGAGGTCGAGATGCCGGTGCGCGCGAGCGCGTCCTGCCAGACCACCTGGCCGTTTTCGTAGCGATAGGCGGTGAGCTCGCCGGACGAATAGCCGGCGACCAGGGTGCTCTGCGCAAAGGCGGGTGCGGCGCTGCCGAACACGCCCGCCAGCTCGAACGAGCCCGCCCCGGTCCAGCGGGTCGTGCCGTCGGCGGCGTTGAGCGCGTAGAGCTGGCTGTCCTGGCTCAGCGCATAGACGGTGTCGTTGGCGACCGTGGGGGCGCCGCGCAGCGGCCCGCCCGGCTTCACCATCCAGATCTGGTTGCCGGTGGCAGCATCGAGCGCGGCCGCGTCGCCGGCGCCGTTGGTCGCATAGATCCGGCCGCCGTCGAAGGTGACGCCGCCGCCGAACAAAGCCTCGTTGGGGCTGTTCTCGCCGCGCACCTGATGCTCCCAGAGCATCGCGCCGGTCTCGACGTTGAACGCGCGCACGCGGGCGAGGGTGTCGATCGTGTAGACCCGGCCGTCGGCGACCACAGGCTCCGCGACGAGGCGGGTGCGGAAGCTGTTGCCGTTGCCGATCGAGACGCTCCAGGCCCGCGACGGGGCGTCGCCGAACGCGACATGGCCCATAGACTTGGAGGCATTGCCGCCCGGCTGCGCCCAATCGGTGTTGGCAATCGGTGCCGGCACGGTCACCGGGATCGCGGCGAGCAGCGGATCGGCCTCGATCCGGGATTCCCGTCCGAGCACGGGTTCGCGGTTTCCGACTGTCGGCGTGGTCGGCCGGCTGTCGCGGTCCAGCAGGCTGCATCCGCCAAGCAGGCCGGCGAGGACGAAGGCGGTGACGATACGCTTCATTGCGCTTTTTCCTTGGTTGCGGCCGGCGCGGCCTGGGCGGGCGGCGCGGGCTGTGCGGCCGGGGCCGGGGCGGCGCCGGCGCTGATATCGACGTCCACCCCGAGCGAGCTCGCCATCTGGGCGGCGCGCGCGCGGATCGTGTCGGGAAGCGTTACGTCGCGGGCGATCTGGCCGAAGAGCGGGCCTGCCAGGTCGCGGCGGTTCATCCTGATATAGGCGACGCCGACCAACTCGCCGGCGCTGCCCAGCCAGGGGCTGCCGGGCCGGGCCAGCGGCCGCAGCCGCTGCACCACTGCCTGCGGCGTCATCGAATCGAATTCGAGCGAGGTCTGGCGGATCAGCGCGGCGTCGCGATAGCTCTGGTCGAGGCTCCGGTCGGCGACGATCGAGCGCAGGGTGGCGATCGCGGCGGGGGCGTTGCCGGTCGCGGTTTCGGCATTGGCGCGCGCGAACAAGGCGGCGGCGCGATAGCCTTCGGTGTCGCTGCGGCTCAACTGATTGAGCTTGGGGGCCGCGGCCCTTGGATTGCCGCGCTCCATCGACGTCAGCGCCTCGATCAGAGTCTCCGCCTCGGCGCCGGCGCGCGCCTCCTCCCGCGCCTGCCACCAGATCCAGCCGGCAACCGCTCCCAGGAGGAAGATGAATCCGGCGAGCAGCCACCAGCCGTAACGGGTGACGAACCGGCCGACCTGCTCCTTGCGCAGCTCTTCGTCGACTTCTCTCAGGAACGCGTCGCTGTCTTTCGGGCTCAGCGCCAACTCCAAATCTCCAGTTTCCGGGGCAGGGCCGCCCGCATCTTGATACCTATCTGGCCCGCTAGCGCATAGCGGGCGCGCGCCCCACGCGTTCCTTAGCCACGCGCCGCGCCGGATGGAAGGCTACTTCTTGCCCCGGTAGATCTGCTCTTCGGTCGGGAAGGACCGGCTCTTCACATCCTCGGCATAAGAAGCGGCGGCCGCGCTGATCTCCGCGGCGATGTCGCCGAAGCGCTTCACGAAGCGAGGCGTGCGTTCGAACAGCCCCATCATGTCCTCGGTGACGAGGATCTGGCCGTCGCACGAGGCCGAGGCGCCGATGCCGATCGTCGGGCAGGCGACGGCCCGCGTCGCCTCCGCCGCGATCTCCTCCATCACCCCCTCGATCACAAGCGCGAAGCAGCCGGCCTCGGCCACCGCTTTGGCATCGCTCACGACCTTCTTCGCCTCCGCCTCGTCGCGGCCACGCGCGCGATAGCCGCCGAGCGCGTTCACCGCCTGCGGGGTCAGCCCGACATGACCGATCACGGGAATGCCGCGCGCGGCGAGGAAGGCGATGGTCGGCGCCATCGCCTCGCCGCCCTCGAGCTTGACCGCGGCGGCGCCGGTTTCCTTCAGCACCCGGGCGGCGTTGCGAAAGGCCTGTTCGGGACTCTCCTCATAGGAGCCGAACGGCATGTCGACGGCGACCAAGGCGTGCCACGATCCGCGCACCACCGCGGCGCCGTGCGCGCACATCATTTCGAGGCTGACCGGGATTGTCGACGGCAGGCCGTAAATGACCTGGCCCAGAGAATCGCCGACGAGCAGGAAATCGCAATGCGGATCGAGCAATTGCGCCATCCGCATCGTGTAGGCGGTCAGCGCGACGATCGGCTCGCCGCCCTTGCGGGCGAGGATCGCCGGCGCGGTCAGCCGCTTCATCGGCGCCGGCGTCGGCGTGGCGCGGCTGGTTGCGGTGTCGATCGTGTACGTGGACATGGCCCGGCTTTAGCCGATTGCTGCGGCGCGGCAAAGCGTCGCCGCCTTCATCTCCCTGACGAACGGCGCGACGGGGAGGCCGGCGGCGATGCGCTCGACGATCGCCGATCCCGAAATCGCCCCGGTCGCGCCCGCCGCCAGCGCCGCGCGCACATGCTCGGGGCGGGCGATGCCGAAGCCGAGGATCGGCGGCGGAGCGCCCGCCTCGCGCAGCGCTTCGAACATCTCCCGATGATCGACCCGGACGGTGTCGTCCGCCCCTGTCACGCCGGTGCGCGCCACGCAATAGGTGTAGCCGCAGCCGAGCCGGGCGATGGCGCGGAGTCGTTCGGGCGGGGTGTTGGCGGCGGCGATCAGCACCGGCTCGACGCCGTGCGCGCGGGCCGCGGCGGCGAACGGCGCCGCTTCAATCAGCGGCACGTCGGCGACCAGCACGCTGTCGACCCCGGCCTGTGCGGCCCGGCCGTAGAAGGCGTCCCGCCCGCGCGCCACCACGAGGTTGGCGTAAGCGAGGATGCCGACGGGGGTGCGCGGATGCCGGGCGCGGAACGCCGCCAGCAGCGCAAAGCAATCCGCCGGCCGCGTCCCCGCGTCGAGCGCGCGCCGCGCTGCGGCCTGGATCACCGGCCCGTCGGCGACCGGATCGGAGAAGGGGATGCCGACCTCGATCATGTCCGCGCCCCCTTCCACCAGCGCGTCGAGGATTTCCGCGCCGGCCGCGGGATCCGGGTCGCCGAGCATGACGAAGGCGCCGAACACGCCCTCGCCCCGGGCGAACATCGCCGCGTAGCGGCTCACAGCAACGCCTCGGCCTGCGCCATGTCCTTGTCGCCGCGGCCGGAGAGGTTGACCAGCAGCACCTCCGCCTCGCCGACGAGCGTCAGCGCATGGGCGAGCGCGTGCGCCGATTCGAAGGCACAGACGATCCCCTCCGACCGGGCCAGCAGGGCGAAGGCGGCCAAAGCCTCCTCGTCGGTCGCGCCGACATAGCGGGCCCGCCCGGTCTGCTTCAGATGGGCATGCTCCGGCCCGACCGCCGGATAATCGAGCCCGGCCGATACCGACCAGCTGTCGGCGATCTGCCCGTCCGCGTCCTGCAGCACATAGGTCTCGGCGCCGTGGAGGATTCCCGGGCGGCCGCGCAGCAGGGTCGCGCCGTGCGCGCCGCCGTCCAGCCCCTTGCCCGCGGCCTCGACGCCGATCAGTCGCACCTCTTCATCATCGATGAAATCGGCGAATATCCCGATCGCGTTGGAGCCGCCGCCGACGCAGGCGATCACCGCATCGGGCAGCCGCCCTTCCCGCGCCAGCAGCTGCGCCCGCGCCTCGCGGCCAATCACCCGCTGATAGTCGCGCACCATGGTCGGAAACGGGTGCGGGCCGGCGGCGGTGCCGAGCAGATAATGGGTCGTCGCGAAGCTCGCCGCCCAGTCGCGCAGCGCCTCGTTGATCGCGTCCTTGAGTGACCGGCCGCCGCTTTCCACCGGCACCACCTCGGCCCCCAGCAGCCGCATGCGAAACATGTTGAGCTGCTGCCGCGCGACATCCTCGGCGCCCATGTAGATGCGGGTTTCGAGCCCGAACAGCGCCCCCGCCATCGCCGTCGCCACGCCGTGCTGGCCGGCGCCCGTCTCGGCGATCAGCCGGCTCTTGCCCATCCGCTGCGCGAGCAGGGCCTGGGCGAGAACCTGGTTGGTCTTGTGGGCGCCGCCGTGAAGCAGATCCTCGCGCTTCAGATAGATTCGCGTCCGCCCCGCGCCCAGATTGCGGCACAGGGTCAGCGGCGTCGGCCGCCCGGCATAATTGGCGAGCAACGCGCCGAGCTCGGCCTGGAAGGCGGCGTCTTCCTGCGCCGCGAGGAAGGCGGTTTCCAGCTGCTCCAGCGCCGGCACCAGGATCTCCGGCACATAGGCGCCGCCATAGGCGCCAAAGCGCCCGGACATCAGCATGGCACCGCCTCCCCCCGCGCGGCCGGCCGCAGCGCCTCGAAGAAGGCGGCGACGCGGTGCGAATCCTTCCATCCCGCCGCCGCCTCGACCCCCGATCCGACGTCGAGCGCCCAGGCGCCCAGGCGTGCGGCGGCGGCGGCGTTGCCGGGATGGAGGCCGCCGGCGAGGAGCCCGCGCCGCAGCGCGGGCCTGCCGGCCACCCGGGACCAGTCGAAAGTCCGCCCCGTCCCTCCCGGCCCGGAATCGAACAGGATTCGGTCGGCGCCGGCCCGGGGACCAGCCAAACCGGCGCCGACCTGCATGGCGGCCCAGATCTCGGTCTCCGCGGGGAGGAGCGCGCGATAGTCGCCCACCTCCTCGCGTCCGTGAAGCTGGACGAAAGGGAGGCCGAGCCTCCGGACCGCCGCGTTGACGTTCTGAAGGGTCTCGTCGCGAAAGATGCCGACTATGCGGATCCGGCCCGCGGCCGCTTCGGCGAGCGCTTCGGCGGCCGCGGGCGAGACCGCGCGCGGCGTGCCCGGCACCATGACCAGCCCGGCATAAGTGGCGCCCGCCCCCGCCGCCATCTCCAGGTCGGCGACGTTGGTGAGGCCGCATATCTTGACCCGGCCGAACGCGAGCGCCCGCGCCGCCTCGCCAGGGTTTCCGGCGCGCATCAAAGCGGTGCCGACCAGGAAGGCGTCGGCGTGAGGCGCGAGCCGCGCCACGTCGCCCCGGTCCCTTATCCCCGACTCGGCGACGATCAGCCGATCGCCGGGCACCAGCGGCGCCAGCCGCGCGGTCGTGCCGAGATCGACGTCGAGCGTGCGCAGATCGCGATTGTTGAGGCCGATGATCCGCGCGCCGAGCGCCACCGCGCGCTTCACCTCCTCCTCGTCATGCGCCTCGACCAGCACGTCCATGCCGAGCGCGCGCGCGGCCTCGAGCACGGCCAGCGCCTCGGCGTCGTCGAGGATGGAGAGCATGGCGAGCACCGCGTCCGCGCCGTACGTCCGCGCTTCGGCGACCTGGCGCGGGTCGACGATGAAATCCTTGGCGAGGATCGGCCCGTCATAGGCTCGCCGGACCGCCTTGAGATCGTCGAGCGCCCCGCCGAAGAAGGGACCGTCGGTGAGCACGCTGATCGCCGAGGCCGCGCCCGCATAGGCCCTCGCCATCGCCCCGGCGTCGGCCGCGGGTCTCAGCAGGCCGGCCGACGGCGCGGCCTTCTTGACCTCCATGATGAAGCGCGCGCCGGGCCGTCCCAGGGCCCCGGCGAGGCTGCGGCGCGTGGGCCGCGCCACGATCTCCGTGCCGCCCAGCCGCGCCGCCACGTCGCGGCGCTTACGCGCGACGATCGCGCCGAGGACTCCGCCCGGATCACGCATTGGTGATCTCGACCAGCGCATCGAGCAGGCGCAGCGCCCGTCCGGATCCGGCCGCCTGCAGGGCCAACTCCACTCCCCTCTTCAGCGTCGGCGCTTTGCCGGCGACGAAGAGCAGCGCGCCGGCGTTGAGCGCGACCGCCTGGCGCTCGGCCACGGCGCCGCCGCCCGTGAGCAGCGCCTTCAGCCGCTCCGCATTCTCCTCCGGCCCGCCGCCCCGGATCGTCTCCAGCGGGGCGCGCTCGAAGCCGACATCCTCGGGCGCGATGCGCAGCCGCTCGAACGCGCCGCCCTCCAGGCGCACCGCGTCGGTCGCACCATGGAGCGCCACCTCGTCGAGCCCATCGCCATGCACGACCAGCGCCCGCGCGACGCCCAGCGCCGCCAGCGTCGCCGCCACCGGCTCCAGCAGGCGCGGATCGGCGACGCCGAGCAGCTGCACCGGCGGCTCGGCCGGGTTCACGCAGGGGCCCAGCACGTTCATGATCGTGCGCACCTTCAGCGCGCGCCGCACCGGCCCGGCGTGCCGCAGGCCCGGATGGTAGGCCGGCGCGTAGAGGAAGCAGAGGCCGATCCCGTCGAGCGCCCGGCGCGACGTCGCCGCGGGCACGTCCAACTTCACGCCCAGCTGCTCAAGCACGTCGGCCGACCCGCAGCGCGAGGTGATCGAGCGGTTGCCGTGCTTGGCGACCGGCAGCCCGGCCGCCGCCGCGACGAAGGCCACCGCGGTCGACAGGTTGATCGTGCCGGCGCGGTCGCCGCCGGTGCCGCAGCTGTCCGCGAACAGATAATCGGGCCGTTCGAACGGGGCGTCGGCGGCGCGCAGGGCGCGGGCGGCGCCGATCAGCTCGTCCGCCGTCTCCCCCTTGATCTTGAGGGCGACGAGCAGGGCCGCGATCATCGGCTCGCCCATCCGGCCGGCGACAAGCTCGGCGAACAGCAGCTGGGCGTCCTCCTGCGACAGCGAGCGGCCCGCGAAGATCGCGGCGAGCGCCGCCTCCTCGGGCGAAAGGGAAGGCGATTGGACCGCCGGAACGGCGAGGTCGGCATTCATGTACATGGCGAAAATCCCGTGACGAAAGCTGGAGCGCGCAAAGAAAAAGCCCGCCGGGAGCGGCGGGCCTCATGCGAGTCGATTGTGTGGAGCTTCTAGAGGTCCGTCACCATCGATCGGGGCGCGCCGCTGCAGCGGGCTCGTTCCACCACCAAAGCCAGGCCTGCGCCCGGGGGGCGGCGAGGTCGTTCGGGAAGGTGGCGGCAGTCGTCATGGCCCGAAGAATGTCAGATCGGCCCGACCGCCGTCAACCTATTTGACGATGATCAGCCGGGCATTGCCCTCGCGCCGCGTCACGGCGGTGGTGACGTCGCCGCCGGCTCGCGACAGAGCCAGGTCGAGCCGCGAGCCGGCCACGGCCACGTCCTTCAGCATCAGGCTGTCGAGGAAGGGCGGCAGCACCGGATCGGCGAAGCGGACGCTGCCCCGCTCGTGGTCGAGGTCGAGGCCGGTCGCGGCCGCGACCAGGGCAAACGGCGCGGCCGCCGCCCAGGCCTGGGGAGAGCAGGCGACCGGATAGGCGGTCGGGCCGCGCTTCCTGCGCCGCGTGAAGCCGCAGAACAGTTCCGGCAGCCGGCGAAACTCGTCGTAGATCGCCGCCTCGGTCAGCCCTTCGAAAATCCGCAGCACCTCCGCCTGGTGGCCGTAGCGGGCGAGGCCCATGGCGATGAGCGCGTTGTCGTGCGGCCAGACCGAGCCGTTATGATAGGACATCGGGTTGTAGCGGGCCTGGCCCGCGGCGATCGTGCGGATCCCCCAGCCCGAGAAGAAGCGCCGGCCGGTCAGCAGGCCGGCGAGGCGGGCCGCGCGCTCGGGCGAGGCGATGCCCGCGAACAGGGCATGGCCGGCATTGGAGGAGAGCACCCGGCACGGCTGCTTCGCGCCGTCGAGCGCGAGCGCGTAGCAGCCCAGCTCGTCGAGCCAGAAGCGATCCTCGAAGCGCTGGCGCAGCGCCTCGGCCTGACGCTCGAGGTCTTGCGCGAAGGGCTCGTCGCCGAGCGCCCGGGCGATGGCGGCCGCGCCGCTCTTGGCGGCGAAGACATAAGCCTGGACCTCGCACAGCGCGATCGGGCCCTCGGCCGCGCTGCCGTCGGCGTGGAAGATCGAATCGAAGCTGTCCTTCCAGCCCTGGTTGACGAGGCCCTTGGCGGTCATCCGCCGATATTCGACGAAGCCGTCGGCGTCGGGGTCGCCGGCGCCGTCGATCCAGCCGAGCGCGGCCTTGAGGTTGGGCCAGATCGCGCGGATCGTCTCGAGATCGCCCGAACGCCTGAGGTACAGGCCGGCCAGCATCACGAAGAGCGGCGTCGCGTCGACCGAGCCGTAATAGCGGCGGAACGGCACCTCGCCGAGCCGCGCCATCTCGCCGCCGCGCATCTCGTGCAGGATCTTGCCGGGCTGCGCGTCGGCATGCTCGTCGGTCTCGGTCGCCTGGGTCAGCGCCAGCGCGCGCAACACGCCCTTGGCGATGTCGGGCGCGACCCACAAAAGCTCGATCGCGGTGATCAGGCCGTCGCGGCCGAAGATGGTGCTGTACCAGGGCACGCCGGCATAGGGATAAAGCCCATATTCGGTGTCGGTCAGCAACATGTCGATGTCGGAGACGGCGCGGTCGACGACCGTGTCGAACAGTTCGTTCGAGCTCGACACCGAGGCGCGGTCGCGAGCGCGGCTGTTGGTGATCCGGCGCACCGCCCGGTAGGCGGAAAGAAGGTGCGCCGGCTCGGCTGTCGGGCCGTCGATCGAGCAGGCGATCTTCATCGACACGCTGAGATGCTCGCTGGCGTCGAGCTCCATGTCCCAGCGGGCATGGCGTTCGCTCAACCAGTCCGGCGCGGGGTCGAAATAGACGGTCGTGCAGCGCTCCAGCCCGTCGAGGCCCTGATAGGTGAAGCGCACGCTCCGCCCGTCGAGCTTCGCCACCGAGAGCGTTCCGCGCCTCGGCCGCCGCTCGCCGCGGACCTCGAACAGGTCCGCAAAGTCGGCGTCGAAGCCGATCTCGAGCGGGAGCGGGCGATCGATCCGGTTGAAGCGCCGGATCCGGATCCGCTCGTAGCAGGTCGTGCCGCACAGGAACTTCACCCGCGCCGCATGGATCGAATCGCGCTGCAGCCAGACCCGCGCCTCTTCCTCGTGCAGATCGGCATTGGCAAGATCGACGACCATCGCGCCATTGTCGTCGAGCAGCACCGAGCTCAGCAGCAAGGGCTCCATCCCGCCGATCCGAAGGGTAAGGCCGGAGAGGAAGCGCGTGTCCTGGTAGAACAGTCCGTCCGGGCCGTCCTCGCCGCCGCGGCAATCGCCCTGCTTGTCGAATACGCCGAACAGATCGCCCTGCTTCAGCGTCCTCAGGGTCCGCCCGACGAGCGATTTGGTCGCCTCGATATGGTAGCTTTCGGGCGCCTCGTACGGCTTCTGGCCGGGCCAGATTTCGGGCGGGGTGATTTCGTTCATGCCATCGGCCTAGTCGGCCATGATCAGCGTCTTTCCGAACATGGCGGGCTTATCCGCTCCAATCAGCCGTTCGTACAGCGCGACATAGTCGCGCGCCATCCGATCGGCGGTGAAACGGGCCTCGAACGCGGCGCGGACCCCGGCCCGGGGCAGATGTCCGGCCGCCGCGACCGCCGCGACCGCATCGTCGATCGAGTCGATCAGGAAGCCGCTGCGGCCATGCTCGATCACCTCGCGGGTCGAGCCGCAATTCCACGCGATCACCGGCGTTCCCGCCGCCATCGCCTCGATCATGACCAGGCCGAACGGCTCGGGCCAGTCGATCGGAAAGAGCAAGGCGCGCGCGCCGCCGAGGAAGGCCGGCTTGTCGGCGTCGCCGATCTCGCCGATGAATTCGATCAGCGGATCGCCGAGCAGCGGCTCGATCTCGCTTGCGAAATAGGCGGCGTCGGCGCGGTCGACCTTGGCCGCGATCTTCAGCCTCATCCCGGCGCGCCGGGCGATCTCGATCGCACGGTCGGGCCGCTTTTCCGGCGAGATGCGGCCGATGAAGGCGAGATCGTCGCCGCCCTTCTCGTCGAACGGGATGAGCTCGCGCGGCAGGCCGTGATGGACGGTGCCGGCGAATTGCGCCTCGGGGATCGGCCCGCGCTGGTCGTCGGAGACGGAGACGAGCCGCATCTCGGAAAAGGTCCGGAAGGCGGGCAGGAAATCGGGCAGATCCTGCCGCCCGTGCAGCGTCGTCAGGCATTTGCCTGCGAGGTGCCGGAAGGTCGGGAAATGGAGGAAGTCGACGTGGAAATGGAGGATGTCGTAGCGCCCGGCCTCGTCCAGCACCCGATCGAGCATGGCGAGCAGGCTGGCGGTATGATCGTTGATCCCGGCGAGCCTGAGCCCGGTCTCGGCGCCCGGCACGAGCCGCGCCGACGTCGCCGAATCCCCGCTCGCGTAGAGGGTCACGTCATGGCCGAGGTCGATCAGCGCCTCGGTCAGCCACCAGATGACCCGTTCGGTCCCGCCATAGAGCCTGGGGGGCACCGCCTCGGCCAGCGGCGCGATCTGGGCAATACGCAAACTCAGTCTCCTCACCCGGCCGGTACGGCCGAGGGGGAGAACGATGCTGCGGTGCAGCAGGTTCCGTCCGTTCCCCTAGCGGTAGAAAATATGGGCGCCGATCCGGCCCTCGCGCTCGAGCCGGCGGCCCCAGCGCGGCGAGACGTAATTGGCGTGATACCAAAGCACGTTCTGGGAGAGCATGCGGACCCCGCCCTGCTGGGCGATGCGGGCGACGCCGACGGCGCGGCGCCAGGCCTCCGAGCCGCGATCGGCGCGCGGGATCACCCCGCCGCGCACGAACGAGAATTGCGAGCGCTGGGCGACGACGCCGCACCAGGAGGAGGGATAGCGGCCGGAGCGTGCGCGGTTCATCACCACCTCGGCGACCGCGAGCTGGCCTTCGAGGCTTTCGCCGCGCGCCTCGAAATAGACCGCGCTGGCGAGGCAGTCCTCCTCGCGGCTGCGGGTCTCGACGCCGCCCTGTTCGGCGACCTGCTCGCCGAGCGTGCGCACCTCGGGACGGGCGAAGCCGGCCAGATCGGCCAGATGCTCGAAAATACTCACTTGGCCGGTCGTCGGGGCCGGAACGGCCTCCATCGCATAGGCCTGAAGGGGGGTGCCCCACGCCGCAACGGCGAGGGCGAAGGCGGCGACGGCAAAGGCCGCGCCGCGGATCGGATTGTACATGAAACTCTTTTTTCTCTGGCGGCGGGCCGATCCGCGGATGCACGTCCTGCATCCCGTCCTCGAGGCTCGTCGTCTGGCTCCGGCCGCCGGCCCGAAGGCTCTCGCGGCGCACGCTCATTGAACTCGTGGAGCTGCAGGTGGCCGCTGGAGATGAACGAATCAACACTTATGCTGCAGTGCAGCGACGAATGGGGCTGGCGATGGGACAAAGCGTGGAACTAGGAGGCTGATCGAGAGAGGAACCCGCCCGATGGCCCATTGGCTGATGAAATCCGAGCCGCACGTATATTCCTGGGACGACCTCGTCCGCGAAGGCGCCACCGACTGGGACGGCGTCCGCAACAACGCCGCCCGCCTGCATTTGCGCGCGATGGCGCCGGGCGACGAGGCCTTCTTCTACCATAGCGGCGAGGAGCGCGCGGTGGTCGCCATCATGACCATCACGGGGCCCGGCAAGCCGGACGGCGAGGACGGCGCCTGGGTCAAGGTGCCGGTCGCGCCGGTCCGCCCGCTCGCCCGGCCGGTGACGCTCGGCGAGATCAAGGCCGAGCCGAAGCTGGCGAAGATGGAGCTGATCCGCCAGTCCCGCCTCTCGGTCGCGCCGGTGCGCGACGAGGAATGGGACCTGATCCTGAAGATGGCCGATGCTTAGCCTCATCCTGCTCGTCGCCGTCGCGCCCGCGGCCTGGCACCTCACCCCCGACGGCTACGGCCCGGCCCGGATCGGGATGACCCGCGCCGAGGTCTCCGCCGCCCTCGCCGCGCCGCTGGAGGGCGAGGCGCTCGAGGACGAGAATTCGTGCATCGAGATGACCGCCCCCGGCCATCCCGACCTCCTCTTCATGTTCACCGACCGCCGCCTCAGCCGGATCAGCGCGGTGCGCGAAAGCCGGGTGACGACCCCGCGCGGGATCGGCGTCGGCGCGAGCGAAGCCGAGGTCCGCCGCGCCTACGGCCCCCGCCTGCGGAGCGAGCCGCACCATTATGACGGCCTTCCCGCCCGCTACCTCACCTACTGGACCCGCCCGCGCACCCGCGGCGTCCGCTTCGAAACCGGCCCCGACCGCCGCGTCTCGACGATCCACGCCGGCGCCGACACGATCCAATATATCGAGGGCTGCGCCTAGGGCGACGCGCGCGGCGGCCCTCCCAGCGCGGTCTTGAGGAAGGCGATCATCCGCGGCCAGCTCTCGGCCCGTGCCCGGTTGTTGCCCTCGAGGGTGCCGCCGAGATAGTCGAGCCCGGACGACGCCACCCGGTCCTGCGGGAACGGCCGGCCGAAAACGGCGTGGCCGGCATCGGCATAAGCGAGCAAAGTGATCCGGGGCCGGCCATGCTCCTGCGCCCGCCGTACGAGCTGGCGCGCCATCGGGCAGGCCGGCCAGAGCGAATCCT
>Ga0190265_10002075_pt1 | contig 13334 bp, 13 predicted proteins | sample Popmic124T_FD_133135 | JGI IMG/M metagenome (GOLD analysis project Ga0190265, IMG submission 133135) | Populus adjacent soil microbial communities from riparian zone of Indian Creek, Utah, USA - 124 T | ecosystem: Environmental > Terrestrial > Soil > Riparian zone | place: USA: Utah | collected... | reverse complement strand
CCTGCGGCGGCCGATCTACGGTCCGACCGCGGCATACGGCCACTTCGGCCGCGACGATCTCGATCTGCCGTGGGAGCGCCTCGACCGGGCCGACGACCTGGCCGCCGCGGCCCGGTCCTAGGGCGCCGCCATGGATCACGGGCACGGCCATCCCCATCGGCGCCTGGCCTGGGGCGAGCCGGCGCCCGGCGCGCTGACCCGGATCGTCGCTCGCGTCCGGGCGCTCGTCGGCGGATCGGCGCAGGAGCCGCGCGGAGTCGGGCTGCGCGAGCTCCCGCTCGCCATGCGGCGAGGCGATCTTGCCGAGCGCTACCTCGCCGCCGAGCGCGACGAGGACCATCGTCGGGCCGGTGCGGCGGCCGTGGCGGCGATGGAACGAGCGATCGCGGAGAGCGAGTGGTGGCCGGCCGACGTGTGGGCCCACCGGGGACTGTGGCATTTCGAGCGGGCAGGCCTGACGCTCCAGGCCACGCGTCAGGCGCGCCGAATCGGCGACCTGCGAGCCGCGGCCGGCGATCCCGCCAGCGCGCGCCGCTACTATGCCGAAGCCATCGACGAGGCGAGGGACATCGGAGCCGAGCACGAGCAGGGCCTCGCCGCGCTCGGACTTGGCCGGGCGCTGCTCGATCTCGGCGAGGTCGGTGCCGGCCGGCGCCTGGCCGGTGCCGCCGAGACGCTCCTCGAGCGGGCCGGCGCGCCGCTCGGCGAGGTCGACGCCGCGCACCGGCTGCGCGGCTCGGAGCTGGTGGTCGGCGAGCACGCGAAGGAGGGCGAATGACCGCGCGACGACCGATGCGGGTCGGGATCATCGGGGCAGGGGTGATGGCCGAGGCCATGATCGCCGGGCTCCTCGCGAACCGCGCGGTGACGCCGGAGCTGCTCGCCGCGTCGCACCCTCGCCGCGAGCGGCGCGAAGCGCTCGCCGAGCGGCACGGCATCCAGCCGGTCGCCGCCAACCGCGACGCGCTCGATCGGGCCGAGATCGTTGTGCTCGCCGTGAAGCCCCAGATGCTGACCCGGGTGATGCGGGAGCTCCGAGGCCGTCTCGGAGCGGAGCAGGTCGTGCTCTCGATCGTCGCGGGAGCCACCCTCCGGACGCTGGTCGACGGGCTTCAGCACGCGGCCGTCGTGCGTGCCATGCCGAACACCCCGTCGCAGATCCGGCGCGGCATCACCGTCTGGGCCGCTTCTGATGCCTGCACCGCCCGCCATCGGGACCTGGCCCGGGCGGTCGTCCGGGCGCTCGGTGACGAGCGGGAGGTCGCCGACGAGGCGTTCGTGGCCATGGCCACGGCGCTCTCCGGCACCGGTCCGACCTACCTGTTCGCCGTGATGGAGGCGCTCATCGACGCCGGAGTGCACCTCGGCTTCCCGCGCGAGCTCGCACATGACCTCGTCGTCGCCACCCTCGTCGGCTCGGCCGAATACGCGCAGGCCTCGGAGCTGCATCCCGCCCAACTGCGCAACGCCGTGACCTCGCCCGGCGGGACGAGCGCGGCCGCGATCTACGAGCTCGAGAAGGGGCGGATCCGGACCGTCTTCTCCGACGCGGTGTGGGCCGCCTACCGCCGCACGCTGGAGCTCGGCGAGCGGCTCGAGGCCGAGGTCGACCGGGACTGATGTTCGCGATCGTGATGGCCGGCGGGTCCGGCACTCGTCTCTGGCCGCTCTCCCGGCGCGAAACCCCCAAGCAGCTGCTCGCCCTGACGGGCGACACGAGCCTGCTCCAGCAGACGGTCGCGCGCCTCGGGGCGCTCCTGAAGCCGCACGACATCTACGTCATCACCAGCCAGGACCACGTGCGGCCGACCCGCCGCCAGCTCCCGCATCTGCCGGAGGAGAATGTCCTCGGCGAGCCGCTGGCGCGGTCCACCGCGGTGGCCGCCGGGCTGGCAACGGTCCTGGCTCGGCGCGAATCGGACGAGGTCGCGCTCGTCCTGCCGGCCGACCACTTCGTCGCCGACGAGGCGGCGTTCGCCGAGGGGCTGCGAGAGGCGGCGCGCGCCGCCGAGCGCGGCTACCTCGTCACGCTCGGGGTCGTCCCGACCCATGCGGCGACCGGCTACGGCTACATCAAGGCAGGGCATGCGCTGCATCCGACCACGTCGACCGCGCTCGTCGAGCGCTTCGTGGAGAAGCCCGATGTCGAGCGGGCGGAGACGTTCGTGGCGGAGGGCGACTACCTCTGGAACGCGGGGATCTTCGTGTGGCGGACCTACGCCTTCACCCAGGCGCTCGAGCGCTTCCAGCCCAAGCTCGCGGCCGCCCTCGAACGGATCGCGGCGCTGCACCGAACGCCGGGCTGGGTGAGCGAGGTGCGCGACATCCTCGACCCGATCCCGGCGATCACGATCGACGTCGGCGTCGCCGAGCCGGCGGCGGCCGAGGGGCGCATGGCAGTGGTGCCGCTGAAGGCGGGCTGGTCGGACATCGGCTCGTGGTCGGCGCTCCTCGAGGCGCTCTCCGGAGCGCGGGGCAGCGACCTCGTCGCGAGCGGCCATCACCTCGACCGCGGTTCGCACCGCGTGCTCGTCCACGGTGGGGATAGGCTGGTGGTGACGGTCGGCCTCGAGGACCTCATCATCGTGGACACGCCGGACGCGCTCCTCGTGTGCCACCGCGATCGCGCCGAGGAGATCAAGCCGGTGCTCGACGAGATCGCCCGCACCGCCGGGGAGCGCTACCTCTGACCTCGCCGATTCGCCACGCATGGCTCGCGCGCCTGGTCGGTCGCGGGATGGCGTGGTACGTGCGCCTGGTTGCCGTGACCTGCCGCGTGCACGGGCCGACGGTCAGCCAGGAGCAGGTGGTCCTCGCCTTCTGGCACGAGTACAACCTCGTGGCGGCGGTGGCCGCCTGGCACCTGCGCCGTCCCCAACAACATCACGTCAGCTTCAGCACCCGCACGTTCCGCGGCGAGGTGATGAGCGCCATGCTCGCCACGCTCGCCTCTGGCTCGGTCCAGCTCCCGGCCGAGGGGGAGCGGTCGGAGGCGGCGCGCCTCTCGCTCGAGCTCGCGCGCATCGGCCGGGACGGCGCATCACCGGTGGTGAGCCCCGATGGCCCGCTCGGCCCGCCGCGTCGCGCGAAGCCCGGGGCGCTCATCGTGGCCCGCGAGGCCGGGCTCCCGATCCTGCCCTGGGCCGTCGCGGCCCGGCCGGCGCTCCGTCTCAACGGGCGATGGGACCGCCACATCGTCCCGCTCCCGTTCTCGCACCTGCGGGTGGTGGAAGGAACGCCGATCCGCGTCGCGCCACGGGAATCGCTCCGACCGCGACTGGTGGAGCTTCAGGCCCAGCTCGATGCCGTGGCCGCACGCGCCGATCGGCGAATGGGCTGACGCCCGCGGGCGCCGACTCGCTACCATGACCGGGCCAACCAACCCGCACGTGCCCGATCATCCGTGACGAAGATCAAGTTCGGCACCGACGGCTGGCGCGCCGCCATCGCCGAGGAGTACACCTTCCACAACGTGCGTCGCTGTGCGCGGGCGGTGGCCGACCACCTCCAGCAGACCGGCGCCGCCGACCGCGGCGTGGTCGTGTGCCACGACCGGCGCTTCGCGAGCGAGAACTTCGCGCGTGCCTGCGTCGAGGTCCTCGCCGCGCACGACATCCGTTCCTATACGCCGCCCGAGGCGGTCCCGACGCAGGTCGGCAGCTTCTTCACGCGCGAGCTCAACGCCGGGGCGGGGATCGTCATCACCGCCAGCCACAACCCGTGGACCGACAACGGCTTCAAGGTCAAGGCCGATTCGGGCGGGGCCGCCGCGCCCGAGATGCTGGCCGAGATCGAGGCCACCATGGATTCGCACCCCGACGACGAGCTGCCGCCGCGGCGCGACTTCGATGACGCGGTGGCGGCGGGGCTCGTCGAGACCTTCGACCCGTATCCGCGCTTCCGGGAGCAGCTGGCGAGCATCGTCGACCTCGAGCGGATTCGGGCAGCCGAGCGCCGCGTCCTGGTGGAGACGCTTTTCGGATCGGGTTCCGGCTGGTTCACCCGGCTCCTGGGTGACGGACGGCTCACCGTACGTGAGCTCCACACCGAGCGCAATCCGTACTTCGGCGGCCTGAACCCCGAGCCGATCCGACCCAACGTCGACGCGTGGCTCGAGGAGATCCCGCGCTGGGGCGCCGACATCGGGATCGCCTTCGACGGCGACGCCGATCGGGTGGGGATGGCGACCGAGGAGGGCATCTTCGTCAACCAGCTCCAGGTCTACGGACTCCTCTACTGGTATCTGCTCGAGGTGCGCGGCCAGGTCGGCCCGGCGGTGTACACCGTCACCACCACGAGCATGGTGAAGCGCCTGGCCCAGATCTACGGCACCGTGGCGCACGAGACGGGGGTCGGGTTCAAGTTCGTGGGACCGAAGATGACCGAGACGAACGCCGTGATCGGCGGCGAGGAGTCGGGTGGCTTCGGGTTCGGGATGCACATCCCCGAGCGCGACGGGCTGGCGTCGGGCCTCTTCCTGATGGACCTATGGCTGACGAGGGGCAAGCAGGCGTCCGAGGTGCTCGCCGAGCTCCAGGCGCTGGCCGGCCCGTCGTACTACAACCGGATCGACATCCGCTTCGCGCGCGAGGGGTACGACGCGGTCAAGCAGGCCACGCTCGGGCGCCTGGCCGACGAGGCGCCGGCCACGCTCGCCGGCCAGTCGGTCGTCGAGCGCAGCGAGCTCGAGACGAGGGACGGCTTCAAGTTCTACCGCGAGGACGGCTCATGGCTCCTCATCCGCTTCAGCGGGACCGAGGCTCTCCTCCGCGTGTACGTCGAGGCCCGCTCGCCGGAGGACGTGGAGGCGCTCCTCGCCGAGGGCGGGCGCATCGCCGCCGCCGGCCGCTGATGGACGCCCGCGACTTCTTCGGCTACAAGAACCCCGACGAGGAGCCCGGCGGCCCGGATCCCGCCGACGACGCCGAGTCCAGCCGGCCGCCGCTCTACGAGGAGGCGGTCACGCTAGACGATCCCGCGACGCTTCGCCGGATCGACCCCGACGACATGCTCGGCCGCGTTGCCGAGCTCCCGCGCCAGCTGTCACTGGCCCGACGCGTCGCCGCCGCGGCGACGCTCACCGAGCGCCACACCGACGTCGATGCGATCATCGTGCTGGCCATGGGCGGCTCCGCCATCGGCGCTGAGCTCGTCGCGGCCGCTGCCGGGGGGCGGCTGCGCGTGCCGCTCATCGTGCACCGCGACTACGGGCTGCCGGCCGGGGCGGGGGAGCGGACGCTGATCGTGGCCGCCAGCCACTCCGGCGAGACGGCGGAGACGCTCTCGGGCTTCGCCGCTGCGCGCGAGCGGGACCTGCCGATCGCCGTTGTCACCACCGGTGGGCGTCTCGCGACCCAGGCCGCCGATGCCGGGCTGCCCCTGCTCCGCTACCGGCTCGCCGGGCAGCCGCGCGCGGCGATCGGCTTCGGAGTCGGGCTCGTCCACGAGCTCCTGTCGCGCGCCGGCCTGGTCGAGGCGCCCGATCCGCTCGGCCCGGTGGTCGGGGCGCTCGAGGAGCTGCTCGAGCGCATCGGCCCATCGGTCGAGACCGATGCGAACCCCGCCAAGCAGCTGGCCTGGTCGCTCTTCGGCCGCATGCCCGTCGTCTACGGCCACGGGGCAATGACCGCGGTGGCGCATCGGTGGAAGACACAGCTCAACGAGAATGCGAAGGCCTGGGCTTCGTGGGAGCCGATGCCGGAGGCCAACCACAACGCGATCGAGGGCAGCCTCAACCCGCGCGAGCTCGGCGACGCACCGTTCGTCGTCCAGCTTCGCGATCGTGAGGAGCCGGCCGAGATCGCCGAGCGCTATCGCGTCGTCGAGGAGCTGCTGGGGGAGCGCGCCACGAACCGCGAGCAGGTGTGGGCCGAGGGGCCGTCGGCCCTGGCCAGGGTCCTGACGAGCGTCGCCTACGGTGACATGGTGAGCGTCTATCTCGCCATCCTCTACCAGACCGACCCAACCCCGGTTACACTGCTCTCGATGCTCAAGGAGCGGCTCGCCAGGGCCACCGGATCCGACCCGACGGGCGCCACGCAGTAGGGCGCCGGGGGAGCCCGGCGCCGATGGAGGTAACCGCGACGTGCATTCGAGCATGATCGGCAAGATCGAGAAGGCAATGCGCTATGCGCACGAGCCTGACCGGGTGAAGCTCGAGGCCATTCGGGCCAGCTTCGCCGGCGACAACGGCACCCACACCGTCTCTCTCGATGCCGATGCATGGCACTGCGACTGCCACCTCTTCGAGTCGGCCGGCGGCTGCTCGCACACCCTGGCCGTCCAGAAGATGCTCGATCCGATGCTGAGCGAGGCGGCGCGCCAAACGCCCCTCTACGGGCACGCCGACCTGCGCGAGGAGGAGGCCGTTCCGGCCTAGGTCCACCCGCCCTGCCGAGACCCGCCGGTGCCGAGTCGCCGGCGGGTTCTGCGTCTGGAGTCTGCTACGATCGGTCGGACAACCGAAGAGACGCCGACGGGTGCCGTGGCCGCAAGGACCACGGGTCAATGGAGAAGCCGGTGAGATGCCGGCACAGTCCCGCTACTGTATCCGCGCCGTCGCCCTCGATGCCGAGGACGGTGAGCACGGGAGTCAGGTCGCCAGCCCGATCGCGATGTCGCTCGCCCTCGCGTGAAAGGGAAAGGCATCACCCATGACTCCCCGCCGTCCGTCCATCCTCCTCACTGGCCTCCTGCTCCTCCTTTCGGCCTGCGCGCCGGCCCCCGCGACGAGCCCGCTCGCGTCGACCAGCGCCGAGCCCTCTGCCAGCATCGGCGCCTCGCCCTCCAGCGCGCCAACCGCTGCGGCCGCCTACCCCCTGACCCTGACCGACGACGCCGGCCGCGAGGTGACGCTCGATGTGGCACCCGCGCGGATCGTGTCGCTCGCGCCGTCGAACACCGAGATCGTGTGCGCCCTCGCGTCCTGCGACCTCCTCGTCGGGATCACCGACTTCGACGACTTCCCGGCCGAGGTCATCGAGATCGACAAGGTGGTGACGATGGCGCAGGTCGACGTCGAGGCGGTGGTCGCCGCCGAGCCGGACCTCGTCCTGGCCGCAGGCAACGAGCTGACCCCGACGAGCGTCATCGACCAGCTCGCCGAGCTCGGCCTGCCGGTGCTGACCCTCTACCCCGAGTCGCTCGACGAGGTCTACGCCGACGTCCAGCTCATCGGCGCGGCGATCGACCGTACCGACGAGGCCACCGGCCTCGTCGACGAGATGCGCGGGCGGGTCGAGGCGGTGGCCGAGGCGGTCGACGGGCTCGACCGACCCCGCACCTTCTACGAGGTGAGCGTCTTCGAGGGCACGATCTATACGGCCGGCGAGGGCTCGTTCCTTGCCAGCCTGATCGAGACGGCGGGCGGCGAGCCGATCGTCGGCGACACGCTCTCGACCTCGATCGAGATCGAGGACCTCGTCGCCGCCGATCCCGAGCTCATCCTCCTCGGCGACGCCTCGTACGATCCGACGATCACCGCCGAGACCGTGGCCGCGCGCCCGGGCTGGGATGCGATGACCGCCGTGCGGGACGGGAACGTGGTGGTCGTCACCGACGATCTCGTCATCACGCGGCCCGGTCCGCGCATCGTGGACGGGCTCGAGGCGCTGGCCCGCGCCATCCACCCCGACGCCGTCAGCGGCTGACCGATGCGCGCCGGCGTCGCACCGCGACCGCTCGTCCGTGGACCGGCGCTCACTCGCGCCGTGGTCGTGCTCGGCGGCGCCGGCGCGCTCCTGCTCGTTGCCCTCGTCGCCGGGATCGGGCTGGGCAGCGTCACCGTCGCGCCGGACGACGTGCTGCGCGTGCTCGCCCACCGCCTGCTCGGCATCGGCGCCAGCTCGGGAGTCAGCCCGAGCACCGAGACGATCATCGTCGACCTGCGCCTGCCGCGGGTGCTCGGTGCGATGGTCGTCGGGGCCGGCCTCGCCTGCGCCGGGACCGTCTTCCAGGCGATCCTGCGCAATCCGATGGCCGACCCGTACATCATCGGGACCGCGGCGGGGGCGTCGCTGGGGGCCACGGTCGGGATCGTGCTGCCGCTCCTCGTCCCGGCGTTGGCGATCGGTGCCGGCAGCTCGGTGCTCGGCCTGGGTGCCGTCCAGCTCCTCGCCTTCGCGGGCGGCGTGGCGACCGTCGCGCTCGTCATCGGCGTGGCGCGCAGCGGGGGCCGGCTGCCATCGGTCACCCTCCTGCTGACGGGGTACGCCGTCTCGTCGCTGCTCGCGGCCGGGGTGGCGCTCCTCATGTTCGCCTCGGGTCGCGCCCTCGCCGCGATCTTCTCGTGGCTGATGGGCTCGCTCGCGGCCGTCGGCTGGTTGGACCTCGCCATCGCGGGGCCGATCGTGCTGGCCGTCTTCGTCGTCCTCTTCGCGCGCTGGCGGAGCCTGAACCTGCTCCTCCTCGGCGACGGGCCGGCCGCGAACCTCGGCCTCGACGTGGGGCGCGAGAAGCTGCGCCTCACCATGCTCGCCACGCTGTCGACCTCGGCTGCGGTCGCGATCTCCGGCACGATCGGCTTCGTCGGCCTCGTCGTGCCGCACCTCCTGCGCCTCGCGGCCGGGCCGGATCATCGGCTCCTCCTGCCGGCCAGCGCCGTGCTCGGTGCGGCGCTCCTCGTCCTCGCCGACCTCGGCGCTCGTCTCGCCGGCGGCATCCCGGTCGGCGTGGTGACCGCCTTGGTCGGCGCCCCCTTCTTCCTCTTCCTCCTGCGCCGCTCGCGTCGGGTCGTGAGCACCATGCCCGCATGACCCGCGTCGCCGAGATCGCTGGCCTCCACGTCTCGTATGACGCGGATGGCGCGCGCCGAAACGTGCTGCGGGGCCTCGACTTCGAGGTATCGGAGGGCGAGCTCGTGGCGCTCCTCGGCCCGAACGGGAGCGGCAAGACCACCCTGCTGCGCGCGATCGTCGGAACCGTGCCGCGCGACGCCGGTCGGGTGTCGCTCTTCGGACGCGACATCGCGACCTGGAACCGGATGGAGCTTGCGCGACGCGTCGCGGTTCTGCCGCAGTCACTCGTGCTGCCCGATGGCTTCCGCGTTGCCGAGATCGTCGAGATGGGGCGCGCTCCACATGCTACGCGCTGGTTCGGCTCGTCGGACGCCGACGCGGCCGCGGTCGAGCGTGCCCTGGCCGACGCCGATGCCCTCGACCTTGCCGAGCGTCATGCCGATGAGCTGTCGGGTGGCGAGCGCCAGCGGGTCCTCGTCGCCATGGCCCTCGCGCAGGAGCCCGAGCTGCTGCTCCTCGACGAGCCGACGCTGCACCTCGACATCGCGCACCAGGCCGCGCTCCTCGCGTCCGTGGCGCACCTGCGGGCACGACGCGGGCTGACGGTCATCGCCGTGCTCCACGACCTCAACCTGGCCGCCGCGCATGCCCCGCGCCTGGCCGTGCTCGGCGGCGGCCGGATCGTGGCCGACGGGCCTCCCGAGTCGGTCATGCGACCCGATCTCATTCGCGACCTGTTCGGCGTCGCCGTCGACGAGGCTCGCACGGCAGACGGACGACGCTTCCTCGTTCCGCGCGCCAGCCCGATCGCGAATGAACCTTCACCCCGTCGGGGAGGTATGACTGGGTAGGCGCCGTGAGCGGTGGCGGGCTGTGCTGTCCGCTCGATCGCCGGCGCGACTCCGAGCTTCGTCTCCGTTGATCTCGGACCGTCAAGGAGGTGGACAAGCGGATATACTCCACAGCCCGTTGGGCCCTCGCCCCGGCATGCCGCCGCGCGCGACGCCCACACTCACCGTTCCCCATATCTGGAGGGAGTACATGAGACGGACCAAGTGGAACGCCTTGGCGTTCCTCTTTAGCGGTGCGCTCGTGTTGGCCGCGTGTGGCCAGCAGCCGGGCGAATCCGCATCCGACACCCCGAGCTCACAGGAGCCGGGCACGTCGGGCGCCCCGTCGGGCGGCCCGCAGGGCACCGGCACGATCACCTACGCGATCGACGGCCAGCTCACCACCCTTTCGAACGCAAACAGCGACGTTCCGACGGCCGAGGCCTTCAATGACTTCGTCGGCGCCTCGCTGTACCAGTACGACGCGACCCTGACCCCGGTCCCTGATCTTGCCGCTGACCTGTGCGACGTGAGCGACGACGATCTCGTCTGGACCTGCACGCTGACCGAGGCGACGTTCCACAACGGCGACCCGGTCACCGCGGCGGATGTCGCATTCACGTACCAGATCGCCCAGAGCGAGAACTGCCGGTTCAATCCGTCGGTCTGCCTCGCGCCGTTCCTCGAGTCGGCCACGGCGGTCGACGACACGACGGTCGAGTTCACGCTCCTCAAGCCGTACGCGCCGTTCGCGACGGTCATCCTGCCTGGCATCTCCATCGACTCCGAGGCCGTCGTGACGGCTGCGTACGAGGAGTTCGCCGGTGAGGCCGAGGGTGCCGACCCGGCTGCCGTCACTGCCGCACAGGAAGCCCTGGTCGCCGCGACCGAGGCCGAGGCGCCCGATCCTGAGGCGTGCGACGCCGCATTGGCAGAGGGCGAAGCGCAGGTCGAGGCTGGTGGCGTCGAGCTGCCGAGCCGCGATGACTTCAACACCGGTGGCGAGAACGCGGACGAGTTCGACCCGTGCGCCTATGGTGCCGCGCTCTCCGACCTGCTCAGCCAGATCCTGGCCGCGGTGGAGGAGTCAGGCGTCGACGCGATTGCCGCGACCTATCCGCTCCTCTCGTTCAACAGCGAGCCGGTCAATGCCGGTCCGTTCATGTGCGAGCCGGGCTGCTTCGCCCCGGGCGAGAGCCTGACCCTCACGGCGTTCCCTGACTACCACGGCGGCGCTCCGGCGACGGAGACCATCGTGATGCCGATCATCACCGACGAGATCCAGATCGGAAATGCGATCCAGGCGGGCCAGGTCGACTGGCACTACTCGATCCCGTCGGACGTGTACAGCGCCCTCGAGGGCGATGAGAACCTCCAGTTCGCCGAGTATCCGGACTTCGGGTACTTCAGCCTCCAGTACAACCTGCGCGAGGGCCAGCTCTTCGCTGACCTTGGCGCCCGCAAGGCGGTGCAGTTCTGCATCGACAAGGCGGCGACCGTGGACCAGGCCACGAATGGCCAGGGCATCCCGGTCGAGGCCGACATCCCGCCGGCATCGTGGGCCTACAATTCGGCCCTCGAGGCGGTCACGCGTGACATCCCGACGGCCATCGGCCACCTCGAGGAGGCTGGCTGGACGGTCGAGGTCGACGCCGAGGGCGTCGCGACCGGGCCTGCGACCCGCGGTGACGAGACGTTCAGCACCCAGGTCTACGTGCGGGCCGGACAGCCTGAGCGTATCCGCTTCATGGAGCTGCTGCGCGACCAGGTGATCGACTGCGGCATGGAGCTCGAGGTGATCGAGGGCGACTTCGCCACCGTGCTCCTGCCGCTGCTGACCTACCCGCACATTCCCCCGAACGCGGAAGGGCCGTACGACGCCTACTTCGGTGGGTGGAGCACGGGGCTCGATCCGGATCCGTTCGCACTGTTCCACTCGAGCCAGTGCACGACGGAGGAGCAGCCTGAGCTGTACAACTACGTCTGCTTCCAGAACGACGAGGCGGATGCGCTGATCGATGAAGGCCTGGTCGTGAGTGACCAGGAGGAGCGAGCAGCGATCTACCAGGAGTTCGAGCAGATCGTGTACGACGAGCAGCCGTACCTGTTCGCATGGTCCGACACCGCCCGCGAGGCGATCAACGTGAACATGCAGAGCACGGCCGGCGAGCTCGAGCTCTCATCCCCGCTGTGGGATTGGCAGGTCTCGACGCTGTTCATCTCCGAGTAGCCGGCTCGCCGGAGACTCTGACGATCTGAGTTCGCGCTGGTGGCACCTCTCCGGGGGTGCCACCAGCGCCTCAACCTCACCCGTCGGGCTCGCTGCGAGGGCTCGCGGGGGCTCGACGTCTGGCACAATCCACGCACGCTCGCTGGCGGGTGAGCGCACGACAACGGCTCGGTAGTGCGACGGAGCAGGGGTGCACCGATCATGGCCACGTACATCCTTCGCCGAACTCTCCAGGCGATTCCCATCCTTTTCGGGGTGGCGGTCGTCAGCTTCGCCATCGTCCAGTTGGCGCCCGGCGAGCCGATCGATCGCTTCCGTTCGCCAACGACCCCGCCCGAAGTCCTCGAGAACCTGCGCAGGCTGTACGGGCTCGACCTGCCCATCCACGAACAGTTCATCAAGTGGATCAGCAGCTTCGTGCAGTTCTGGCGCGAAGACGCCTGGGGCTACAGCCTCTCCTACAGCACATCGGTCCGAAACATCGTCCTGGATCGGATGCCCGCCACGCTGCTGCTGGGCGGCACCGCCCTGCTCGTGACGGTCGTCCTGGCCGTGCCGATCGGGATCCTCGCCGCAGTCAAGCAGTACAGCTGGGCCGACAAGGCGATCACGACGTTCGCGACGGTGGGCTACGCCATCCCGTCCTTCCTCCTCGGCCTCTACATCGCCTACATCGGCACCGTGGTCTTCCGCGGCGCGTTCCCCGGGTTCGGGATGATCAGCCTACCGGGCGTGGAGGGCCGAGGAACGCCCCTCGACGTCGCCTGGCACATGGTCCTGCCGGTCACGTCGCTCGCCATCCAGCAGATCGCCGGCTGGAGCCGCTACGTGCGTGCCAAGATGCTCGAGGTGCTGAACCAGGACTACGTTCGGACCGCGAAGGCCAAGGGCCTGAGCTCAGCCAAGGTCACCTACAAGCACGCGCTCCGCAACGCATTGATCCCGGTCATCACGCTCTTCGGGCTGACCCTGCCCGGCCTCCTGTCGGGTGCCGTCATCACCGAGGTCATCTTCAGCTGGCCGGGGCTTGGCGCGCTCGGTGTCGACGCCGTGACCCAGCGAGACTATCCGCTCGTGCTTGCGTTCGTCATGATCGGCGGCTTCGGCGTGGTGCTCGGCAACCTGCTCGCCGACGTGCTGTACGGCGTGGCCGATCCCCGCATCAAGTACTAGCAGGATCAACCAGCAGGAAGGACGGGCGACGATGGTCAGCGAGGTGAACGCGGCCGAGATCGAGCGCCGCCGGCTCGAGGAGGCGGAAGCCGACTCGGCGGAGATCGACCGCATCCCGGTGCGGACGTACTGGCAGCTCGTCCGCCAGCGCTTCATGCAGCATCGGCTTGCCGTCTTCGGCGTGGTGGTGCTCATCATCCTCGCGGCGTACGCCATCATCGTGCCGAGCGTGACGGGCGACGCGTGGAGGGAGACGCACCTCTTCATCGACGATGCGCCACCGGAGCTGTTCAACGAGGACGGAGACTTCACGTTCGCCATCCTCGGCTACAACGAGAATGGGCAGAACCTGTTCGCGCGGCTCGG
>Ga0190265_10002074_pt1 | contig 13341 bp, 11 predicted proteins | sample Popmic124T_FD_133135 | JGI IMG/M metagenome (GOLD analysis project Ga0190265, IMG submission 133135) | Populus adjacent soil microbial communities from riparian zone of Indian Creek, Utah, USA - 124 T | ecosystem: Environmental > Terrestrial > Soil > Riparian zone | place: USA: Utah | collected... | reverse complement strand
GCCTACTACAACTATCCCGACACGGTGCTGGGCAGCCACGAGCGCGGGGACGTCGATCACGCGCTCTGGCTCTATTTCCTCGATAACTTCAGACGGAACCCGCGCAATCTGGTCAAGGTCAAGGAACGGTGGGATCCAGAGGACTATTTTCATCACGCGCAGTCGATTCCGGTGCGGTGATGAGGCAAGTAGAGCTGCGGGACTACCGGTGGAGAACCGGGCTGTAAGACAGGGCACCTGCCCCGACTATCTCGTCGCCGCCTCGCGCAGCCCGCTCGATGGCCCGCAAGGGGGATGTCCGAACAGCCGCTTGTACTCCCGGCTCGGAGCCGCTCGACGGCTTCCGTGATGCGGTCGGTGTGGCCGCCCAGGAGCGCCTGGTTTCCCTGGTCTCCCATCAGCAGCCGGAAGACGATCTCGCGCGTCATCAGCGGCCGCAGAACCCGCACTTCGGCAGGCGAGCCCAGGAGCCACACCCTCGCCGATCAGGGGAGGATAACGTCCAATGTGCCTACGACCCCTGTACTCAATTGGCGAGAGTGACGTCGATGGAGTCGATCTCAAGCAGTGCCGACGCCCCAGGTTCGGCGCCCGTCGCTAGGCATTGAAGCAGGACCGTGACCACCAACCCCGGTGAGCGTGCTGGCACCTGCACCGTCAACTCCTCCCGCACCTCGGCGTCGGCCGAAAAAAACGAACCGTGCGAGCTGGCGGGCGTGGAGATACCAAGCCAACAGAAGGACCTCGACCCTCCGGGGCTCGCATCGCCGCGAAAGTCGAGCTTGACAACAGGCGGCGGCTCCCCGGCCACAGTTGTGAGCGGCAACATCAGGGCGACTCCAGCCGTCGCCGCCTGCAGACCGTCCACCTTCGTCTCGGCTCGCAGACCGGTGAATAGGATGGTCAGCGTTTTGGCGTCGGGACTGAGGGTCTGGCTGGCGTTGTCGTAGGGAGCGGCGATCACCGCCTTCGAGAAGTGGGGGGCCTGCAGCGGTGGGGGCCCATCGACGGGTGGGGCGTCCTGGGCGAAGGCGGCACAACCGCCCGCGAAGGCCGCCATCAAGGAAAGGACGACAATGCGAGAACTCATGACGCAGCTCCAAGTCGACACGCGGTCGACGAAGGTAAACCGAGCTTGGCTTGACGGTAGGTTAGCGCTGGATATTGCAGCGCGTCAAGCCAGCTTGCCATGCATGTAGCTTCGGTGCTAGAGTGGAGTCTGTACAGCAGTCACACATCGGCTATTCTTGGGAGAAGGGATTGAATCAGCGCGCACTTGCGTTTGCCTGCATTTCCCTTTTTGTTGCTGGCCCAACTTCCGCCTGGGGTCAGACGCTCTACCAGGGCGTCCAAGAGGGGCAGAGGTACGATGTCGACCTGACGACCGGTCGGATCACGAGCAACGGACAGCCGGTCGAGCCGCTTCCGTTCGACGTCCATTTCTACCTGCGCAGCTCGGTGGCCGACGCCGTGACCGAGGTGGAGAGCCGCGTACGAGGCTTCAAGCAACCCAAAGACTGCGATGACCTCGACCCCGTGGACGGCGTGGACTACGTGGACTGTCAGCGCGGCGCGTTCTGTCCGGCGGAGACTACGCAGGCGAAGCCTCGAGGCGAAGCGGGCGCCCGCGAGGTCAAGCTGTTGGTCCCGGCGCTGGAGCCCAACCGGTATTACTGTTTCCTTTACACCCAGACGGTGACGGCGGATGAGGCCGTGCGACTGGCGGTGGTGGGCGCGATCGAGCGGTTTGCGCGGGAGCCTAGGTTCCTCACCAGTGACGCGTTCGAGCGCGATAATGGGATCGACGACCTGCGCACCGCCATGCTGCGGGCTGCCGAGGAGAAAGCCCGGCAGCAGCTCGGGCCGGCCTTCGAGGTGCGGGCCGAGCCTGGAACCTTCTTCGACGTCAGCGTTCCCATCGCCCAGGCGCACGTCGCGGTCGTCGATGAGGCGGTGCTCTTCTTCACCCGCCAACTGAACGTCAACCCCGCACGCAGCACCCTGCGCAACAGGGCCCGCCAAGGCGCCAGGTTGTTGACGGAGCTCAACGGCGACCCGCGGTGGAGGATCGTCAAGCGGACGCTGCTCGACCACGCACAAGAGCCGCGGGTCGGGGAGCTGCTGGCCGGCGACGCTGGAGCGCTGGAGCTGATCGGTGACTCCGGCGTCGACCTGGTGGCGTGGTCCGAGGGGCACGCGGCCGAGCTGCTCGAGGACATCTGGGAGAGTGCAAAGATCGACTACACGCCGCTGCGCCAGAAGTTGATCGCGCTGGAGCGGATTGCGCGGGAGCTGCGCGGTGACGAATCGCTACGGGCCACGGCAGGGCTCAGCGAGGAAGCGCTGCAGGAAGAGCTGGAGGCCGTCTGCGGCAGCGCGATACCCGACAACGAGCCGGTTTGCAGCGAGGAGCCGGCGACCCCGCTGTTCTTCGCTCGCTTGGAGACCCTGGCGCGAGATACGGTGCGATTCTTCTCGGCAAACCGTGAAGACTCGATCGAAGTGGCAGCCGCCAACCTGCGAGACCTGTTGGACGCACGGTCCAGAGAGTTGACGGCGCTGACCAATCGGCTCATGGTGGTGTTCTTCAAAGTCCTGCGAGTGGACGCCACGACGGTCGCCGACTACGAGACCAACGCCTTCTGGTACGTCGGCGCGGACCTCGGAGCGGCTCTGGCCTGGGAGCTTGAGGAGGGGTTCACCTACGCCGGCGCCAACATCTACTTCCGGCCGGTAAACAAGAAGGCCCGGCTGACTCGCGACGATTGGCGGGCCGGCCATCGCTTCGCGGCGCTGCGCCAGCGGCTCTCCTTGACCGTCGGGCTGCCGCAGGACGAGGTGCCGAGCGAGAACTTCGAGCCGGTGCTCCAGAAGAGGCCGGTAGTGGTCGGCCTGGGTTGGCGCCTGACCAACTTCCTGCGGGTGACCCCCGGAGTGCTGGTCTTCCGCGAGCGCGACCCCAACCCGCTGGTCGACAGCAAACGGTTCGCCTGGTCACCCTTCTTGAGCCTGTCGTTAGATTGGAACATCGCCGGCGCCATGTCGAAGGCGTTTGCGGGCGTCTTCGGTTCGCAAGCTGCACCGCAGACAGCGGCGCCGGAGTAGGCTGAACCCGCTGAGGAGGTACCCTGAAGATGGCGATCACCCTGGACGCGCAGTCAGTCACGGCGGTGCCTGGAAACCTGCCACGCAGCGGCGGTGGCGTCGCGGTGCAATTCAGGTTCCGCACCAACTCCGCCGGCCAATTCACCACCAGGTACACGCTCACCAATCCCCAGTACACCTTCGGCAATGGGACGCGAAGTGTCAGCATTGGTCAGCGCACGGCTCCGGGCTCCTTCGCGGACCCCCTGGGGCTGAGGGCTTCAGTGGCCAATCCGAGCTCGCCTTCGGCGGTTATCGAGCTGCAGGTCACGTCGGGCAGCGAGGTACAGTCCGGATTTGCGATCGTGATATTTCGCGACATCGCGGTCAACGCCCTGGTCGCCACCCTCGGGGCCCTCGAGGTCGCGCAGCGGGCCGGCCTCTCGCGGTCGACCATCAACCGCTTCAACCGTGGCGAGACAGTGTCCAACCGCACCCTGCGCGCGGTGGACGACGTCATCTTAAAGGCCGTCGCCAATGGCGAGCTCTAGACCTCGCAGCACCGGCCTCGGCGTCGTGCTCGGCGGCCTGGGGCTGCTGCTAGGCGCCTGCGACCGCCATCACGAACCGGACCGCTTCTCACCCACGGCTCCGGGCGTGATCAACGCACTGGTGGTGACGGCCGACCGCACCTCGCTGATCGCCGACGGCTCTTCGACGACGGTGCTCACCGCCACCATCAGCCCGTCTGCCGCGGAGGACCGGCGCACGGTGGTCTTCAAGGCCTCTACCGGGACCTTCATCGGCGCGCCGACGGCGACCGCGACCGTGCTGGAGGTGCTCGCCTCCCGGGGCGTCGCCAAGGCGACGCTGCAAAGCACGCGCAAGGTCGAGGTGGCGGCGGTCGACGTCACCGTCCAGAACGACGACGACGAAACGCTGGCGTCGTTTCACCTCGACATCCCGTTCGTGGCACCCGGCCCGCAAGTGTTGCAGCTGGACGTGAGTCCCACCAGCATTCCGGCCGACGGCTTCTCGCGGGCGACCCTGGTGGCCACCGTCGGCGCCGACCTGCCCTCGGACCGGCGCACCGTGGTCTTCACCGCCACCAGGGGGATGCTGGTCAATGGCACCGGCACTCCGCAGACGCTCGAGGTGGTCGCCGGGCGCGACAATAAGGCGCGCGCCGAGCTGATCAGCAGCCGCGTCCTCGAAACGGCGATGGTGGAGGCCAGCCTGAAGGACGTTCCCGGCACCATCGACCGGGCCACTGTTCGTTTCGACCCGCTCGACCCGATCGACGTCATCGAGCTGACGAGTTCGGTTACCGAAGCCCCGGCCGACGGCGCCACCATCTTCCAGGTCACCGCCACGGTGGCGCCGGGCTTGGCGGGGACCGACCGCCAGGTGACGTTCACCACCACGCGCGGCACCTTCCCGCTGTCCACTCCTCCCAATCAGCAGACGATCACGGCGACCGCCGACGCCGGCAATCGGGTGACGGTCGACCTCAAGGCCGGCACCGAGGTCGACACCGCCGTGATCCGAGCGACGGTGGCCGGGGTGACGGCCGAGACCAGGGTGCGATTCGTGCCAGCGCTGCCGGATTTCATCGTCCTCAAGCTCGACAGCGTGACGCTCAAGGCCGACAACATGGCCAAAGTGCACCTGGTGGCCGAGCTGCATCGCTCTCTCGGTCACGTCACCCGCGGCACGGTGGTCCAGTTCTCGGCCGTGATCGCTGGCACCACCACGCCGGTGGACTTGATCTATCGCAATGTGACGCCCAGCGACGAAAACGACGAGGCGTCCGTCGACGTGATCGCACCGACCTCTGCTCCCCAGACGACCGTGACCCTCTTGGCTACTGTCCCTGGAGGCGCCGTCGGCAGGGCCAACATCCAGATCGTCCCCTAGCCTTAGCTAAGCTAGAGAGGCCACTGCGGCATCTTCGGTGTTATGTGCGCAGAACGCGGCGACGACCCGTGTCAGTGGGCAACCGAAAGGCCGCGGAGGTGGCGCTTGGTCACGGGTCATGCTGGGCGCACAAAAAAGCCGGCGGAGACGGGCGGCTTCGCCGGGCGGGCTAGTTGGAGGTGAGACGCTGCCTTATAGGCGTCGCGCGCTCTAAGAAGCAAAGCTGAAGCACCTCGGCCTACCTCTCGCCGCCGCTCCACGTCCCGCAAGGGGCGCTGTCCGAACAGCTTCTTGTGCTCCCGGCTGAACTGCGAGGCGTCGTCGTAGCCCACCCGGTAGCCGGCCCTGGCGGCCCAGGTTCTCGCCGAGCAAGATGCGCCGGGCCTCCTAGAGCCGGAGCTGCTTCTGAAATTGCAAGGGGCTCATCGCCGTGACGCCTTCCGACGAGGGCCGGGTCGAGTTCCAGGCGGTCCACGGACGCCTCGATCACTTGGCCAGCACCTAGGGGGGCGACGGTAGCGTCCTCGTGGTCGGTGATCCGGCAGCAGGGGGACTTCAGGCAGGGCACTCTCGAAAAGCTAAAGGACGCTCCTCGTCGGAACGCCCATGAGCCGAGACCCGGAGGGATCGGGAGGGTCTCTGGAGGAAGGGAAGGCTTTACGGCTCGATCGACTCCCGGACGATCAGTTGGCCTCGAAGTCGATGGACAGGTAATAGAAGACCGCGACCGGTTTGCCGTTCAGGGTCGCCGGCGTGAAGGAGCTCTTCCAGATGAAATCGACGGCGGCCTGATCGAGGTTCGCGTTGCTGGAGGACCGCTTGACCTCTACGCTCACGACCTCGCCCTGCTCGTCGAGGACGACCTCGCTGGTCACCCGCCCTTCGATCATCATCGCCTTCTCCTCCGCGGGGTAGATAAGCGGCATATTCCAGAGACGTTGCGGCGGATGGATGTCTCCCTCGATCGGGACCGGCTTGGCGCCGGCCTCGGCCCAGGCCGTGCCGGTCATTGGAAAGACAAGGATGCCGAGGGTCGCCGTCAGGGCAAGAAGACCGGCGAACGTGGTCACGAGGGTGGCGATCCGGGGACGGGACATGGGAACCTCCTTGCAGAGATGGGCCACCCGCTCGCGCAGGTGCCCGCGGTGGAAGAAGGGCAGGCCCGGGACGGCAGCCTGCCAGGAACGGCTGGCTACGGCTTGCAGCGCTTCGAGATAGGCGCGACGCGAGCCGGTGCGGCGGACGACCTCGCGGTCCACGACCTGCTCGCGGCTCAAGGCGATGCGGGCGAGGAGCACCCAGACCGCCGGGTGGAACCAGAGCAGGGCGCGCACCGCTTCCTCGAAGAGGGCGCAGAGCCAGTCGCGGCGCCGCACGTGGAGCAGCTCGTGGCAGACGATGCCGCGCTGGGCCTCCGGGACGAGCTCAAGGACTCCGGCCGGCAGCAGGACCACCGGGTCCCGCCAGCCGAAGGTCAACGGGCCCTCGACCCGTGTGGAGACCAGCAGGCGCGCTCGCGTTCCCACGTCGTCAAAGGCTTGAGAGACCATGGGCGACAGCGCGGCCGGGACGGCGTCGCGGCGCAGGGACCGCAGGCGCGACAGGCCGAGCCCGAGCCAGGCGAGCCGGACGAGCGCGCCGAGGCCGATCGCCAGAAGCACCAGGCGGTAAGCGGTCCAGGTCTCCTCCTCAGCTCCGTTCGCCGCGAGCCCGTCCAGCAAGCCCGCGGTGACCGTCAGCTCTCCGGCCAGGCTTCCGGCAAAAATCATCCTCCCCGGCGTTGGCTGGAGCAGGGGCTGGAGCAGGGGCAGGGCGAGGATCGCGAGCAGCAGTCCCTGCCAGTAGTAGAGACAGGCGTGCGGGTCCCGCAGCCGGAAGAGGTTGGGCAGGAGCAGGCCCACCCCCAGGACGAGGGCGGCCTGGAGTGCGTAGGCGGTCAGGCCGGTCGCCAGCTCGGCGGTCAACAAGGATGGGTTCATGGCTCCTCCGGCGTCTCCTTGATGAGGCGTGAGATCTCCTTGAGGTCGCTTTTCGACAGCTTCCGCTCCTTGACCAGATTCAGGAGCAACCCCTGGGCCGCGCCGTCGAAGACGCGGTCGACGAAGTCCTGGACCATCCCCGAGATCACCTGGGCCTGGGCCTGCGACGGCTCGTAGACATAGGCGCGCCCCTCCGGCCGTTTCACCAGGTGCCCCTTGGTCTCCAGGATGTTCATCATGGTCGAGACCGTGGTGTAGGCGACCGCCTTGCGCTCCCGCAGCGCCTCGTAGATCTCGCGCACGGTGGCGGTCTTCTTCTCCCAGACCACCTTCATGATCTCCAGCTCTTGCTCGGTCAGGGTTCGGGTCTTGGCTCTCGTCATACTAATAAATTAGTACTAAAAAGTTCGTCTGTCAACCCCTTCGACGGCCCGCCAGAGCTTCCCTATCTCTTCGCCGCCTCGCGTAGCCGCTCCACGTCCCGTAAGGGGGGCTGTCCGAACAGCCGCTTGTACTCCCGGCTGAACTGCGAGGCGTCGTCGTAGCCCACCCGGGAGCCGGCGCTGGCGGCATCCAGGTTCTCGCCGAGCAGGATGCGCCGGGCCTCCTGGAGCCGGAGCTGCTTCTGAAATTGTAGGGGGCTCATCGCCGTGACCGCCTTGAAGTGGTGGTGAAAGCCCGAGACGCTCATCCCGAGCTCTCGCGCCAGGCTGTCGATCCGCAGCGGCTGGTCGAACTCCCTGCGGAGCCGCTGGACGGCTTCCGTGATGCGGTCGGCGTGGCCGCCCAGGAGCGCCAGGTGATGGAGCCGGTTCCCCTGCTCCCCCATCAGCAGCCGGTAGACGATCTCCCGCGTGATCAGCGGCCGCAGAACCCGCTCTTCGGCCGGCGAGTCCAGGAGCCGCACCAGACGCACTGTGGCATCCAGCAGGTCCGCGTCCAGTGGGCTCACGTCGATCGCCCGCACGTCGCCCTGGTTCCGCGATGAGAGATGCCCCGCCTCCACCATCACCGAGCTGACGAGAGCCGGGTCGAGATCCAGGCGGAGGCTCAGATACGGCCGTTCCGCCGACGCCTCGAGGACTTGGCCCACGACGGGCAACTCCACGGTGGCGAGCAGGTAATGGGCTGGGTCATAGCGGTAGAGGCTGTCCCCCAGCAGCACCTGCTTGCTCCCCTGCGCGATCACGCAGAAGGAAGGCCTGGAGACTCCGTGGAGCGGCTCCGTCGGGTTGGAGAAGCGGTTCAGGAGGAGCCCCTTCAGCGGCTCGACCGCGCCGTCCTCCGGGATGGCCCGTGCGATGCGCTCCGCCAGCTCCCCCCGGTAGGCGTAATCCCGGCGCGTTCCACGCTCTGATTCCTGGTGGCCTGTCGAGTCCATATCCCTATCCTAGCCCTCTCCGGCGGACTCTGGATACTTCTCGAAGAGATTTGCAGGATCGTCCAAGATTTTTCGAGGATCGTCATAACGCCCGCGCCCCGGCACCCCTACCATGGGTTCACGGGACGGGCGCACAGGAAAGCTTGTTCCGGTGTGAAACTTGCACAAGCTTTCGGAGCACGCGTGGTGGTCTTCCCCACCTCCACCGACAAGAAGGAAGACGCGCTCCGCCTCGTTGTCTCCTACCTCTGAAGAGGAGATGTCATGAGTAGCAGGAAGATCTGGTTCATCACTGGAGCCGGCCGTGGCATGGGCGTCGATTTCGCCAAGACCGCACTGGCGGCCGGCCATGCGGTTGTGGCCTCGGGCCGGGACCGCGACGGCGTGGCCAAGGCCTTGGGTCCGTCGGACGACCTGCTGGCGGTCAAGCTGGACGTGACCAGGCGCGGCGATGCCGAGGCGGCGGTGCAGGCCGCGGTCGACCGGTTCGGCCGCATCGACGTGCTAGTCAACAATGCTGCCAGCTTTTATGCCGGCTACTTCGAGGAGCTGACGCCAGAGCACATGGAGCGGCAGTTGGCGACGAGCCTCATGGGTCCGATGAACGTCACCCGCGCTGTCCTGCCGGTCATGCGCAAGCAGCGCTCGGGGCACATCGTCTCCATCTCGTCGAGCGCGGGCCTCGTCGGCTTCGAGTTCTGCACCGCCTACTCCGCGTCGAAGTTCGGCCTGGAGGGATGGATGGAGTCGCTGCACGCCGAGATCGCGCCGTTCGGCATCAACACGACCATCGTCAATCCGGGGTTCTTCCGCACGGAGCTCCTCACCGAAAGATCGACGAACTACGCCGAGCCGTCCATCGAGGACTACGACGAGCGCAGAACGAAGCAACTCGAGTTTTGGAAAGCCCAGAATGGCCAGCAAACAGGCGATCCGGCCAAGCTCGCGCAAGCGCTCATCACCATCGCCAACCAGGAGCCGCCGCCGCGCCGCTTTATTGCCGGCGCAGATGCCATTGCCACCGCGGAGCAGAAGGTCGCCGACCTGAAGGCTCAGACCGATGCGCACCGGGATCTCTCGACATCCCTCGATCTCGACTTGGAGCCCGCCGCACTGGCCGTGTAGATGATACGCGCCGCGAAAGGAGAAGCAATGCAAAAACGTAAACTTGGACGAAGCGATTTGGAAGTCTCCGCGATCGGCTACGGCTGCATGGGGCTGGAGGCCGTCTACGGCCCGGCGACCGATCGGCAGGAAGGGATCAGGATCATCCACGCGGCGGTCGAGCGCGGCGTCACGTTCTTCGACACCGCCGAGACCTACGGCCCATTCACCAATGAAGAGCTCGTCGGCGAAGCGCTGGCTCCATTCCGCGACAGGGTGGTGATTGCAACGAAATTCGGGTTCGACATCGCGCCCGACGGGCAGCGGAGCGGCGGCCTCAACAGCCGGCCGGAGCACATCAGGCAGGTCGCCGATGCCTCCCTCAAGCGCCTGAAGACCGATGTCATCGATCTTTTCTATCAACACCGTGTTGATCCGAACGTGCCGATCGAGGATGTCGCGGGCGCGGTGAAGGAGTTGATCGACGAAGGCAAAGTGAAGCATTTCGGGCTTTCCGAAGCTGGTGCGAAGACGATCCGCCGCGCACACACCGTACAGCCGGTCACCGCCGTGCAGAGCGAGTACTCCCTGTGGACGCGCGATCCCGAGCCGGAAGTGCTGCCGGCCTGCGAGGAGCTCGGGATCGGCTTCGTTGCGTGGGGCCCTCTGGGGCAGGGCTTCCTCACGGGAAAGATCGACTCCACGACGAGCATCGGCGGTTCCGATTTCCGTGCCGCTTCCCCCCGCTTCACTCCCGAGGCGCGGCAAACGAATCTCGCCGTGGTCGATCTGCTCAAGGAGATCGCTGCCCGCAAAAGCGCGACACCGGCGCAGATCGCGATCGCGTGGCTGCTCGCGCAGAAGCCGTGGGTCGTTCCGATCCCGGGAACAACGAAGCTGCACCGTCTCGAGGAGAACATCGCCGCGGCAGGCGTCGAGCTCACCGCCGACGATCTACGCGACATCGAGACCGCTGCATCGAAGATCAACGTACACGGGGCACGGCTTCCGGAAGCGGTCCTCGCTCTGAGTGGCCGCTGAGGAGGCTTTAACGATGCAAAAGCAACGCACATCCGATACGAACCGAATCGACCGCCGCGGCTTTCTCGGGCTGGGGTTGGGATTGACCGCTGCTGCCGCAAGCGGAGCCTTGCTGCCTGGTGCGGCCAGCGCCGGTGCGCAGGTTCCACAGGCAAACCCGTCGCCTCTCGGACGCCGCAGGCTCGGATCGCTGGAAGTCTCGGCGCTCGGACTGGGCGTCCAGAATATGAGCCGCAAGTATGAAACGACCGTGCCGTACCGGCCGGAGATGATTAACATCATCCGCGCCGCCTTCGACCGTGGCGTCACCTTTTTCGACGCGGCGGAGGCGTACGGCCCGTTCGAGGTGGAGCGCATCCTCGGCGAAGGCGTAGCGCCGTTCCGCGACAAGGTCGTGATCACCTCGAAGTTCGGCTGGAACATCGATCAGGAGACCGGCGAGCGGCGCCCGGGCCTCAACAGCAAGCCCGAGCACATCAAGCTCGTTGTCGAGGGCATGCTCAAGCGCCTTCGCACCGACCGCATCGACCTCCTTTACCAGCACCGGGTCGACCCGCAGGTCCCGATCGAGGATGTCGCCGGCGCGGTGAAGGGCCTGATGGCGCAAGGCAAGGTTCTGCACTGGGGCCTGTCTGAGATGGGGCTTAAAACGCTGCGGCGCGCTCATGCCGCGCTGCCCGTCACGGCGGTCCAGAACGAATACTCCATGCTGTGGCGCGGGCCCGAGAAGGAAGTGATCCCGACGTGCGAGGAGCTTGGAATCGGCTTCGTGCCGTGGAGCCCGCTGGGTGTGCAGTTCCTGACCGGCTGGATTGACGCGAACACGCGGTTCGCTCCCGGCGACATTCGCGGAGTCGAGTCTCGATTCTCGGCGGAGAATCTGCCCCACAACCTGACGCTCGTCGACCAGGTGAAGAGGTGGGCCGAACGAAAGAATGCCACGCCCGCCCAGATCGCGCTGGCCTGGCTGATGGCGCAGAAGCCCTGGATCGTGCCCATCCCCGGGACGACACAGATGGCGCATATGGTCGAGAACAACGGCGCGGATGCAGTTCGATTCACACCCTCCGAGCTCGCCGAGCTGAATGCATCTGTTTCGGCGATCCAGATCCAGGGGCAGCGCCTCCCAGACCAGGTGCTGGTCTTCTCGGGCGTGGAGGCGCCGCCGAAGAAGGGGGGATCGGGAGCTTGAAACCGCGAACAGTGGGAAGGAGCGGTCATGCCGAGGTTTTCCGGAAGATGAGAAAGATCACCGTTCTGTCGCTCGTGATCTTGGCAGCCCTCTGTCTCCTTTCCAGTCGTTCCGGGGCACAGCAGCCGGCCGTCGACAATCGACCGGCGCGGCCGGAAAAGAAGATACTGATCGTGTATCTGTCCCGGACCAATAACACCAAGGCTATCGCAGAGATCATCCACAACAAGGTCGGCGGCACGATGGTCGCGCTGGAACTGGAGAGACCTTATCCTGCCGACTATAGCGCGACTGTGCAACAAGTGGCTCGGGAGAATGAAACCGGCTACTTGCCTCCTCTGAAGACAAAGATCGACCGCATCGAACAGTACGACGTTGTGTTCGTGGGCTTTCCCACTTGGGGCATGCAGCTACCGCCGCCGATGAAGAGTTTTCTGCGGCGATACAGCCTGAAAGGAAAGACTGTCGTCCCGTTCAACACGAATGCGGGATACGGCGAAGGGAGCAGCTTTCAGACGGTAAGGGAGCTCTGTCCGCAGAGCACGGTTCTGGAAGGCTTCGTCACCAGGGGCGGGCTGGAAAGAGACGGACAATATCTGGTCATCAAAGAAGCGAGGGCGGAGGAAGCAAAAAAGGAGGTCGAGAGGTGGTTAAGGAAAATAATGATGCGGCAATAAGGCTTACCGGAGCGCGCCAGGCCGAGGTCATCGAAGCCTCGACCTCGATTACGAGGGCTTTGAGCGCCCCGCTTGAAAGGAGAGAGCACCATGCAGAAGCGGAAACTTGGAAACAGCGGCCTCGAAGTCTCGGCCATCGGGCTCGGCTGCATGGGCATGAGCTTCGGCTACGGACCGGCCCAGGACGAGCAGGAGATGATCTCCGTGATCCGGTCCGCCGTCGACCTCGGCGTCACCTTCTTCGACACGGCCGAGGTCTATGGGCCGTTCATGAATGAGGAGCTGGTGGGTAAAGCGCTCTCCCCCATCCGCGGGCAGGTGGTGATCGCCACCAAGTTCGGGTTCGACATCGGCGCCGACGGGAAGCAGACTGACGGCCTGAACAGCCGGCCCGAGCACATCAAGGAGGTCGCGGAAGCGTCGCTCCAGCGGCTCAACATCGACTCCATCGACCTGTTCTATCAACACCGCGTCGATCCGAACGTGCCCATCGAAGACGTGGCGGGGGCCGTGAAGGAGCTGATCCGGGAGGGCAAGGTCCGGCACTTCGGCCTCTCGGAGGCAGGGGTGAAGACGATCCGCCGCGCGCACGCCGTCCAGCCCGTCACGGCCCTTCAGAGCGAATACTCGCTGTGGTGGAGAGAGCCTGAAGAGGAAATTCTACCCACACTCGAGGAGCTCGGGATCGGTTTCGTTCCGTTCAGCCCGCTAGGCAAGGGTTTCCTAACTGGCAAGATCGACGAGACCACCACCTTCGACAGCACCGACTTCCGCAATACCGTCCCCCGCTTCTCCCCGGAGGCCCGGAAGGCGAACCAGGCGCTGGTCGATCTGCTCGGGATCCTCGCGGAGCGCAAGGGCGCGACGCCTGCCCAGATCGCGCTCGCCTGGCTCCTCGCCCAGAAGCCCTGGATCGTGCCGATCCCTGGCACCACCAAGCTGCACCGCTTGCGGGAGAACGTCGAG
>Ga0190265_10002073_pt1 | contig 13343 bp, 12 predicted proteins | sample Popmic124T_FD_133135 | JGI IMG/M metagenome (GOLD analysis project Ga0190265, IMG submission 133135) | Populus adjacent soil microbial communities from riparian zone of Indian Creek, Utah, USA - 124 T | ecosystem: Environmental > Terrestrial > Soil > Riparian zone | place: USA: Utah | collected... | reverse complement strand
TTCCTGGCGATCTGGGCCATGGTGGTGTTCTCCATCTGGCTGCGCCAGCGCCGGTCTCCCGAGTCGAAGCCGGTCGACAGCCCGCACAGCGAGACGGGGACGTAGAATGTGAAACGAAAGGCCGGGCTCCCGCGCCTGAGAGACGGAAAAGAAGGGGGAGGGAACGGAATGGAAGAGAAGTTGACAGAGAAGCGCGACGTGGACGTCCTGATCGTCGGCGCCGGCCTGGCAGGCCTGACGCTCGCCCGGCAGCTCCTGCTCAGCCGGCCGGAGATCAACATCCTGATGCTGGACCGTCTGGCCGAGGTCCCGTCGCCGAAGCAGAAGGTAGGGGAAGCCACGGTCCAGATGAGCGGCTATTACTACTCCCGGGTGCTGGAGATGGAAGAGCACCTCCTGCGGGAGCACTTCCTCAAGTACAACCTCCGCTTCTACTGGAAGAGCGAGCGCGGCGGCGAGGTCTGGGAAGACCTCAGCCAGTCCTACATCCGCAAGATCTCGAACATCGCCACCTATCAGCTCGACCGCAACAAGTTCGAGGCCGCGGTCCTGGAGAAGAACCGCGAGAGCCCGAGCTTCGAGCTCGTCAACCCCATCACCGACCTGAACGTCGACCTGGCGGAGGACGGCGGTCCGCACTCCTTCAGCTTCCAGGTAGACGGCCGGGAGATCGCCGGCCGCGCCGCCTGGGTGGTGGACGCCTCGGGCCGCGGCCGCTTCCTGGTCCGCAAGCAGAAGCTCGACCGTCCGAGCCCGATCAAGCACGGCTCCTCGTTCCTCTGGGTCGAGGGGCTCCTGGACCCCGAGAAGTGCACCAACCTCGACCGGAAGCAGATCCGTCTCCGCCCCGAGCGGTCGGCTCTGGGGCACTTCCCGACCTTCCTCGCCACCAACCACTACTGCGGCGAGGGCTACTGGTTCTGGGAGATCCCCCTGCACGGCAAGACGAGCCTGGGGCTGGTGTACGACTCCGCCAACATCGCGTTCAAGGACGTCTCCACGCCCGAGAAGCTCGTGGAGTGGATCTGCCGCGAATACCCGCTCTTCGCCCGCGACCTGCCCAACCGGAAGATCCTCTATCACTCGGGCCTCACCAGCTTCGCGCTGGACAACGGCCAGATGATCTCCCCTGCGCACTGGGCGCTCTGCGGCGAGGCCTGCCGCTTCACCGATCCGCTCTACAGCCCCGGCGGGGACCTGATCTCGACCTACAACACCCTGATCACGGACGCCATCCTGACCTCCGACCAGCGCGAGCTGGAGTCCAAGATCCGCTTCTACGAGCCGCTGGCGCGCGCGATCTACGAGGCCTACGTCCCCAGCTTCGCGGTGAGCTACAACACGCTGGGAGACCAGGAGTGCTTCTCCCTGCGCTACGTCTGGGAGCTCACGATCTACTTCGCGTTCTACGTCTTCCCGTTCATCAACGACCTGCACACGAATCAGTCGTTCCTGCCCGGGTTCCTGCGCCGCTTCAGCCAGCTGGGGCCGATCAACCAGGGCATCCATCGCGTGCTGGCCGACTACTACCGGTGGAAGAAGGAGAACGTGGTCCTGGAAGCTCCAGAGCCGGTTTTCTTCGAATTCATGGAGGTGGGAGCGCTCGTGGCCGCCGAGCTGACCTTCTACAAGGTCGGAGTCGGCCTCGACGAGGCCCGCCGGGTGCTCGACGATCAGCTCGAGAACCTGCGGGACTTGGCGCGCTGGACCATCGCCCACGTCACGGCCGCCGTGCTCGACGATTCGCGCGCCGCGACCAACGCCGCCTACATCCGCGGCATCGACCTCGACGACCTGCGGTTCGACCCGGCGGCGATGGCCGCGCGCCTGGAGGCCGCCTGCCGCGAGACCTCCGAGCCTTATACTTGGCGCTTCGAGGTCCCCTGCATGAAGCGGTTCCAGCTCCGGCGGCTGGAAGCGGAGGTGCAGCGGGCCGCGGTCTGAAGCATCGGCGGAGGGAGCGCATGTCCGAGCATCGAGGCGCCGGGGGTACCCCCGGAGGCATGGGAGAGTTCCTGATCGGGCTGGTGATGGCGGTGGCCGGCGGCTATCTCCTCACCAGCCATGTGACGGTGCACAGCGGTTTCTGGACCGTCCGTGGCTACGACACGTTCGGGCTCTCGCTGGTGCCGCTCATCTTCGGCATCGGCATTGTCTTTTTCAACGGCCGGTCGGTCCTCGGCTGGCTCCTCCTCATCGCGGGATCGGTGATCATCCTCGCCGGCATCCTGATGAACCTGCGGATCTACTTCGAGCAGACGAGCCTGTTCAACACGATCGTCATGCTCGTGCTCCTCTTCGGGGGCATCGGTCTGATGGCCCGGGGCGTCAAGGCGCATCGCTGAGGCCGGCTTGCCGCCTGGGCTCGTTGCCTTTAGCATAATGCTGGGGGGAACCATGGATTCAGCGAAGATCCGGGCACAGATCAAGGACATCATCGGGAGAGTCACAGGTCTTGACCCTGCGCGCATCGGAGACGACGCCACGCTGCGGGACGAGCTGAACATCGACTCCCTGTCGTTGCTCGAAATCGGGGTGGACGTCGATCTGGCGTTCAAGCTGGGGCTCCCGGACGAGCGCTACAAGGAGATCGACAGCGTATCGGCCATGGTGGCGCTGGTGCAGCAGCGTCTCTTGGAGCTGACGGCCCAGCCGCAGGTGAGCCATGCGCACAGTGCTTCTCCTAGGTCCGCATGACAGTGTGACCGCCGCGATCGCGGGCCGGCTGGCCGCGGGCAGCGAGGTGGTGGGAGAGCCTCGCGAGGCGCGCGAGGAGATAGCTGCGGCCGTCTACCGTCCGCGGCTCCGCGGCAGGAAGCTTGGCCTGCCCGATCTGGAGGAGGCCGAGGCACGGCTCCGGGCCTGCGCCGAAGCCCGGCCGGCGAAGCTCGTGCTGATTTCGAGCGCCGCCGTCTACTCTCCCCGCCATGACCATCCGGGTCACGTGGGCGAGTCGGTCCGGACCTCTTCCCGCAATCCTGTCGCCCAAGCGTGGAGCGAGCTGGAGGAGCTGGCGGAGCGCCTGCTGCCGCCGGAGTCCGGGACCGAGCTGACGATTCTTCGTCCGGCGGCCGTCCTGGCGCGCGACAGCCCGGACTACCTGAGCCGCCTGCTCCATGGCAAGGTCGCCTTCACCCTGCCCGGGCACGATCCCTCGGTGCAGCTCCTGAGCCCCGAAGACCTGGCCGAGGCCGTGGCGCTGGCGGTGGAGCGGGGGAGGAGCGGGGTCTACCACGTGGCCCCGGACGGCGCGGTCCCGCTGCGCGCAGCTCTCCGGCGGGCCGGGGCACGCCGCATTCCGCTGCCCCGCACCGTGCAGCGGCTGGCCAGGGCAGTTGCGGCCCGGCTCGGCTGGGCCGATCCGGCCGGCCAGCTCGACGTCATCCGCTACTCCAGCACCGTCTCCAACCGGAGGATCAAGGACGAGCTGGGCTTCGAGCCGCGGCAGCCGGAGGGGGGCGATACGGCATTCGATCCCTACGGGATGGACAAGGATTACATCGCCGCCTACGGCCGGACGCTCTTCCGTTTCCTCCGCCGACGCTGGTGGCGCATCGAGACCCGCGGGCTCGAGCACGTGCCGCGCCAGGGGAGGGCGGTGCTGGTGGGTGTGCACCGGGGCTTCCAGCCCTGGGACGGCGTCATGACCATGCACACGATCGTGACGGAGACGGGGCGCTACGCGCGCTTCCTGATCCATCCCGGTCTGATCAAGTTCCCGTTCCTGGCCAACTACATGACCAAGCTGGGCGGCATCGTCGCCTGCCAGGAGAACGCGGACTGGGTGCTCGGCAACGACGAGCTGCTCGGGTTTTACCCGGAGGGGATCCGCGGCGCGTTCTCGATGTACCGGGACGCCTACAAGCTCAAGAAGTTCGGGCGCGACGAGTTCGTGAAGGTGGCGCTGCGCAATCGGGCGCCGATCATCCCCTTCGTGACCGTGGGGAGCGCCGAGATCTACCCGATCCTGGGCAAGATCGAGTGGAGCTGGTTCAAGAGGTACACCGAGTGGCCCTTCCTGCCGATCGCGCCCCCTTTTGTGGTGCCGCTGCCCTCGAAGTGGCATACTCGTTTCCTGGAGCCGATGCCAGTCCATCTCCACCATCCTCCGGCGGCGGCGGACGATCCCGCTATCGTGCGGGAGATCAGCCAGGAGGTGAGGAGGCGGATGGAGGAGGCGCTCCAGGAAATGCTCCGGAAGCGGAAGTCAATCTTCTTCGGCTCGATTTTTGAAGGAGAAACCGACGTGGAGGGGACGCAGGGGAAGGAGGCGACGTGAAGACGGCATGGCTCAACGCGCGGCGTTTGGGGCAGATCCTCCGGGTTCTGGCGGCGCATGCGCTGGCCAACCTGCTGGGTGCCCGCCTGGAGCGCTGGCCGTGGCTGGCGCGGCGCCTGCCGCCGGGCGTGCTGCCGGAGCCCGACCGGTTGCGGATGATCTTCGAGGACCTGGGCGGCACCTTCCTCAAGCTCGGACAGATGCTGGCGCTGCAGCCGGACATCCTCCCCTTCGCGTACTGCAACGCCCTCTTCAACCTCATGGACCGGGTGGCCCCGTTCCCCTATGAGAGCGTGGAGAGGATCGTACAGGAGGAATTGGGTGCGAGGCCCGGAGAGCTTTTCGACGGTTTCGACCGCCGGCCGCTCGCCACCGCCTCCATCGGCCAGGTGCACGCCGCCACTCTGGGCGGGCGCGCGCTTGCGGTCAAGGTACAGCGGCCGAGCGTGGAGGTCGAGTTCCACGGGGACATCCGGCTGATGGTCATGGGCATACGGCTGATCCGGGGACTTCGCATCCGGAAGCTGGAATGGCTTCTCGAGCCGATGACCGAGTTCATCTCCTGGACGCGCGAGGAGCTCGACTACCGCTACGAGGCGCGCTACATGGAGCGGCTGCGGGCCAATGCCCGCCGCAACGACCGGGAGCGCATCCCTGCCCTTCTCCCCGAGCGCTCTGGCCGCCGGGTGCTGACCGTCGAGTTCCTCGCCGGCACCACGGTCCTCGATTACCTGCGGGCCCTCGACGTGGGCGATGAGGTGACGCTGGCGCGGGTGCGCGCTACCGGCTTCGAGCCCGACGCGTTCGCGCGCAACATCATCGACAACTTCCTCGGCGATGCCTTCCAGCACGGCATGTTCCACGCCGACCTCCACCCGGCGAACCTCATGATCCTGCCGGACAACGTCGTCGGCTACATCGATTTCGGCATTACGGCCGTGCTCTCGACCTACTCCCGCCGCAATCTCGTGGCCCTGACGTTCGCCTACACCCGCGGCGACCTCGACGGGATGTGCGAGGCCTTCTTCAAGGTCTCGGTCCTCCACGCCGGCTCGGACCCGAAGGCCTTCCGCGACGGGCTGTCGAAGCTGGCCCTCGGCTGGTACGAGCGGGATGGCGACCAGGTGCGGCTCAAGAAGAACTTCACCCTGATGATGCTCGACATGCTGACGCTGTCGCGCGCCACGGGCATCCTGCCCGAGCGCGACGTGGTCAAGTACATCCGTTCGGCGATCGCGATCGACGGCCTGATCACCCGCTTCGCGCCCGAGTTCGACGTCGGCCTCTATCTGGAGTGGGTGTGCGACCGGCTGATCCGGATGGAGGCGCAGCGCTCGCTCTTCACGTTCGACCGCCTGGCCGGCTGGTCCGCGGCCGGCTTCAACCTCGCCTCCGACGGCCCGGTGCGCAGCGTGGAGCTGCTGCGCCGCCTGGCGTCGGGCAACCTGCCGGTGGAAGGCGACGTCGTCCTGCCGCGGCGGCGGAGCGGACGGCGGGAGGCGGCCGGCCAGAAGGCGGTGCAGCTGGGTGCCCTGCTCCTGGCTCTCGCGGTCTCCATCGCGCTCGCCGGAGGCGGGCTCCGGCTGGGCGTCAACCTCTTCACCGCCCAGATGCTGCTCTTCACAGCCACCCTGGGCGTGCTGCTGAGGACGGTCGGCCGGCCGACATGAATGCAAGAAAGGAGAAGCCATGCGTGAATTCACCAAGTCGATGCTGAGCCTCTCGTGGGCAATGTCCCTTTTTGGCCTCAAGCAGATGGCCGATCTGTTCGCGCCCGGGAGCAACACGACCGCCTCCTTCGAGGCCGTCACCCGCTGCACCGAGGACCAGCTTGGGGGGACGACCCGCTCGGCCTTCCGGGCAGGCGACACCCTGCAGCGCGGGCTCGTCGATCTCACCTTCATGTTCATGACCTTCGGCCTCTGGCAGCCAGGACGGAGCGGCATGGGCCAGGGTGGCTCGCGCCAGGGCGGTTGGAGTCAAGGCGGCCAAGGCCAGGGCGGTATGGGGCAGGGCGGCTCGTCCGGAATGGGCTCCGGTTGCTCGACCTGCTCGTCCACGACGGGATCGGGTGTCTCCGGCGCCGCCCAGGCGGCCGGCGATATGACCGCCCAGGCCATGGGCGCGGGCATGGACATGATGCAGCAAGGCGTCAACATGGCCTACCAGGTCCTCGGGGGGAGCTCGGGCCAGCAGCAGCAACAGAACACCGGCTGGGGGCCCGTGCCGCCGCCGTCGGGCGGTGGATGGCGGACCTACGGTGGAGACCAGTAACGGGTATAGGACCGTGACCTCATGATCGAGCCGGCTCATGGAAGGACCTCGCGCGCGGCCCGCGCCGCGGCTCAGGCGCGCCGGCGGGAGATCGAGCGCTGCCTCGCCGGAGTGGGGCTCGCCGGCGGTCCGCGGGGTCTCGCCGGGTCAGAACAAGGCGATATTCCGCCGCATTTCGATGGCAGCGCCAGCCGGCGCCTGCGCCACGCCCTGGAGCGCCTGGGGTCGGTCTTCGCGTCCTTTGGCCGCTATCTCGGCTCCCGGCCCGACCTGCTGCCCCTCGCGGACTGCCTCGAGCTGCGCCAGACCGCGGAGCCGGTGGAGCCACTGCCCGAGGCCGCCGTCCATGCCCTGATCGAGCTCGAGACCGGCCGGCCTTTCGCGGAGATCTTCGAGGCGGTCGACGCCGTCCCGCTGCGTTGCGGGCTGGTCACCCAGACGCACGGCGCCCGCCTCGCCGGCGGTTGGAACACCGTGCTGCGGCTCGTGCGGCCGGACTTCCGCGAGCGGCTGGAGCGCGACCTGCCCGATCTGCCGCTGCTCGCGGCCGCTCTGGGCCGTGAAGACCGCTCGTTCGACGTCGATGTCGCAATCTCCGGCTTCCAGCAGGCCGTGGCTGCCCGCGCCGACCTCCAGGCCCAGGCCGGGGCGCTCCGCGCCCTGAACGCCGAATCCGTGCGGCTCGGCTCGCTACGGCTCCCGCGCATCGCCCTGTCGACCCCGCGTCTGCTCTGCCTGGAGCTCCTGGAGGGGGCGGACCTCGGCGCGCTCCAGCCCTCGCCCTCGCCGCCCGCGGAGCTGGCCGATCTCGCGCGCCGCCTCTGGCTCGCCTGGCTCTACCACGCGCTGCGCGGGAAGGTCTTCCCCGTGGAGCTCGACGGGCGCGGCCTCCTGGTGCTGGCGGACGGCTCGATCGGCCTGCAGCGGAGCATCTTCGCGGGCCTGCCCCTGGAGAGTCAGCAGAACCTCTTGGGCTACCTGGCCGCCAGCGCGGCCGAAGACCCGGACGAGGCCTGCTCGCGCCTGGTCCGCGAGATGGAGCCCGCGCCCCCGCCCCATGACACGGCGGAGATGGAGCTGCGCCAGCGCTTCCGTCAATCGGTCGCGTTTCGCGACGGCGGCTGGGGCTCGGCCTGGGACGGACACAGCCTGGCCGAGCAGCTCTTCGTCCAGTGGCGCCTGGCAGGGCGCCATGGATTCCGACCGCCGCCCCACCTGGTCTCCTTCTTCCGCGGCCTCTTCGACGTCGCCGTGGCCGTCCGGCCACTCGTCCCGCCCGACCGCGACCCCTTGCGGGAGGCGCTGGAGAATCTGCGCCTGCTCGCCGCGTTCGACCAGGTCGGGCGGATGGCGGACCCCGACCGCCTGCGCCGCAGCTTCGAGAGCTACGGCGCCGCCCTCGCCGAGCTGCCGACGGCGCTCGACGGGGCCCTCAGCCAATGGGCCGAGGGCCGGCCGCGGCTGCGCGTCGAGGTGCAGGATCGGCGGGAGGACCGGCGGGAAGGCCGTGAGAGGCCCCGGGGCGTTCCGGCCCTTTCGGTCGCCCTGTTCCTGGCCATCGCCGCGGTCGCGCTGATGACGGTCCGGCTGGGCTCGGCCCCGCAGGCGGGGCCGTGGGTCGAGGCGGTAGGCGCGACCGTCTTCACGTTCTTGGGCGGGATGTTGCTCTGGTCCTTCGGGCGCGAGGACTGAGGCATGGAAAGGGGGCAGACGATGGACTACATGAATCGACTTCTCTGGATGCCGTTGACGGCCTTCGTCTACACCCTCGACGTCATGGTCAGGACCATGCAGGGCATGCAACGGACGGTCCAGCAGATCAGCAATCCGACCTACGGCCCGCCGTCCTCCGGCGGCGGGCCTGACCAATCGATCAACCTCGGTGGCGCCGGCCAAGAGGGTGCCACGAACACTTTCAAGGAGGCAGGAAAAATGAGCCAGGATGGCCGCAGAGACCAGTGCTGTGAGGAAAACTGTGAGGTCAGGCTGTACGAGTACTACATCCTGTCGGTCAAGCGCGATCACGAGAAGGTCATCACCGGTCCGAAGACCGTCCTCATCACCACCAACATGAGCGACGCGAACTTCGCCGGCTATGTCATCGCGCTGTTCTGCCAGGATCCGGACGAGGAGAAGGCGCGCCGGGAGCTGAAGCACGACGACAAGAAATACCTGCGCGTCTGCGCCCGCCTCGTCTGCACGTTTCCGAAGGAGTGCGCGAGCTACCAGAAGGACGAGGTAGCCGTTCTCAAGGAGATCCGCGACGCTCTGAAGAACATCCCTTGGGGAGGAGGGCAGCAGCCCGTCGCGGCGACGGCCTGATCGACGCGGCATCAATACCTAGGAACGAGCTGCCTGGCAAGGCAGTCCGGCAGCTCTTCTGTCTGGGAGGAGAAGACGATGAAGGCGCCTGAGAATGCGAACACCATCATCGGCGCGCTGCAGGAAATCGCGGCGAACATCCCGCCGAACGCGCTGCCGAACCTGCCTCCGCTGGAGACGAAAGGCCTCTGGATGGAGGAGGTGATCCTCGTCTATTGCGTGGGGGAGGGGACCTTCAGCCAGGACATGAAGCAGATCAATCTGATGATGGACATGTACGACTTCCACGGCAAGTGGGTCGGCTTTCAGCAGGGCGTGCACCTCTCCCTCACCCCGCTTCCCGATCTGTTCAAGACGCCGCCGCCCCCGGAGCCGCCGTTCAACCAGCCGAGCCCGGTCCCGAGACAGGAGGTCAGGGAGTGGACGAAGGGGCTGTGGACGTTCGCCGACGGCAGTGCCGTCTACGCGGTCGGGCCGGCGCAGAGCCATCTCGTTCCCTTCAAGGACGGCTCGTTCCTCTTCATGGTCACCACCGGCCAGACGCTCGCCGGAGGGACCGGCCGCTACGAGGGGTGCGCCGGGATCAAGAACGCCACCGGCTCCGCTTTCGTGCCCCCCGGGCTGTTGGGCAACGGCTTCCCCGCGCCGGGCTTCAAGTTTCAGGCCCGCACGATCGAGACCTTCCGCATCGCGCTCAAGCAGTACCAGGCGCCGCCGCCCCCGGGTGGCGGACCGGGCGGCGGCGGGGGGGGCGGGAAGAAAGTTCCGAAGGCGAGCCACGCGCCGGAAGCGCACGAGTCGGACGACCATGAGAGGGAGGTATGAACGATGCAAGGCCATGAAGACAATACCCTGCTCGGAGCCCTCCAGGCGATCGCCGACAAGCTCGGCGGCGGGCTGCCGATGGTCCCGAAGGACGCGTACTCCAACCCGCGCGAGGAGCTCCTGGTCCTCTACAGCATCTGCATCGGCACGTTCCACAAGGGGCCGGTGATCACCATCCGCGGCGATCTCTACAGCCTCGACGGCAAGAAGGTCGGCCGTTGGGAGGGCGTCGACGAACCGGCCGGGCCGGACAGCCTGCCGCTGGCCTTCCAGCAGCCGCCGCAGCCTCCGGGCCCGTTCAACACGCCGGACAACACCGAGGTCCAGAAGGTCCAGGTCCTCTCCTGGTCCAAGGGGATCTGGTACTTCGACGACGGCAGCTCGATCACCGCCGTGGGTCCGGCCCAGCTCCGCGCCATGATCTGGACCACCGGGAACGGCCAGCTCTGGGTCTCGGGCGAGCAGACCGTCACCGGCGGCACCGGCAAGTACGCCGGCGTGCAGGGCCTGAAGACCGTGTCGGGGACCTCGTGGATTCCGCCCGGTCCGAACAACTCCCCGCCGGACTTCAACAAGCTGGGGGATTTCCCCGCCCGGGTGATCGACGTCTTCCGCCTGGTGCGCGGCGAGAACATCGGCCCGGTGCCGCCGCTGCCGCCGAGCTGAGCGATACGGCCTAGGAGACCATGATGATCCTCGATTCCCAAGCGGCACCGGGGGCCGCGACGTCCCCGGCGGGGGGGGCCGGCGCCCCCCCCGGAAGCGCCGGCCTCCCGCCGGGTCTGCTCCCGCCGACGTTCCCGCCGGGTGTGGACCCGGCGACCTACAAGATCGGCGAGGTCACGGAGCTGCTCAAGGCCGCCGCCTATTTCCCGATCTTCAACGTGCCCAGCCCGGCCGAGCGGCCCGATCCGGTCTACCTCTTTCCGTCCCTGCAGGAGATCCCGATCCTCAACCAGCTCTGGATCGCGGTGAGAGTCCACGAGCAGCTCCACCGCTTCGAGGTGATCGTCGAGCCGCCTGCCGAGGGCCGGGGACTGACGGCCATCAACCGGGTCGGGGAGCCGGTTGCCCTGGTCCAGATCCGTTTCACGCCGATCCCGGAGGACTTCCAGGCGGCGCCCAACGTCCTGCCGCCGGTGCCCCAGATCCTCAACCCGTTCCGCTCCCAGCGCGTCTGCATGCTGGACGGACAGCTCGACTTCCAGGACGCGGCCCGCAGCGGCATCCGGGCGTTCGGCTGCGGGCGCACGTTCCCCGGCACCGCGGGCGGCCAGCCCGTGCTCTACCTCGGCGCCGTCATCGACGTGCTCGAGGGGCTGGGCGCGCTCGCCGGGCTGCCGGACGCCACCTTCCCGGGCGCGACCATGGTGATCAACGGCTTCATCCAGCCGCAGCAGGGCAACCTCCGTCTCAACCTGCTGATCCGCGTCATGGACCCCCAGGGGAAGCTCAAGGCGACCGGACCGCTGGCGCCGCTCCAGCCGATCCCCGACCCCGACCCGACCGCGGTGTTCATGTACTTCCTGGGCGAGCCCGATCCCAGCCGCCCGGTGCAGCTCATCACCGGGCCGGACGGCCAGCCGATCGGCTCGCACGTCTTCGAAAAGCTGCGCCTGATCCGCATCGCCTTCAACGTCGGCGGCGCCCAGGACATGCACAGCGTCAGCCAGGAGGGCCCGGTGGTCGGCACGGTCGGCGCCGTGCTCCACTTCACCCCCCTCAACCCGCAGCCGATCCAGCCCATCCAGACCACGGACGGCGTATTCACCTTCGTCGACCTGGAGGGGAGACAGCTCGGCACGGTGCAGGCGAACATGGTCGAGGGGCGGGCCTTCCGCACGAACCTGCCGGGCGCGCCCATGCCGGTCTTCCGCTTCGGCGGCTTCGGGCCGCTCCTGGGCGGCACCGGGGAGTTCGCCAACGCCACCGGCATGATGAGCATGAACTCGGCGATCAGCGTCTTCCCGCGCACCCTGTCGAACCTCTACGCCCTCCGCATCGAGGACCCGACCGGGAGCCTCCGGACTCGACTGGCCGGCAGCGGGCTGCTGCAGACGGACTGAGCCGCCGCTCATGATCACGGACCGGATCTCGCGACCCTCCTTCGGCTCTGGAGCGGGGGCGCTCGACCAGCACGACCTCGCCGTCCTCGCCAACGTGCCGCAATCGCTGGCCAACGGCCTGCGGGCGTTGAATTGGTGGCGGGAGGCCGAGCGCGGGCAGGTGCCCATTCAGCGCTTCCCTCTGGTGCGGACGTTCAACCCCGCCGATGCGGCCTACGGCTTCTTCGGCGAGCTCGCCCTCCCGGACCGCCGCCTGCCGGTCATGGGCGTCTTCCAGGAGATGTTCTATGATCGGCCCAAGGGGGACGGGGTCCTGGTCTACCGCGACCAGATCCGCGAGTTCGTGCTCCGGTACTTCATGCGGGTGAGCGACTTCAAGCGGCCCGAGGCCTACGTGCCCGGGCAGCGCACCTCCGACCAGACCTACCTGCCGCTGCTGAGCTGGTGCCCCGATCCCGGCGATCCCCGCGCCGGCTTCGGCTATTCGCAGCTCTACTACAAGCTGGCCGGCTCGGGCGAGATCGGCAAGTTCCCGCCAGAGCGGCGCTCGCGGATCGTCGACCTGCGCCAGATCGGCCCGGTCTACGAATGGATCGTCGCCGAGGTCGAGATCTTCGCCTTCAACCTGACCTTCCAGCCGCTCGGCCCGAACCTGCCGTTCGTCCAGCTGCCGCTGCAGGAGAAGACGCTCGTCATCCTGAGCCGCGAATTCATCAGCGACCAGGCCGAGCCCGAGCCGGGGCTGCTCGGCCGCTACGGTCTGGGCTACGCCCTGCTCCGCGATCCGACCACGGGCCTGCTCGCCTACGGGCCGGGGCAGTTCGACGCCGGCTGCCAGCTCATCGACTTCAAGATCTTCGAGGACGGGCGCATCCAGACCTGCCTGACCTTCGTGGTCAACCGGCCGCAGCAGATCCTCAACCTGTCGCTGAACCCGCTGAGCTGGGGCGTGGACCTGGCGGACCTGATGTCCATGGGCATGGCTTCGCGCCTCTTCGCGCCGCTGCGGCAGGCAATCCGCCCCGCGGGCCAGCCGGACGGGTTCGACCCGGTCTTCACCTTCATCGCCCTGGCCAACGTCCTGAGCGGCGGACGCGCCGCCCAGGACCTCTGCATCTCGCGCGACCGGCTCGAGACCGACATGCTGCTCCAGCACTTCCAGCAGCACTACGACCTCATCTCGGGCTCGCTGGTGACCTGGAGGAGCGTGAGCGACTGGCTCGACCGCTCGGCCATTCCGGACTGGGTCCTCCAGGGGAGGCTGACGTGACCTCCGCGCCCCCGGCACCCCCGGGCAGCGGCCGGGACACGGCGATCGTCCTGTCCGGCGGAGGGGCCAAGGGCGCCTACGAGCTCGGCGTGCTGAGGGCCCTGTTCGAAGGGGCCTCGCCGTCCACGGGCCACCGGCCGGTGGAGGCGCAGATCTTGACCGGGACCTCGGTCGGCGGCTACAACGCCAGCTTCCTGGCGTCGCAGGTCGGCGTCTCCTCCCTCACTGCCCTCGACCGGCTGGAGTGGATCTGGCGCCAGCGCATCGCCAACACACTGGAAACCTGCGGCAACGGCGTCTACCGCAT
>Ga0190265_10002072_pt1 | contig 13348 bp, 8 predicted proteins | sample Popmic124T_FD_133135 | JGI IMG/M metagenome (GOLD analysis project Ga0190265, IMG submission 133135) | Populus adjacent soil microbial communities from riparian zone of Indian Creek, Utah, USA - 124 T | ecosystem: Environmental > Terrestrial > Soil > Riparian zone | place: USA: Utah | collected... | reverse complement strand
GTCGTCATACCCTTCGGGCTGGAGGCGAGCGTCAGCTACGGGAGCGGCACCGCGACCGGCCCGGCGGCGATCCTGGCGGCGAGCCACCAGATCGAGATGTACGACGAGGAACTCGGGCGTGAGCCTTACCGCGAGTTCGGCATTGCCGCCGTGCGTGAGCCGGTGATCCAGCGCCCGATCGAGGCGGCCCTCGACCAGCTTGCGGGCCTCGTGGACACCGTCGCGGACGCGGGCAAATTCCCGTTCGTGCTCGGCGGAGAGCATTCGCTGACGATCGGGGCGGTGAGGCCGCTGGCGCAGCGGCATCCGGGGCTCGTGGTCGTGCAGTTCGATGCGCATGCGGATTTGCGCGACGGCTACCAGGGTGAGCCAAATTCGCACGCTGCGGCCATGCGCCGGGTTCTCGATCTGCCGGGCGTTTCGCTCGTGTCGATCGGCATCCGTGCCCTCTCGCAGCCGGAAGCCCAGTTTGCCGAAGAGAACCGCGACCGCGTGACAATCCACTACGCCAAGGACCAGGCGCGCTGGGACATCGAGGCGATCGTGGCCCCGCTGGCGAACCGCCCTGTCTACGTGACCTTCGACATCGATGCGCTCGATGCTGCCATCATGCCGGCGACGGGCACGCCGACGCCCGGCGGCCTGGGCTACTGGCAGGCGCTCTCCATCCTGCGCCGCGTCTGCTCCGCAGGGAACGTCGTTGGTGCTGACCTCGTGGAGTTCGCCCCGATCAAGGGCTTGCACGCCTTCGACTACACGGCGGCGGCCATTGCCTACAAGATGATGTCCTACGCCCTGTCGAAGCGGACCTGATCAGGAGCGCGGGCCGCCGCCTCGCGCCTGGCGCAGCTTCGTCGCCATCACCGAAATGGTGCGCTGGTAGACCTCGGCCCGGTTCCAGTCGCGGAGGACACCATAGTTGGCCGAGCCCGGCTCCCATGACTGTCCTGTCTTCCACCCGTGGCCTTTGAGGAAGTTGGCCGTGGAAGCCATGATGTCCGGCACGCTGCGCACGAGGTTGCGGTGGCCGTCGCCGTCGAAGTCGACCGCATACTTCATATAAGGCGTGGGCAGAAACTGGGTTTGCCCGATCTCACCGGCCCACCCGCCGCGCATTGCCGCTGCTGAAATATCGCCGCGCTGGATGATGCGGATGGAGTCGAGCAGCTGGCCGGTGAAGAAGGCGGAGCGTCGACAGTCATAGGCCAGCGTTGCCAGAGAACGCACGATGGAGAAGCGTGAGCTGGTATCCGAACCGTAGCGCGTCTCGAGGCCCCAGATGGCGATCAGGATTTCGCGGGGGACGCCGAAGCGCTGCTCGACGCGATCAAGTATGGCGCCATGCGCTTGCATCAGGCTGGCGCCGCGGGCGATGAGGGCGTTGTTGACCCGGCGCGCGTAAAATTCCTCGAAGCTCAGCTTGAAAGACTTCTGGCCGCGGTCGAGCCGGATGACAGCTGGGTCGTAGGTGACGCCGCTGAGGGCGGAGGCGATGGCAGAGGAAGAGAGCCCCTGCGCGGCGGCGCGGCCCTTGAAGCGCTGCAGCCAGCCGTCGAAGCCGGCGCCCGAGTTGCCGCACTCCTGTGCCAGCGCTCCGGTGGGGGCGGCAACCAGCGCGACGACGGCCGCCATCCGCATCCAGCGGCGGACTGATAGGCAGTGGATCATGGGTTTCCTCGTTTGTGCCCAGCCTCGCGCATAGCCTCACGCCGGGGCATTTGCAACCCGAGGCCGCATTTCCTAGCGGCTCAGGCTACGCATCAGGCCGCGTAGGGCCTCGGGGTGGTTGTGCAGCCGCCAGCGGCCGAACAGGCCTGCTGCGACAATCAGCGCGCCGTTCATGGTCAATGTCGCGGTGAGCCCGATGCGCTCGGCCAGCGTCCCCGCGAGCAGCCCGCCGATAGGCGCCGTGCCGGCAAACGACATGCTGTAGAGCGCAATCACCCGGCCCCTCCAGTGGTCGGGGACCGACTGCTGCAGGAGGGCGTTGGTGGCGTTGACGGAGATCAGAGCCGAGGCGCCCAGCGCCGCCAGCAAGAGCAGCGAGAGAGGCAGCAGCCGAGACCAGGCAAAGGCGATGATCACCAGCCCGACGGCCAGCGGAGCCAGCGAGAGGAGGCGAATCTGCCGGCCGTAGCCCGGCTGCAGCGAGAGGTAAGTGGCGGATGCGAACGCGCCGATCCCGGCCGCGCTCATGAGGATACCCAATGTCGATGACTGGCCGTCGAAGAAGCCGGCGACGATCGAAGGCATCAGTGGCACGTACGGGGTGGCGAAGAGCCCGATGGCGACCACCGTCGGCAGCAGGTAGCGGACAGCGGGAAAGGACAGGAGCACGGACAGGTTCGCGCGCAGTCCCGCGGGCTGTGCGCCAGTCGCGGCGACCGCAGACGCGCGCGGGAGGCGCATGGCGAGCAGGGCGCCGATGATGGCGACGTAGCTCAGCGCGTTGACGACGAAGCACCAGGCTTCCGAGACGTGCACGAGCAGGAGGCCGGCGATGGAGGGGCCGATCATACGTCCGAGGTTGAAGACCATGGCGCTGATGCCGAGCGCACTCGTGACCAGGTGGCGGTCCTCCACGATGTCCTTGATCAGGGTTTGCCGCACGGGCATCTCGAAGGCGTTGGCGATGCCGATCAGGGCGGCAACGGCGAGGTAGGCGTTGACGCTGTCGACGCCCGCTAGTGCCATAAAGGCGAGCCAGACGGAGAGCGCCGCCAGGACGACATCGATCACGATGAGGGTGGGCAGCCGCGGCAGACGGTCGGCGGCGATGCCGGCCAGAGGTCCCAGCAGCAGATAGAAGATGTTGAGAAGGAATCCGGTCAGCCCGAGCAGGAAGGCGGATTGGGTGAGGCGATAGACCAGCCAGGCGAGCGCCACCTGCTGAATCCAGCCCCCGATCACGGATACGAGATGGCCGGCCGTGTAGAGGCGGAAGCGCGGCTTGGTGAGCGCTGGAGGCAGCCATAAATGCCAGTCCGCCACCCGCTCATCTCCCGGCCAGAGGGCGAGCGAAGCTAATTCGGGCCCGATGCGCTATCAAGGTCGGAGGACCAAGGTAGTACGCAGTTTCCAACGGCGTTGACTTCACCCAGTCAAATCCTGAGAGTGCCTCCGCGCCTGCCGACCGATTGGTAATACAGTGAAAGTATTCGAGTATCTGGCTGCCGCCCTGATCGGTGCCGGCATCGCATTTCTTTGGCTGGCGCGGGATTTGCGCTCGCGCCTGAGCACGCTCGGCGCGGAAGCAAGGCGTCGCGCCAGCGCGGCGTGGGCGAGGTGGATCGAGTCGCTTCAGGCGCAGTCGTCGCCGCATGGACCGCACGGTGCCGCCGAGCCGCTGCCCGTGCGGGGCGAAGACGGCGAAACGCTGAGCGCGCGCCTGCACCGGCTGGAGAGTGTGTTCGCCCCTTCCGCCTCGACGGCTGCGCATCCCCGTGAGGTCAGCGACCAACGCACATTCCAGGAGGCGGTGGCGCTCCTCATTCCCGACACCGTCCCCTTGGATACGGTGCTGCAATACGCGCTCGGAGTGAACTGGGGGCTCGCATGCGTTGCCTTGGCCGCGCTGCAACGCCGGCAGGACGGGCAGCAGGCCATGAGCCAGGTCGTTGCGCACTTCGACAAGCTCTACCCCTGGCCGATGCACTTCGCGCTCGACTATGTCGCCGCAGCGACCGAGCCGCGCCCGGCGGTCGGCGCGCCGGTTGCGGCCGCAAAGGAGTGGTGGTGCGAGAACCCCGTGATCCTGATGCTGTTCAGGGACTACTTCGAGCAGCGCAGGAAGGCGGGAGATGCGCCGGTGTTCGGCGTCACGGTTCCGACGATGGCCAATTCCGCCGCCGTGAAGACCTTCCTGGAGGCGGTATGCCATCCTTATGCCGCCGCACTGATCGACAATCTGCAGCAGCGGCAGCGTTCGACCATCGACCGCGCATTCCTCACGGCGTTCGGGCGGTTCTGGGAGGGCAAGGAGGCCAATTCCGTCGTCGAGCCCGATGAATGGTCGGAGCAGCTGGCGGCCGCGGAAGCCGCTTCGCTGGAGGCACCCGCGCGGCCGCTACTTGCAAGCGGCGAGCACAGGGTGGGGAAGACGTCGTTCCTGCGCCTGCTGGCAAAGCGCCTGAAGCGCCGCGGCTGGACCGTGTTCGAGGCGAGCGGGGCGGACCTGATGGCCGGCCAGCAGTGGTTCGGCCAACTCGAAGGCCGCATTCAGCGCGCCATCGAGGAACTGGCCGTCTCCAAGAAGGTGATCTGGTACGTCCCCGACATCATGCAGATTGCGCTGAGCGGCACCCACCAAGGCCAGGCCGCGAGCATCCTTGATCAGATACTGCCGGCGATGACCGCGGGCCGGCTGGTGATCTGGACGGAGGCGTCGCCAGCGGGCACGTCGCGGCTCATGCGGCTGAGGCCGGCGTTGCGCAGCCTGTTCGAGGTCGTCCGGCTCGAGCCGCAGACGCAGGAGGAGACGGAAGAGCTGGCCCATAAGCTGCTGCCGAAGTGGGCGGACGATGGGAAAGTTGCGATCGATCCGGGCTGCGTCGATACCGCAGTCGCGTCCGCCCGCCAGTATCTTACGGCGGCCAATCTCCCGGGGCCGGTGCTCGATCTCCTGAAGCTTTCGGTATTTCGCGTCGGCAAGGAGCGCGGCAGCAAGGTCGCACCGCAGGATATCGTGCTGACGCTGGCGCAGCTGACGGGGCTGCCGGTTTCGATCCTCGACAACTCCGAGCGCGTGGACCTGGAGGGCGTTCGCAGTTACTTCCGCAAGCGGGTGATCGGGCAGAACGAGGCTATCCGCGCCATCGTCGACCGCATCGCCATGCTCAAGGCCGGGCTCAACGATCCGGGCAAGCCGATCGGCGTGTTCCTGTTCGCGGGGCCGACCGGGACCGGCAAGACCGAACTCGCCAAGACGACCGCGGAGTTCTTGTTCGGGTCGGCCGAGCGTCTCGTTCGTCTCGACATGAGCGAGTTCCAGACGCCGGAATCGACCTTCAAGATCCTGGGCGGCAGCGAGAATCCCCAGACGGAGACCGAATCGCTCGTCAGCCGCGTGCGCAAGCAGCCATTCTCGGTCGTGCTGCTGGATGAGTTCGAGAAGGCGCACGCGAACGTCTGGGACCTGTTCCTGCAGGTGTTCGATGACGGTCGGTTGACGGACTCGACGGGGCACGTTGCCGACTTCCGCCATTGCCTGATCATTCTGACGACCAACCTCGGCGCGACCTCCCATCGCGGATCGGGGCTCGGCTTCGCGCCTGTCGGCGATGCCTATACCGGCGAGCATGTGCTGCGCGCAATCGGCCAGACCTTCCGCCCCGAGTTCCAGAACCGCCTGGACAAGGTGATCGTGTTCCGCCCGCTCACGCGCGACCTGATGCGCGGCATCCTCGATAAGGAACTCGGCCGGGTGCTCGAGCGAAGGGGGCTCAAGGATCGTGAGTGGGCCGTGGAATGGGAAGCATCGGCGCAGGAGTTCCTGCTCGAGAAGGGGTTCTCGCCCGAGATGGGCGCGCGGCCGCTGAAGCGTGCCATCGAGCAGTACGTCATCGCGCCGCTGGCGGCGACGATCGTGGAGAAGCGCTTTCCAGAGGGCGACCAGTTCCTCTTTATCCGCAGTGACGGGCGTTCGATACAGGCGGAGTTCGTCGACCCTGATGGTGAGGCAGCCGGCTCCTGGGGCGACGGGTTCGAGCAACCTCCGGCACTGCCGACCATGGTGCTGGCGCCGGAAGGCAGCGACAGGGAGCTGCAGGTGCTCGCCGCGGAGTACGAAGCCGTCACGCAGGCGCTGGCCTCCGCCAACTGGGACGGCGCCAAGCAGCGGCTGTCGGAGCGCATGGCCGCGCCGGCGTTCTGGTCCGAGCCCGACCGGCACGAGGTGCTCGCCCGGCTCGCTCTGATGGACCGGGTGCAGGCTGCGGCGCGCACGGCCGACTCCTTGCGCGGCCGGCTGGACAAAGGGGCGCGACGCTCCGGCAAGTCGTCGCGCGAGCTGGTGGCCCGGCTGGCGCTTCAGATTCACGTGCTCAAGGACGGCGTCCGCGATGTGTTCGAGACGGCACCGATCGAGATCGCGCTGCTGGTGGAGCCGGCGCTGGAGCGCCAGGGCGAGCGGGAAGCCACCCGTGCATGGTGCGAGCAACTCGCGGGCATGTACCGGGCGTGGGCCGGCAAGCGCCACATGCAGCTTTCAGAACTCGTCGGTGCGGTGCCCGGCGACCAGCCGCTGCTTTTGATCAGCGGGTTTGGTGCGCACCGCCTGATGGAAAAGGAGGCCGGCCTGCACGTCCTGGAGCGCGCGGACGGAGAAGGCGGTGGCAGAGCGACGGCCCGCGTCCGTCTTACCGTTGCGCCGCTGGGAGACCTGCCGCCCGACAAGCTGAAGCGGACGTTGGCTGCTGCGCTGGACCGGGGTCCGCGTCCCCATACGATCGTGCGCCGCTACCGCATGGGTCCTTCGCCCCTGGTGCGCGACATGCTGCGCAGCTGGCGCAGCGGACGGCTCGACGCCGTACTCGGCGGCGACTTCGATCTGATCGCGGCGAGCCAAGCCGCGGAGTGATCGCGCTACTGCGACGTTTCCTTCTGCTCCTGAAGGATGGCGCGCTCTATCGCATCGATCGAGTTCTGCACGATGGCGAACTGATCGCAGGCCTGATCGGAATAGGATTGGGACAGCGCGGTCGCAATCGACCGGCGCTTTGCCACCAATACTGCGTGGGCGGCGCTGAGGACCCTGACATGCTCGGCTGCCATCATGTTCTCCCGGCTTGGACTTCGGTCTGGGCGTTGCTGCAACGGACTCAAGGACCGGGGTTTTAGCGCCTGCGGCCCGCAAGTGTCACGCGGCCGTTACGAAAGTCTGCGATACCGGCGCCAGGGCGATCGGGCGCGAACTTTCTGTACCAGGTGCGCTGGTCACCCGTGAGCTTCCCCCGCGCTGGCCTGAGCGCGGTTGCACTTGGCCAGTTTGGCGCAGGAGCGGACCTGACCCGCTTGGTCCGTGTGGCGCCGGCTGGCTTCTTTTTTGTTTGCGCGCTGTCACACGCCTGCAATCCGAATCCGCTGTGTTGATTGAATGAAGGATGTCGCGGCCGCTCCCACGGATGACAGCAGCGCCGGCGTCAGCGTGCGGACGCTGTTCATCTCGGACGTGCATCTCGGCACAAAGTCGGCGCAGGCGGATCGGCTGCTTGCGCTGCTGAGGTGCTGCGAGGCTGATACCATCTACCTCGTCGGCGATATCGTCGACTTCTGGAAGGTCAGGCGCGGCCCGCACTGGCCGCAGGCGCACAACGACGTGCTGCAGAAGCTGCTGCGCAAGGTGCGCAAGGGGGCGCGGCTGGTGCTGATCCCCGGCAATCACGACGAGGTCCTGCGCGACTACGCCGGCATCCGCTTCGGCGGTATCGAGATCCATCAGGACCACGTGCACACGACAGCCCGCGGACAGCGCTACATCGTGATGCACGGGGATGAGTTCGATCTCGTGGTGCGGACGGCGAAGTGGCTCGCGCTGCTCGGCGACAAGGGTTACGAGTTCGCGCTGTGGCTGAACCGGCCGTTGAACTGGGTGAGGCGGCGCTTCGGCTTCGGCTACTGGTCGCTGTCGGCCTACCTCAAGTACCGGGTGAAGAAGGCGGTGGCGTTCATCGGCGCCTTCGAGGAGGCGGTCGCGAGCGAGGCACGGCGCCGTGGCGCGGACGGGGTAATCTGCGGGCACATCCATGCCGCAGCCGACCGCCGCTTCCACGGCACGCACTATCTCAACTGCGGCGACTGGGTGGAGAGCTGCACCGCCGTGGTCGAGACGCACGCGGGCGATCTGCACGTCCTGCAATGGCAGGAAATCGCGCTCATGCTGCAGGGCACGACGACCGAGAGGCCAGAGGAAGCGGCGCTCGCCATTCTGGAGCATCAACTCAAGGCCGGCTGAAGGAGCGACCCTCGACTAGGCCTTCCTGCGCGACGCACTCTTCTCGCCGGTTTCGCCCAGCCGCGAGTAGCCGTCGCGGTTCTGCGGGGTCTTGATGCCGAGGATCTCGCCGGCGACCTGCGTGCGCAGGATTTGCGCGGTGCCGCCGGCGATGGGGAACATGCGCGCATCGCGCACTTTCCGCTCCAGAGCAAGGTTGCGCGAGTAGCCCATGGCGCCGTGGATCTGCAGGGCGTCGTTGGTGACGCGGACGGCGGTGTCGGAGGCGAAGACCTTCGCCTGCGCCGCTTCCAGCTTGTTGGGGAAGCCCTCGCCGGCCCGGGCGGCGGCGCCGTAGATCAGGGCCTGGGCGGCCGAGAGCTGGATCGACATATCGGCCAACATCCATTGCACGCCCTGGAACTCGGCGATCGGCCTGCCGAACTGCTCGCGTTCGTGCGCGTAGGCAAGCGCGAGCTCGTAGGCGCTGACGGCGATGCCGTGTGCAACGGTGGCGGCACCCACGCGCTGGCCGTTGTAGGCGTTCATCAGGCCGGCAAAGCCCCGGCGAATGCCCTCCGGCGGAATGAGCACCATCTCCTCGGGGATCTCCAGATCGTCGAGGATGACCTCCGTTTCGGGAATGCCGCGCACGCCCATGGCAGGCTCGCGCGTGCCGATGACGAGGCCCTTCGGCGTGCCCTGCTTTGGATCGCGGACCGCGATGAAGCCGCCGATGCCCTGCTCCTTGCCGTCATGGAACACGCGGGCGAAGATCAGGTGCAGGCGCGAAACGCCGCCGCCGGTGATCCAGTGCTTCTTGCCGTTGAGGACATAGCGGCTGCCCCTCCGGTCGGCGCGGGTGGTCATCTCGGTAGCCGCGCTGCCGGCTCCCGGCTCGGTGATGCAGATGGCGGGCTTGTCGCCTGCTAGTACGACGGAGGCGGCGAGTTCCTTCTGCGCCTCGCTGCCGTAGTTCATGATGGCGCCGAGAGCGCCCATGTTGGACTCCACGCAGATGCGACCGATCGTGCTGCAGGCTTTCGCCATTTCCTCGATGAGCACGACGGCGTCCAGGTAGGGGGCGCCCTTGCCGCCGTAGCGGGCGGGGATGGTCATGCCCATCAGGCCTTCGCGTTTCAGGACGTCGATGCAGTGCCAGGGATACTGTTCGGTGCGATCCGTCTCGGCCGCATGCGGGGCGATCTCGGTGCGCGCGATGTGGCGGACGCGTTCGCGGAATTCCTTGGTTTTCTGGGGAAGATCGAACACGGCTCGCTTCTCCGTTGTCAGCGCGGCTGATGCAGCATCGCACGTTGGCTTTGCCGGGGAAGCTAGCAAAATTCATCGCGCCAAAGCATTCAAAGATTGAATACCTCGATAAACGGGAACCCGATGGCGTGCAGGTGTGCTGGTCATTAGGATCGCGGGTGAACGCAGCAGGACGGGACGATCGCACAATGCTTGCCAAACCGGGCTCCCGAGGCGCCGACGCGGTGGCGCTGACGTTGAAGCGTGCGGGGGTGAAGCGCGTGTTTGCGCTCTCGGGTAACCACATCATGGTGGTGTTCGATGCCCTGCTCGATGCCGGTATCGAGATCGTTCACACGCGTCATGAGGCGGCGGCCGTGCACATGGCCGACGCGTGGGCACGCGTCACGGGAGAGCCTGGGATTGCGCTCGTGACGGGTGGCCCCGGCCATGCGAATGCGGTTTCCGCGCTCTATACGGCGCAGATGTCGGAGTCGCCGGTGGTGCTGCTCTCGGGTCACGCCCCCAACAACCAGGCCGGAGCGGGCGCCTTCCAGGAGATGGCCCAGGCGGACATGGCGCGTCCGGTGACCAAGGCAGCGTGGGCGAGCCGGAGCGGCGACGCGCTCGCGAGCGACCTGGAGATGGCTCTGCAGATCGCACGCTCCGGGCGGCCGGGCCCTGTCAATCTGAACATGCCGTCTGACACCCTCGAGGCGTCGGTGGCGACGGGCAACCTGCCGCGGCTGCCGCCGGAGTTTGCGGTGCAGCCGCTGCGTGCCGAGCACGCGAAGGCGGTGATGGACAGGCTGGCGGGCGGGGCGAGGCCGGTGATCCTTGCCGGTCCCGGCCTGATGTCGCGGACGGGGCGCAAGCGGCTGCAGGAACTTGAACACGCCAGCGGCGTGCCCGTCATCGGCATGGAAAGCCCGCGCGGCCTGCTCGATCCGAGCTTGGGTGCCTTCGCCGAAGTGCTGGCGCAGGCCGACCGCGTCCTGCTGGTCGGAAAGCGGCTCGACTTCACGATGGGCTTCGGCAGGTCGCCTGCCTTCCGGTCCGATTGCGCATTCCTGCAGATCGACCCGGAGCAATCGGAGATCAGCCGCTCGATGGCGGCAGTGGGCGGTCGTCTAACATTTGCGGCCATCGCAGATGTATTTCCGGCGGTGGAAGCGCTCATCGCCCAGGCGCGCAAAGGCGACAGCGGAGGGGGCTGGCTCTCGGAGGTGAGGGGAGCCGTCGCCTTTAGGCCTTCCGCCTGGGACACCGCGACGGCGTCTGTTCCCGGCCGGTTGCATCCCGTCGAGCTGCTGCGCCCGCTGCAGGGGCTGCTCGACAGTCATCCGGAGGCGGTGCTCGTCGCGGATGGTGGGGAGATCGGCCAGTGGGCGCAGGCGTGCCTGACCGCGCCGCACCGGCTCATCAACGGCATGAGCGGATCGATCGGGGCAGCTCTTCCATTTGCGATGGGCGCTCGCTTCGCGCAGAGCGAGGCACCGATATTGACCATCATGGGCGACGGCACCTTCGGCTTCCATGCGGTCGAACTCGATACCGCCGTAACACACAAGCTGCCGTTCATCGCCGTCGTTGGCAACGATGCGCGATGGAATGCTGAGTATCAGATCCAGCTGCGCGAGTTCGGCGCCGAGCGGGCGCGCGGCTGCGAGATGCGTCCGCTGCGCTACGACCTCATCGCCGCGGCGTTCGGGGCACATGGAGAGCACGTCACGGAGGGTGCAGCCCTGATGCCGGCTGTAGAGCGTGCCAAGTCCTCAGGGTTGCCGGCTGTCATCAATGCCGCAATAGAAGGGTTGGCGGCGCCCAAAGTGCAGCGGACCAAGTCTGCAGACGGCAACGGCTAGCGATTGGTGTTGCTGAATGGTGGGCGCGACAGGGATCGAACCTGTGACCCCTCCCGTGTGAAGGGAGTGCTCTACCGCTGAGCTACGCGCCCGACAGGCGCGACTTATGCGAGCGGTTCCGCGATGCGTCAAGCAGGTGACGCGGCGCTTGGTCAGAACAGCAGAAATGCGCAGCCTTTCTCTGTGCGTCCCCGGCAGCAGCGCCTGCGCGCGGAGAGCCGGGGTCTTTCCGCGTAAAGGTCCCGGATAGCCTCGGCTGGGCCTCGGCTTCCGGGAAGGCACGAGGGTTTGGCGCTGCGCTACAAAGCTTGGCGCGCGAGTGCGGGTGAGACATTCCGCCGGGTCTCGTCCGGAGCCCACGTGAGGAACTGCGGGCCGAGGTTGAGGATGTCGGGGGCGCCCATCTGCGCCATGGTGCGTCCGATCTCGTCGCGCAGGATCGTCAGCGCGTGGCCGGCGCCGGCCGTGCCGCCGGCGGCCGCGCCGTAGAGCGTGAAGCGGCCGGCGAACGCGTACTTGGCGCCGAGGCACAGCGCGACGATCACGTCCGAGCCGCGGCGGATGCCGCTGTCGAACATGACGGTGAGCTTGTCGCCGGCGGCTGCGGCGATGGCGGGCAGCACCTCGATGGGCGCGGGACTCCTGTCGAGCTGACGGCCGCCGTGGTTGGAGACCATGATGCCATCGACGCCGATCGCCGCGCAGCGGATCGCATCGTCGGGGTGCATGATGCCCTTCACCACGAGCTTGCCGGGCCACAGGCGGCGAAAGCCTTCGATGTCGCGCCAGAGCACCGGGATCGGCGTCTGCTCGGCGACGAAGTCGGCGAGCTGGGCAGCCGAGGCGCCGGGCGGTGCGTATTTCTGCCAGTTGGAAAACACGGGCATGCCGGTGCGCAGGAACACGCCGAGCCAGCCGGGATGCAGCAGGGCCTCCAGCTTGGTGCGCGTGGTCATGCGCAGCGGGCGGGTGAAGCCGTTGCGCAGGTTGCGCTCGCGCTTGGAGTTTGTGGGCACGTCGACGGTAATTACGAGCGTGGAGAGCCCCGCATCGTGCGCGCGCTTGATCATGTCCTCGGAGATGGCGCGGTCGCGAGCCGGGTAGAGCTGGTACCAGCCGTGCTCCGGAGCGATGCGGCCGAGGTCCTCGATGGAGCCGTTGGCGGAGCCCGACATGATGAAGGGCACGTTGGCAGTTTTGGCGGCGGCGGCCAGCATCAGGTCGGAGCCGGGGCGGAACAGGCCCGCGAGGCCGGTCGGCGCGATGCCGACGGGCCCTGAGTAGGTGCGGCCGAACAGGGTAGTGGACTGGTTGCACGTGGCGACATCGACGCCGTAGCGGGGCACGAGATCGTAGGCGGCGAAGGCTTCGTAGTTGCGGGCAATGCCGCGCTCGTCCTCCAGCCCGCCCTCGATGAAGTCGAAGGCGATCTTGGGGAGCCGGCGCTTGGCGAGGCGGCGCAGGTCGTCGAAGTTGATGGCCTGCTCGATCTTCACTTGGCGGCCTCGCCGGTGATCGGAAAGCGTCCCTCGACCGGATAGGCGGGATCGGTGAAGCCGGGCGTGGAGGCATGGCCTGATGGCACGAGGCTGTCGGCCAGAGCTTCATCCTCGGCGGTCCATTTGTAGTCGAGCGCGCCGAGGTAGCTGGTCCACTGCTCGAAGGTGCGGGGGCCGGCGATGGTTGAGGTGACGGCCTTGTTGTTGAGCACCCAGGCGGTGGCCCAATGCACGAGCGTGGTGCCGCGGGCTTCTGCGTGCGCCTTGAGTTTCTCGGCGATCATCAGGCTCTCGGGGCGCCACTCCGATTCCATCATGCGTACGTCTTTGCGCGCGGCGCGGCTGCCGGGCTCGGCAAGCTGGTTGACCTTGTACTTACCGGTGAGGACGCCGCGGGCCAGCGGGCTGTAGGGCACGACGCCGAGGTTGAAGAACTGCGCGGCGGGCAGCAGTTCGGTCTCGGGCTGGCGGTTCATGAGGTTGTAGTAGGGCTGCAGCGCCGCGGGCTGGGGTACGCCAAGCTCCCGGCACAGGTGCACGATGTGCGGGATGTGCCAGGCGCGCACGTTGGACAGCGCCCACTCGCGGATTTTGCCCTGGCGGATCAGGTCGCCGAACGCGGCGACCGTCTGCTCCCAAGGCGTGAAGGGATCGACGCGGTGGATGTAGTAGAGGTCGATGTGATCGAGCTTGAGCCGTTGCAGGCTCGCGTCGACCGCGCGCATCAGGTAGCGGCGCGAGAGGCCGCGGTCGGTGACGTTGGGCCCCATCTGCTGCGCGACCTTGGTGGCGAGCACCCAGTG
>Ga0190265_10002071_pt1 | contig 13351 bp, 10 predicted proteins | sample Popmic124T_FD_133135 | JGI IMG/M metagenome (GOLD analysis project Ga0190265, IMG submission 133135) | Populus adjacent soil microbial communities from riparian zone of Indian Creek, Utah, USA - 124 T | ecosystem: Environmental > Terrestrial > Soil > Riparian zone | place: USA: Utah | collected... | reverse complement strand
GTTCGTCGACGTCTTCCCCGGCAAGGTCGTCGCGACGAAGACGAACGCCGTCGACCACCGCGAGTTCTACGCCTTCCACCAGCAGCCGGCGTTCTCGGGCACGGTCCGCTTCCGCGTCCGCGCCGTCCGCAACCTCTACGGCTCGATCCCGACCGGCCTGCCCGCCGTGTCGCACGGCCCCTGGAGCCCCGTCCTCACCTCGACCAACCCGACGATTGCCGGCGGCGTCGTCACGCCGGTCGCCGCTCTCAGCGACAGCACGACCTCGACGCCCACGACCGCCGCGCTGCACCGGCTGACGCCGGGCTTCGCCTTCACCGGCACGACCAACGCAGCGGGTGTTGCCTACGACCTCTACCGGGTCTACGTCTTCAGCGACCGCGATTGCGTGAACACGATCTTCCGTGGCGCGATGGTCGGCTCGCCCTCCTACGTCCCCCGGCTCACCGGTCCGCTCAAGCTTCCGAAGAGCAGCACCGAGGCCGACCGCGCCCGGGGAGCGATCCTCACCGACGGCAACGAGCCGCCGAGCTTCACCGCAGACGGTCTCCAGATTCAGTCGACCGAGCAGGACCGGAAGGCGGCCGCCCCGGCACCGGCCCCGGGCGGATCCGGCGGCTCAGCGGGTTCCGCCGGCGCAGCGCCTGCAGATCCGGATCCCGCCGCGACGCCACCGGCTGCAGACACCAACCTGCCCGCGACGCCTCTCCTCACCGGCGCCCCCGTCGATCTCTGGGAGAGCGGCTGGCCGAACGGCCGCTTCTACTGGACGGTCGTGCCGGTGCGGTATGTCGTCGAGGACACCGTTCCGTACAGCCTCGCCGCCGCCGCGAGCGTCGGAACGACGACTCTGACTCTCGACTCGGGCGGCTTCCAGCCGGGAACCGCCGTCGTCGGCACCGGCGCGGCCAGCGAGAACGTCATCATCCTCAGCGTCAGCGGCGCCACCTTGACGCTGGCAGGGCCTCTGTCGCGCGCGCACGCCGTCGGCGCGCCGGTCGTCGGCACCGGCTCGCTGCGGTACTACGACGTCGAGACGCCCCAGGACGCCTGTGCCGCCGGCCGCATGCTCGAATTCGGCAAGACGAGCGAGCCCGCGGTCTCCCGCTCCGGCTCGCCGTTCGTCTCGGGCCTCTCCCCGAAAGGCCGCCTCACCTCGGCGACGCGGGCGCGACCGTCCTTCTACGGTTCGCCGCTCGTTGCCTGGGAGCCGGCGCTCGGCGCCGACCAGTACGAGGTGCAGTGGTCGAAGAAGAAGTACCCCTGGCGCAAGGAGGGCGGGAAGCTGACGTTCGCCACCGCGGCCCTCCTCCCGGTCACGCCCGGCAACTGGTGGTACCGGATCCGCGGGATCAACTTCTCGCTCCCCGGCACCGCCCGCGCGATGACGTGGTCGGACCCGGTCGAGCTCCGCGTCGCGAAGCCGACCTTCGCGGTCGTCAAGAAGTCAGGGCGGTAGGCTCGCGGGGCGTTGAGCCCCGACCTCGAACTCGCACTCTCGCTAGCGGACGACGCCGACGCGATCACGCTCGCGCGCTTTCGTGCACACGACCTCCGCGTCGAGACGAAGCCCGACCTGACGCCCGTCTCCGAGGCCGACCGCGCCGTCGAGGCCGCGCTGCGGAAGCGGCTCGCCCGCGAGCGGCCCGGCGAAGCTGTCTTCGGCGAAGAGGAAGGCGGCGAGGACGCGAGCGGCTGGATCCTCGACCCGATCGACGGCACCCGCAACTACACGCGCGGGATCCCGGTCTGGGCGACGCTGATCGCCTATGCGGATCGCGTCGCGGTCGTATCGGCCCCGGCGCTCGGGCGGCGCTGGTGGGCCGAGCGCGGCGGGGGTGCCTACGCGAACGGCGAGCGGATCCGCGTCTCCGCGATCGGCCGCCTCGAGGAGGCGACTGTGCTCGTGCGCGCCCGGGATGTGCCGGCGCCGGCGAAACGCGCGTGGCACGTTCGCGCGTTCGGCGACTTCTGGGCGCACATGCTCGTCGCCGAGGGCGCGGCCGAGCTCGCCGTCGACGCCGAAGACCTCGCGCTCTGGGACACGGCCCCGCTCGGAATCATCCTCGAGGAGGCCGGCGGCCGGTTCGACCGCCACGTCTCGTCGAACGGCGTGCTCGACGTCAGCGAGCTGCGCTGACCGCGGCCTCGTAGATCGGGTCGCGGCCGAAGACGTCGAGCTCGGCCGAGAGCAGGTCGCTCGCGTCCAACGCTGGGCCGCGCGGCGCCGGCACGGGCTCGCCGTCCACCGCCACGCGCTCGAGCTCCGGCGCCGAGCGGTGCGACAGCTTCACGGGCCGCGTCAGCCGCGAGCGGAGCCAGCCGGCGAGCAGGAGCGCATCGGCCCTCGGTCCGGTCACCGAAAGGGTCTTCACCGACTTCACGTCGGGCCAGAGCGACGCCAGCCGCCCGCGCCAGCCGAGGCTGCGTCCCCAGGCGATGTCCGAGACGGCAATCCGGTCGAAGAGTGCGGCGAGCTGCGTGTAGGCGCCTGGGAGCCCGCGCCACTCGGACGAGTCGACGACGAGCCGGTCGCAGACGTCAACGAGCTGCTCCAGCTCCGGCTTCCCCCACGGCGGCAGCCCGCGCCAGCGGCAGAAGGTGGGCAGGTCGGTGATCAGGAGCGGCTCTACGATCGAGCCGGGGACGCGCGTGCGATCGCCGCCGAGCCGGAGCTCGATCACCTCCGAGCACACCTCACGCGACGAGCCCGGGATCGTGAAGCACCTCAGCTCGACGTCGACGCCGATCCTGTCGGCCTTGCGCGCGTCCGGGAAGAGCAGGATCGTCCGCGACGGATGCAGCTCATCGAGTCCCGCGAGCGTCCGGCGGGCCGCTGCCGCCCACTGCGGCGGCGCCCAGGCGACGTGGGTCATAACGCTCGTCCGCGTCCCCTCGGCGTGGTGCACGCGCAGCTCGGCGAGGCGCCTCTCGACCTGGGCGACGACGCTCGCCATCAGTGGCGCCTCCACGAACGCCCGTCGCGGCGGATCAGCTCGTCGGCGCCGGCCGGTCCCCAGCTTCCGGCCGGATAGTTGGGGAAGTTCGGGCGGTCACGCTTCCACGCGGCCACGATCGCGTCCACGAGCCCCCACTGCTCGTCGACCTCGTCCGAGCGCGTGAAGAGGGTCGCGTCGCCGAGCATCGCGTCGAGGATCAGGCGCTCATACGCCTCGGGCAGGCTCGTGCGGAAGGCGCCGCCGTAGAGGAAGTCCATGTGCACTGTGCGGATGTTCATCCCGGCGCCCGGCACCTTCGCTCCGATCGCGAGCGAGACGCCCTCGTCCGGCTGGACGTGGATCAGGAGCACGTTCGGCCGCAAACCCTCGCCTGCGATCTCCGCGAAGGGCGGGTGCGGGGCGCGCTGGAACTGGATCGCGATCGTCGTCTCGCGCCGCGGCAGCCGCTTTCCGGCACGGACGTAGAAGGGCGTGTCCGCCCACCGCCAGTTGTCGACGTAGAGCTTCGCGGCGATGTACGTCTCGGTGGTCGAGTCACTCGCGACCCCCGGCTCCTCGCGGTAGCCGGGCACCTCCTCACCCTCGATGAAGCCGAGCCCGTACTGGCCGCGCACGACCGACTTCGGCCCCGGCGTGTGCAGCGAGCGCAGCACCTTCACCTTCTCGTTCCGGACCGAGTCCGCCGTGAAGTCGATCGGCGGCTCCATCGCGGTCAGCGCGACGAGCTGCAGCAGATGGTTCTGGAAGACGTCGCGGATCACGCCGGCCTCCTCGTAGAACGCGGCGCGGCCCTCGATGCCAATCGACTCCCCGACCGTGATCTGGATGTGGTCGATGAACTGGCGGTTCCAGATCGGCTCGAAGATGCCGTTCGCGAACCGCAGCGCGAGCATGTTCTGGACCGTCTCCTTGCCCAAATAGTGGTCGATCCGGAAGATCTCCTGCTCGGTGAAGTGCTGCTGCAGGATCTCGTTCAGGCGGTGGGCCGAGTCCCGGTCGTGCCCGAACGGCTTCTCGACGATCAACCGGATCCAGCCGTCCGTGCTGCGCCGCTCGCCGAGCTCGTTGACGATCGTCTCGAACGCGTTCGGCGGCACTGCGAGGTAGTAGAGGCGGTTGCCCGAGCACCCGCGCTGCTCGTCGAGATCGCGCAGCGCATCGACCACCCGGTCCTGCCCTTCGTCCTCGGCGAAGTCCGTGGCCACGTAGCGCATCCCCTCGGCCAGCTCGTTCCAGACCTGCGCGTCGAAGTCGTCGCGGGCGTACTCGCGCACCGCCTTCTTCATGTCCGCGATCCACTGCTTGGTCGTCTGCTCGGTGCGGGCGACGCCGACGACGCCGAAGCGCTCCGGCAGCAGCCTGCGGAGTGCGAGCGCGTAGAGCGCAGGGAAGATCTTCCGCCGCGTCAGGTCGCCGGTGGCGCCGAAGACGACGAGCGCGCACGAGTCCGGGCTGCGGCGGAGGCGCAGCCCCTCGACGAGCGGGTTCCCGTCCTCGCGTGAGCTCATCTCAGGTCGGGCGCTTCTGAGCCGCCTTCACGGCCTTGACGGCGTGGCCGCCGAACTGATTTCGCAGCGCAGCCTGCACCTTCGCGGAGAAGTCGATCTCGCGGCGCGAGGCGAAGCGGGCGAAGAGCGCGGCGGTGATCGCCGGCACCGGCACGTTCTCGTTGATCGCCTCGTTGATCGTCCAGCGGCCCTCGCCCGAGTCCTCAACGTAAGGCGCGATGGCGTCGAGCCCGTCGCCGTGCTGCTCGAGCGCCTCGTGCAGGAGCTCCAGCAGCCAGGAGCGGACGACCGACCCGTAGCGCCAGATCCCGGCGATCTCGCTCAATTCGAGCTCGAACTCGGAATGGTGCATCAGCTCGAAGCCTTCGGCGTAGGCCTGCATCAGGCCGTACTCGATTCCGTTGTGGACCATCTTCGTGAAGTGGCCGGCCCCGGCCGTGCCGACATGCGCCCAGCCGCTCTCCGGCGCCAACCCCTCGAAGACGGCCCTGAGCCGCTTCACCGGCGCCTTGTCGCCGCCGACCATCAGGCAGAAGCCGACCTCGAGCCCCCAGATTCCGCCGGAGACGCCGACGTCGACGAACGCGATCTTCTGCTTGCGCGCCTCCTTGTAGCGGCGCTGCGAGTCGCGGAAGTTCGAGTTGCCGCCGTCGACGATCGTGTCGCCGGGCTCCAGGATCTGGAGCACTTTCTGGAACGAGTCCTCGGTGATCTTCCCGGACGGCACCATCAGCCAGACATGCCGCGGCGCGTCCAGCTGCTTGGCCAGGGCGCGCAGCGTCTTCGCGGTCGAGGCGACGTTCGGGTCGAACGAGCGCATCTCGACGCCATGCTGCTCGAGCCGCTTCGTCATCCCGGCGCCCATCCGGCCGAGACCGACCATTCCTAGCTGCATCAGTGCCCCTTCCAGTAATGGTCTTGCGTTCCTGGCGAGTGCCCGGGGTCGTCAGGCAAGGACGCAGGGAGCGTCGACATGCGGGCATATCGACGCGACTGAGGACGCTGCATGGCGATCCCGGGTGCCGCCAGGAGCGCACTGTCTATTGCTGGACGGGGCACTTAGATGTCCTCCAATCGGATGCGAACGACGCGGCGGCCGCGTTCCTCGAGCGCGGCGAAATCGCCGGCGGCCTGCGAGCGGATCAGGCGGCCGAAGCCGAAGTCGCGGCCGGGAATCGGCAGCTCCTCTCCGGTCTCGTCGACGACCTGGACGAAGAGACCGGTGTTTGGGCCGCCCTTGTGCAGCTGGCCGGTCGAGTGCAGGTAGCGCGGCCCGATGCCCTTCGTGACGACGCAGCCGGTCGCGTGCGCGCGCTCGACGAGCGGCGCCAGCTCGGCCTCGCGGGCCGGGTCGACGAACGCCTGGATGCAGACGTAGTCGCGTCCCGCCTGTGCCTGCGCGAGCAGCTCGTCGAGCGACCCACTCGGTTCCAACTCCGGCTCGCCCGCTGCGAGCACGTCGTTCGTCCTGTCCTTCGCCGCCTGCACGTCCGGCTGGTCGAACGGGTTGATCTCGAGCACATGGCCCGCAACGGCGGTCGCGAACTCCCAGCGGTAGAACTCGCCGGCGACGTCGTACCGGTCGACCAGGTCGAGCGCGCCGCGCTGGCGATCCGGCCCGTCCGGCGACTCGTCCGGGGCGGGCACGAGCCCCTTCCCCTCCTTGCCGGTCGACTCGGCGAGCAGCTGCTCCGCCCAGAGGCCGAAGCCGGTGCCCGATCCGTCGATGCAGACCTTGTCGCGCCCCTCCTTCCAGGCTTCCCCTAGCTGCAGGCCGAGCTCCAGACCGGGGTTGCCGTCCTCGTCCTGGCAGGCGACCGTCATCGTCGCGGCCACCTCGAGGAAGTGGGCGAGGTCGACGCCCATCAGCGCAGCCGGCACGATCCCGAACATCGAGAGCGCCGAGTAGCGGCCGCCGATCTCCGGCTCGCCCGCGAAGACGGCGCGGAAGCCGCGCTCGTGTGCCAGATCGTCGAGCTCGGAGCCGGGATCGGTGATCGCCGCGAACTGCGCCCCGCGGCCGCCGGTCCGGTCCCAGAAGTACTCGAGCTGGGAGCGCGTCTCGATCGTCGAGCCCGACTTCGAAGAGGCGAGAAAGAGCGTCTGCTCCAGCTCGACGTTGCGCTCGAGCCTGCGGATCGCCTCCGGGTGCGTCGTGTCGAGAACGTGGAACGACTCGACGTTGAACGTCCGGCGCAGCACCTCGGGCGCCAGCGAGGACCCGCCCATGCCGAGCAGGACGCAGTCGTGGAACTGCTCTGTGGCTGCCTCCGAGAAGGCGTTCAGCTCGTCCACATGGGCGCGTACCCGCGGAACGACGTCGAGCCAGCCGAGCCAGCGGTCCTCGCCCGAGTCGGTCCAGAGCGACGCGTCATACGCCCAGATCCGCTCGACGATTCCCCGCTCCGGGGGCGGCGCAGCCGCCCCCTCCGCTCCTGGGCCGGCTCCGTCGAGCCTACGCCGGCTGGAGCTCACGCGGCCGCGAGCTCGCGGCGCTTCGCCTTGATCCCGTCGAGCAGCTCCTCGAACGAGTCGCTGAACTTCTGCACTCCCTCCCGCTCGAGCGTGTCGGTGACGTCGTCGTAGTCGACGCCGACGCGCTCCAGCTCGGCGAAGAGCTCTCGCGCCTCGTCGAGGCCCGATTCGAGCGTGTCGGCGACGGTGCCGTGATCCTGGAACGCCTCGATCGTCTCGATCGGCATCGTGTTCACGGTCGCAGGCCCGATCAGCTCGTCGACGTAGAGCGTGTCCGGATAGTCCGGGTTCTTCGTCGACGTCGAGGCCCAGAGGCAGCGCTGCGGCGTTGCACCCTTTGCGGCGAGCGCCTCCCAGCGCGGGCCTGAGAAGAGCTCCTTGTACCGCTGGTACGCGAGCTTCGCGTTCGCGACCGCGAGCCGGCCGCGCAGCTCGGGCGCGTGCGCGAGCCGCTTGTCGGCCTCGGTGTCGACGCGGGAGACGAAGAACGACGCGACCGAGGCGACCGGCGACGGGTCGCCGCCGCCCTCGACGAGGCGCTCGAGCCCGCGGATATACGACTCGGCGACCGCCGAGTAGCGGTCGAGCCCGAAGATCAGCGTCACGTTGATCGAGCGGCCCTGTGCGGTGCACTCCTCGATCGCGCCGAGGCCAGGCTCGGTCGCCGGGATCTTGACGAACAGGTTCGGCTTGTCGATCCACTCGTGGAAGCGCAGCGCCTCGGCGATCGTTCTCTCCTGGTCGTACGCAAGCGTCGGATCGACCTCCATCGACACGTAGCCGTCCTTCCCGCTGCCTTCGTCCCAGACCTTGCGCAGCTCGTCGCAGGCGTCCTGGATGTCGTCGACAGCGAGCCGGTAGAAGACCTCCTTCGGGTCGTCCTCCTCGGCCAGCACCTCCCGCAGCTGTTCGTCGTACCAGTCGCCCTCGGCGAGCGACTTCTGGAAGATCGTCGGGTTCGAGGTGACGCCGACGACGGCGTCGTCGCTCATCAGCTTCGCGGAAGCCCTCGCGCAGCCATTCACGGGAGATCGAGTCGATCCAGATCGACTGGCCCCGCTCCGACAGCTCATGCAGTCTCGATGTGGCCATGCAATGTCCTTTCCAGCTCGCGGACTTTCTCCAACCTCTGCACGTAGCGCTCGCCGCCGTCGAAGCGGGCGGCGAGAAACGTTCGGACGAGCTCGGCAGCCAGCTCGGCGCCGACGACCTCCGAGCCGAGGCAGAGCACGTTCATGTCGTCGTGCTCGACGCCCTGGTGCGCGGAGTAGGTGTCGTGGCAGATGGCGGCGCGGATCCCGGCGAGCTTGCAGGCCGCGATCGAGGCACCGACACCCGAGCCGCAGACGAGCACTCCGCGCTCGGCCTGCCCGTCGAGGATCGCCTCGCCGAGCTCGCGCGCCTTGTCGGGATAGTCGACCCGTACCGCATCCGAATCCGTGCCGAGATCGATGACCTCGTTGCCCTGAGCAGCTACCTCCTCGAGCACGCGCTCGCGCAGCTTCACGCCCCTGTGGTCGAACGCGACCGCCACCTTCATCGCAAGCTACGTTACGACAAACGAACGAGAGGGGAGTCCGATGGACGGGCCCGAGCTGTGGCGGGAACTTGGACAGCAGCTGCGCGCCGACGCCGTGCGCGCGAGCGCGAAGGCGGGTTCCGGCCATCCGACCTCCTCGATGTCGGCGGCCGACCTCGCCGCCGTCCTCCTCGCGGCGCACTTCCGCTACGACTACGACCAGCCGAAGAGCCCTGCGAACGACCGGCTCGTCTTCTCGAAGGGCCACGCCTCGCCGCTCGTCTATGGCCTCTTCCGCGCCGCCGGCGTGCTGAGCGAGGAGGAGTTCGGCACGTACCGCCAGTTCGGCTCGCGGCTCGAAGGCCACCCGACGCCGGTGCTCCCGTGGGTCGACGTCGCCACCGGCTCGCTCGGCCAGGGCCTCCCGATCGGTGTCGGGATGGCGCTCGCCGGCAAGCGGCTCGACCGGCTCCCGTTCCGCACCTGGGTGATCTGCGGCGACAGCGAGATGGCGGAGGGCTCGATGTGGGAGGCGGCCGAGCACGCCGCCTTCTACGAGCTCGACAACCTGACCGCGATCATCGACGTGAACCGGCTGGGCCAGCGCGGCGAGACGATGCACGGCTGGGACCTCGCGTCGTATTCGAACCGCTTCCGCGCCTTCGGCTGGCACGCGATCGAGATCGACGGCCACGACGTCGACCAGATCCACGCCGCCTACGAGGAGGCTGAGCAGACGACCGGCAAGCCCACGGTCGTGGTGGCGAAGACGATCAAGGGCAAGGGCTACTCCAAGCTCGAGGACAAGGGCGGCTGGCACGGCAAGGCGAGCTCCGCCGAGGAGGCCGAGGAGGCGCTCGCCGAGCTGGGCGGCGTCCGCAGCATCGTGGTCGACGTGCCGAAGCCGGACCACGGCGAACCGCACCGCTTCGACCCCGTCGGCGGCGAGTGGCCGCGCTACGAGGTCGGCTCGGAGGTCGCGACGCGCAAGGCCTACGGCGACGCGCTGGCGGCGCTCGGCGGCGAGCGCGGCGACGTCGTCGCCCTCGACGGTGAGGTCTCGAACTCGACCTACGCGGAGATCTTCCGTGACGCGCATCCCGAGCGCTTCTTCGAGATGTACATCGCCGAGCAGCAGATGGTCGCGGCCGCGGTCGGGATGCAGGTGCTCGGCTGGAAGCCGTTCGTCTCCACGTTCGCGGCCTTCATGAGCCGCGCCTACGACTTCGTCCGCATGGCCGCGATCAGCCGCGCGACGCTGAAGCTCTGCGGCTCGCACGCCGGCGTCTCGATCGGCGAGGACGGCCCCTCGCAGATGGCGCTCGAGGACCTGGCCGAGTTTCGAGCGATCCACGGCTCGACCGTGCTCTACCCGTGCGACGGCAATCAGACCGCGAAGCTCGTGCGGGCGATGGCCGACGTCGAGGGGATCTCGTTCCTGCGCACGACGCGCGCGAACACGACCGTCCTCTACGACGCTGCCGAGGAATTTCCGATCGGCGGGTCGAGGACCGTGCGCGAGGGCGACGACGTCGCGATCGTGGCCGCGGGGATCACGCTGCACGAGGCGCTCACCGCGGCAGAGACTCTCGCCGCCGACGGCATCGAAGCGCGCGTGATCGACCTCTACTCCGTGAAGCCGATCGACGAGGCGACGCTGCGGTCGATCTCCTCCCCGATCGTCACGGTCGAGGACCACTGGCCCGAGGGCGGCCTCGGTGACGCGGTGCTCGCCGCGCTCGCCGACCAGGACGAGCGGCCGCGCGTCGTCAAGCTCGCCGTCCGCGATCTGCCGCACTCCGGCAAGCCGGCCGAGCTGCTCGCAGCGGCGGGTATCGACGCGGCCGCGATCGAGCAGGCGGCGCGGCGACTCGTCCAGGAGGAAGCCACCGTCTCGTAGGCGCTTCCACGCGTCACTACCCTGTGACGCATGGCCGTCCTGATCGCATCCGCGCTCCGGAAGGAGCTTTCCGGCGACCCGCTCTTCGACGGCGTCTCCTTCAAGGTCGAGCGGCGCGACCGCCTCGCGCTCGCGGGGCCGAACGGGGCCGGCAAGACGACGCTGCTGCGCGCGCTGATGGGCGAGACGGAGCTGGCCGGCGGCGAGCTGGCGTGGGAGAAGGGCGCCCGCGTCGCGCTGCACGACCAGCGGCCGCCGCGGCTCGGCGGCTTCACGCTGCGCGAGTACGCGCTCTCCGGCGCGGCCGACCTGATCGAGGCCGAGCGCGAGCTGCGCCGCCTCGAGGAGGCGATGGCCGGCGGCGACCACGCGGCCGAGACGCTCCGCCGCTACGGCGAGGCACAGGCGCGCCTGGAGCACGCGGGCGGCTACGGCTGGCGCGACCACGCCACGTCGGTGCTGCGCGGGCTCGGCTTCGCCGACGCCGACCTCGACCGCGGCCTCGAGACCTTCTCCGGCGGCGAGCTGACGCGCGCCTCGCTGGCGCGGGCGCTCTCCGGCGGCCCCGACCTGCTGCTGCTCGACGAGCCGACGAACCACCTCGACATGGAGTCGATGGAGTGGCTCGAGCAAGAGCTCTCGACGATCGACGCCGCCGTCATCCTCGTCGCGCACGATCGCTGGTTCCTCGAGTCGGTCGGGACCGCCGTGCTCGAGCTCGAGGGCGGCCGTTCGACCTACTTTCCGGGCAAGTGGCACGTCTGGCGGCAGGAGAAGGCGGCGCGGCTGGCGATGCAGGCGAAGTTCGCGGAACGCCAGGCAGAGGACATCGCCCGGCTCGACCGCTTCGTCGCCCGCTTCCGCTACGGGACGAAGTCGCGGCAGGCCCAGGCGAAGCTGAAGCAGATCGCGCGGATCGAGGCCGAGCGGGTCGAGGCGCCCAAGGCCGGCCGCCGCACACTCGGCTTCGAGTTCCTGAAGCCCGCCCGCAGCGGCCGGATGGTCGTCGAGGCGGAGGGCTTCGACCTCGCGGCAGGGTCGAAGCCGCTGCTCGAGGACGCCGAGCTCGTGCTCGAGCGCGGCGAGCACGTGGCGCTGATCGGGCCGAACGGGTCAGGCAAGTCGACGCTGCTGGAGGCGATCGTCGGCGGTCGGCTCGGCCGGATCGGGCACGGCGTCGAGGTCGCCTACTTCTCCCAGCACGAGGTCGAGCTGGACGAGCGCGGCAGCGTGCTCGAGTGCGCGATGGGCGCCACGGGCCTGCAGCGCTCGCAGGCGCAGGCGCTCCTCGGCCGCTTCCTCTTCTCCGGCTGGGACGACCACGACAAGCCCGTAGTCGCGCTGTCTGGCGGCGAGCGGCGCCGGCTCGCGCTGGCCCTCGTCGTCGCCTCGGGCGCGAACTTCCTCGTCCTCGATGAGCCGACCAACCACCTCGACCTCGAGAGCCGCGAGGCGCTCGAGGCGGCGCTGGAGGCGTTCCCCGGCACCATCCTCCTCGTCTCCCACGACCGCGCCGTCCTCGACGCGGTCGCCGAGCGGATCGTCGCCGTGGAGGGTGAGCGCCTCCGTTCCTACGAGGGCGGCTGGGCCGACTATGCCCGCGTCCGCGGCGACGAGGCGGCGCCGCCGCCGGCACAGCCGAGGGAGCGGAAGGAGAAGCCGAGGCAGGCAAAGCCGGCGAAGCTACGCCCGAGCGAGCTCGAGCAGATCGAGGCGTCGATCCAGGCGCGAGAGCTCGAGCTGGCTGAGCTGGAGCGGCAGCTGGCGGACGACTGGGGGAACGCCGAGAAGCTCGCCGCCCACACGGCCGCCCGCGAGGACCTCCAGGGGCTGCTCGAGCGCTGGGAGCAGCTGTTCGAAGCCGCGCTCGAGGGGTGACGAACCGCCGTCCGGCGGCGTAGAGACGGTGTGCAGGCGATGACGCTTCCGGCCCGCAGACAACCGGCCTGGTCGGCCAGCTTCGCCGTGACCGCAGAGGAGCATCTCGACGACGTGTACGCCTATCTCGTCTACCTGACCCGCGACCGCTCGCTCGCAGAGGACCTCACGGCGGACACGTTCGAGAAGGCGCTGAAGCTCTGGCGCCGCTTCGACGCGAGCCGCGGCAGCACCCGCACCTGGCTCTGCCAGATCGCCCGCACGACCGCGCTCGACTGGTTCCGCGCCGAGGAGCGGCGGCACCGGCGCGAAGAGCGCGTGGCGGTGCCGGACCGAATCGACGCCGGCTTCGCCGAAGGCCTGTCCGCGGAGCTCGAGGCCGCCCTGCGCGAGCTCAGCGCCGGCGAGCGCGAGGTGATCGCCCTGCGCGTCCTCCTCGAGCTTGACGGCGACGAGGCGGCGCGCGTGCTCGGGATCAGCCCCACCGCGGTCTCGACCCGGCTGTCGAGAGCCCTGAAGAAGCTCGAGGAGAAGGTGAGCATCCATGTCTGAGACGCTGCTGAACGAGATCCGCGCGACGAAGCCCGAGGCGTCGTCCGCGCTGCGCGACCGCGTGCGCGCGCTGAGCGTCGAGGAGCCCGCGCGCGAGCCCTTTCTCGACCGCGTCCGGTTCACGTGGGGTTGGCAGCGGCTCGCGCTCGCCGTGCCGGCGACGCTGGTCGTCGCGCTCCTCGCGGCGGGCGTGATCGGTCTCTCGCGCGAGAATGCCACCAGCGACGAGCAGGGGGCGTCCTCGTTTGCGAGCGACGCCGGCCAAAACCGCTCCACGATCTCTCCGAGCGGCTCTGCGGAGAGCAGCCGAGCCGCCGCGCCTCCCGCGACGAAGGCCGCCGGCGACGCCGCGGGCGGTGCGGTCGCGCCGGTTCCGGGCCAGCTGCAGCGCTTCGAGGCCGAGCTCAGCCTTCGCGTCGACGACGTCGACACGCTCTCCGACGCGACGAAGAGTGCCCAGCAGATCGCGCGCCAGCACGGAGGCAGCGTCGCGTCGCTCTCCTACGACGCGCCCTCGGAAGGCGTCGGGGCGGCGCAGATCACGCTGCGGATCCCGACC
>Ga0190265_10002070_pt1 | contig 13354 bp, 20 predicted proteins | sample Popmic124T_FD_133135 | JGI IMG/M metagenome (GOLD analysis project Ga0190265, IMG submission 133135) | Populus adjacent soil microbial communities from riparian zone of Indian Creek, Utah, USA - 124 T | ecosystem: Environmental > Terrestrial > Soil > Riparian zone | place: USA: Utah | collected... | reverse complement strand
GGCTAAGCTCACTGGCCAAGGAATAGGTAACAACCTCACCAGCAACATCGGCATGACAATCGGTCGCGCTAAGGAAGTTACCGCCATAGAAATGGCGAAGATCAAGACCGCAATGGCAATGGCCGGAGCCGAAGGGCAGGCCGGAGCTGTTGGGTCGGGAATCGGTAACAACCTCTCGGACAACATCGCCATGACGATCGGCCGCGCCAAGGAAATCACCTTGATGGAAATGAACGCCATCAAGGAACGGATGGTGGGTGCGGGGGCCGAAGGGCAGGCCGGAGCTGTTGGGTCGGGGATCGGTAACGCGATGACCGGCAACATCATCCGGACCCTAGGCGAAGCCCGAGAGGCCACCGCTCGCGGGATGACCGAAATTGAGTTCGCCCTTCACCAGAAGAACCTCCCCGCCCAGGGTAGCCAGGTTGGGGCGGGCATCGGGAATGCAATGTCCGGCGCAATGGGTGGAGGAATGGCCCAGGCTCGGGAAGCCACAGCTCGCGGTATGACCATGGTTGAGCAGGCCCTTCGAGGAAGCGGTGCCGAAGGTTCCGCCAGTGCCGTAGGTTCCGGTATCGCGAACGGGCTGACCGGGAGCCTTAGCAGTGGGATGAACCGGGCTATCGCCGTCATGCACGCCAAGATGGCCGAGCTCTCCCGCGTCGGTGCTGGGGTCTTCCAGGTCCACTCACCCTCGAAGGTTATGCAGCGCCTTGGTGGGTTCATCATGGAGGGCTTGCAGCTCGGTATCCAGGACGGTACCCCGGACGTCTTGAAGTCGTTCACGGGGGCCTCTCGCAAGGTCAACGCCATAGCCACCGAAATGGGGGCCGACGTCAACGTAAGCGGCGCCGTCTCGCACCAGCACGACCAACTGGCCGAAACGATCGATGGAGCTATCTCGAAGTGGGGAGTCCAGATCGACCGCCGGGGCATGGCGAAGATGACCAACAAGACGAATAACCAGAACGACCGGAGGAACCGCTAATGCCCGAGGAAGTCTGGAGGATTGGCCCGATGTGGGATATGCGCCAAATCCCCTACATCGAGCCAAACGTCACCCTCCCCAAGGTCCGATACGGTGGCATTCACCAGAGCCTCTCGGGCGCCCGCACAATGGACATCACCGGGTATCGGGGAGAGTACGGCTTCGAGATCAACTGGATGGACGAGGTTGACTACCAGTTCCTGGAGATGCTCTTCACGGGACAGATCCAGGGACCTTACCGACTCCTGAACCCGTTGAAGCGCAACCTCCTCTCGCCGCAAGCCACGTCCCTTGAGACTTCCCGGTCCCCGAAGTCCGGGGTAATCCTGGCTTCTGGCAACATGCTCCGCACCTACGACAACACCTTCACCACCTCCCCCCTCGCGGGCGTGATCTCAGGTTGGTCGGGCAGCGCCCCGATCGCCTTCGACAAGGCTAAGGCAACGCCTATTCTGGTTGGTCAGCCGGTCACCGGCTCCATCTACATGAAGTCCTCCACCCCAACCACAGTGGAACTTCGACTGGAGTACTGGAAGCAAGGAGTCTTCACGGGAGTTTTCGGCGTCGCCAGTGTCGTCACCACCTCCACGTGGGCTCGTTACAACATCACCCGAACGTCCCTAAGCGACAATCGGGACGGGGTTGTGTTCAGCATCCTCCCGAGCACCTACCCCTCGCCCCTCTACGTCGCAGCTCCTCAGGTCGAGATGGCAACAAGCCCCTCGACTTGGCAGCCCGGCGGGGGCGCACCCGTAGTACTAATGGATCAGTTCCCAGTGGAGTCCCTTCGGTTCCCGCTGAGAAACGTCAAACTCACCCTCTTGGAGGCGTAATGCAGACAGCAGGTGGAGCGCTGGAGACAGCGGCCGAAGCTGTTATCCTCGCCTCGGAACGAAGGTTCGTGGCCGAAATCCTCGTCGATTGGGATAAGGACGGAAGCTACGATCACGTGATGTCCGACCTCACGCCCTACTACTCCGATGTTTCCGTAGACCGAGCCCTTCGAGGGGGTGCCCCGGAAGAGCTGATGCTCATCGAGGGCAGTGCCGCCGCCGAGCTCGAACTAGTGATGTCGGGGGACCTAAATGGACTGAACCTAGTCAGCGTCTTCAGCCCCTACAACGGTTTCTCCCCGCTGTACACCAACTCCCCCATCGGGTCGGAGATCGTCTACCGAATCGGTGTGCCCACCGCCCTTGGAACCGCGTGGTACCAGCAGTTCATAGGCTTCGTTCGCCTGATCACCCCCAACCGGGCCGAGAACACGGTCACCATAACGGCTATCGACCGTTCGGAAGTCCTCCGTGGACCCATCCAGTTCCCGCCCTACGCCATCGGCCTTGTGCCGTGGGAGATTGAGGGATACCACAACGAGCAGTTGATCAGCACTCAGTGGGTTATCGATCACTGCCTGCGAGTCAACAACACCTCGCCGTCCCCCAAGCGCCCGACTCAGCGCTACGACCTGGCTGAGTACTCGCAGGACAACTGGGGCGTTCAGCTCTGGGTCTCCGGCACGGCGTCCTTCCTACCCACCATCGGATGGATGGACAACACCAGAGTCCAGGCCTGGACTCACAACGACGGGAGCCTGCACAGGCACGACTACGTTCGCTCCGGTCAGGTACACCCCGACTCCCCCGAACCCGAGACACCTCCGTGGTGCTTCGGTCACCAGAACACATCTTTTCGGAAGTACTGGTGCAAGGACCGGGACAAGATCTTCTCGCCCGCCACACACTACGCGGGATTCACCATCGTGGCCAACGCCATCGACTGGGTTCACTCAGGCGCCCGAACCCTGATGGATATCAACATCGGTGACAACCGGCGCATCGTGATCAATGCAGACTCCACGGGCTACGGGGACACCGGGCGAGTAGCCCTCTACTCCCGATACATCCGATCTAACGGAAGCTACTACTCCTCCAGCGTCTTCAGCTTCGACCCGGAAGATGACGACTTCGTTGACGTAGAGGTCATGTGGGACGGCTCGGAACCCACGGGTCTCGGTGTCTACTTCCAGGTCAACAGCTCAGAGCAGACCTTCACGCACCTCTACAACATCGTGGATGAGCCCGAGCTCGACGAGCTTAAGGGCCTAGTGATAATCGATCACTACTACCCGCTGCAAGACATCTACTGGGCTGCCTACCCCATCATCGGCGGTCTGGGTAACATGGCCGATGCTTGGCGCCCGGCCGAATACGCGGCAGTACTGGACCGAGGTGTCAACCGATTCTCCTTCCTCCCCGTTCGCAACAACGAGGATGGTTGGGCTGTAGTAACGGAAGTGGCCGCCGCCGAGTTCGGCTCGGTATTCTGGGACGAACAGGGGGTCTTCCATTTCTGGGAGTACACCCGAATGATCGACAAGCAAAGCGAACCTCGGGTACGCAACTTCAGCCTCAACCACGTCGAAGGTTTAGAAATCACCGACACACTCGACAGCGTCCGGAACATCTGGGCAGTCGAAGCCAGTCGAAAGTACGCCGACGACGACACGATCTACTCCTCGGATAACGTCAACGAATTCGTCGTTCCCCCGGTCTCGGTAAAGAACTTCCGGGTCTACGTTGACGATATGCTCTGCCCGGACCCAGGGCTAATCCCTCGGTACGAATCCAACCCTGAGGGCACAGGATACCCGCAGTGGAATGACGACCGGAAGTCGGGCTACTGCCTCCAGAAGCTGGTCTCCGGGAACTGGGTGGACTTCGACGCCGCGTTCGAGGTTGAGATCACGTGTTTCATCGACCATGAGGGATTCCTGATCGTCAAGGTCTACAACGGGAGCATCAGCACCATCCGATTCGCCACCTTCAACGGGGAGCAACCCGCCCTCCGAATCCGGGGGACGAAGATCTACGGCGGGGATGTCCAGCAGACGGAGCTCATCGAAGACGGAGGGAGCATCTCGAAGTACGGTAAGCGCACGCTTTCTCTTACCGGGCAATGGTACCAGGAGCACTTCAACTTCGAGAACATGGTCACTGACCTCCTGAACCGGACGTCAAACCCAATCCCCACAACAGAGGAAGTCGTGATCGCCGGGGACCCGCGCCTACAGCTCGGGGACTGCATCGACGTACAGGACTCGAAGGGCCTCGGAGAAACCCTCTCCCTTCAGATCTACGGAATCACCCGCACCCTGTCCCGAGACACGGGGCTAACCGACACACTAACAGTAGAAATGCTTCGCCCGCCCGGCATCGGTATCTGGGACAGCCCCCAGTACGGACGTTGGGATGAGACCTTCGTTTGGAGTGACTGATAATGGCAATTGTACCTATGGCAGACGCGGTTACTGGCAACATTGCCAGCAGCCTCGAATACAACAAGATCATTGACAACGTCTTGGATCTCGACGTCCGCCTGGGTTCAGGTGTTGGTACTACTTCCAACACCACCACAGGCACGGCAACGGCTCAGCTAACCTCCCTGCGCACGCGCATGACGACGGAAGAGTCGAACGTAGACAACCTTCAGACCCTCACCACGAACACCTCAGGGACTGTGGGTATCGGCAACCAGAGACTGAGCGACCGCCTTGGGGCCGGTATCACTACCGCCAACACAGCGGCCTCCCAGATCTCGGCCAACGCCGCCGCCATCAGCACCCTGGACACCCGGATAGGTAGCTTCCTAGACACCACGAACACCGCGTCTACTCGAATCATCGAGCTTCGAGCAAGGCCGGTATTCGGGGCTAGGTTGAACGTTGCCGGGCGTTGGGGAGTCCCGCAATTCGCGGGATACCCCACAATAATGACCTCTTCCGGCTATGCGGCGGAACGGGAACTCGCAATCCCCCTCCACGTATCGTTGGCCGGAAGTATCGACCGCATCGCCCTCCGAATCACCACGGGCGGGGGCGCGGGTACCACTATCCGCCTCGGAGTTCGGGCTGACTCCCAAGGCCCCTATCCCGGAGCATTGCTCCTAGATGCAGGAACCATCTCCGGAACCACTATCGGGACAATAGAGAAGACCCTAGCTGCCCCGCTAGCCCTCACCCCCGGATTGTACTGGTTGACCTTCACAGTTCAAACAAGCACCGCCCCACTCCCCTCGATGCACGCGTTCGCCAACGGCATTACCTATCCCGTCATGGCCTCCACGTCCGTCGAAGCTCTGGCATCCGCCGGAATGAGTGGGTATATCACCACAGTGGCAGTTCCGGGGGCTCTTCCCGGTGCTTACCCAGCTTCAACTAGTCAGGTTATGTCACCCGCCATTTCGTACCGATCAGCCTAAGAGTCGTGATGACACTGCGAACGACCCCAGTAGCTCGAATCCTGTCCACCATCATCTACCTAGCCCTCTTCGCCGCCGGGTTCAGCACCGTGCTATTCCCCGCTGCGACATTCGCCAACGCGGTGATGCCAATCGTGGCCATCGCCTGGTCTCTCCTTATGACCGTGGGGGCTGCGATGTGCCTCTATGCCACCGTAAGGGATCGCCTTCTCGGCGAACTCGGGGGGCTCCCAGCCCTCATCATCGGCGTATCCATCTACGTCATAGTGCTGGTATACCGAACAGTAGTCGTAGCCTCCGTCATAAACGTAGGTGGGACGATCCTCGTCCTCGGGTTGGGGGTTGCCCTACTCGGGCTTCTCATCCTTCGGCGATTCGAACTCGGCGTTTTGATCAGGGCAAGTAAGGAAACTCCAGACGCTAACCTATTTCGCCGGGGGAACTAATGGAACCGATTTCAGCTCTTGTAGGGGGCGGAATTGTCGCGGGCATTGCGGCCGTAATCACGGCCATCTACAAGGGTGTCGTGGCGTTGCGTCAGGCAGGAGCGGACAGCGAGGCAACCTTGGTTAAGAACCTAGTGGCCGAGACAGTGCGCCTCAGCGAGATATCTCAGGAGGACGCGAAGACCATTCGCGACCAACGCAAGGAGATAGGAAAGTTGGGGGAAGAGGTAGCCCTCTACCGCGCCTACATCATCGGACGTGGTGAAGTGCCCCCGGAGAGCAGGACCTAATGAACAACGAAGGTCAGGACCTAGTACAGCAATTCAACGAGGCCCACCGAAACACGTCCCGGCGACGGTTCGCTAACCGAATGCTTGCTATGTTCCTGGGCCTACTCGTCGCGTGTTTCGGCGGGGGCTTCATGGTATCGCTAGCCGAAACTGCTGCCTCTGCCGAACTCCCGCCACCCGCAGAAACTCAGGTGATTTGCCCACCTGCAACCTTTCTCGTCGTCGGTGACTGTGGGGTTGTAGTTGCACACTCAACCGACCCCCGCTGCCAGATGTAGTATCTACGTAGCCCCAAAGGAAGGTTTTGCATGGCAAAGTCACAGCATCACACCGTAGTCAAGGGTGACTCAGTAGCCGCAATCGCTCGGAAGTACGGCTCCACGATCGCCCTTATCGCTACAGCCAACCAGATGGACAACCCCGCCCTTATCCGCGTCGGGGACGTTCTATGTGTCCCGGTCCCCACTTCCGCCACACCGCCCGTAGAGCCCCCCGTCGTCCCACCTAAGCCCCCGGCAACGGGTAAGTCGGTCAAGGACTTCGGTGCCTCGGGTAACGGCGCCTCCGACGACCAGGCCGCCATCCAGAGAGCTCTGGACTCCCTACGCCCCAACGAGACCCTTCTCTTCCCCCCAGGCGTCTACAAGCACAGCGACGTACTCACAGTACGCACCGCCGACGTCCTGATCTCGGGCCTCGGGGCCACGCTTCACGCCAGCAACGAAGCTCGCTCGTCCTTCCACATCGACGGCGACCGAGTCACAGTCGAAGGCCTCACCTTCAACGCCACCACCACACGCCGTTGGGATGCTTACGAGCAGCACCGCGTACGGTTCACCGGGAACGTCGGAGTGACGCTCACGAACGTCCAGGTACTCGGCAGTGCAGCCTCCGGCATCTTCATCGACGGCGGGGCCTCGAACTTCCTGTTGCAGGACGTCCTTGTACGCAACACGCGGGCGGACGGTATCCACATGACCGGCAACGCCCACGACGGGCGCGTTCTGAGAGCTCGGGTCGATAAGGCCGGAGATGATGGCATAGCAGTTGTTTCCTACGGCTCGCAGAACTGCAAGAACATCAAGATCGACTCCCCCAGAGTCGTCGGCGGAAGCCACGGTCGCGGGCTATCGGTCGTCGGGGGCGAGAACATCGTCTACACAGACGTCTTCGTAGAAACCTCGGACGCCGCCGGGCTGTACCTGGCTTGCGAGTCTTCTTACAGCACGGCAGGAGTCAAGAACGTCAGCGTTACTAGCGGGACATTCCTTCGCTGCAACACTGACAGCGCTATCGACCACGGGGCGATTCTAGTCTACTCCTCGCGCTCGGGGAAGTCAGTCTCTGACATCACCCTCGCGAATCTCGAAGTCAAGGAAACCCGCACTTCAGCATCCGCCTCAGTACGGATCATCCATGAAGGCGGGGGGACAGTCTCCAACGTCCTCCTTCGCAATGTCGCAGTAACAGGTGGCCCCCGCTACCCATTCTCTAGCACGGCCAGTGGGGTCTACAGCATCACCGGATCGACGCACAACGGAACTCCATTCTCTAAGTAGGAGGCCCAATGGCACGACGCCGTAAGCCAATCAGAATCAAGAAGCGCAATCGCGGGAAGCTCCGCTCCCAGACGAAGAAGAACAAGAACGGCAACATCAAGCGCTCCGAGCTCCTTCGGAAGAAGCGCTCCAAGAACCCCAAGACCCGCAAGCGTGCAACCTTCGCCCTGAACGCCAGGAAGTGGCGTAAGAAGGGCCGGAGGAAGTCAAAGTAGGAAGAAGGACTATGCCCTATCTAACCCAGCTAGCCGATGTGGCACGCCGCACTGGCTTCCCAGTGGTCGAAGAGGCGGGCTGGCGTTCCAGGGGTCACGGCTCGATGTCTCAAGTTCGCTCCGTCATCGCCCACCACGACGCCGCCAACCACCGCCCGAATCAGTTCAACACGGTCATCAGGGACGGTCACAGCACCCTAGCCGGGCCTCTGTCTCACTACGCCATCCGTAGGGACGGGACGATTCACGTTGTCGCCGCCGGGCTCTGCTACCACGCCGGTACCAACAACAACGGGGCTCTCTACAACAACCAGTACAGCATCGGCATCGAGGCCGCCAACCGAGGCACCGGAGAGCCGTGGCCGCGTGTCCAGCTCGATGCCTACGAAGCTCTCTGCGCAGCCCTCTGCCGAGAGTTCGGCCTAGGTCCGGAGCGAGTTCGCGGACACCGGGAGATCGCCCCCACTCGGAAGATCGACCCAGCCGGAATCGACATGAATTGGTTCCGTTCGGCCGTCGCCCGTCGCATGGCGGGTGGTGGAGGTTCAGGACCAACCCCAGCCCCAACACCAGTAAGGAAACTAGAAGTGGCTAACACTCAACTGTACGCACCCTCCGGAGCCGGTACTCACCGCGCCGCTGGCGACCTTCCGTCGTGGGATGACCTCTCGGAGGCATACCTGTCGGTGGGGTTCCGCTACGGCGGCGTTGGTCGGCTCGACATCTACGTCATCGGCCCGGACGGGGTTTCTCGTCGGGCGCACGTCACAGGCTACCGACTGAACAACGGAGCCTGGTTCGACGCCTCCAAGCACACCATCCCCATGTCGTTCGCGAACGGTATGGCGGGCGACCACCGGCTTCTCTACGGGCTGGAGCGGCACGCTCAAGGTGTGGCAGTGGACTGGTCCACGGACTTCGCCACTTGTACCCCCGCAATCCACCTAATCTCTCGCGAGAACTGACACAAGGAGAACACATGTCCTACCAGAGCCCCGACACCCTGCCCGTCTACGCCAAGGTAGCCGCCGCTGGTGTCACTGGCACCCTCGTTACCGTCCTCGTACTGGTCCTTGGACTGGTCGGCGTCGTTGTCCCTCCGGGCGTTGAGGCCGCCGCTGCCACGGTAGCCGCGTTCGTCGCCGGGTACTTCAAGAAGGAAACCGTAGCACCTGTCGCCTGATCCGCCGACAGGCAGAAGCCCCCTACCGCCATATACTATGCGGTAGGGGGCTTCTTCGTGCTCAGAACTCCTGGTTAAGCTCCAGCACCTCTCCAGTTTCCCGGTCTTCGAACTTGACGATGACCTCGTTGGTCTCGATCTCGTCGTCGTTCTCGACTCGAACCACCAGCCACACATCCCCATCGCCCCCGGCGGGGTCCGTGGGGTTGGCCTTGAGGTTCAGGCCCTTGTCCAGGTCATCCCCGGTAAGCTCGATCGGAGCCCCTCCGGTGACCTTGTAAATAGCTGCCATCAGCCAGTAGAGAAGATCTTCGTTCATGCAGTCCTACCCTTCAGCTCGTCCAGCATTATCGTTACCTTCGAGCCCAGTTTATCCACCGTCTGGTCGTTTGTCAACACGTAATCGACGTCGAAGTTCTTCAGTAACACCTCGGTGTCATGATCATTTACCGGGCCAACGCCCGGACGCTCGACCCGCACCACGAACCCCCCGAGGGACTTCACGTAATCCACCTCGTTCGGGTAGCGCACGTCAGTCAGGACGACGTTCTTCTTATCCGTCACGTACCCGAGCACGACCTTACTCGCCGCCCGAATCCAGACATCCTCCCCGAACGTCTCCCTCGCCCCAGCCCCAAGGCGCTGAAGGAAGCGACGAACATCCTCGTACCGCTTCGTCTGCTCCCACCCATACAGGTTCACCTGGTTTCGGAGGCTGAAGATCGATGAGTTGTCCGGATCGACACACACGGGGTCGAGCTTCATCGCAAGGTTCTTCAGCGGGTCGGCGAACGCCACTCGATTGAACTGCCCCCGCAACTTCATCGACTTGGCGACAGTGTCCTTCCCGCTCCCGGCGAAGCCCGTCAGTCCTACGATCACTCGATCTCCTTCTTGATGTTGTAGGGGGTGCTCAACGTCGCGATGAGCACCGTCGTCACGGGGGCGAGCATCAGCGCCCACCACCCGATCAGAGTGAACAGGAAGATCGGGGCGAACGAAACTGCCAACACGCTCAGCGCTACCGCGCCCTTGTTGACAGTCATCCGATGTCCCAGTGCTTCTCAGCGGACTTGATGACGGCCCGACCGACCAGACCCGCGACGACGACCAGCACCAGGGACAGCAGGGCCGGAGCCGCCACCAACCACCAGGACGCCGAAGCCACAGCCCCGACGCCAGCCACCTTCAGAACGAAGAGCACGACGCTCGCCAGCCACAGAATTCCGTGAATCATACAAGTTCCTTTCGTTGTCGAGTAGGTCTCTTACGATGAGTATAGCACAGGAGAAAGCCCCCGGTCAACCTCTCCGGGGGCCTCTCGGTTATTCAGTTTTTCGCTTCTCTCTCCGTAAGGGCTGCCCAGAGGGGCCTACCTACCTTCTCTTCGAGCTCCGGGAAGAGATGCTCTAGATTGTTCTGCCAGAGCTTAGTGGTCAACCCGTTGTACGCTACCCAGGTGTCAAGAGACTCCTTGGACCAGGTCGCCGCAGCGTCTATCTGCTCCTTAGAAGGCATCCTTCTCGTCCCAGTTCGTCTTCGGGGACTTGCGGTCGATGAAGACGCTCCAGTCGTTGTAGGAACGACTCGGGTTCGCCTTCGACTTCTTCAGACCGTTGAACACGATCTTCATCAGGTCGCCCGGATTCGGGTCGGCCTTGACGATCTTGTCCTTCAGAACGCTACCGGCGAGAACCTTGGCGTTCTCCTCGCCCTCGCGAGCGACGATCAGGAAACGGTAGGTACCGTACTCCCCATCGATCTCGTCAGTGAGCTCGACGACAGCGCCCTCAAGCTCGACACCAGGTGCGTCGAAGTTGAACTGCACGCCATCGGTGTTCCCAACCTCAGTGTAACCCATGTGCTATGTCCTTTCCTAGGAAACAATCTTCTCTGTTCAGTTGTGCTTACCCCTAGAGTATACCTCACTCTACCTACTTTGTCAACCTGTGAACCAAGTAGACTACCACGGCCACCCCCGACAAGGCAAGGAAAAACGCCCCGACAACCGGAGCCCCTACCAGCATCATCATAAGACCGAGGAACAGATACCCCGAGGTGATAACGAATGCCTCATCCTCGTAGCCTGTCTTCTCCCCGAACATTAGAGGTTCTTCTTTACGAGGGTCGCCGTCGCGATGTTAGTGCTCGGGACAATCGTCTGGTTCCCGTCCATCAGTTGGAAGGAGAGGGCTCCCCCCTCCGTTAGAGCCGACTTAAGTATGTCGATAATCTTCTCCTGCCCAACCTCCGACAGCTCTTCGGTAACCCCGACCATCGGCGGGCCGACGTACCTCTCCAACCTGATGTAGTAATTAGCCATCACTGCTCACCCCATTCCGGACCCTTGCTCTTCAGAGCATTCGGGTTCATCGGGCGACCCCGGTAGTTCCACTCTTTCCCAGTCAGGTCGTAGATCCTACGAGCTGCCCTGACGATGTCCCAGGTGTCCTGCGAGTACTCCAGCGGGAAGGCGGCGTAACCACTCGGTCGAACCCAGAAACCGATAAGCTGTTCGATCTCCGGCATCGGGAGAAGCTCACCCTCGTGAGTCAGAATCCACTCACACCGAGCATACGCCGTCGTCTGGTACGCCGTGCTTCCGTACAACCCACCACCGGCCTTGAAGTCCAGCAGCGTCAGCTTCCCGTTGACTCGGTAGATGGCATCCGTACTGCCCGAGTACCGCTGGGTGTAGTTGATCAACTGAGGCTCAACGTGCAGAACTTCGATCTCGAAGTCCTTGTTGATCTGCTCCCAGACCTCAGCCACTCGCTCGAAACCCTTCGGAACCACCGGGGTCTTCCCCAGCGAGAAGTCCTCCAGGATCTTGTGCACGATGCTGCCTCGGTCCCGAGCCCCCGTGTCGTACTGGGTGGCGTTCTTCAGCATGTCCACAGCGGCGTCCCTCGGACCCCGAGTGACAATCGTACCTGTCTCATCGACCTTCGCCCATGCGTCAACGTGATCGACGGCGAACTCAGCGGTGCTCTTCACCTTCCACGTCGTAAGCGCGGGCTTCGGGAGGACATCGAGGAACGTCGTCACCGAAGGAACGACATCCCCGTTCGGGAGTTCGTAGTGCCTCTTCCCGTTGACCACGGTCTCATTGACCCGAGGCCGCTCGGGAGTTACTTCCTGCTGTGTAGAATCGGTCATTCTGCATCCTTCCAAATCGTCAGGTACTCAATCATCCGGCTCAATGTTACCACATTTTCCTTCGAAAGTCCAAGCGCAGTATTACACTCGTGACACAACAGCATTCTCACTGCCCCGGTCACATGATTGTGGTCCACCTTCAGCCCGTTATCGAGCTCCGGTAACCCCCTCCGGCAGATAGCGCACTCGGCATTCTGGGCGAAGAGCATTCGCTTGTAGGTCTCCGGCTGCAAGTCGTAAACATCTAGCCTGCGCTTATCAGCCTTACAGGGGGCACACCTGTTATCCAACCCATCCGAGGAGTTCCTATTACGGTGAAACAGAGAGACGTCGCACGGCTTCTGGCAGATTGAACACGTCTTCGTCGGTGAGATTCCAGAATCGCCCTCGGGTATCTCCTCTGGGATCTCCATATTTCCCCTTCAGCTTGTCGAGTATTTGGATGTTCTCGGCGGGCGTGGTACCCTCCAAGATATCCCGCATGTAGATACGCATAGGTACCTCCTTTCCTACCGGGAGTATACCACGCCCCGTCATCATGGTCAACTGTACCTTGTGATCTCTCCACATGTCGTGCTACAATCTGCGGAGCACAACCGCGCCATTACAACAGAGAGGATACACGTGACGAATCCGATCACGCCCTTCGCCGCCACCTGGGAGACTTACGTAGAACGTGGCTGGCAGCCCTTCCCGCTACCGGAGGGGAAGAAGTTCCCACCCCCCTCTGGAACGACAGGAACCAACGGGAAGCCCCTGACGAAAGACCAGCTCGCACACGCGCGGGGAGGTAACATAGGTCACCGACTCCCCCTGGATGTCATCGGGATCGACATCGACAACGGGTACATCAAGGACGGGCGGATGAAGACCGGCCTCCTAACCATGGAGGACTTAGAGAACGAGCTAGGGGAACTTCCCCCTACTTTCGTCAGCACCTCTCGCCCCCTCGAAACCCAGTCAGGCATCTTCTTCTACCGAGTCCCGCCGGGGATGGCCTGGAGGGACCCTGGACACGACGTAGAGACCATTTGGTGGGGTCACCGTTACGCGGTAGCTGCCCCGTCCGTACACCCGGACACCGACAGCACCTACCGATGCTACTCGCCTGACGGGGAGGAGATGCGCTCCCTCCCGCACGTCAACGACCTCCCCCAGCTTCCCGAGGCCTGGATCAGGTACCTTCGTAAGGCCGCCGGTAAGCGCTCGACAGGAGGTGTGGACTTCGCCGACGAAGAGCACATTGAGAACTACATC
>Ga0190265_10002069_pt1 | contig 13355 bp, 13 predicted proteins | sample Popmic124T_FD_133135 | JGI IMG/M metagenome (GOLD analysis project Ga0190265, IMG submission 133135) | Populus adjacent soil microbial communities from riparian zone of Indian Creek, Utah, USA - 124 T | ecosystem: Environmental > Terrestrial > Soil > Riparian zone | place: USA: Utah | collected... | reverse complement strand
TCGGTTGCGATGCGCCGCATCGCCCCCTCCTCGCTCCTTGCCCTGACCCAAAATCCGCTCCGTCACGACCGTTGCGGGTATCGAGTACGGACCCTAGACCACGAGCCGGGCGATCGCCGCGCCCATCGCGGCGGGCAGGCCGAGCACGATCGCCGCGCTGACAATCTGGCCCGCCCCGGCGCCGTCGGCGCGGCCGAAGGTCCACAGCACGTAGACGCTGACCGCGAGCGCGATGGCGTAGCCGGGGATGCTGTGGCCGAACAGGGTCCGGGCGAAGCCGAGGCCGCCGGCCCGTCGCTGCTGGCCGCCGAAGCCGACGGCGAAGACCAAAGCATGGAGCAGCAGGATCGACACCGCGACCAGGGCGAGCGCGTGCCAGGGCGACATCATATAGCCGATCAGCACCATCTCCTCGGTCGGCGCGACGTTGAAGGCGAGGAACAAAGCGCCGGCCAGCATCAGGAAGAGCTGGCCGCCATAGCCGCTGCTGCGGAGCGCCCGCGCCTCCTCCGCCGCCTCGCTTTCGTCGCCGAACTGCTTGCGCGCGATCATCGCGCCGAAGCTCGCCGGCACGCTCTGCAGCGCGACCTTGCCGGCCAGCTCGTCGAGCGGCATGGCCGGCGTCAGCACCCCGAACAAGGCGAGGATCGCGGCCGAGGCCACGATCCCCACGCCGTAAGCGGCCAGCGCGTCGAGGACATCCTCGGCGATGCTCTCAGTGCGCTCGAACCCCCCGAACCGCGACAGGCCGACCAGGACGAGGAAGTTGAGGCCGAGGAACAGCAGCAGGCGGGCGGGATGGGCGTAGACCCCCAGCGCCCACATCTCCATCGTCATCAGCAGCGGCAGGCCGAAGATGATCGCGCCCCCGAACGCCCGCGCCAGGCCCTGGGCATAAAGCCGGTTCGCGCTGCGCGGCGCGCGCGAGGCCGGCCTAGTAGCCATGCATCCGCGCCAGCTTGTCGGCGTGATAGGCGGGGTCGCCGAACAGCTCGTTGAGGACGCGGTCCCGCTTCATGTAGAGGCCGATATCATATTCGTCGGTCATGCCGATGCCGCCGTGCATCTGCACCCCTTCCTGCACCGCGAGCTGGGCGGCGCGGCCGGCCTTGGCCTTGGCGACCGAGACCATCGCTTCGGCCCCGGAATCGCCCTCGTCGAGCAATTGCTGCGCCTTCAGCGTCGCCGCGCGGGCGATCTCGAGCTCCGAATAGAGATGCGCGGCGCGGAACTGCAGCGCCTGGAACTCGCCGATCAGCCGGCCGAACTGCTTCCTCTGCTTGAGATAGCCGACGGTCATGTCCATCGCCGCCGCGCCCACGCCGACCAGCTCCGCCGCCGCGCCGGCGCGGCCGGCGTTGAGCGCCCGGGCAAGCACCGATTCGCCGCCGCCGACCTCGCCGACGACCGCGTCGGCATCGACCTCGACATTGTCGAACGCGAGCCGAGCGCCGATGCTTGCATCGGCGAGGCGAACGCCCTCCACGTCGAGGCCCCTCGCCTCCTTCTCGACCGCGAACAGCGTCAGACCCTCGTCGGTGCGGGCGGCGACCAGGGTCACGTCGGCCGAGGCGCCGTGGACGACGAACTGCTTCGCGCCGGACAGGCGAAAGCCGTTGCCGGAGCGCTCGGCGCGCATCGCGATCGAGTCCGGCCGGTGCTTGGCGCCTTCGTCGATCGCCAGCGCGGCGACCGTCTCGCCCGAGAGGATGCCCGGATACCAGCGCTCGCGAAGCGCGGTTCCCTTCAGCGCCGCGACGAAGGCGACGGCGCTGGTCAGGAAGGGCGACGGCGTCAGGTTGCGGCCGATCTCCTCGAGCACGATCCCGGCCTCGACATGGCCGAGCCCGAGCCCGCCATCACCCTCGTCGATCAGGATGCCGGTGAAGCCCATCTCGGCGAACTGCTTCCACAGATCGCGGCCCAAGCCGTCCTTGCTACCCGCGTCTCGCAAATGGCGCAGCTGCTTGGCGATCGCGCCTTCCGCGGCGATGAAGCCGCGCGCGGTGTCGCGCAGCATCGCCTGGTCGTCATTGAGATAGAGCGGCATTCTCTTCCTCCGTCACCCCGGCGAAGGCCGGGGTCTCAGGTCAATCGGGCGCCCGTCCGGGCCGGGACCCCGGCCTCCGCCGGGGTGACGTTCCTCTCTCTACCCTCCCGGCAGCTCCAATATCCGCTTGGCGACGATGCCGAGCTGGATCTCGCTGGTGCCGCCCTCGATCGAATTGGCCTTGGTGCGCAGCCATTCGCGCGCCGCCTTGCCCTTGTTCGAGCGCTCGCTCTCCCATTCGAGCGCGTCGGAGCCGCCCGCGGCCATGACCAGCTCGTGCCGCGCCTTGTTCAATTCGGTGCCGGCATATTTCATCATCGAAGGCTGGGCCGGATGGGCCTGGCCGACCTTCAATTCGTCGATGAACCGCTCGGACATGGCGCGGAACGCCATCTGGTCGACGTCGAAGCGGGCGACGTCGGCGCGCAGGATCGGATCGTCCGCGACCGCCGCCGCCAGCGCCTGGCCGAGAGAGTCCGATTGGCCGCCGAGGCCCATGCCGGAGATCATCTCGCGCTCGTGGCCGAGCAGATATTTGGCGACGTCCCAGCCCTTGTTGAGCGCGCCGACGAGCTGATCCTTGGGCACCTTCACGTCGTCGAAGAAGGTCTCGCAGAAGGGCGAATAGCCCGAGATGAGCAGGATCGGCCTGGTCGAGACGCCTTCGCTCGCCATGTCGAACAAAAGGAAGCTGATCCCCTGATGCTTGGGGACCTGGGGATCGGTGCGGACCAGGCAGAAGATCCAGTCGGCCTTGTCGGCGTAGCTGGTCCAGACCTTCTGGCCGTTGACCAGCCAGTGATCGCCTTTGTCCTCGCACTTGGTCTGCAAGGAGGCGAGGTCGGAGCCGGCGCCGGGCTCGGAGTAGCCCTGGCACCAGCGTATCTCGCCCCGCGCGATCTCGGTGAGGAAGCGCTTCTTCTGTTCCTCATCGCCATATTTGAGCAAGGCCGGGCCGAGCATCGAGATGCCGAAGCTCATCAGCGGGTTGCGCGCCCCGATCCGCGCCATTTCCTGCCTGAGGACCTTGGTTTCGGCCGGCGACAGGCCGCCGCCGCCATAATCCTTCGGCCAGTCGGGCACCGTCCAGCCGCGCTCCGCCATGGCCTCCAGCCAGCGCCGCTGAGCCTCGCTCTTGAACGCAGGGTTGCGGCCGCCCCAGCACATGTCGCTCTCGCCGCGGACCGGCTCGCGCATCTCGGCCGGGCAGTTCGCCTCGAGCCAGGCGCGGACATCTTCGCGAAATTCACCCATATCGCCCTCGGCCATCGGCCTCTCCTTTACGTAAACGTCAACTGCCGCGCCGCGGCGCGCGAGTCAACCGGTCCTCCGGAACTTCATCGCCTCGTCGGCCAGCGGACGGAGGCGCATCGCGGCGAGGTCCTTGAGGTAATTCTGGTGGACGCGCCAGGGAGCCTTGGCGCCCTGGCTCGGCAAGCTGCCCGCGGCGCGGCGGACGTAGCCGGAGCTGAACTCGAGCATCGGCCGGCGCTCGGCCGCGCCGTCGCCGAGCTCGGGGACGCAGACGGCATAGCCGCGCCGGTCCATATGGTTGAGCAGGCGGCAGACGTAGCGCGACGTCAGGTCGCATTTCAGCGTCCACGACGCGTTGGTGTAGCCGAAGGAGAGAGCGAGATTGGGCACGCCGCTGAGCATCATCCCCTTATAGCTGAAGCGTTCGGCGACATCGACGCGCTCGCCGTCGACGATGAGGTCGATGCCGCCGAGCAATTTCACGGCAAGGCCGGTGGCGGTGACCACGACGTCCGCGGCCAGCTCGGCGCCGGAGGCGAGCGCGACTCCGGTTTCGGTGAACGTCCCGATCGTGTCGGTGACGACCGCGACCCGGCCATCGCGCATCGCCGCGAACAGATCGCCGTCCGGGACCAGGCAGAGGCGCTGGTCCCAGGGATTGTAGGCGGGCGCGAAATCGCGCGCGACGTCGTAGCCGGGCGGCAGCGCCTCCGTGGCGAGCTTGAGGATCGCCGCCTTGACCTGCTCCGGCCGCTTGCGGGCGCGCGAGAAGAAGAAGATGCCGAGCAGCACGTTCTTCCAGCGTGTCGCCCAATCGGCGGCCTTGAGCGGCAGCCGGCGCTGCAGCCAGTGGGCGACGCCGTCGCGCGACGGCCGCGCGACGATATAGGTCGGCGAGCGCTGCAGCATCGTGACGTGCGCGGCCCGGTCGGCGAGCGCCGGCACGAGTGTGACCGCGGTCGCGCCGCTGCCGATCACGACGATGCGCTTGCCGGCATGATCGAGATCCTCGGGCCAGTGCTGGGGATGGACGATCCGGCCCTTGTAGCGCGCCTCGCCCGGCCATTCGGGCCGATAGCCGCCTGCATAATCATAATAACCGCTGCATAAAAACAGGAAGCCGCAGCTGAAGCGTCGGACCTCGCCGCCGGCCTCGACGTCCACCGTCCACCGCGCCTCCGCCGACGACCAGGAGGCACGGGCGACGCGGTGACCGAAGCGGATGCGGCGGTCGATGCCGAATTCCCGCGCCGTCGCCGCGACATAATCACGGATCGCCGCCCCGTCGGCGATCGCCTTCTCCCCCGTCCACGGCCGGAACGGGAAGCCCAAAGTATACATGTCGGAATCGGAGCGCACGCCCGGATAGCGGAACAGGTCCCACGTCCCCCCGATCGCGCCCCGCGCTTCAAGGATCAGCCAGGACTTGGCCGGGCAGCGCTTCTGGAGGTGGTAGGCCGCGTCGATGCCCGAAATGCCCGCGCCGACGATCAGGACATCGAGATACTCGGGCGAGGTGTTCGCGGCGACCATTGATCGAGGCTAAGGAGCCGGGGACCCCTCGGCAAGGCTGCCGGCCTTTTCTAGCGATAGCGGTTGAACGAAAAGCGCCGTGCCAGTCGGGCGATCCGCAGCACATCCTCGGCGACGAGATCGCCTCCGCGCAGGACGGACGCCCGGCCGAGCGCCGCCTGCAAACCGGGGCATTTCTCGCGCCAGTCAATGGTCACCCCCGGCGCCGCGCCCTCGTTGAAGGCAGAAGCGAGGGCGGCCTCGAACTCCGCGGTTATTGGGGCCTCGAACGACGAATCATCCTGCGGCAGCCGTCCGAAGAGATCGTGATCCAACGGGGAGGTTTTCAACGCCTCGATAAAGGCGTCGGCGACTTCCACCGGCTGACCGGTCTCGATCGCGACGCAGAGCGCCATCAGCGGATATGGCGGGGACAAGAGGGCGCCAAGGCCCATCGGCGCCACGTCGTCGCGGAGCATGCGCGAGCGGACCAGCCGATAGACGTTGACGAGGTGTGTCACGGCGCGCGGGGTGGGTCCGGCGAGCGCGGCGATCTCCGGTGAGGCGAGGAACTCGATTTCCGCCGGATAGAGATCGATGCTCTGCAGCATCGCTTCCGCTCGGTCCGTTGTGGGGTTCCACTCTTTACGACGACGGGGGGGAGTGGGGGTGGCGCCCGAGACTTCGCCCGCCGCTGCGTTGTCCGCCTGTGCGTCGGTCGCCTTTTCGGTAGTCCGCGCCTCACCGCCGTCAGCCGGCGTTCTGGATTCGGACGGCGGCGCCGGCGGTGGAGGCGATGGCACCGGCTCCGGCTTGGCCACACCCCGCACGAATCGGGCGAAATTGCCTCCGTCGAGACCCTCGGCGCTCAGCGGATCGAGCCAGAACGCGACCTGGAAGATCTTCTCTAGATAATGGACGGCGTGCTGCCGGCGTTCGATCTCGGTCAGCGCCGGCGCCTTCTCCTCGGTGAATTCGCGGGCGAGCGCGTTCTCGATCCATTTGACGTCTACGCCGACGATGACGGCGAATGATTTGAAGGCGAGCAGCAGGTGAATCGCCTGGAGCACGTTATAGACTTGCTCCTCGGTGCAGCGATCGAGGTCGTCGATGTAAAGGATGATCCGCTGCGGGACCTCGCCGTCGGCTTCCTGCCCGGGCTCCTTTTCGGACTCCACGCGGATGATCTCGTCGACGGCTTCAAACAGCCGGCGCGCCCTGCCGATCAGCCCGATTTCCTTTTCGAACGACTTAGTGTCGGGATCGTCCTCGAGGATGTATCGCAGCAGCCGCGGCGGATTGGCCGCGCCCGCGGGATCGATATAGCGCGACAGCGCCCGATCGGCCCGCGCCGCCGCCTGCGCGATCGCCTCCGCCTCCGCGGTGGCGTCGCGCAGCGCGACCTCCTTGCCCAGCAAGGTCTTGACCGCGGCCGCGTCCGCAGCCTCGACGGCGCGGGCGATATCGGCGCCGCGCCCGGCGATCGAGCGGACCATACTGAGTGCCGGGATCACCTGTCGGGCCAGCGTTCCGAACGCGAGCACCGCGGCAAGCATGGCGGCGACATCGATTTCAATCCTCCCCGACATCAGCAGCCAAATGCCGGCGGCAGCCATCACCAGGATCGACGCGATCGCCGGCCAGGCCCGGTATTTGCCGACAACACGAACCACGGCTTTGATCTGCTGCGCGAGCGATCGAGAGCTGCGGACGACATCGACGATCGCGTCGACCGCGCGGCCCGGATCGTCACCGGCGGTGGCGAGACCGAGCGCCGTGAGGTTCGCCTTTTGAGATTCATAGATCGCGCCGAGCGTGTCGAGCGCCGCCTGGCCGAGCGTCGCGCCCTTCGCCTTGCGGGCAGCCTCGGCCGCTTCGTCCCGCTCTTCCTGCGCCTTGAGGACGTCGCGGCTGCTCTCGATCGTGGCCTTGCGCCGCGCCGCAGCCTCGGCGGTCAGCGAATGGACATGGCTGTTGACTTGCTCAACCAGGCCGGCGTGGCGCGCGGTGCCGGCCCGCTGCCAGCCGCCAGCGCGCAACTGATCGAAGAATTCGGCGGTGAGGCTCGCCCAGAGATTGGCGTCGACGAACTGCCAGGCGTTGAAACGGATCTGGACGATCCGGGTGATGAACGGGCTGGTCTCGCCGGCCGCGGCCCGCTCCGCCCAGCGCTCCGTGATCTCCGCGATTTCGGCGTCGAGCGCCTGCATGAAGGTCGACTTGCCCGATCCCCAGCCCCCGAAGATGGCGACCGCGAGCGGCGTCGACTGCCGCAGGCAGATGAGGTCCGCTAGAGCCTTGACGTCTTCCTCAGTGCCGAGGAGGTCGTCTCCGTGCCGGACGCTGTCGCTTCTGAACGGAGTGATGCCGTCGACCGGCGTGACGAGCGCAGACAGGTTGAGCGCAGCCTGCCACTTTACCCGCACCTCCCCTTCCTCGGGAGCCTCCATGATGCGATCGACGAGATAAAGCTTCAGATTCTCAAGCTTCTCGGCGTCAAGATCGAGCTTGAACAGCATCCGGGCCTGATCGGTGACGGCGCCCTTACCGATCATCGCGGCAAGGACGTGACGCGCCTCGAATTCAAAACGGCCGACCGTTTGGCTCGACAGCTCCTGCGCCGAATCGGCAATCGCCTTGACCGACATGGACAGGATCACGTTGCCGTCGGCGAGAATCCGCATCTCCACCTCGGAGCGGCTCGGAGGCGCCGACAGGGCATCCACAATAACATCCTCGCCGGTCTGCGCTGCCAGCCAATCGCGGAACCAGACGGCCGTGTTGCCGTAGCGCACGCCGCCCGGATCGGAAGCGCCGGCGGCGAGCATGCCGAGCATCAGCGCACGCGTGTCGAACACGACTTGCTGGCCGTCGACGTTGACGTGGCGCGCGCCCGCATTGATCGTCGCGGTCAGCGTCGGCGAGCGGCCGGTCACAAGCCCGAACAGCCCGGCGACCTTGGCGGCGATATCTCCCCACAGCTTTTCGTCAGGATCGGGTTCCGCCATGCCTTCGCCTCCCCGGCATCACCATCACGCCATCGCTTGCCGGCAATGGCAAGGGTTGGGCCAGCAGCCTTAGCGCCGCGCTTCCCGCCACAGCATCAGGGCCAGCCCGGCGGTCACGACCAGCCCGGCGATGCTGACCCATAAAGGCAGCGGCGTGCCGGCGACGACGACGTCGAAAGGCCGCAACAACCGGTAGAGGTGGGCGAGCGCCATCAGCGCGAAGAGCAGGATGGCGAGCGTGGTGAAGGGCTTCATGGCATCATTCCCCCGAAGTCGGCCGCGGCGGCTCGACCCGTCCGCCATAGCGCCGATCGCCGCCATTGTCGCCGCTCCCGCCGCCCCCTATCAGGGCCGCGACTCCAGCCCGCCGGGGAGCCGCCATGCCCGAAGAGCCGATCCTTCACTACATCCCCTATGAGCGCTTCCTCGAGGAGGTCGAGACGCTGGCGCGGCTGATCGAGGCGGACGCGTGGCAGCCCGACCTCCTCGTCGGCATCGGCCGGGGCGGGCTGGTGCCGGCGGCCTATCTTTCGCACCGGACTGGCATCCAGATGCTGTCGGTCGATCACAGCTCGGGCGAGACCGGCTTCGGCGACGAATTGCTCGACAAGCTGGCGGCCAAGATCCGCGATGGCCACCGCATCCTGATCGTCGACGACATCAACGACAGCGGCGCGACCATCGCCTATCTGCGCGCGGCGGTCGACGCCAAGAGCGGCGACCCCGCGGCCTTGCGGATCGCGGTGCTGGTCAACAACATCCGCTCCAGGTCGCAATCCGAATATCATGGCAGCGAGATCGACCGCGACGCCGACAAAAGATGGTACGTCTTCCCCTGGGAGGCGGTCGCGCCGCGCGCGACGCTGGCGACCGACGCGCTGGCGGTGCCGGAACGGCTCGGCTGAAACGGGTACGGGCCCGATCCGCGGGAGCGGGAAACGGGCTAGTAGGTCAAAGTGACCCTCACTGGGCCCGCACCGCCGGCCGTGATCAGGACGGCGCCGCTGCCGGCCCGCCGGACGCTGCCGCCCTCGGCGACGACGGCGACGCCGGCGACGTTGCGCAGCACGATGGCGCCGCGCTCGATCGCGACGGCGGGGCCGGGCGGCTCGCGCACGACGGTGGCGCCGACGCTCAGCGTCGCGCTGGCGGTGCGCGGAGGCGCGGCCTGGAGTGGGGCTGCGGCGCTCGCAATCATGAGGGCGGTCATGATCATTGGGCGGGCATGCCCCTCAAGCTCTCGGCTGCCAAGATCGTGATTTTACGAGAGAAACTGGTTAACGTCCCGGATCGGGATCGGGGCGGGCGGCCTCTTTTCAGGTGCACATCGAAAGGAAGGCGATCTCCATCACAGTGCCGCCTTCGACCGGCAGCGGGTTGTCGCGATAGTCGATCCGTTCGAGCACCGTGCCGTTGGCGTCGCGGCGCTCGCGGGTCTTGGCGTTGATGGTGCGCGCGGCGCAATCGATCAGCAGCAGATAGGCGTCGTTGCTCGGCGCCGCGCCCGGATCGGTGAGGCGGAACCAGGCGGTGCGGGTCGCGCCCTGCTGGTCGATGGTCGCGGCGTCGATCGCGATCGCCTGGCCCGAGCCGGCGGTGCCGAGGTTGAGCCAGGTCGGGCCGCGCGGCGCCGGCACGGCGATTTCCGCGACCGGCGCGGGCGGCGGGCGAAGCGCGTCCGCCATTCCGCAGGCGTCGAGGGCGGCGCCGAGCGCCGGCCGGACGCCGGGGTCCGCCATCGCGGCGGCGACATGGCCGAAGTCGCGCGGGGTGAGCCGGCCGGGCTCGAAATAGCCGCTTCGGAGGGCGCCGGCCGAGCGGACCAGCAGGCGGAGCTGGAGCGGGCGCAGCGACGCGCCGAGCCGCTCGCCGACGCAGCGCGCCTGGGCGAGGTCGAAGCCGTAGCGGAGCAGCTGCGGCGAGACGATGCTGCCGCGCTCGCCGATATAGTCGGCGAGATTGCCGGCGCAGCCGGCGGCGAGCGGAAGCAGGAACAGGAACGACAGACGCATGACGCGCTGACTATCAACCGCCCGACGCCGACGCCATGCCCGATTGCATGGAGGGGACGGCGGGCCTAAGCGGGCGGCGCCGCTCGCGGCGGCAGGAGGGCCGGGTGATGACCGCAACCGACGCGCTGTTCACCGGCTCGATCCCGGCGCTCTACCAGCGCTATCTGGTGCCGATGCTGTTCGCGCCTTATGCGCGCGATCTGGCGGCGCGGGCGGCGGCGCTGGCGCCCAGGCGGATCCTCGAGACGGCGGCCGGGACGGGCGTGGTCACCGCGGCCCTGCTCGAAGCGGCGCCGGACGCCGAGATCACTGCCACCGACCTCAACCAGGCGATGCTCGACGCCGCGGCGGCGGCGATCCGCGCGCCCAACGTCCGCTTCCAGGCGGCCGACGCGCAGGCGCTGCCGTTCGCCGACGCGAGCTTCGATCTGGTCGTCTGCCAATTCGGGGTGATGTTCTTCCCGGACCGAGTCGCCGCCTATCGCGAGGCGCGGCGGGTGCTGAGGCCAGGGGGGCATTTCCTGTTCAACGCCTGGGGCCGGATCGAGGACAATCCGCTCTCCGAAGCGGTGACCGAGGCGGTCGCGGGCCTGTTCCCGAACGATCCGGCCGCTTTCCTGCGCCGCGTACCGTTCGGCTATCACGACATCGCGCGGATCGAGGAGGATCTGCACGCCGCCGGCTTCGAGGAGATCGAGGTCGAGACGGTGGCGAAGCGCAGCCGGATCGGATCGGCGCGCGAGGCCGCGACCGGGCTCTGCCACGGCTCGCCGCTGCGCGCCGAGATCGAGGCGCGCGGCAATCTCGACGACGTCACCGACAGCGCCGCGGCGGCGCTGACGCGGTTCGAAGGACCGGACGGCGTCGACGCGCCGATGTCGGCGCACGTGGTGAACGCCGGCTAGCGGGATTTGGGCGCCGTCAGCGAGCGGCCGAACAGCATTCCGGTCACGACCGCGATAACGAAGGTGGCGGTGTGCGGCGCGCTGTCGGGCACGAAATAGTCCCCCGCCACCCCGCGCGACCAATAGAGCCAGTAGAAGAACGCGCAGAGGGCGAGCAGGATCACCAGGCTTGAGACCAGCACCCGATTGCCGATCGCCCTCGCGCCGGGGCGCTCCATCCAGGTCTCGTCGCCGGCCGGCGAGACGAAGGCGCCCGCCGTGCCGAAGGCGAGGAAGCCGGCGAAGACGCCGAGCGCGAACCAGATGGCGTAGGATATCCCGCCGCTGCCGTGGCGGAGCGGCGCGATGTCGAGAATCAGGCAGGCGCCGACGCCGGCCACGTCCGCGGCGACCAGCCAGCCGAGCAGCACGATGAGCGTGACGAGGAACGTGCGGACCATTGCCCCCTCCCCCGCGCTCAGGCCGCCGTCGCCACCCCCTCGCGGCACTTCATCAGCGGCTGGATGCGGGTGCCGAACATCTCGGTGCCGATCGGGAAATCGTCGAAGGTGAGCAGGACGCCACCGGTATTGGGCACGGTGGCGACCTCGTCGAGCATTCGGGCGACGCTCTCGTAGGAGCCGACCAGGGTACCCATGTTGAGGTTGACCGCGCTTTCCTTGTCGGCGAGCTGGCGGACGTTGGTCGTGGTCGAATTCTTGTCGGCCGCGCCCTGCAGGCCGAGCCAGGCGATCGCCTCCTCGTCGGCGCCCTCGCGGTACCAGATCCATTTCTCCATCGCCTCCTCGTCGGTCTCGGCGGCGATGACCATGAACAAAGCGTAGACCCGCACGTCGCGGCCGGTCTTGGCGGTCGCCGCCATCAGCCGGTCGTTGTTGGAGGCGAAAGCGGTCGGCGTGTTGACGCCCTTGCCGAGGCAGAAGGCGTAATCCGCCCATTGCGCCGAGAAAGCGAGGCCTTCGTCCGACGAGCCGGCGCAGATGATCTTCATGTCGCCGATCGGCAGCGGCTTCACCCGGCAATCGTCCATCTGGTAATATTGGCCCTTGAAGTCGGAGACGCCGGTCGCCCAGAGCTCGCGCAGGATATGGGCATATTCGCCGAGCATCTGGTAGCGGTTGCGGAAATGTTCGTCGCCCGGCCACAGGCCCATTTGCGAATATTCGGGGCGCTGCCAGCCGGTGATCAGGTTGATTCCGAAGCGGCCGTGGCTGATCGAATCGATCGTGTTGGCCATTCGCGCGCAGAAAGCGGGCGGGATGACGAGAGTCGGGCAGGTCGCGTAGATCCTGATCCTGTTCGTGATCGCGGCGAGCCCGGCCATCAGGGTGAAGCTTTCGAGATTATAGTCCCAGAATTCGGTCTTGCCGCCGAAGCCGCGCAGCTTGATCATCGAAAGCAGGAAATCGACGCCGTATTTCTCGGCCTTGAGCGCGATCTCGCGGTTGAGATCGAAGGTCGGCATATATTGCGGCGCGTTCTCCGAGAGGAGCCAGCCATTGTTGCCGATCGGGGTGAAGATTCCAACTTCCATGGGTCAATTCTCCTGGGGAAGCTCGCCGGAGAGCCAGGCGAGGATGAAATCGTTGAAATTGTCGGGATAGGTCACGTTGCAGGCATGGGCTCCGTAATCGGGCATGCCGAGACCGGCGTTGGGAAGGCCGTCGGCCAGGGCTTCGGCCGCGCGCGACGGAACGAGGATGTCGTCGCGCGCTCCCACGACCAGCACCGGCGTCGCGATCTCGCCGAGACGATCGGACGCGTCGAACCCGGCCAGAGCGGCGATGCGTTTCTCCATCGTCTCGACACCGGGGAATTGGGCGAGCTGGGCCGGCAGTTCCGCATCGAGCTCCGCGCTGTGCTCCGAGGCCCAATCGGCCGGATAGAGAAAGATCGGCTGGGCACGAAGATAGGCCTCCGGCCCGCTGTCGCGCAGGAGCGCCAGACGCGCCTCGAAACAGCGCAGGAAATGCGGATCGGCCTTCGCCCAGCCATTGACGACGATCAGCCGGTCAAGACGATCGGGGGCCTTGAGCGCGAGCGCCAGGCCGGCCAGGCCGCCCGCGGCGTGACCCATGACGCTGGCCCGGGCGATGCCGAGCGAGTCCATCAAGGCGAGGATGTCGTCCGCGAAGTCGTCGACCGATATTGTTTCGGGCAGAGCCCGGTCGCTCCGGCCCGTTCCGCGATGATCGTAGAGGATGACCCGATAATAAGCGGCGAAGGCGGCGAGATTCGGTTGCCAGTAGGCGGCCGAGCCGCCGAGGCCGGACGACAGGATCAGCGGCGGGCCGTCTCCCGGGCCGTGGGCCTCGTAATAAAGTCCCGCCGCGTGCGGCATCAGCCGAGATGCGCCACGGAGGCGATCTCGACCAGCAGGCCCGGCTTCACCAGCCCGCACTGGATGCAGTAGCGCGCCGGCTTCGCGCCGGGGAAATATTCCGCATAGACCTGGTTCATCGCCGCATAATCGGCCCAGTCGGTCAGGAAGATGTGGTTGAAGGCGACGTCGGCCATCGTGGCGCCGGCCGCTTCGAGCGTGATCTTGATCGTCTCCAGCACTGCCCTCGTCTGCGCCGCGCAATCGCCCGGGTGAAGCACGCTGCCCCCCTCG
>Ga0190265_10002068_pt1 | contig 13356 bp, 11 predicted proteins | sample Popmic124T_FD_133135 | JGI IMG/M metagenome (GOLD analysis project Ga0190265, IMG submission 133135) | Populus adjacent soil microbial communities from riparian zone of Indian Creek, Utah, USA - 124 T | ecosystem: Environmental > Terrestrial > Soil > Riparian zone | place: USA: Utah | collected... | reverse complement strand
GTGGCGCTCGATCGCGTGGATCATCGACTCGACCAGCTCCTCGCCGAGCAGGGTCGGCTCGAGACCGAGGTCGAGCAGCTTGGTGTGGATCGCGTTGTAGTAGTGCTCTTCCTTCTCGACCCGCGGGTTGTCGCAGTGCTGGATCTCGACCGAGTATCCGAGGTGTTCGCCGGCCCCCTTTACCAGCTCGGCCAGCTCCAGCACGGAGAACTGCTCGGTGAACTGGTTGAAGACGCGGAACTCGCCTGCCCCGGCCGGATTGGTCGCCGCCAGCTCGACGCAATTGAGCGTGTCGCGGATGTTGAGAAAGCCCCTGGTCTGACCACCGCTGCCGTAGACAGTCAGCGGGTGGCCAATCACCGTCTGCAGGCAGAAGCGGTTGAGCACGGTGCCGAATACCTCGTCGTAGTCGAAGCGAGTAATCAGACGCTCGTCGCCAGCGGTCTCCTCGGTCTCGATCCCGTAGACGACGCCCTGGTTCAGATCGGTCGCGCGCAGGCCCCAGGTACGGCAGGCGAAGTGGATGTTGGTCGAGTCGTGAACCTTTGAGCAGTGGTAGAGCGAGGCCGGCAGCTTCGGGTAGGGAAGCGTGTCCTTGCGGCCCTTGTGCTCGATCTCGATATAGCCCTCCTCGATATCGATGTTGGGCTGGCCGTACTCGCCCATCGTGCCGAGCTTCACCAAGTGACACTCGGGAACGTGGTCGCGAATCGCGAAGAGCAGGTTGAGGTTGCCGATCACATTGCCGTACTGGGTCTCGACCGCCTGCTCGCGGGAGGCCATCGAGTAGGGCGCCGAAGCTTGCTGCCCGTAGTGCACGACGACCTCGGGCCGCGTCTCGGCGACGACGCCGTCGAGGAACTTGCCGTCCTCGACCGACCCGACAAAGCTTTGGATCTCGTTGCCGCTCACCTCCCGCCAAGCGGCGATGCGCTCGTCGAGCAGGCGGATCGGGGTCAGCGAGTCGCTGCCCACGCCCTCCACCCAGCGGCGGCGGACGAAGTTGTCGACGACCGCGACCTCGTGTCCGCGGGCCGAGAAGCGCAGTGCAGTCGGCCAGCCCAGGTAGCCGTCGCCCCCAAGAATGAGAACGCGCATAGGTCGCGGCAGAGTAGCTGACAGGGGCGACATAGCATCCGGCGGATGAAGGGACTTGCGGCGCGGAATGGAGGGAGAGCAGGCCTGGTCGCCCTGGCCGCGATCCTGCTGCTGGGCCTGGGGCTACGCGGCGCCGAAGCCTGGGATGGGCGCTCGCCGGTCTACGACGCCCAGGGCTACGCCGCGATCGCCGCCAACCTGGAGCGTGGCGAGGGGTTCACCCTGGGCCCGACCGCGACCCAGCCGGCGAGCAACTACTCGCCTGGCCTACCGCTGATGGTCGGCGCCGTCTACGAGCTCAGCGGTGGGATCCACGAACGATCCGCAAGGCTCCTTCTCGCCCTGATTGGGTCGCTTGCCGTGCTGTTCGCCTACCTGATTGGCCGCCGGCTGTCAGGACCCATCGCAGGCTTGATCGGTGCTGCCACCGTCGCCATCTACCCGGCGCTGGTCGAGTACCAGGGCATGCTGATGAGCGAGCCCCTCGCGGCCACGTTGCTCTCGGGAGCTGTACTGGCGACGCTCTGGGCGGCGGACGCCGGTCGCCGCCGTAGCTGGTGGTTACTCCCGGGCGCATTGCTCGGAGCGCTGGCGCTGACCCGTCCCGAGTACCTGGCCATCTCGTTGTTGGTAGCTGTCGTGGTGTTCGCGCGCAGCGGTCGGGACAGGTGGCGTGAGTGCCTTCCCCAGGCTTTGATCATGCTCCTCGGAGTGGCGTTCGTCATTGCCCCATGGGCGGTGCGCAATGCGATCGTCCTCGACCGGTTCGTGCCGGTATCCACCGGCGGCGGCCAGGTTCTCTTCGCCGGCTCCTACATGCCCTCCGGGGGCGATCCCGAACGGGTCGGTGAGGAGGTGCTGGAGCGCCATCCCGGATTGAGTCGCCAGCTTCCGCCTGGCGCGCGCTTGGAGCAGATCCTCGCGGCGCTGGCAGCACAGCGATATCCCTGGATAGAAACCGACGCCGCGCTGGCGCGGATGGGGCGCGAACGGCTCTGGGACGACATCACCGAGAGGCCACTCGGGTATGCGGGCTTTGTCGCGGCCAAGGTGGGACGGATCTGGTCGCACGGGCCGCGCGACGTCATGCGCGAGCCCGGGTGGCGGGTTCTGCACTGGGCGCTCGTTGCCTTCGGATTGCTCGGCCTCGGCCTGCTCGCCGCGCAACGACGCTGGGAGGCGCTCCTGATCGGGGTCGTGCTGCTCGCGGTGTCGGCGACCGGCGCTCTCCTCGTCGCCTCTCCGCGGCGGGTGCTGGTCACGATCCCGCTGGCCGCCGCCCTCGCCGGAGTCGGCATCGCCTGGGCGGCGACCAGCGTGCGGGAACGGATTCAGGCTTTGTAGGTGACCTGCTCGGCGCCTGAACGAGTTCGAGCGCCATTGGGGACGAAGTGGCGGTCTGAGAGCGCATCCGACATTGACCCCACCCCGATGTGGTCAATGTCGGATGCGCGGCGATCCACCCGCATTCGCGCCGGAGCATGGCCCGGAGCACTATTAGAGAGATCTCGTGGTTTCGCCACCGCCTCTTCGACGCTGGCATCTCGCGCCCTTGCGCCGGATAGCCTGATCCGCCTTGACCGCGATCGGCAACTGGATCCGGACGCTGCCCGATCGCCACGGGAGGACGACGCTGATCCTGCTTGTGGCGATCCTCGTCGTCGGCTTCGGCCTGCGCGCTTACCGGGTGGTAGAGCCGCTGCAGACTCCCGGCGACGACGCCCGCGCCTATTTCGCGCTCTCCAAGGCGCTCTATGAGGAAGGCAGCTACGGCGGGCCGAGCTTCGAGGACGCCAGCGACTGGTCACCGGGGGCGCCGCTGCTCTACGCGGCAGCCTTTTACGCGACCGGCGGCGCGCGTGAAGGCACGGCCCGAATCGTCGAGCTGCTGCTCGGCCTGGCGGCGATCATCGTCGTCTACCTGCTGGGCAGGCGGATCAACTGCCGACCCGCGGGCTTGATCGCGGCTCTCGGTGTCGCTGTCTATCCCCCCTTCATCCACTCCACCGGTGCGCTCTTCAGCGAGCCGCCCGCGATATTCACCCTGCCCGCCGCCGTCCTGGCTTTCCTATGGGCTACCGAACAGGAGCGCCTACGCGCCTGGCTCGTGCCCGGGCTCCTCTTCGGCCTGACCGCCTTGATCCGCCCCGACTACCTGCCGGTCGGCATCGCCTTCGCGGCCTTGACCGCGATCCGAATTGGCCGCGAGCGGGGCTGGCAACCGGGCCTCGCCGGAGCGTCGCTGCTCCTCGTCGCGCTGATGATCCCGATCGTCCCCTGGACGATCCACAACCAGGTCACGCTCGACCGCACCGTGCCGATCTCGACCGGCGGCGGCAAGGCGCTCTATGTCGGCACCTTCCTGCCGGCCGACGGCGAATACCAGCGGGTCAAGGCCAGGCTGGCCCTGCGCTTCCTGGACCGCGACCTGCCACCCGATTCCGAGGCTCTGGAGCGGGTCGATCCGACCCCACTCTTCGACCGCGTCGCCGCGCGCTACCCCGAGTTGCCGCGGGACGAGGCCCTGGGCAAGATCGGCAAAGAGAACTTCTCGAAGTACTTCGACGAAGACCCGTTCGGCTACCTGGCGATGACTGCGCGCAAGGTATGGCGAATGTGGAGCGCCGGCATCGGCGAAGCGATGAGCAGCACCGCGGGCCGCATCGTCCAGGGGCTGATCGTCCTGCTTGGCCTCGCCGGTCTCGGCGTGCTGGCGCTGCGTCGCCGCTGGTGGGAGCTGATCGCGATGGCGACGCCGCTCGTGCTGGTCACCGCGGTCGGCGCAGCGTCCCTGGCGGCGCCCCGCCGCAACGAGATTCTGATGACGCTGATCTTTCCGCTTGCCGGCGTAGCCCTGGCGCGGGTGGGCGCGGCCATATCCTCCAGCGGCCCATGGTCTCCCAAGCAGGCATCTTCCCCGCCGAGCTGACGGCGCTGCGCGCCACCGGCCTTCTGGTCGCGGTCGCGATCGGCGCCTTCGCGATCGCGCGCCGCCGCACGCTGCGCAACGTCGACGTGCTGATCCTGCTCGCGGCCGCGATCGGGCTGGCGATCGTCTCCGGCGCCGAACTGACCGACGCGCTGCTATCCGCCTTCTCCTTCGAGCAGGGCAACGGCGGCCGCATCCTCGGCCTCGCCGTCTTCTCGATCTTCATCCTCTTCCTGCTGATTCTGCGGGCGCTCTCGCAGACGGCCCGCAACTCCCGCCAGCTCTCAGCGGTGCTCGAGGGGCTTGCCTGGGAGGAGTTCCGCCAGGCAGAGCTGCCGGAGCGTTTCCGCGGCAGGATCGCGATCCTCGTCCCCGCCTACAACGAGGCCGAGAACATCGGCCAGGTCCTCGACCTGATGCCGAGCGAGGTCTGCGGCGTGGAGACCGCAGTGCTGGTGGTCGACGATGGCTCCCGCGACGGGACCGGCGACGTCGCCGCCGCGCACGGCGCGATCGTCGCCCGCCACGTGATCAACCGTGGGGGCGGCGCTGCGCTGCGCACCGGCTACCGCCTAATGGTCGATTCCGGGGCTGAGATCGTGGTCACGCTCGACGCCGACGGCCAGCACCTGCCGGCGGAGATGGAGCGACTGGTCAAGCCGGTGCTTGCTCGCGAGGTGGACGTCGCCCACGGCTCCCGCGTCCTCGGCGAGGCCGACGACAACCACTTCGCCCGCGAGCTGGGGATCGTCTTCTTCAACCGGCTCGTCTCCGCCATCACCCGCACCAAGGTCAGCGACTGCTCCAACGGCTACCGCGCGGTCCGCGCCACCGTCCTCCCCCAACTCGTCCTACGCCAGGAGCAGTTCCACACCTCCGAGTTCATGATCGAGGCGATCAAGCGCGGCATCCCCGCCAAGGAGATCCCCGTGACCGTCGCCAAGCGCCTCCACGGCCACTCGAAGAAGCCGGCGGTCGTCCGCTACGGCCTCGGCTTCGCCAACGCGATCGTGCGCACCTGGCTCAGGTAATTAGCGAACGCCCGGGTGCCTGACGGCAGCCGGGTCGGGCAGGAAGAGGTCGGTGCCGCAGCGGGGACAGACCTGGACGTAGAGCTTCACCGCCTTGCCGCAGGTTGGGCATTGGCGTTCGGGTTCGTCCTTCTCGCGGCGATAGAGGATGACGGCGATTAGGCCGAGCGGCGGCAGCACGGTTCCGATCAGCAGCCAGAGCCAGAACGAGCTGCCCTTGGCGCGGCCGATGATCGCGGTCGCTAGGCCGAAGAAGAAGGCGATGATGAGGTACTCGAATCCCACGGCTCCATTGTCGCGCCCAGGCGCTGCGGATGCCCGATCGAGCCGACCTCGGCGAGGTCGCGGCGGAAGGGCAGGCTGGCGGTCCAATCGATCACGGCGCGGACCTTTCGGGCTGCCCCCGGGATCTGACTCATGTGGTACGTACGCGCCATCCACCAGGCCGGGAAGCCGCGGAACTTGCGGCCGCCGACCCTGCCGACGGCCTTGTAGCGACCGAGGTTGACGAAGGAGGCGTTGCCGCGGTACTCGAAGCGTCGAGCGTCGCCGACGCCCAGCTCGGCGGCGATATTGCGGGCCGCGACCGGGCCCTCGCGGACCGCGTGCTGCGCGGTCGGCGGGTAGACGCCGCCGCGCGGGTCGGGCGCGGCGGCGCAGTCGCCGATCGCCCAGACCGAATCAGAGCCCTGCACGCGCAGGTACTCGTCGACGGGCACGCGACCGCGCTCGTCGAGTGGCAGGTTGAGACGGCGCAGGCTGGGATGCGGCGCCACTCCCGCGGTCCAGACCACCGTCCGCGTTGGCAACGTCTCGCCGCTGGAGATACGCGCATGGCTGGCCCCGACCTCCTCCAGCGTCGTCTCCAGCCGGATGTCGATGCCGCGGCCGCGCAGCTGCCGCAGGGCGTATTCGGCGAGGCCGGCGTCGATCTCCGGCAGGACCCGATCGGCGGCCTCGACCAGCACCCAGCGCATGCCGTGCAGCCGGGCGCGCGGGTAGCTCTCCATCGCGTCGGCGGCGAAGTCCTGCAGCTCGGCGAGCGCCTCGAGGCCGGCGTAGCCCCCGCCGACGAAGACGTAGGTGAGCAGTTCTTCGCGGCGAGCCGGATCGTCGCTCGCGTTGGCCGCCTCCAGCGTTTCGACCACGTGGTTGCGCAGCCAGATCGCGTCGGCGAGCGTTTTGAAGCCGACCGCGTGCTCGGCGAGACCGGGCACCGGAAGCACGCGCGAGACAGAGCCAAGCGCGAGCAAGAGCTGGTCGTAGGGAAGCTGCTCAACCTCACCTTCGCGGGTGCGAAGCTCGACCGTGCGCGCCTCCGGATCGTGGCCGGAGATCGTCCCAAGCCTCAGGTAGGTGCGGTCGAGGATCTCGCGCAGCGGCGTCACCACGTGGCGAGGCTCCAGCGTCCCCGCCGCAGCCTCTGGCAGGAACGGCGTGTAGAGCAGGAAGTTAACGTCGTTGACCAGGGTCAACCGTGCCGATTGCCTCGGCATGATCCGCTCCAGCTCCCGCGCCGCCATAGCTCCACCGAAGCCTCCACCGGCGATGACGACGTTCCAGGCCATGAGCCCAACTTAGCACTTTGTAACAACGTGTTACAAAGTGTCGGACCGCACTTTCGTCGAGGCGGTGACGGGGCTCCGGACGTAGCGCTAAGGTTTCGGGCAGTGGTGGTATCCACAAACTGAACGGCCCCGGGGTGCTTGCCCCGGGGCCGTTTCTTTTGCGGCGTGTCGCCTAACGGTCCGCCAGCTTCGATGCGAGCGCAATCAGTGCTCGCATCACGCCAGCGTGGGCCAGGAGGACCGCCGCTGTGGCTGTATCCACACGAGCTAAAGGCGCGAGAGACTCGAAGTGTCCCCCTCTGGGACGAATCGAGCTCGGCCCTAGACGCCCAGCTTCTCCTTGATCAACCGGTTGACCTCGCCGCCGTCGGCGCGGCCCTCGGTCTCCTTCATCACGGCGCCGACGATCGCGCCGATCGCCTTCTGGTTGCCCGAGCGGATCTGCTCGGCGGCCTCCGGGTTGGACTCGACGGCGGCCGCGACGATCGCCTCCAACTCACCGCTGTCGGAGATCTGGGCGAGGCCCTCGCGCTCGACGATCGCTGCCGGCTCGCCACCCTCGCTTACCAGCGCGGCCAGCACCTGCTTGCCGCTGCCGTGGGAGATCTTCTTCTCCCCCACCATCGCGACGAGCGCTGCCAGCGCCGCCGGCGTGACCTTCGACTCCGCCGGGCTGGCGCCGTCGGCCTGGCGCAGTGCCGCGGCCAGCTCGCCGGTGACCCAGTTAGCGACGACCTGCGCCTCGACACCGGCTGCGCTGTCGCAGGTCGCTTCGAAGTAGGCGGCCGCGTCGGGGTCGGCGGCGAGCTGAGCTGCGTTCTCTGCCGAGAGCTTCAGCTCATCTTCGTAGCGCAGCATCCTTGCCTCGGGCAGCTCCGGCAGCGAGTCCCGCGCCTCTCGCAGCATCTCCTCGGTCGGCGCCAATGGAACCAGATCGGGCTCGGGGAAGTAGCGATAGTCGTGTGCCTCCTCCTTGGAGCGCAGCGGGTGCAGCGTGCCGTCCTCGGGGTGGAAGTGGAGCGTCTCCTGCACGACCGTCCCCCCCGCCGCGATCAGCTCTCGCTGCCGCGCCAGCTCCGCTTCGACGCCCTTTTCGAGGAAGCGGAAGCTGTTCATGTTCTTCAACTCGGTCTTGGTGCCGAGCGTCTCGCTCCCCGCCGGGCGCACCGAGACGTTGGCGTCGACCCGCAGGCTGCCCTCCTCCATGTTGACGTCGGAGACCTCGAGCTGGCGCACCGTGGTGCGCAGCAGCCGCGCCCAGGCGCCGGCTTCGGCAGCGCTGCGCAGGTCGGGCTCGGTGACGATCTCGACCAGTGGCGTGCCGCCGCGGTTGAAGTCGACAAGGGAAGCGCCGGAGCCGTGGATGCGACCCGACTCGCCGAGGTGGATCGTCTTCGCCGCGTCCTCCTCGAGGTGGGCGCGGTGGATGCGGATCCCGCCGAGCTTGCCGTTGACCGCCAGCGGCTCGTCGTACTGGCTGATCTGGTAGGCCTTCGGGTTGTCGGGGTAGAAGTAGTTCTTGCGGTGGAAGGTCGAGCGGCCGGCCATCTCGCAGTCGAGCGCAGCGGCGATCTTCAGCCCGTAGCGGATCGCTTCCTCATTGGGAACTGGCAGCACGCCGGGATGGGCGAGGCAGACGGGGCAGGTGTGGACGTTCGGCTCATCGCCGAAGGAGAGCTCGCAGCCACAGAACATCTTGGTTCGGGTGGCGAGCTGGACGTGGATCTCCAGCCCGATCACCGCCTCCAGCTCAGCCATCGCCGCCCTCCCCGGGCCTGGCGTCGAACCCGATCGCCTGCTCCAGCGCATAGGCAGCGTCGAGCAGCCGCTGCTCGGCGAACGCCGGCGCGGCGATCTGGAACCCGACCGGCAGTTGGGGCCCGCCCCCCTCTGGCTCGGCGAGGCCGGCTGGGATCGAGATCGCCGGGATTCCCGCCAGGCTCATCGGCACCGTGAAGAAGTCGTTCATGTACATCGCCAGCGGGTCAGCGGTCTTCTCACCCAGGCCGAAGGCAACCGAGGGCGAGGTCGGCGTAACCACGAAATCGAAGCTGTCAAATGCGGCGGCGAAGTCCTCGGCTATCTTCGTCCGGACCTTCTGGGCGCGACCGTAGTAGGCGTCGTAGTAACCGGAGGAGAGCGCATAGGTGCCGAGCATGATGCGCCGCTTGACCTCGTCGCCGAAGCCGGCGGCGCGGGTCGATTCGTACATCTCGATTACGTCGCCCTCCCCCTCGACCCGCATCCCGTAGCGGACCCCGTCGTAGCGGGCGAGGTTGGACGAGGCCTCCGCCGGGGCGATCACGTAGTAGGCGGAGATGCCGTGCTCGGCGTGCGGCAAGGGCGCCTCGGCGATCTCGCCGCCGAGCTCCTCGATCCGCTTCAGCGTCGCCTCGAAGACCGCGCGCACGCCGGGCTCGATCGCGTCGTGGGCAAGCTCGGCTGGCACTGCGAAGCGCAGACCGCTGAGGTCCTGGCGGCTGGGCGCCTCTACCCCGCCCTCGATCCCGACCGAGGTCGAGTCGCAGGGGTCGCGCCCCTGCATCGCGTCGAGCAGCAGGGCGGCGTCGGTGACGTCGCGCGTCAACGGCCCGCACTGGTCGAGCGAAGAGGCGAAGGCGATCATCCCGTAGCGCGAGATCGCCCCGTAGGTGGGCTTCAGCCCGACGATGCCGCAGAGCGAGGCTGGCTGGCGAATCGAGCCGCCGGTGTCGGTGCCGATGGCGCAGGGCGCGAGGCCAGCGGCGACGACCGCCGCCGAGCCGCCCGAGGAGCCACCTGGGACCCGCTCGCGATCCCACGGATTGCGCACAGGGCCGTAAGCGGAGTTCTCGTTCGAGGACCCCATCGCGAACTCGTCCATGTTGGTCTTGCCGAGCAGCCCGGCGCCGACCTCCCCGAGCCGGCGGACCGCGGTTGCCGTGTACAGCGGACGGTGCTCCTCGAGGATGCGCGAGCCGGCGGTCGTCTGCACCCCCTCGGTGCAGAAGAGATCCTTGACCGCAACGGGAATGCCAGCCAGCGCCCCCTCCCCCCCGGCGCCATTCTCTTCGGCCCGCCAGAGGTATCCGTTCAACTCGTCGCCCGCCGCGGCGCCCCGCCACGCATCGAAGTACTCGTCGCGCGAAATCTCCCCTGACGCGATCTTCGCCGCCGCCTCGGCGACGGTCAGCTCCAGCAACTCGCTCATCAGGCCTCGGCCTGGGGCGAGGGAACGCGGAAGGCGCCCTCGGCGGGATCGGGCGCCTGCCCGAGCACGGCCTCACGGGGCCAGCTCGGCCGCGGCTCGTCCGGTCGCAGCACGTTCTCCAGGTCGACGACGTGGGCGGTAGGCGGCACGTCGTCGAGATCCAGCTCACCGATCCGGTCGACGTGCTCGAGGATGCCCGAGAGCTCACCGGCCATCTTCTCCACCTCGGCCTCCGACAGCCGCAGTCTCGCCAGCTTGGCGACGTGAAGTACCTGCTCCCGCTCGATCACGCGCGTGATTCTAGGGCCGCGGGCGCTCCAGCGCGGCGGCTGGCTAAGGCGCGGTGACGGTTCGCGAACGAGCGCCGAAGCATTCCACCGGCCGGCCGGGCAGGTGATAGCTCGATACCTCGGCATAGACCCTCTCCCCACGCAGGGCAGGAGGGGACTTCATATGCCATTCGTTGGCGTAAGGGGTGAGGCGCGCGACAACCTTGTCTTTTCCCGGCATGACTTTCCTGATCCGCACCGTGCTCAGTTCGCAGAACTGACCTGGGGCATCCGAGGCGATGGCGCCGTCGATCTTGTGGGCAGCACGGTCCACCGTGATCGTCAGCGTGACCGCGTAGGTGTGGGTCGTCTCACCAGAAGCCGTCGGCGCGAGCGCGAGGATCGCCGCTATCGAGACGACGAGCACTCCTGGCAATCTCGCTCTTCCCACCGATCCAAGGTAGCAGCAGGCATAGGCCCCTCCCACTCATCTCCCGCCCCACTGGCTACTCAGCCAGTTAGAGTGCCGCCAACCATGCGGGATGGGAAAGCAGAGGCGTTCGTAGTTCTGAGCCTGCGCTTGATGGCGGCCAGCTTTGCCATTGTCGGCATCCTCTTCATCGCCGTTCCCAGCGGCGTCCTCGACGTCATCTCCGACCTCGGCGACGCGATCGGCAGCTTCCCCCGCGCCCCCCACACCGAGGAGAAGCTCTGGCTGGCCCTTGCCTTCGCCTACATGGTGGTGATCACCGGTATCTGCCTCGTCGCCCAGGCGGACGTCGTCCGCTACAGGCCGCTGCTGCTGGTTCTGGCCGCGGGCAAGACCGCCTCCTCGCTCGGCTCGCTTGGCTTCTTCCTCTTCGACCAGGACGTCTTCATCTACCTGCTCAACTTCCTGGTCGATGGCTTCCTGGCGCTCGCGGCGCTCTGGCTCTGGTCGCTGAGCGGCCGGGTCGAACGCCGCGCCGCTCCCGGCTGAAGGCGCCCGCCGGGGTTGTCGGCCGCCGAGCAACGCACCCTCAGCTCAATCTGCGAAGCGATGGCGCCGGCAGTTGGCGGACTGCCCGCGGCCGAGCGCGAGATCGACGTCTCCGGACCGGTCGGCCAGTTCCTCACCTCGCTCTCGCCGCGGGTCCTGATCCGGGTTCGCCTCGGTCTGCGGGCCTTCGAGTGGCTGCCCTTTCCCTGGCGCTTCAGCCGCCTCGACCTGAGCGCCCGCGAAGACTTCCTGCAGCGCATGGAGCGCTCGCGGTTCGGCCCCTACCACGAGCTCCTGTTGATGGCCAAGACCTTCACCACGCTCGGCTACGCGATCGACCCCCAGGTCGAGGAGCGCCTCGGTCTGGAGACGAGCTGCCGCGTCGCAGAAGGCTCACCAATGCCCGAGCCGGCCGGATCGCTGGGCGACACCGAGCCGGCCGGTGAGGGCGAGGAATGCGACGTGGTCGTCGTCGGCTCGGGCGCCGGTGGCGCGGTGGCCGCGGCGACGCTGGCCGAGGCTGGCCTCGACGTGATCATGCTCGAGGCGGGCGACAGCTACACCCGCGAGACCTACCCGAGCGACCCGCTCGAGGCGATCTCCTCGCTCTACCGCGACGGCGGCCTGACGATCGCCGAGGGACGGCCGCCGATCCCGGTGCCGGTGGCGAAAACGGTCGGCGGCACGACGGTGATCAACTCGGGGACCTGCTTCCGCGCGCCCCAGCCGGTGTTGGAGGACTGGCGGGATCGCTACGGGATCGCCTGGGCCGATCGCCTCGACCCGGACTTCGCCGAGGCAGAGGAGTTCCTGCACGTGACCCCGCTCGACCCGGAGCGGATGGGCCGCAACGGCCAGCTGGCGATGGAGGGAGCCGCCGCGATTGGCGCCAGCGGTGGGCCGATCTCCCGCAACGCCGGCAACTGCGTGCAGTGCAGCTCCTGTCCTTTCGGCTGTCGGATCGACGCCAAGCGGGGTATGCACGTGAGCTATCTCCCCCGCGCCGTCGCCGCCGGCGCGCGCCTGCGGACCGGGGTCGAGGTGAGGCGGGTGGTGGTCGAGAACGGTCGCGCGGCCGGCGTGCACGCGGTTGTGACGGCACCGGGAGAGCAGAACGGCAATCGCCGCCCCTACACGGTCCGCGCCCGCGTGGCGACGATCGTCGCCGGCGGCGCCTTCGGCACGCCGGAGCTGCTATTGCGCTCGGGTTTGGGCGGCGACCAGGTCGGCCGCAACCTCCATATCCACCCGGCCTGCTGGGTTGGCGCCCGCTACGAGGAGGAGGTGCGGGGCTGGGACGGCGTCATGCAGAGCTATTACGTCGACGAGTGGGAGCACGAGAACGTCCTGCTCGAGGCGACGTTCACCCCACTCCCCTTCGGCGGCGCTTGGCTGCAGGGCTCGGGGCACGAGCACCAGGACGCGATCCTCAACTTCGGCCACATCAGCTCGATCGGGGTGCAGCTCACCGACGAGTCCAGCGGCCGCGTCGGGATCGCCCGCGACGGCTCGCTACGAGCCAACTACAGGCTGAGCGACGAGGACGCCCGCCGGGTCGTCTTCGGCATTGCCCGCGCCGCCGAGATCCACTTCGCCGCCGGGGCGAGGGAGGTCTACCCCAACATCGGCCGCGCTCCAGTCCTGCGTCCCGGCCAGCTGGCCGAGTTCGAGGCAACTCGCTTCAAGCCCTCCGAGCTTCGCCTCGAGGCCTTTCACCCCCAAGGGACGACGCGGATCGCGAAGCCCGGCGAGGGAGTGTGCGCCAGCGACGGCTCGGTCCACGGCGTCAGGAACCTCCACGTCGCCGATGCATCGCTCTTCCCAACCGCTGTCGGGGTCAACCCGATGATGACCATCGTGGCCTTCGCCAAGCGCGTGGCCGCCGAAGTGGCCGAAGCCACCCCGGCGGCATAGCCGAGCCCTACTGCGCCGGAGGTGGTGGAGGTGGTGGCGGCGGGTTCTGTGACTGCGGCGGCGCGGGCGGAGGCTGCTGCGCTGGAGACGGCGGGGGCGGGGCGCTGCCGCCGGCCGGTGGCTGCTGACCGCCACCGCCGCCGAGGCGGTCGGCGGTGTCGCCGAAGGTCATCCCTTCCTCCCGCATCGCGCTGTAACCGCCGTAGGCGATCCCGGCCGAAGCGAGCAGGCCGAGGAAGATGCCGAGCTTGAGCGTCGCGTCGACCTCGACCCCGCCAAAGGAGCCGAAGTCGGGCGGGAAGATGATCCGAAAGAGGATCAGCAGCACCGCGAAGCCGCCGAGCGCCGCGACGATCGAGTTGAGCGAGACCGGCAGCT
>Ga0190265_10002067_pt1 | contig 13359 bp, 11 predicted proteins | sample Popmic124T_FD_133135 | JGI IMG/M metagenome (GOLD analysis project Ga0190265, IMG submission 133135) | Populus adjacent soil microbial communities from riparian zone of Indian Creek, Utah, USA - 124 T | ecosystem: Environmental > Terrestrial > Soil > Riparian zone | place: USA: Utah | collected... | reverse complement strand
GGCCGCGATGTGCAGGTCGGTTCGGCACACACCGCACGCGGCAACGCGGACCAGGATCTCCGATGTCCCGGGACGTGGGATCGGTCGGCGGCCGCGCACCAACGGTCGCTGGTCGACCGGACCTGGACGCACGACCGACCACACGTCCATGTCGGCGACGCCCGCGATCGACTCCTTGGCGGTCATCTCCGCAGCCGGGAGGGCGGATCAAGAAGCGTGTTCGGCGGTGATCGGCGTCCCCATCTCACCGCTCCAATCGTCCCATGGTTGTGGGTTCTGCGCATAGCCGCCGCTCGCACTCCACCCACCGTCGACGTTGAGCACGGCGCCGGTGACGAAGCTGGACGCGTCGGACGCGAGGAACAAGAACGGACCCACCAACTCGGGGAGCTCTCCCATGCGGCGCATCGGCGTGCGACTGCGCATCCAGTCGGCCATCCCGGAGTCCTCGAGCAGGGAGCGGGTCATCTCGGAGATGAAGAAGTTCGGGGCAAGGGCGTTGACGCGCAGCCCTCGATCGCCCCACTCGCAGGCCAACAGCCTGGTGAGCTGGTTGACGCCGCCCTTGGCGGCGAAGTAACCCGCGGTGCGGTTCTCGGCCCCGGCGTTGCCGAAGATCGACGACAGGTTGATGATGCTGCCGCCGCCCCCGCGCAGCATGTCGGGCGCGGCGGCGCGGGTGACGTTGAACAGCCCGATCAGGTCGGTGTTGACCATCTTGGCGAACATCTCCGGTTCGCACCGCTCGCTGCGCACCAGCCGATCGTCGGCCCAGCCGGCGTTGTTGACGAGGACATCGATGCGGCCGAACGTCTCCATGGCCTGTTGAACGACTCGTTCGCAGTCGGCATACGACGTGACGTCGCCTTGGACGGCGAGACATCGTCGGCCGAGCCCTTCGACGAGCGCCTTGGTCGATTCGAGCTTGTCGACCGAGCGGGCCGTCACCACGACGTCGGCCCCGGCGGTGGCGAGGATCTCGGCGAACAGGACGCCGAGTCCGTAGGAGGCTCCGGTGACCAGTGCGACCTTGCCGTCGAGCCGGAACAGCTCGACGAGGTCGAGCCGTGGAGCGCCGGCCACCTCAGCCATCGCTGACTCCGGCGTACCGGTCGCGCAGCTCGCGCTTGATGATCTTGCCGCTCACGGTCTTGGGGAGCTCTTCGACGAAGATCACCTGCTTCGGTTTCTTGAACCCGGCCAGCCGGCCACCCGCAGTCGCGATGATCTCGGCCTCGGTCGCGGTGGTTTCGGGACGCAGGACGACCACGGCTGTGACCTTCTCGCCCCACATCGGATCGGGCAGACCGACCACAGCCGCCTCCGAGACCGACGGATGGGTGTACAGGACCTCTTCGACCTCGCGGCTGTAGACGTTCTCGCCGCCGGTGATGATCATGTCCTTCATCCGGTCGACGATGTAGAAGAAGCCCTCCTCGTCGCGGCGCGCCATGTCGCCGGTGTGGAACCATCCACCCTCGAACGCCTTGGTGGTGCCCTCGTCGTTGCGGAAGTAGCCCTTCAGCACCTGCTCGCCGCGGATCACGATCTCGCCGACGACACCCGGCGGGCATTCGTTCATGTCGTCGTCGACGACCTTGACGTCGGCGAGGCACATCGGCGTACCGCACGACGCGAGCAGGTGCTCCTCACCGTTGATCGCGCGCTCGTGGTCGGCCTTCGGGAACGTGAGGACGTTGCCACCCAACTCGGTCATGCCGAAGCCGGAGTACACGATCGGGCCGAAGCGCTTGATCGCCGCTCGCAACACCTCAACCGGCATCGCGGCCGCGCCGTAGCCGATGCCGCGCAGGGTGTCGAGCCGGTAGTCGTGGAGCTTCGGATGCTGCAGCACCATGTTGAGCATCGTCGGCGCCAATGCCGTGCCCGTGATGCCGTGCTCGTCGACGAGCTGCATCCACAGCTCCGGCTCGAACATCGGCGTCAGCACGATCCGGCCACCACGCATGTGCGTGACGGGCACCGTGTATCCCGCCACGTGGCAGAGGGGGAACGCCACCAGGTTGCGCTCGTCGGGCTGCGGCTCGTACTCGATCACCGACTCCAGCAGGGCGACGGTGAGGTTGCGATGGGTGAGCATCGCCCCCTTCGGGAAACCGGTGGTCCCGCTGGTGTAGAGCAGCCAGGCGGTCGAGTCCTCGTCGACGTCGCGTGGCGGTTCTTCGGCCGAGGCCGCGCCGACGACGTCGGCGTAGCTCGGGCGGTTGCCGGGCGCGCCGCCGATCACGATCACGTGCTGCATCGTGTCGATCTCGCCGAGCAGCGGCTCGATCTGTTCGAGGTACTTCTGCTCGACGATCAGCACGCGTGCCTCGGCGTTGTTGAGGATCCACACCCACTCCTGCGGGTGGAGGCGGTAGTTGAGGAACGTCAGCGCCATGCCGGCGGCGGGGACGCCGTAGTAGCACTCGACGTACTCGGGGATGTTCTCGGCGAGGATTCCGACGCGGTCGCCGGGATCGGCGAGCTCGAGCATCGCGTTGGCGACGCGCCACGAAGCGTCGCGCAGTTCGCCGAACGTCACGGTGCGATCACCCGTCACGATCGCGGTGCGTGACGGCGCCTTGCGTCCGTTCAACCGGACGATGTCACTCAGTAGCATCGGCCCCCCAGTCGTGTACCTGAGTTGACGAGTGTATCAAGTTCGTGAGGCGTGCTCCGAGTGGTGGCTGCTGGCGGCCGCCTCGGCACGTTCGGAGCTGCCGGGATCGTCGCGGTGGTACGGGATCCCGAGCGCGTTGCAGTAGAGCCTGGTCAGCTGGATGACCGCCACGTCGCGGTCGTATGGCTCGCCGAGGACGATCCAGACGTACGCCGAGCGGTCGACCATCGAGCCGAGGGCGCTGGCCGCGTAGGCAGGGTCGATGCGCTCGTCGACCATGCCGTGCTGCTGCCAGCGACGGATCGATTCTGCGCCGCGCTGGACCCAGAAGCGGCGGCTGGCGCGGCGTACGGCGGCCAGACGGGGATTGAACGTGGCGACCTGCTCGAGTACCGCCATCATCCGGGCATTGCCCTCGTACGCCTTGAGATAACCCCTGTTGGCACGCTCGATGCGTTCGCTCACGGCTCCGCTCGCGGGAACGTGGGGTTCCTCGTCGGCAATTCGCTGGAAGTCGTGGAGCAGGGCGTCGGCGACCTCGGCGAAGATCTCCTCCTTGGAGCTGAAGTAGGTGTAGAACGTTCCATGCGCGACCCGTGCCCGACCGGCGATGTCGCCGACGTTGGTGTCGAGGTAGCCGCGCTTCTCGAACAGTGACCGGGCCGCTTTGACCAGCGTCGAACGGGTGCGCGCACCTCGTGCCGTCAGCGGCGTGGTCGGCAGGGGCGTGACGTTCTCGGCCCGACTGGTCTCCTTGCCGGCCACAGACGCGCCGCCAGGCGGTCTGGCATCCTTCCGCGCAGGCATCGATCCAGCTTAGTCCTCTGGATATGACGCGGACGTCGAATCTCTGGCGGCCCTTGACGGCGACCAACTACGATTCACGATCGGGCACGCTGGTCGTTGCCGCATCGAAACAAAGGGGGCTCGGCATGATTACGAAGCAGGGGAGAACGCCGTCCATCATGCCGTTCGACATGTCCGGTGTCGAGCGCTCCGACGATGGCGTGCTCAGGTACACGGGCCTCCCACAGTCGCTGCTCCACATGTTCCGCGATGCCGTCGAGCGGACGCCCGAACGCGAGTGCATCGTGGTCCTCGGCGGCGAGCGTGTCACGTACCGCGACGTCTGGGACCGCGCGGCGCGGGTGGCCGGAGGTCTGGCGGCGGCCGGTGTGCGGCGTGGCGACCGGGTGGCCAACCGCCACGGCAACAGCCTCGAGTGGTGTCTCGGGTTCTGGGGCACGCTGATGGCCGGTGGCGTCGTCGTGCCTGTCAACACTCGGTTCTCAGAAGCCGAGGTCGAGTACGTGATCACCGATTCCGGAGCCACCGTCGTGCTCATCCCCGAGGCGCCGCTCCCGGACGGTGAGCCGCTGGTGGTCGACGACGTCGAACCCGAATCGCTCGCCGCGATCTTCTACACGAGTGGGACGACCGGTTTCCCCAAGGGGGCGATGACGTCGCACGAGAACTTCCTGTCGAACAGCGAGACCTGCAAGCGGATCATGCAGTTGCCGCCCGCCATGCACCTGCGCAACCTCGTTTCGGTCCCGCTGTTCCACGTCACCGGATGCAACAGCCAGCTCATCATCACCACCCAGCTCAACGGCACCACGGTCATCATGCCCGCCTTCGAGATCCAGGCCTTCCTGAGCGCCGTGGTCGACGAGCAGATCAACATCCTGACGTCGGTCCCCGCCATCTTCTGGCTGGCGATGAGTCAGCCCAACTTCGGTGAGATCGACGTCAGCAACGTCCGCTGGGTCACCTACGGCGGCGCTCCGACGGCGCCGGACGTGGTGGCGAAGCTGCGCACGTCGTTCCCCAACGCCCGCCTCGGCAACGGCTTCGGGCTCACCGAGACGTCGTCGGTGTCGACGTTCCTGCCCGACGAGTACGCCGAGGTCCGGCCCGAGACGGTGGGTTTCACGGCCCCGCCCGTCGAGGTCGACCTGCGCGACGTCGATCCGGCATCGGGCGTGGGGGAGTTGCTGATCCGGGGGCAGAACGTGGTCTCTGGCTACTGGAACAAGCCGGAACAGAGTGCCGAGACGTTCGTCGATCGATGGTTGCACACCGGCGACCTCGCCCGCGTCGACGACGAGGGCTTCGTGCAGATCGTCGATCGCATGAAGGACATGGTCAACCGCGGCGGCGAGAACGTCTATTGCGTCGAGGTCGAGAACGCCCTCGTCCAGCACCCGGAGGTGTTCGAGGTCGCGGTGATGGGTGTGCCAGACGAGATGATGGGCGAGAAGGTCGGGGCGATCATCGTGCCGCGCCCGGGCACCGACCCCGACCCGCAGGAGATCCGCTCGTTCGTGAAGGAGCGCATCGCCGACTTCAAGGTGCCGCAGTTCATCACGTTCCGGCCCGAACCGCTCCCGCGCAACGCCGGCGGCAAGGTGCTCAAGCCGGTGCTCCGCAAGGAGGCCGTGTGGGGTGAGCAGCTGCGCTGACGCAGCGCGCTCACTCGTGCCGGCTCAGGGATCCGGCACGAACCCTTCGCGGCCAGTTCCGGAGTCGGCGAGTCCCGCCATGTGGGTTCCGTCGAGGTAGTAGCGCCGGTGCCAGATGCCGGTCCCGTCCTCGTCGCCGATCGGCATCCGCCACGTCGAGACGCGGCTGCCGCCGACGAGCGATACCGCGATCAGGGCGCGGGGTTGGTCGATCGTGGCGTCGACGTATGCGTCGGCCGCCTCCTCGGGCACGTAGCGCTTGGCGGTGCTCCGGTAGAGGTCACGCCATTCGTCGTCGTCACCGAGGTCGTGCACGATGTGAGCATCGCCTCGTACCGTGAGCTTGCGGTAAGGAAGTGGGTCTTCGTCGATCGACAGCCCCACGCGCGGGTCGCGGCGGATGTTGGCGAGGAACACCGACGGCCCGCGAGGGGTGAACAACAGATCGTCCCCCTGCCGGATGAACCAGATCGGCACGACGCGCGGGTACCCGTCGTCGTCGACGGTCGCGAGACGGAGCAGGTGGCCTGGTTCGTCGAGGAACGCATCGATCTCGGCGGCGGACAGTTGCGGCATCAGAACAGCTCCCAGTACGAATCGCGGTTGCGCATCTCGTCGGCCGACTCCTCGAGGATCACCCGTCCGGATCGCATCACGTAGACGCGGTCGACGATGCGCAGCGCCTGTCCGACGTTCTGCTCCAGCAACAGCACGGCCAACCCTTCCTCGTCGGCGAGCCGACGAACGGTGTCGAAGATCTGGTGCACGACGGCGGGCGCGAGCCCGAGCGACGGCTCGTCGAGCATCAACAGGGTCGGGCTCGCCATCAACGCCGTTCCGAGGCTGACCATTCGCTGCTGTCCGCCCGACATCGTCCCCGCCGACTGACCGGCGCGCTCGACGAGGATCGGAAAGAGATCGCGCACGAGCTGTAGACGGCGCGCCCGGCGTTCCGGATCGGGATCGTTGGCCGCGCCGAGCAGCAAGTTGTCATCGACAGAGAGGTCGGCGAACACGAATCGCTCGGACGGGATCATCGCCATCCCCGCTTTGACGTTGTTGCGGGAGCTCGAGCGAGTGGCGTCCCGGCCCTTGAACTCGATGCGTCCGCCGATGACCGGGTTGAGACCGAGGATCGTGCGAATCGTCGTGGTCTTGCCGCTGCCGTTGTGGCCCAACACGCCGACGATCTCACCCTCGCGCACCGTGAGATCGACGTCGAACACGACCTGCTTGCGTCCGTATCCGGCTTGCAGCTGGTCGACGCGGAGCACGACCTGCGGCGACACATCGGCCGGAGCGTCGATGGTCTCAGGACGTCCCAAAGTAGGCCTCCGCGAGTCGAGGCGTGTTGGTCAGCTCGGCGATCGTTCCCGCGGCCGTGATCTCGCCGAGCTCCATGAAGTACGTGTGATCGGCGAGCCGGCCGACGACGTGCAGGTTGTGTTCGACGACGCACACGGTGCGTCCCTGTTCGCGCACGGTCTCGATCAGGTCGAGGATGGTGTCGACCCATCTGGTGTCGATGCCGGAAGCCGGCTCGTCGAGCAGGAGCACCTCGGCCTCGGTGGCCAGCACCCGCGCCAGCGAGACGAGCTTGGTCTGCCCGTACGACAGGGCGCCGGCCGGCACGTCGGCGAAGTCGGTCATGCCGACGAATCCCAACCAGTCCATCGCGGCAGTTCGCGTCTTCTCCTCGACGGCGACGACACGCCGGTGTGCGAACGCGAGTGTGGCGAAGTTCTCGCCCGCTTGGTGTTGCACCGCCATCATCACGTTCTGGAGGCAGGACAACCGGTTGAACAGCCGCACGTCCTGGAACGAGCGCACCAGACCCTTGCGCGCCACCTGCGCAGGGTTGAGCCCGACCAGCTCTTCCCCGTTCAGCTTCACCGAACCGGCGTCGGGCGCGATGGCGCCGGTGAGGAGGTTGAACACGGTGGTCTTCCCGGCACCGTTCGGCCCGACGAGTGCGGCGATCGTGCCCCGCCGGAGCTCGATGTGCAGGTCGTTGGCGGCGACGATGCCGCCGAAGCGCTTGCCGACACCGCTCGTCTCGAGCACGACCGGCGCGTCGAGCCATTTCCGGTGGCGATCGATCTCGTCTGAGACATCGTCCACGCCCTCGGCCTGGGCACGCTCGTGAACGCCGATGCTCTTGGGCACCCAACCTTCGACCATCTCGATGCGATGGCGACGCGCCCGTTCGCCGCGCAGCCACCGCCAGATCGAGAACCCTTCCGGCAGCGCACCCTGCGGTCGGACGCGCATCAACACCGCCAGGGCGAGCCCGTAGACGATCAGCTGGACGATGCTGGCGCGGGCGGCCTCGATCTTGACGACCCGGCGCAGCACCGGTTCGAGCAGCACGACCACCGCCGCCCCGAGCACGGTGCCGGTCAGGTTGCCCATCCCGCCGAAGATCACGATCGCGAAGATCGTCAACGCGAATGCGAATCCGTACACGCTCGGTGTCGCCAGTTGCAGCCACGCCGCGAGCAATGCGCCGGCGAACGCGGCGAGTGCCGAGGAGATGCCGAACACGGCGACTTTGTACCCGAACACGTTCTTGCCGAGCGCCTGGGTCGAGATCGGATCCTCACGAATGCCCTTCAACACGCGCCCGGTCGGCGACTCACCGATGCGGTGGCAGATCGCGTACACGATCAACATCGCCACCAGCGACGGCAACACCCAGTCGTGTGGCTCGCGCAGGTGCCAGCCGAACAGGTTGGCAGTCGGCAGTCCGATCAAGCCGAACGTGCCACCCATCGATGGCGTGGCGATGAGCAGACCGAGGATCACCGACGACACCGCGAGGGTCAGCAGGATCAGGTACTCGACGGTGAGCTTCAGCGCTGGTAGGGCGACGATGCTGCCGATCACGAACGCCAACGCCATGCCGATGACGGTGCCGAACAGGAAGTTCCAATTGTGGGTGAGCGACAGGTAGCCCATCGCGTATCCGCCGATAGCTCCGAACGACGCGTGCGCCACTGAGACCTGCCCGGCGTATCCGAGCAACAGGTTCAACGACAGGGCCAGGGTCGCGTAGATCAGCACCTGGTCGAGGTAGTTCAGCCAGAGCTCCAACGTCAGGCCCTCATGATCGGCCGGCGGAACCGGGCGGCGAAGGCGCTCGAGCGCACGGCGAGCACAGTGAGGTAGCCGACGAGCACGACGAAGACGGCCGTTTGCGTCCACCGCACCGACAGCCAGATCGACGAGTACTGCTCGATCAGCGCCACCAGGACCCCGGTGATGAAGACCCGGATCGGCGAGCGCGCCGTACCCGCCAGGAAGGCGACGACGAAGGCGTAGATGATGGGCGACGAGCCCATGGCCGGGTCGACCGTGAACTTGAGTGCGTACCAGATGGCCGCGACTCCAGCGCAGATCGTGCCGAGGAAGAAGCAGATCACGTACGTCGAATCGGCGTCGATGCCGATCGTGCGGGCGAGGTCGGGGTTGACGCGGGTGGCCTTGATCCGTCTCCCGAGCGCCGTATGGCGCAGCGTGAGCGCGAGCAGGATCGTGATGACGATCCCGCTCGCGGCCTGCCACACGTCGAAGTTGAGGAACACGGTGTCCCACACGTGGTAGGCCTTCTTCGTCGGGCCGAAGTAGGCCTGCGTCTCCGACCCCCAGAACAGTCGCACCAGGTTGTCGCCCGCGATTCCGAGCCCCAATGCGGCGACGAACACCGCAAGGAGTGCGGTCGGCCCGGCGTTGGCGGCGAGTGGGCGGTAGACGAGTCGCTCGATCGCCGCTCCCACGACGGCGGCGACGAGCACCCCCAGCACGGCCGACGGCCAGAACGGGAGGTCGACCCGGAACGTGAACGTGAACGCCATGTACGCCGCGAACGTGTACGTGAACCCGTACGCGAAGTGGAACCGTCCGGTCACCCCCAGGATCAGCGCGAAGCCGACGCCGAGCAGGCCGTAGCTACAACCCCTGAAGAACCCGTCGACCGTCAGTTGGCGCAGCGTCTCCGCGTCGACAGCCAAGATCACGAATGAGACTTCCCTTCAGCTCGTGCGGTCGTCGGAACCAGCCAGGCCGGTCGACTCAGGCCAGGCGATACCCCTCGCCGCCGATGCCGAAGAACGCCTTCGGGGTGACGCTGCCGTCCTTGTACTCGAAGACGCCCATCTCGCGCTTGATCACCGAGTGTGTGGTCGCGTCGAGGGTGTAGGTGCCGACCGTGCTCTCGTCGCCGCCGTAGACGCTGACGACGGTGAGGTTCGATTGCAACGCCTTGTCGAGCGCGTCGCCGTCCTTGATATCGCCACCGTCGGCCAACACCCGACGCATCACTTCCCACATCACGAACGCGTTCTCGTAGAAGTTGGCAGCGTAGAAGTCGGGATCTTCGCCGTACTCGGCGACGAACTCCTGCACGAAGATCTTGGCCAGCGGGCTGACCGGGTTCTTGGCGTCGAAGTAGTCGTAGGCGAACGTGTAGCCGTCGGTGTCGTATGTGTTCTTCGAGGCGCTCACACCATCGGGCGTGAACTCGAACCCGATGCGGGTCGCAGTAAGGCCGGCCGTCGACGCCTGGTTGGCAAACGATCCCGGATCCTGGCCGTAGATGCTGACGAGCAGGATGTCGGGCTCGTTGGCCTTCACCTTTGGCAGCACCTGCGAGAAGTCCTGCCCCCCGACCGGCACGAGCTCGTACAGGTCGTTGAACTCGAAGCCGCCGTCGGCGATCTTCTTCAGGATGTCTTCGCGGATGATGCCGTTCGCCGGTTCGCCGATGTCCCAACCGACAAGGCCGACCGTCGTGGCGTCGGGCTGGGTCTCCTTCAGGTACTGGAACAGTCCGGGCATCGGGTCGTTCGGCGTGATCGCCCGGGTACCCCAGAAGTACGGCTGCCCCTGGCCGAAGATGCTGGTGCCGCCACCACCGTCGAGGGTGAACATCTTGTATTGCGCGGTGCCGGCCAGCATCGCGCCGAGGTCATCGACGTACGAGGCGAACTTGGCGCCGACACCCTTCGAGCTGAGCTCCGTCATGGCGGCCTCGCCGGCTGCCGCGTCACCCGACTTGTGGTCGATGTAGATGTAGTTGAACTTCGGCCCGCCGGCGGCCTCGATGTGCTTGGCGGCGAGATCGAGACCACGGCTCATCGTCTTGCCGTAGAACGAACCGGAACCGGTGAGGGCCAACACCGCGCCGAGGTCGACGGTTTGGCCCTTGCCCGACGTGGCCTCTTCGATGCCGAGCAGGGTGGCGAGCTCGCCACCGATGTCGCCGCCACCGCCGGTCGTGCCAGCGGTCGTGCCGCCGGTGTCGCCCGAGGCGGTCGTGCCCCCGGTGTCACCGGTGTCGCCGCCCTCTTCATCGTCGTCACCGCACGCGGCCAGGAAGGCGGCGGCGCCGACCGCTCCCAGCAGCACTGATCGCCGCGTCATCTTGCCGTTGGGCAACGCCGAACCGTCGTTGTTGCCTGGGGTGTCATTGATGCTGGTCATTCGGGTCGATCCTCCCTCTCGAGAACAATGGTGGAAGACCTCGTCGAATGCCGGAGCCGTCGCAGAACGTGTTCGTCGGTGACGTCGTGTGCGGTGGTCACCTTGCGCAACCCCGCGCACCCTGACATTCGGAGCTCCCCCTTGGTCGTCACGACTCGGAAATACCAGTTGCCGTCCCCTGTGCGACCAGTTCGCAACGTAGTCCGACCTGCCCGTGCAAGGCAAGACCTTTGTTGACGAACACGTCAGGTAGAACGCAGGTGGCCGCCCCGAACGTCGGGGCGGTCACGTGTTGAGATAGTTGAGCTTCGCGCCAGGACGAGGCCACGTCATCTTCAGCAACTTGCCGGTCGCCGAGATGGTGACGTAGGCAGTGGTCAGATCGTCGCCACCGAAGCACACGTTGGTCGTGAGGATGTCGCCCGTGGGCACGAAGTCGATGAGCTCCCCGGTGGGTGAGATGACACTGACCCCGCCGTTCACCAACGTGGCCACGCACACGTTGCCGTCGCCGTCGACGGCAAGCGAATCGAGCAGTTGGAACCCGGGGAAGCCGTAGAGGCAGGCGGACGTGTCGACGATGCTGACCTCGGCGAGCTCGCCCGGGGCCACGATGTCACGCTGCATGATCCGGCCCGTCCACGTCTCGGCCCAGTACAGCTTCGACCCGTCGGGTGACAGGCCGATGCCGTTGGGCTCGTGGGCGGGAAAGACGATCTCACGGACCTCGGACCCATCGGCCTTGCCGTAGTAGATGCCGGTCAGGTGGGCGACGCGCTCCTCGTCGTCGGTGAGACCGTGGTCGGTGAAGTAGAACCCACCGTGCGCGTCGAACACCAGATCGTTGGGCGCCCACAACGGTCTACCTGCGCATTCCGTGTACAGATCGTTGACAGCGCCGGTTGCGATGTCGACGGTCTGGATCCGGCCGCCGAGGTACAGGTCCTTGGTGACGGGGCCCGGGAACGTCATCCCGTCGAGCTGCGTCTCGGTGAAGCGGGCGCCGTTGTTGCAGACGTAGACGAGTCCGCCAGGGCCGACCGCGGCGCCGTTGGGTCCGCCCGGTACGTCGGCGACGGTCTCCTTGGTGCCATCTGGATGCACCCTTGTCAGACGCGGCCCGAACATCTCGACGAGGATGACCGTGCCATCGGGCATCGCGATCGGGCCCTCCGGGAAGGCGAGACCGCTGGTGACCTCGGTGAGCGTGGACATCGGTGCCTCCAAGTTGATGTATTGAGACGTGATCGCCCGGCACGTGCGCCGAACGTTGGGACGCGCCTACAGGGTCTGACACGCCCGGCGGCGATCGAGTTCGAGCGCATGGCCCCGATCGCGACGGACCCCCTCTGCAGTCGCGTTCGCCATCCAACTTGCTGTTGACGCCGGTGTCAAGAGACGCACGCGCCGACCTGAGCGGGCGTCCCACCGCTCGAGTCACCGGCACCCGAAAGTTGACGGTCTCGTCATATTCAGATACAACACGGAGACGTCGTCATGGCCGGTCTCGGCGACCGGCCACTGTTCGATTGGGGGAACGGCCATGCAGGACTTCCGCGAGATCGGAGCGACGCTTCGCAACTGGGGGAGATGGGGTGACGACGACGAACGGGGCACGGTCAACCTGATCACCCCGGAGTGCGTCGTCGCTGCGTCACAGCTGGTCCGGCGCGGCGCGATCTTCGACCTCGGAATCCCATTCGACGGCAACGGGCCGCAACCGGGTGGCCTGCGGATCAACCCGGTGCGACTGATGTCGGAGACGGGTGCTCAGCAGGAGTTCCCGGGTGCCTTCCACTACGCCGACGACTACGTGTTCATGCCACTGCAGTCGGCGTCGCAATGGGACGGTCTGGCGCACGTGTTCTACGACGACCAGCTCTACAACGGATTTCCCGCCAGCGACGTCGGGCCCCACGGCGCACTTCACTGTTCGATCGACAAGCTCGCCAAGGGGATCGTTGGGCGGGGAGTGCTGCTCGACATCGCCAGACTGAAGGGTGTCGACTGGCTCGAGGCGGGCTACGTGATCACGCCCGACGACCTCGACGCGGCCGCCGATCGTCAGGGTGTCGAGATCCATGCCGGCGACATCGTGCTCTTCCGCACGGGTTGGCGGACGATGTTCGTCAGAGAGAAGGATCCGGTGGCGTTCATGGCCGGCGAGCCGGGCCTCGGGCTCGCGTGCTGCACGTGGGTCCACTCTCACGACGTGGCGGTCGTCGCGTCCGACAACTGGGCCATCGAGGTGCTCCCGGGCGAGATCGACACCGAGTTGCTGCCGGTGCACATGGTGCTCATCCGTGACATGGGAGTGACGCTCGGCGAGATCCTCGACCTGGACGAGCTCGCCGACGATTGTGAAGCCGACGGTGTGTGGGAGTTCCTGGTTGCCGCCCCACCGATCAAGTTCACGGCGGCGGTCGGTTCACCGATCAACCCGTTGGCGATCAAGTAGCGGAACACTTCGAAGAGGGACGTGCAATGGACTTCGACATTCCCGCGGATCTCGCGGAGTACCTCGTCGAGCTCGACGAGTTCATCGAGCGTGAGATCAAGCCGCTCGAACAGGAGAACGACAACATCCGCTTCTTCGACCACCGCCGTGAGGACGCCCGAACCGACTGGGATCGCGGCGGTCTTCCCAATGACGAGTGGGAGGCGCTGCTCCGCGAGGCCCGCCGGCGCGCCGACGCGGCGGGCCACTACAGGTACCCGTTCCCGAAGGAGTACGGCGGCAAGGAGGGCACGAACCTCGGGATGGCCGTGATCCGCGAGCACTTCGCCCGCAAG
>Ga0190265_10002066_pt1 | contig 13361 bp, 12 predicted proteins | sample Popmic124T_FD_133135 | JGI IMG/M metagenome (GOLD analysis project Ga0190265, IMG submission 133135) | Populus adjacent soil microbial communities from riparian zone of Indian Creek, Utah, USA - 124 T | ecosystem: Environmental > Terrestrial > Soil > Riparian zone | place: USA: Utah | collected... | reverse complement strand
GTCCGGTCCCAGAACATCCAGTTCAGGGCGTAGGGGATTCCCTTGGCGCGCGCCCGGCTCATCAGATCCAGGACCGTCAACTGTTGCGGCCCCTCGTTGGCCGGCCCCGTGTTGGCGCGCCCGAATTCTCCGAGGAGCACCGTCGAGCTCGGGAAGCGGCCTTTCACGAAGTCGTACGCGGCCTCGATGTTGGGAACGTGGTTGACGGCCGGGTAGCTGTGGAAGTCCACGAAGTCCAGGGACCGGCTTCCTCCCTGCTGGAACTGGTACTTCAAGTCGTCCACGTCCTCCGGAACGTGAAGCACCGAAACACCGCGTTTGCCGGCCGGAATGGCGCTCCAGTCGTACAGGTAGGTCACGTACCACCCCATGTAGGGATTGTTCCGGTGATACTCGTTCTCGTAGTCGTAGAAGAGGACGGCGGAGCGCCAGGGGGAGCTTTCGATGGCGTTGACGAAGCCGTTGACCCAGGTCCGCGTGTCGCCGAGGAAGACGGCGAAGTCGGTGTAGTGATTCATCCACCAGCGATGATCGGAGGTTCCGTTGCCCGCGTCGAAATAGTTGTTGCCGAAGGCGATGATGACCTTCAGGTTGCGCTCCGAGGCCAAACGGAGGATGTCCGGGACGTTCGCGGTCTGCTCGTAAAACTCGCTGGTGAATTCCCCGCCGCCGAAGTTCTCCTTCAGCCGGAAGCCGCTCTCCTGGGGCCAGAACATCAGGCGAACGACGCCGCCTCCCAGGCTGGCCATGTGGTCCAAGTCCGCCGCGACCGGCGGGCGGAGAGCGGTCCAGTTGGCGTTGTTGAGCACCCGGCAGGAATAGCCGTGAGGCCAGTAGTTGAAGCCAAAGGTGGTCGAGGAAGCCTCCCGCGCCAGAGGAAGGAGGAAGAGGAAGAGGGCCAGCTTTACGAGGTGCTGAACGGCAATTCGGCGAGAGGCGTTTCGGCTTGAGCTCATGGGTCGACTCCTTCTGGATTGCGGGAGCCCGCAGGCCCCCTTCTACAAGAGAAGGTGAGGTCGAGTCGGACGGGTGAGCCCTGCCGGCTTAAAGAGGGGCCTGGCCTGCTCCCCCTAAACATTCCCCCCGCCCCCACGTCCCTACTCACAGAGAGCAGCTTGCTGCGTCTTGCAACGGAGGGGCTCTTGAACATCTATGTGACCCGGGACGAGAAGAACTACGGACCTTACACTCTGGAGCAGGTGGCGATCTATGTGAGGGATGGGGCTCTGTCCCCTCTGGACCGGGCCTGGCAGCCGGGGATGGAGGGGTGGCGACGGTTGGGAGAGTTGCTGAGCTCGGCTCCCGAAGCCGTCCAGCCTCACGTCTCCTCGCCGTTACCGCCGGCGGCGCCTGTCCCCCCCTTTGTGCCGGGCCGGCTGGACATCCGGGAGGCCTTGACCTTCCCCTTCCGGGGCTCCCGGGGCTTGGCCCGGATCTGGTGGATGCCGTTCGCGACGTTGATCCCGGTGTTCGCCTCGATGCTGCTGCGCGGTTGGAGGTTGGACTTGATCCGCCGCGTCTCCCGAGAGGATCCTGAGCCGCTGCCGGATGTTCGAGACACCGGGCGATTCCTGGCGAATGGTGCCGTGCTGCTGGTGATGGCCTTCCTCTATAACTTGCCGCTCACGGTTTTTGTCCTGGTTTTCGGGTTCGGCAAGATTGCGGCGGCCCTGGACGTCTTCTGGTGGGCGCTCCAGAACCTGTTCACGGAGGGGGCCGGCACGTTCTGGGCGATCGTGGGTGGGTTGGTCATGGAGCTGCTGGTCGAGTCGATTGCGCCGATCCTCTTTCTCGTGGCGGTCTACCCGTTGTACAGGATGGCGGTGATCCGATTCGCACTGTCCGGCGAGCTCCGCTGCTTTTTCCAGGTCTTCCGGAACCTGCGGCTCTGCTTCCGGCTGATGCCCGAGATCTTCCTGGTGTTCTTCGTCGATTTCATCGCGCTGAGGCTGCTCCGCTGGACGGCCCGCGCGCTGATCACGTTCGGGGTGGGAGTGGTGATCGCGCCCTTGACGACGGCGCTCTATTTCTGGACGACCGGCCACCTCTTCGGACAGGTGGCCGCGAGGGTGGCGCAGTTGGACGGGAAGGGGGGGAACGGCTTCGGAAGGCCGTAAAGAACGTGCCCTGTTCCTCGGCGTTGCGTCTTTGGCTCCCGTTCCTCGGCCGCGACGACGACACCACCGGCGTCTTCGCAGGCGGGCCGCGAAGTCTCCGTCAGATCGCGCCGGAGGGGATCTGCGGCCCCTGAAGACGTAGAAACCGGGGCGATCTCTCCAGCGATTGCGGCTCAGTCTCTCAACGTTGCGCAAACTTCTGGAGACATCACGCCAGAGCCTCCCGGTATTGCGCCTCCATCCGGAGAGATCACCTCTACACCTGTCGACATCGCACCGACTCCCCGAGACATCGCCGCTCAGCTCCTCGACATCGCGCCGGCCCCAGGCAACATCGCACCGACTTCAGTCGACATTGCGCCGACACCAGACAACATCGCACCGACATCAGTCGACATCGCGCTTCACCCTGGCAACATCGCGCCGACATCTCCCGGGATTGCACCGACTCCTGGAATCATCGCGCCGCCTTCCGGAGAGATCGCCGCTTCATCTTCTAACATCGCACCGACTCCCGAGGAGATCGCGCCTCTCCCCGTCAACATCGCACCGGGTTCCCGAGAGATCGCCGCCGACTCTCTCGACATCGCGCCTGCTCCTGGAAAACATCGCGCCTCATCCGCAGAGATCGCGGCGATGTCTCGCGACATCGGACCTCCTTCTCCAGACATTGCACCTTGGCCTGGAGAGGTAGCGCCGACATTCCCTCGCATTGCGCCGCCTTCTGGCCTCAGCCTGCTCCAGGCAAGTCAGCGAGGCACGGGCGGGCTCCAGGCGTTGCTCCGCAATCCTACCTGGAGTAGGATTATCGTCATGCGCACCGAGAAAGTCTCTCTCTCCCTGGAAGAAGCGCTCCTGGCCGAAGCTCGCGAGGTGGTGGGTGCCCGTGGTCTTTCTGGCTACGTCAACCGTGCGCTACGCCTCCAGTTGCAGCACGATCGACTCGCAGGATTGCTCGCTGAGCTCGAGCAGGAGAAGGGGCCCATCGAACCAGAGCTGATGGAGGAGGTCCGGCGAGAATGGCCCGAAGAGAGAATCGACCAGCGCCGCAGCGCCTGATCCTCGACTCCGGAGCGGTCATTGCCCTGTCCCGTGGAGACGGGCGAGCGCGGGCATTTCTCGCCCGAGCTCTCGAACTGGGGGTGCCGGTCGAGGTTCCGGTCGTCGTGGTCGCGGAGACGATCCGCGGTGGACCTCGCGACGCTCCCGTCCACCGGGTGCTGAAGGCCGTCGGCGCGGTGCCCGAAGCCCACGAGGCTCACGGGCGCACCGCCGGCCGTCTCCTGGGTGTCGCCCGCTCGACCGGAACCGTGGACGCCCTCGTAGTAGCCCATGCCCTCGAGGCAGGAGGAGCCCACATCCTGACCGGAGACCGCGAGAATCTCGAGCGGCTCTCGGCTCCGCACCCCGAAGTGGTCATCCATCCACTCTGACCGCTCGCCCGGCGTAGCGGCTCTCCCCCTCGCTCCGCCAGCCCTATTTTCCGGCCGGTGCCGCGAGCCAGCCGCTCGAGCTCGCCGTCTCGACACGCCGACGTTGAGGAGGCCCAGGAAGAAACCGGCTGGCGGTATTTGCGCGACGATCCCCTGCTAACTCAGCTTGCCCGAAGCAGTGGCTCCGGCAGGGTTCCCAACTCCTCCGACGCGCGATATAGATCCACTGCCTTCTGAGCGTTCAGCCAGAACTCAGGGGAGGTCCGAAAGGCGGCGCCCAGTCGCAACGCCATCTCTGGAGTGACGCTCGTTCGACCGTTGACGATCCGGTTGATCACCTTGACCTCGCAACCGAGGTGATCGGCCAACTGCCTCTGTGTCAGACCCAACGGTTTCAAGAACTCGTCCCGAAGGATCTCGCCCGGAGTCGTAGGTTCTCGCTTTCGCAGCATGGTTGTCTCCTATACCTACACAGCACCTGCGGCATTCGGCAGCCGATCTCCCGTGAGCTTTTCCAACACATCTTCCAGACTCGTGAACATCTCCTCGGCGCCGTGGGCGCGGAGCGTCTCCGGGTGAGTGTAGCCCCAGGCGACGGCCCCGAAGGCGATCCCTTCGGCGTGGGCGGCCTCCAGGTCGCGGAGCTCGTCGCCGATGCAGATCGCCTCGGCCGCGGGGATGCCGCTGCTGCGCAGAACCGCGCGGAGCTTCGGCCGCTTGCCGAAAAGGGAGGCGCCGCAGCCGTAGTGCTGGATCAACGCCGCGTTGTCCGGCCCGAGGACCTGACGGACGTTCTCGATCGAGTTGGAGGTGACGACCGCGAGGCGGATCCCCCGGCGGGACAGCTCGCGCAGTAGCTCGTCCACGCCGGAGAACGGCTTGATCTGCCCGATCTCCCGGGCCATGTGTTGGCGCATCCCATGGGCGACCCGGGGCAGCTTCCAGGCCGGCACGCCGAGGTGCGCGACCATCTGCCGGGCCGCCAGGCCGCGAAGCGCCTCGACCTCGTGATCTTCGATGCGCCGGAACCGAAACTCGTCCGCGAGCCGGTTCACCACGCCGAGAAACCAGGAGAAGGAATCCGCCAGCGTCCCGTCGAAGTCGAAGAGGGCGAGCCTGTATCTCATAGCCCGGTATCATCGCCGTCCCCCACCCGGTGTCAACCCCGGTCGGTACCTGGTCGGCTGGATCGAGCCGGACGCGATTACGCCGACGCCTTGAGGCTGTAGGGATCGGGTCGAGGTATGGCCCCGGCGATGGCCTGGCGCAGCAGGGCGAGGTGCTGTTCGTTCGTCTTCTCCCAGCAGAACCGGCCCGCATGGCGGCGAGTGGCGTCGTGGTCGGGATAGTGGGCGAGGAGCTCCCGGACCGCTTCGACGAGGGCCTCGGCGCTGCGGTCGCGCATCAGAACTCCGGCTTCGGGTGCGGTGACGGCCTCGGGGGTCCCCCAGACGGCGGTCGCGACCACGGGGGTGCCGCAGGCCATCGACTCCATCAAGACGTTGGCGAGCCCTTCGCGGCTGGAGGCCAGCACCAGGGCGCTCGCGGCGCTGTAGAGGTCCTTGAGGTTCTCCTGGTCCACGTGCCCCAGGAAGCGCACCCGGTCCTCCACTCCGAGCCTGGCGGCAAGTTTCCTCAGGGCCTTTTCATACCAGCCGTCTCCCGCGATCAGCAGGGTCGCTTCGGGCAGGCCGGCAAGGGCCTCGATGGCCAGGTGGTGCCCCTTGCGCGGGGTGGCGTGGCCCACGGAGAGCAGGACGGTTCCGGACAGGCCGAGGCGCCTGCGGGCTTCCTGCCGGTCGACCGGCCGGAACAGCTCCAGGTCGACCCCCTGGAGGATCACGGCGACCTTTCCGGCAGGCGCTCCAAGGTCCTCGAGATGCTCTTTGAGGGCCCTGCAGACGCACGTCACGCCCGCGCTCTGCCCCACGGCCCAGAGGATCATCCGCCGGGGCAGCCGGAATTTGGGGTGGATGATGGCGTCGTCTCCCAGGACGGACGAGATCATGGGCCGCCCGAAGTGCCGGGCGAGGAGCGCCGCCGCGACGCCGTCCGGATAAAGGTAGTGGGCGTCGATGAGGTCGAAGTCGAATCCTTCATCTCGCATCCGCTCGAGGGCCGTCCTGACGCTCAAGGCCATCAGGAGAGGCGTCAGGCTCTCCCCCAGCTTCGGGATCAGCGGATATCGCGGATGCCAGATCCGGATGCCGTGCCGCTCCTCGTAGTGCGGCACGCGGGCGAAGACGCTGTATTTGCCGAAGCGGCGGCTGTGGAAGGGAAACCAGGGTACGGGCGCAACCACCTGCGACTCCACCTTGCCGGTCGAAAGCAGGTGCCGCAGCCGTTGCTCGACGAAGATGCCGTGCCGGGGTTGGGACGCGTTGGGATACAGGGTCGTAAAGGTGACCGTCCGCATCCAACGATGTTATATTAAATTTCTTCTAAAAGAACGCCTGGAGCCAAAATCTCACGGTGATTATCTTTACATACAGTATCGTAATATTAATTATCTCAATATGCCGCCACCGAGCGGGCAAAAGCCTAGACGCCGGGTCTGCGCACGGCGACAGTGCAGTCGCCTCCGAGATAGCTGTCGTCGAAGCTGGGCTCGCCGCCGAGCGCGCGGCAGAAGGCGATCACGGAGGAACGGCGGTGCCAGTAGAGCCAGTCTTCGCCGCACCAGAACCGAGAGCTGAGGAAGTTGAAGACCAGGCATTGCCCCGAGGCCTCCCAGGCCGCGCGCAGGGTGCGGTAGAACCGCGGGCGCGAGAGCGTGTTGAGCGAGCCTGAGAAGATCACCACGTCGGCGCCCACCTGGAGCCTCTCCGGCTCGCGAACGAAGTCCGCCGCGGGCAGGATCTCGCACTGCGGATACCTCTTCCGCCGGGCCGACCGCAGAGTTGCGGGGACCTGGTCCAGCCCCATGTAGTGGGCCGGAACGATGCCCTGCTCCAGGAGGTGGCCCAGCAGGTCCGCCCGCCCGCACCCGACGTCGAGGATCTTGCGGTCCGCCAGCGGAAAGATCCGCGCGATGGCCTCGAAGCGCAGCCGCTGCCCCTCCCGGTTGGACCAGAGGAGCGCGTTGAACCCCTTCGCTCCCTGCTCGCGGGCCTCGTGATAGGGGTACAGGTAGGGGGGGACCGGTCCTGGGGCCTTGGGCATGGGTGATTGTGGCATGGCCGGAGCCGCTAGAGGCCTCCGGACGCCTTGCGCTCCGCCACCCGGGCCACGATGCGCTGGAACTCCTCGTCCTGCCGCAGGTCGGCGAAGGCGGCGGCGTTCAGGAGGACGGCGGGATCGGCGAACCCCTTCTCCACCGCGGTGCGCAGGGATTCGAGCGCCTTCTTGCGGCCGGACCTGCCCTTGCGGGCATGGGCCCCCGCGATCTGCACCCACAGGCCCGGGGCGTCGGGACGGATCTCGGCGGCGACCGAAAGCATGAAGACGGCGCGGTCGTACTCCTTCTTCTCGAGGAGCGACTGCGGCAGGTAGGAGGTCGTCTGCCCCAGGTAGGTGCTGAGGATCCGTTTGGCGGACAGGCTCTCTTCGCGGTCGGCCGACGCGGCGCGCTCCTTGAGCTGCGGGATCTTCAGCTCGGCGGCGATCTGCGCCACGGTCACCGGCGCGTTGCCGGGACTGCTGCGCGCCAGGATGGAGGGGGCCTGGGCGAGGATCTCCTTGTCGCGGCGGTCCCGCTCTTCGCGCTCGCGGAGCTCGGCCTTGCAGGCCGGCGAGGCGGCCAGGGCCGCGGCCTCGCGCTCAGCCTCGGCGACGTCGCGGAGGCCGGCGTAGTCGACGGCCATCGAAGACCAGAGATGGAGGGCGTCCGCCGGGTGGGCGGCGGCCTGCGCGCGGGCCCGCTCGCGATCGGCGGCCCACTCGGCCTCGACGAGCGCCGGGGCCTTCTCCCGCAGTCCGCGCTTCATCGCCTGCAGCTCCATCCAGCCGACCGCCCGGGTGGCGAGCTCGGCGGGGGGCCACTGGTGCGAGCCGGCGAATCCCTCGATGCGGTGCGGCAGGGCGAGAGCCGCCATCGCCCGGTCGAGGTCCCTCATCTCGTAGTAGTTGAAGTCCTGGTCGCCATAGGTGCCGAAGAAGGCGAAGGGGTTGTCCTTCTTGGGCGGCGAACCCATCGGGAATCCGGCGCTGGCACCGATGATCCCGGCGATCGACCCCGGCGTGGTGAGGGCGAGGATGCAGGCGAAGCGCACCGTGCCCGAATAGCCCGCGGCGTAGACCCGCGTGTCGTCGATGGCGAAGCGGGCGTGGGTGTCGGCCCACAGGGCTTTCATGGCGGTGAAGTTGGGCTCCATGGGGCCGTCGCTCGCCGTGTTCCAGGAGCTGACCAGGATCCAGCCGTAGGCCTCGGCCGCGGGCCGGAACAGCTCGGCCACGGACCTGCCGTCGCCGCGCGCATCGAAGGCGTAGAGGATCGGCCAGCGGCGCTCCGCGGTGTAGGCCGAGGGAAGATAGAGGGAGTACGCCTGGTCCGCGAAACCGGCGGCGGTCACCTTCTCGACCAGGGTCCCGCGCGGCAGCTCGGCGGGCTCCGCCGCCGCGGCACCCGCGGCACCCGCGGCACCGACGGCACCGGTAAGGGCCGCCAGGACGATCCAGACAACGCTTCTCCTCATGATCGGCATCTCCTAGTCGTGCTCCCCTCGGAGCAGGTTCTACTGACCCCCAACGAAGCCGGGCGAGTGGATTATGCAGGCTCCGGCGAGGCGCTACAACTCGGGCCTCTCGCCTACGGGGCGGCTTGGCGTTACAATCGATACGGAATCAAGCACAATGATCCTAAAAGAGCCCGGGATTCACCCCGCGGCCGGCCCGCCGGCAGGCTCGGAGCATCCGCGGGCGCCCGATTTTCCGGTTGTTTTCATCAAATACTACGAAAAGGGTTCGACCGTCCTGGGGGCCGACCAGGTCGCGGAGCGCCTGCGGGCTCGCGGCTGGGACGCCCGTTCGATCCCGGCGGCCGAGCTGGACGGCCTGACGAACGCCGTCCTCATCTTCATCAAGACCTCGCGGCTCGACCACCTGCTGCGCGCCAAGGCCCGCGGCAACCGGCTCGTGCTGGACGTCCAGGACACGGTCGTGTTCAAACGGCGGATCAAGAACCTCTGCCTCTTCGACTCGCTGATCCTCAAGAACGCGCGCCAGCTCGCCGACTTCGGGCGGCCGGGACGCCTCGACCGCGTGATCTATCACCAGTGGGACCCGCGCTACTCGCCCAACCGGGCCCCCCGGGACCGGCTGGCCCTAGGCTATCTCGGCGATCCGCGGTCGCTCGCGCTCTGGGGCGGGCTGCCGGAGGTCGAGTGCGTGGGCGAGGGATACTTCGAGGCGGCGTCCAGGTTCAATTGTCATCTTTCGATCCGGCGGCCGGGGCGCGAGCTCCTCTACAAGCCGAACTGCAAGGTTTCGACGGCGGCGGCGTGCGAAGCCAACCTCATCACCACCCGCGACGTGAGCGCCGTCGAGCTGCTCGGCGAGGACTACCCTTACTATTGCGCCCACGAGCGGGAGTCGATCCTGGCGGCGATCGAGCGCGCGCGCTCTTCCTTCGGCTCGGCCGAGTGGCAGGGCGCCCTGGACCGCCTGCGAGGTGTGCGCGAGAGGACCCGGTTCGACTGCGTCCTCGATCAATACGAAGCGCTCTTGCGCCAGCTCGCCCCGGCGCGCAACCGGCAAGCATGACGGCGACCGTCTGCTACTTCATCCAGAGCCACCGCGATCCGCCGCAGATCTACCGGCTGGTGCGGCTGCTGCGCCAGGGCAGCCCGCGGGCGAAGATCCTGGTGCGGCACGATTTCGACAAGTGCGCCCTCGACTGGGCGCCCCTGGCCGATCTGCCGGAAACCTTTCTGCTGCCCTCGACCGGCCCCCAGGTGCGCTCGGACTTCTCCTGCCAGGCGCAGCCCTATCTGGACGCCATCGCCTGGCTCGAACGCCGGGGGATCGCCTACGACTGGCTGGTCAACCTGACGGCCCAGGACTACCCCGTCCAGCCCATCGCCAAGATCGAGTCTTTCCTCGGCGACGCCGCTTGCGACGGCTTCCTGCGCTATTGGGACGTCCTCTCGGCCGCGAGCCCGTGGCCGGAGCGCAAGGCGCGGGCCCGCTACTGGTACCGCTACCGCCGGCTCTCGCCGCAAGCCGAACCCTGGCTGCGCGCGGCACGGCCCCTGACCAAGCTCCTGCCCCTCCACTTCTATCTCGACTACGGCCCGCTCTTCGGGGTGCGGGCGCTGCGCACGCCGTTCCATGACGGCTTCCGCTGCCACGGCGGCTGGGCCTGGTTCTCGCTCCGCCGCAGCGCCGCCACCTACCTGCGCGATTTCCTGGCCGAAAACCCGGAGGTCGAGCGCCACTACCGGAAGACCGTGGCTTCCGAGGAGTCGCTGGTGCAGACGGTGCTCGTCAACAGCAAGCATTTCGACCTGATCGACGACGACCTGCGCTTCATCGACTACTCGCGGGCGAACAAGGGCTCGCCGCGCACCTTGACGACCGCCGACCTCCCCGAGCTGGCGACCGGGCGCTATCATTTCGCCCGCAAGTTCGACCTCGCGGTGGACAGCGGCGTGCTCGACCGCATCGACCGCGAGCTGCTCGGCGTGGAGCCGGCCAGGGTGAAGCAGAAATAGCAATGTTCTATGAAGTGGCCGTCATCGGCGGCGGCCCGGCCGGAGCCGCCGCCGCTTCGACGCTGGCGCGCGTGGGGCGTAGCGTGCTCCTCGTCGACCAGACCCCCGCATGCCTCGATTTCAAGGTCGGCGAGGGCCTGCCTCCCGCGGCTCGGCCGCTGCTGCGCGACCTGGGGGCGCTCGCCTCCTTCCTGGAGGCGGGACACCTGCCGTCCTTCGGCAACGAGCGCGCCTGGGGCGGCGGGACGACGACGGTCCACGATTTCATCCGCGACCCCAACGGCCACGGCTGGCACCTCGACCGCGTGCGCTTCGACGCCATGATGCGCCGGCTGGCCCGGGACGCCGGCGCGGATCTTCGGGCCGAGACGCGCCTCTGCGGTTTCGCCCGCGGCCAGGACGGCACGTGGCGGCTCGACATCGGGACGGCCGGCGGAGAGAGCGAGCCGGTGCAAGCAGGCTGGTTGATCGATGCCACCGGCCGGGCCGCTCACGTCGCCCACCAGCTCGGCGCGACGACGGCCCACGACGACCGGCAGGTGGCGTTCACCGCGGTCTTCGCGCCGCAGCCCGGCGCGCCGGAGGACCTCGACAGCCTCACGCTGGTCGAGTCCGCTCCCGACGGCTGGTGGTACACGGCGCTCCTTCCGGGACGGCTGCGGGTGGCGGTGTTTCTCACCGACGCCGACCTCGAGGCCGCGCGAGCGGCGGCGAAACCGGCCGGCTTCGACGAGCTCCTGGCCCAGACCCGCCACGTGAGGGCACGGCTCGCCGCCGGCGGCTATCGCAGGTCGGCCGCGCCACGGGGCGGCCCGGCGGCGAGCTCGCGCCTGTCACCCGGGCACGGCCCAGGCTGGGTGGCGATCGGAGACGCGGCGATCGCGTTCGATCCCCTGTCGTCGCAAGGTATATTCACCGCGCTCTACAGCGGTCTGCGGGCGGCCGGCGCGATCGATGCCGAGCTGTCCGGAAGGCCGGGCAGCGTGGCAGGCTTCACTGCCGAGCTCGACCGCGTCCAGGAGGCCTATCGCAGCAATCGCCGGCGCATCTACGCGGAAGAGCAACGCTGGGCGGAGCGGGACTTCTGGCGCCGGCGGTCGCTCGGACCTCATGACTTCCTCAAGGGTTGATCATCCTCTCCTCAAGCGTCTCCCGTTGGAAGCGCCTACACTGGCCTCTTGAGACGCACGCTCCGCACCGTCGCCGTCCTCGCGCTCGGGCTCGCTCTGTCCGCCGCGGCGCCCCCGGCGAGCGAACCGCAGGCCGGCCGGATCGCGGAGGCCCTTGCGGCCGCTCGGCAGTTGCAGGGGACAGGGCGCTACGCCGAGGCGCTCGATCGCCTGGAACCGGTCTTCGCCCTCGAACCGGACAACGCCGCGGCGATCCGGCTGCGCGACCGCCTCCTCTCAGCCCGGCAGAGATCCGAACGGGATCACCTGATCCAGGACACCCTGCAGACGGCCGGTGCACACCTGGCCGGGGGCCGTTTTGAAAATGCGATCTCCGCCGCCAACCGGGTCCTCGCCCTCGATCCGGGAAACCCCGAAGCCCTCGTCATGGTGCGCCGGGCGTACGCGGAGATCAGCCAGGGACGGCCCGGCATGCCTGGATCTGGAACCCTTGAAACGACGCCCGCCGAGAGCACCCTGCAGGCGACCCGCTCTGCCGATCGGCGGCAGGAGAAGGACGCCGAACTGGCCGAGCGGGTCGAGAGCGCCGGCTTCCGGCGGACCGGCGTCGCCATCGGCTTCTTGGGAGGCGGCGGCGCCTCGATCGCCCTCGGCGCGGCCGGCCTCCTGATCTACCGGCGAGGCCGGCAGCAGCGGCGCCGCGCCAGGAAGTTCAACCCGTACATTGCCGGCGGACCGATCTTCGACGAAGGGCTTTTCTATGGGCGCGAGCCGCTGGTCCAGAGGATCCTGCAGACCGTCCACCACAACAGCCTACTGCTCCATGGCGAACGGCGGATCGGCAAGACCTCCCTGCTCCACCACGTGGAGAAAAGGCTCGAGGCGCTCGACGATCCCGAATACGTTTTCCATCCGGTCTACATCGACCTGCAGGGCACTCCCGAAGATAAATTCTTCGCCACCCTGGCCGACCAGATCTTCGAAACCCTGCAACCGTCGATTCGAGAAGCCGGGCGCGAGCCGGCCCTCGCCCGCCCGGGCTATAGCCATCACGACCTGGTGCGCGAGCTTCACGGGCTGCTCAAGCAGCTCAAGGCGCGCAGCGAAAGACAGGTCAAGCTGGTGCTGCTGATCGACGAGGTGGACGAGCTCAACGACTACGATCCCCGGGTGAGCCAGAGCCTGCGGAGCCTGTTCATGAAGCGCTTCGCCGAGAACCTGGCAGCCGTCGTCGCCGGCGTGAGCATCCGCAAGGAGTGGGAGAGGGAGACCAGCCCCTGGTACAACTTCTTCGAGGAGATCGAAGTCGAAGCGCTCTCGCCGCGGGAGGCCGAGCGGCTGGTGCTGGAGCCCGTGCGCGGCATGTTCCGCTTCGAAGCCGGGGCCGCCCAGCGCATCGTCGCGATGACCGGCGGAAAACCTTTCCAGATCCAGCGGCGGTGCCTGGCCCTGGTGCAGCGCCTCCATGAAGAGGGCCGCCGGACGGTGACCCTGATCGATTGCGAAGAGCACCTCCCGTGACCGCCAACTTCGTCGTCGGCCAATGGGTTTCCGGGTCGAAGTTCTACGGCCGGGAAGCGGAGATCGAAGCCCTTTTAGGGGATCGGCGGCGCCGGCTGTGGATCGCCGGCCTGCGGAGGATCGGCAAGACCTCCCTCTTGAAGCAACTGGATCACCTTTCGAGCGCTGGCGCCTGCCTGCCCCTGTTCTGGGATCTTCAAGGCGTCGAAAACCTTGCGGATCTCGGGTTCACTCTTGGCGAAGCCCTGCTCGACGCGGAAGAAGCGCTGACCCGGCTGGGGATCGCCCTCCCGGAGGTCGAGGACGCCGACCCTTTCGCCTCCCTGGAGAAGCTGGCGCGTGCCCTGAGGCGCCGCGGCGCCGAGCTCCTCCTGCTCTGTGACGAGGCGGACGAGCTGATGGCGCTGGAGCGGGGCGCTCCCGGTCTCGCCGCCCTGCTCTGGCAGGCGGTCGACGGGTTCGAGGCGGCGCGGGTGGTGCTCGCTTCGTCCCTCCGTCTGTGCGATCTCG
>Ga0190265_10002065_pt1 | contig 13363 bp, 13 predicted proteins | sample Popmic124T_FD_133135 | JGI IMG/M metagenome (GOLD analysis project Ga0190265, IMG submission 133135) | Populus adjacent soil microbial communities from riparian zone of Indian Creek, Utah, USA - 124 T | ecosystem: Environmental > Terrestrial > Soil > Riparian zone | place: USA: Utah | collected... | reverse complement strand
GGTCTCCGTCTCCCACACCGAGCCCGTAACCGTAGCCGCCGAGCAAGGCCTGATCGGCCTGGCTGCCTACGCAGCTCTCCTGGCCATCACCTTATGGACCCTGAGCCACGGGCTGTTCGGAGGGCGGGCCCGGGGGGATGGTCTCCGGGAACTTTGGAGCCCTCCCCGGCAAGAGCCCAAGAGGCCGCCTCAATGCGGGTTCCCGGAGACCATCCCCCCGGGCCCGCCCCTAATCGCCCGAGCCGCAGTCCTGGCCGCCTTCGCAGCCCTGCTAGTCCACACCATGGCCTACGCCGGCTTCTACGAGGACCCGATCACCTGGGTCCTGCTGGCGGTCGGCGCCTCGCTTGCGGCGCTCCCGGTCCGCACCGAGACTTAGGCTCAACGCCGTGTCGGGCTACCTCCGCCGCCTCGCGACGACCGGCGCCGCCTACACCGCGGCGAGCATCATCTCGAAGCTGATCGCGGTCGCGCTGCTGCCGCTCTACACGCGCTACCTCACGCTCACCGACTACGGCGTCGCCGAGGTCCTCTTCGCCGCGGTCGTCGCCGCCAGCATCGTCATCCGTTTCGGCGTGATCGAGGCCGTGCTGCGCTTCTACTACAAGGCCGGGGAGGACCCGCAGCGGGTCGTAGCGACCTCCTTCGCCGCCCTCTTCTGGTTCGGCACTGCGGCGGCGCTGATCGCGCTGCCCTTCGCCGGGCCGATCTCCGAGGCGCTGCTCGATCGTCCCGCGACCGACCTGACCAGGATCGCGATCGGCGGCCTCTGGGTGCTGACGCTGCACGAGTACCTGCTCACCCTCTTCCGGCTCGAAGAGCGTGCCCGCGCCTTCTTCATCGTGACGATCGCCAACGTGCTCGCTGCTGTAGCCCTCACCATCGTCCTCGTGGTCGGCGCCGACGAGGGCGCCCGCGGCCTCCTGCTTGGCAGCTATGTCAGCGGCGCCGCCTTCGTGCTCGGTCTGATCGTCGTCCACCGCCGCCATCTCTCGCTCTGGATCGAGCGGCCGCTGCTGCGCCGGATGCTGCGCTTTGGCTTGCCGACGATGCCGGCCGAGCTATCGCTCTACGCGCTCAACTTCGTCGACCGGATCATCATCGTCCGCACCGTGGGGCTGGCGGAGGCGGGCCTCTACTCGCTCGCGGTCAAGTTCTCCCAGGTGGTGAACGTGCTCGCGCGCGGCTTCCAGCTCGCCTGGCCGCCGCTCGCCTACTCGATCCGCGACGACGACGAGGCCCGCCGCGCCTACGCCGCGGTCGTCACCTACTTCCTCGCCGTCTGCGCATTCGTCGTCGCCGGGATGTGGCTGTTCTCGCGCTGGGTCGCCCGCGCCCTCGCCGCGCCGAAATTTTTCGAGTCCTACGAAGCGGTCGGGCTGATCTCGACCGCCGTCACCCTCTACGCCCTCTACATGGTGCTGCTGGTGATCCTCGGCAGAACCGGCCGCACCGAGTTCAACTTTCCCGCCACCGGGGCGGCCCTGGTCGTCAACGTGGTCCTCAACCTGATCCTCGTGCCGTCGCTGGGCATCGTCGGCGCCGGCATCGCCCTGGTCGTCTCCTACCTCGTCGTGGTGGCGCTGATGTACGGCTTCACCCAGCGACTCTTCCCCGTGCCCTACGAATGGGGTCGCTTGGCCCGAATCGTGACCGTCACCGCCGCCCTAGTGGTCCTGGGCGAGCTGCTCTTGCCGACCGACGGTCTCGCCGGGCTGCTCGGGCGAGTCGTCGTCTGGCTCGCCTACCCCGCCGTGCTCCTCCTCTCCGGTTTCTTCACCGCCGAGGAGCGCGGCTGGTTGGCGCAGCTTCGGCGCCCCGGCGAGCTGCTCGAGCGCTACCGGGTAGCCAGCCGGCGCCCGGCCGCCGTGGACGGCCAGGTACCGGAGGCCTTCGAGGCGGAGCAGATGAACGAGGACGCTCGTCCCTGAAGCTGCGCTACTAACTACCGGCACGTCCCGCGCGGTCGCGGAGGCTTTGGCCCCCACCGGGGAAGAGCGCTTGGCGGGCGTGGGCCCACATGATTCGCGCAGAGCGCCTGGGAGTGACGGTGGCCGCGAGGGCTCGCAGGGCGTAGGACCAGGCGGTGAGGAGACGAACGGCGGCGCCGGCCGCGCGACCGTGGTGCTTACGCATGTAGAGGTCGCGGTTGCGGTGGAATTCGACGATGCGGGGCAGGCCGGCTGCCAGGTCGGTGGAGAGCTGGTCGTGGTGGATCGCCTCCGCCGCAGGGACGAAGAGGGTGTGCCAGCCGGCCTCGGCGAGCCGCTTGCAGAAGTCGCACTCGTCGTAGTAGACGAAGAAGGCGGGGTCGAGGTAGCCGACCTCGGCCGCGGCCTCGCGCCGCACCATCAGCGCGCTCGACTGCGCCCAGTCGACCTGCCGGGTCTCTCTCCCCTTGCTCTGCACGGTGAGCAGGCGATGCAGGAAGACGGCGCCGGCAAGGGCGGCGCCGACGCCGGGGAAGCGCCACGCGCAGGGAACCGCCTCGCCTTCGGAGTCGAGCAGCTGCGCGCCCGCCGCGCCGGCGGTGGGGGCCGCTTCGAGCGCGGCGAGCAGCGCCCCAGCCGCGCCCGGCTGCAGCTCGGAATCCTCGTTCAGCAGCAGGCAGTAACGCCCCTGAGCCTCGCGCAGCAGAGTCGAGTCGTTGGCCGCCTTGCCGGCACGCCGCTCGAGCGCGATCAGGCGGATGTCGCCGTCCAGCGCTCGCACCGCGTCCGCCGAGCCGTCGTCGGAGGCGTTGTCGAGGACGAGGATCTCGTGCTCGACCCCAGCCGGATGGGCGCCCTCGATTGCCGCCAGGCAGGCGAGCAGGTGCTCGCGGCCATTCGTGTTCACGACGCAGTAGGAGAGCGTGGTCGCCAAGGCGACCACGATAATCGGCCGCTATGCAGGACTCGATTCGCGTGCAGCTGGTCGACCCCTCGGCTTTCACGCCTCCCTACGACCGCGCCCTCGCCGCGGCGCTGGCCCGCGCCGGCGCCCAGGTGGAGCTGCTGACCAGCCGCTTTCTCTACGGACCGGTTCCGGAAGCCGAGGGCTACCGGGTGCGCGAGTGCTTCTATCGCCGTAGCTCCGCACGTGGATTGCAGGCGCCCGCGCGCCGCGCTTTCAAGCTCGCCGAGCACCTCCCGGACATGCTGCGCTTCCGGCGCCAGGCGGAGGCTGACGTGCTCCACTACCAGTGGCTCACCGTGCCGCTGCTCGACCCGTGGCTGCTGCCCGCGCAGCGCCCGCGGGTGATGACCGCCCACTACGTGCTGCCGCCGCGGCCGACTCGCCGGCAGCTCGCCGCCGCCCGCCGCGCCTTTGGCGCGATGGACTCGGTCGTCGCCCACTCCGAGCACGGAGCGCGGCGATTGCGCGACCAGGTCGGTATCGACTCCGGCAGGGTCCGGGTCATCCACCACGGCGCCTTCGACTACCTGACGCGGCTGCCCGAAGAGAAGCCGCTGCCGCCCGAGCTGGAGGGGGCCGAGGGGCCGGTGATCCTCTTCTTCGGCCTGCTGCGCCCCTATAAGGGCATCGACACCCTGCTCGAGGCCTTCCGCCAAATCGAGGGGGCGGAGCTCTGGATCGTCGGCAATCCGCGGATGGAGCTGGGACCGCTGCGCCAACTCGCCGAGGAGGCGCCGGGCCGCGTCCGCTTTCTCACCCGCTTCGTCGAGGACGCTGAGATCCCGGCGCTGATGCGCGGCGCCGACGTCGTCGTCCTGCCCTACCGCGACGCCGAGCACTCCGGCGTCCTCTACGCCGCCCTCGCCTTCGGCAAGCCGCTGGTGCTGAGCGCCGTCGGCGGCTTCCCCGAGGTCGCCGAACAAGGCGCCGCAAGGCTCGTCCCGCCCGAGGACCCACAAGCTCTCGCCACCGAGCTGAGCGAGCTGGTGGCAGACCAGGCAGCCCGCGAGGAGCTGGGGCAAGCGGCCGCCCACGCGGCATCGGGCTCCTACTCTTGGGACGAGTCGGCCCGCCAGACCTTGGCGCTCTACCGTGAGCTGCTCGACCGGAGCTAGCGATTCCGGTGCGCCTTTTGCACCTATAAGGGACATAAAGCGCACCGGAAGCAGATAATCCTCCGGTGCTCGCAGCCGCCTTCTGGATCTGTGCGGGACTGATCGTCTACACGCACGTTGGTTACCCGCTCGTGCTTCGGGCCTTGGTCGCCCTGCGCCGTCATCCGACCCTGCGGCCCGGGACCTGGGAGGCGCCGCCGCGCGTCTCGTTGATCGTCGCCGCCTACGACGAGCGGGAGGTGATCGCCGCCAAGGTCGCCAACGCGCTCGCGCTGGATTACCCGCGCGATCGCCTGGAGGTGATCGTCGCCTCAGACGGCTCGGCCGACGGGACCGCCGAGCGCGCGCGCGAAGCCGGCGCCGACCTCGTCCTCGACCTGCCGCGCGGCGGCAAGGTCGCCGCCCAGAACGCCGCCGCCGATCGCGCCTCCGGGGAGATCCTCGCCTTCTCCGACGCCAACAGCATTTGGGCCCCCGACGCCCTCCGCCACCTGATCGAGCCCTTCGCCGACCCCTCGATCGCCTACGCCTGCGGCCAGGTCCGCTTCCTCGCCCCGAGCGGCGGCAACGTCGAGGGCGCCTACTGGCGCTACGAGATGGCGGTGCGCGAGCTGGAGTCGGGCCTTGCCGGGGTCACCGCCGGCAACGGCGCGATCTATGCCGTGCGCCGCGACGACTACATCCCCCTGCCGCCGGCCGGCAGCCACGACCTCTCGCTGCCCTTCCTCCTCGCCAAGCAGGGCAAGCGCGCCCTCTACGTCCCCCGGGCGTCGGCCGAGGAGAAGATGGCGCCGACGCTGGAGGGCGAGTTCGCTCGCAAGCGGCGGATGATGGTCGGCATCTGGGACATCGTCGTGCGCGAAGGGATGTACTCGCCGCGCGGCTACCCGCCCCTCTACGCCCTCGAGATCGTCTCCCACCGGTTGCTGCGCTACGCGACGCCGCTCCTCCACACGGTTGCCCTGGCCGCGAACCTGGCGCTGCTCGGCGAGGGCTGGATCTACTCGGCAACGCTCGCCGCGCAGCTCGCCGTGATCGCTGCCGCGGTACTCGCCAGAGCCGTGCCGCTGGCGCCGCTGCGGATCGCGCGCCACTACGTCTCGACCACCGCCTCGATCGCGCTCGGCCTCTGGGACCGCCTGCGCCGAGGCGCGCCAGGGACATGGGACAAGGCGGAGGGGACCCGCTAGGCATGCCGCGACTCCTCGACCTGGTCATCGCCTCGATCGCGCTCGCCGTCCTCTCGCCGGTTCTGCTCGCCGCCTCGATCGCGATCAAGCTCGGCAGCCGCGGGCCGGTGATCTATCGCCAGCGCCGCGTCGGCAAGGACGGCGAGGAGTTCGAGCTGTTGAAGCTGCGGACGATGGAGCAAGGCTCCGACCCGATCGGTGTCGGCAAAGTCGTCGCCCGTGACGACCCCCGGGTAACTAGCGCCGGTCGCTTCCTGCGCCGCACCTCCCTCGACGAGATCCCCAATCTGATCAACGTCCTGCGCGGCGAGATGGCGATCGTCGGGCCCCGCCCCACCATTCCGGCCCAGGTGGCGGACTACACGCCCTTCCAGCACCGCCGGCACGAGGCGCGGCCCGGGCTGACCGGCTGGGCGCAGGTGCAGGGACGCGCGGGCATCCCCTGGGAGGAGCGGATCGAGCTCGACGTCGAGTACGTCGATCGCCGCAGCTTCGCCCTCGACCTGCGCATCCTCGCCAAGACCGCCTGGCTCCTCGTTACCGGCCACGGCCTCGCCCCGGATTAGGGTTCAGGTCATGAGCGAGCGACCCGAGGTCAGCCTGCGCCGCTTCGAGCCCGCCGACGCCGGCGCGGTGCGCCGCTGGTTCAACAATCCCGAGGCGACGAAGACGCTGATGGAGCAGCGCGATGGCTTCTCGATGGAGGAAGCCGAAGGCTGGGTGGGCCGGGCGATCGACGGCCCTGACGAGGACCGCAAGTACGCGATCGTCGTCGAGGGCTACGAGGAGCCGGTGGGGTTCACCGCGCTCTACGGCCTCTTCCGCCAGACCGCCCCCGAGCTGGGCGCGCTGATCGGCGACGACGTGCGCGGCAAGGGCGTCGGCCGCCGGGCCGAGGCGCTGACGATCGCCAAGGCCTTCGACGAGTTCGGCGCCCACCGCGTCTACGGTCGCATCCCCGCCCGCAACGAGGTCGCGAAGAAGACGGTGATGGGCCTGGGCTGGAAGCACGAGGGGACGATGCGGGCCCATCTGCGGCGACCGGATGGCGTCGACGACTGCGAGGTCTGGGGCGTGCTGCCCGACGAGTTCCGCGCCGCCGCCGCGGATCTGCTCGATTCCGAATGAGCGCGGGGAGGGATGGAGCGGGGACGGCAGAGCTGCTCGCCGATCGTGGCGCGGCCGCTGGGAGCGAGGAGTTCTTCCGTTCGCGCCCTTTCCTCGACGCCGAAGGAGTCACCCACACCCTGCGGATCGAGGCGGGTAGCGCCGAGCTGCTCGCGCCGCTGATCGTGCGCGAGATCCCTGGGACGCATGTGCGCGACGCCATCTCCCCTTACGGATATCCGGGACTGGCTGAGGGGAGTCGGGGGGGCGCCCGGCGGAGCCTCCCCGCTGTTGCTCCGCCGGGCGCCCCCCCGACTCCCCTCCTCGACCCGGAGGAGGTCGACTTCTCGACGACGGGCCTCGTCTCGCTCTTCATCCGCCACACGCTCGGCGAGCCGCCGCTCTCCGGCGCCGCCGAGCGCAACGTCGTCCAGATCGCCGACCCGGAGCTGCCGGCGAAGAGCCGCTCCAGCGATCGCAATCAGATCAACAAGAACCGCCGCGCCGGCTATGAGGTCGAGCTGGTTCCCGGCCCGGAGGCCAGCGCCGAGCAGCGCGCCGGCTTCCTCGCCGCCTACGAGGAGACGATGCGCCGCGCCGGCGCCAGTGAGCGCTACTTCTTCGCCGCCGCCTACTTCGACCGCATTCTCGAATCTGACCGCGCCTGGCTCGTCCTCGCCCATGCGCTGGGGGGAGGCGTGGCGGCCGCCTCGATCACCGTCCGCAGCGACGGCTTCCTCCACTACTACCTGAGCGGCAGCGCCGACGCCCACCTGCGCGACTCGCCGATGAAGAACGTCGTCGCCGCCCTGGTCGAGCTCTCCACCGAGCAGGGCCTGCCGCTCAACCTTGGCGGCGGCCTCTCCCGCGGCGACGCTCTGGAGGAGTTCAAGCGCGGATTCGCCAACCGCGAGCAGGTCTGGCGCACGTCGGAGATCGTCTGCGACAGGGCCGCCTACGGTCGCCTTGCAAGTGGCGGCGATACCGCCGGCTTCTTCCCGGCCTATCGCGCGCCGAGCGACTAGCTGCTCGGCGCTGGTTCTGCCGGGGTCGGGCCTTTGAGCCCAAACGCGTTGACCGGCTCGCCGCCGTATTTGCCCCAGGTCTCTTTGCCGAAGGCGCGGATCGCGTCGAGGGTCGCCGCGCCTTTGTACTCGGGGCAGCCGAGCAGGTTGGTCCAGGTGGTCGCCGCGACCGCGTAATCCATGTCGGGGTTGGGGAAGAGGAGCGTCCCCCCGTACATCGTGTCGTAGAGCCCCTTCAATTCGAGCTGCTCCTCCTCGGGCAGGTCGGGGTTGTACTGGATCTCCATGCGGCCGTGCTCGAGCGTGTGGACGATGAAGATTTCGTCGGGCATCTCGCTGTAAGCGCCGTCGGCCTGTTGGTAGGGCGGTTCGGCATGGTTGCCGGAGGTGGGCGGGTTGGTCCCGTAGCTGGGGGTTGGAGCATTGGGCGGCAGATGGCTTGCGCCCTCGTCTTTCAGCTCCAGCCGCAGCACGCAGTCCGCTTCTTTCGCGGCTTTCTCCAGGTCGGTCTGTTTGGCGGCAGCCACCTCGGCCCCTCCGCGCGTGTCGGGCTCGAAGCCGTTCGTAGAGCCGGTCGACTGGAGGAGGTGGGCGTCGCTGGTGTTGCCGTCGCTGCCAGAACCGGCGATCAACGCGACCACCCCGCCGACGACGAGCAGGCCGATCAGGCCGGCGACGCCGTAGACGGCGTACAGGCGGCGTTGCTCCGATTTGGCCTGGCCGGACTCGCGTTCCTGCCGGGCCTGGCGGAGTCGCTCCCTCTCTTCCTCCCTGCGATTGGCCACGATTCAGTCCTTATCCTGCCACAGCAGCGGCGCTGCGGCCGTTCCCGTTGGTGTTTTGCACGGAGTTGGGTGGCGCGCCCCAGACCTCGTCGAGGAACCGCGCCAGCTCCTCGTTGAGTCGCTGCGGCCGCGTCCGCCACTCGAAGATCGAGTTCGCCTCGATCAGTCGCGCCCGGCTCAGCTCCTCGACCAGCATCCCCGAGTCGCTGAACGGGTGGAGGGGGTCGCGCGGGTGACCGACGACGAGGGTTGGCTGGTCGATCAGGACGCGCTGCTCGCGCGGCGGCGCCGTCTCCCCCAGCAGCAGCCCCTCCAGCACGGCGACAGAGGGATCCGGCCGCCGCCGGGCCCAGTCGAGGCCGATGTCGAGCAGGAAGTTGACGCGGGGGATGAGCGAGGCGATGCGCGAGCTGACCTCGACCACCGGGCGGCCCATGCGCAGCCCCAGCAGGATCGGCGAGAAGATCGCCGCAACCCCCGCCAGCGCGTTGTCGAGCACCGGCATCTCGACGAAGAGGCCCTCGACCCGCTCCGGATGGCGCACCGCCAGCTCGAGCGCGACGTTGGCGCCGAGCGAAGTTCCACCGACTACCGCCCGCTCCAGTCCCAGGTGGTCGAGCAGCGCGGCGACCTGCTCGGCGAAGAGCGGCATCGAGTAGAGGCGCAGGTCGTCCGGCTGGTCGGAGCGCCCGTGGCCGAGCAGGTCGACGCAGATCACCCGGTTGCCGCGCTCTGCCAGCGCCGGCCCCAACCGCTCGAACATGCGGCGGTTCATCAGCAGGCCGTGGGCGAGGACGATCGGCCGCTCGCCATCGCCGTATTCGTCGAAGCCGATTCGGTGTCCCTGGTAGCTCAACTCGCCCATCGCGGCCACCAGTCTAAAGACCTCGCGCCAAAATCTTCCGTTAGAGGCTCGACTCGCCGACCGGGTCGGCCGGCGTGCCGCGGGTCCGCTCCCAGGGTCGCGAGGCGCGCAGCGCCCCGAGCACAGCCCGAGTGGCCGGGGCCCGATTGAGCGCGTAGAAGTGGATGCCGGGAACCCCGGCGATGAGCAGCTCCGCGCACTGCTGGGCCGCGTAGGCGACGCCGAGCTCGAACTCCGCTCCCTCGTCGCCATCGACTGCGGCAAAGGCCGCTTCAAGCCGCGGCGGGATCGAGGCGTCGCAGAGATCGCAGATCCGTTTCGTCTGGGCGAAGCTGGCGACCGGGATGATCCCGGCCAGGATCGGCACGTCGATGCCCTTCTCACGCGCGGCGGCGACGAAGTCGAAGTAGACCTGGTTGTCGAAGAAGAGCTGGGTGATCAGGAACGACGCGCCCGCCTCCACCTTCGTCTTCAGGTAGTCGAGGTCGGTGTCGAGGTCCGGCGCCTCGGGATGCACCTCGGGGAAGCAGGCGCCGCCGACGGTGAAGTCCCAGCGCGAGCCGATGAAGGCCGCCAGCTCGGCGGCGCTGCCCAGCCCGCCCTCCGGCTGAGCGAAGTCCTCCTGGCCCCGCGGCGGGTCGCCGCGAAGGGCGAAGACGTTCTCGATCCCGGCGGCGGCGATCCGGTCGAGCGTGGCGGCGATGCCCTCAGCGCTCTCGCCGACGCAGCTGAGGTGAGCCATCGTCTCCAGGCCCAGCTCCTCCTTCAGCGCCCGGGTGATCTCCACCGTGCCGTCGCGGGTCGAGCCTCCCGCGCCGTAGGTGACCGAGACGAAATCGGGCTCCAGCTCGCGCAGCGAGCGCGCCGTCGCCAGCAGATCGCTCCGGCCCTGCTCGGTCTTGGGCGGGAAGAACTCGACCGAGAAAACAGGTCGCTTCGCAGCAAGGATGTCGTCGATGCGCATCGGCTGAGAGTACCGGCGGGCCTGGGCTGGCGGGTTCGGCGCCCCTCCCACGGAAGCTCCGGAACCATGCCCCGTGGCGCAAATTTCCGGAGTTTGCGGGAACGACCTGGAGGCGCCCCTAGCGCGGTGAAAGGGGGAGCGCTAAGTTGATTCTGCGACCGGGAAAGGCAGGACCCACGGAAGCCAGTGGGACACCGTCTTGAAGGTGGCGCAAAGAGCTTCTACGTGCGAAGGCTACGCGCGAGGCAGGCTTTGGGCGCCGCCCCCGGTTGCTTTTGCGTGCGCCGCGAATCGCGTGGTTCCTTAATCACGAATAGGCGAATAAGGAACCACGCGGCGTCCGGGCGGGTCTCTAGCTTGCGGGACGGTCATTCAGCGCCTGCCCTGATGACCGCGGCGCGCCGGGGCGTAGCACCCGGGGAGTCGGGCGTCGTCGGTGAGACCCGGAGGTACGCCGCGACTAGCCCGCCCGCTCCCTACTCGACCGATTTCGGGCAGACTCCCTGCCGCGATGGTCGATGAACTTCGCTACGAGCGGGTCGGCGCGGCAGCGGTGCTGACGATCGACCGTCCTGCCCGCCGCAACGCGATCGACGCCGCTGCGGCGGAGGCGTTCCGGCAAGGCCTGGCGGACTTCGAGGCCGACGAGGCCGCCCGCGTCCTCGTCCTCACCGGCGCCGGCGGCGAGGCCTTCTGCGCCGGCGCCGACCTGAAAGCGATGAACCTCGACGTCAGCCACCCGGACGGGCCGATGGGCCCCACCCGACTCACCCCCGCCAAGCCGGCGATCGCGGCGGTCGACGGCTGGTGCCTGGCGGGCGGGGTCGAGCTCTCGCTCTGGTGCGACCTGCGGATCGCAACGCCGCAGACGACCTTCGGCCTCTTCGAGCGCCGCTGGGGGGTGCCGCTGCTCGACGGCGGCACCCAGCGCCTGCCCCGCGTCGTCGGCATGGGCCGCGCCTTGGAGCTGATCCTCACCGGCCGCCCGGTGAAGGCGGAGGAGGCGAAGGAGATCGGCCTGGTCAACGAGATCGTCGAGCCGGGCAAGCACCTCGACCGCGCCCTGGAGCTAGCCGAGCGAATCGCCAGCTTCCCCCAAGAGACCATGCTCGCCGACCGCCAGGCCGCAATAGAAGGCTTCGGCCAGCCCCTCTCCGACGGCCTGGAGCTGGAGCGTCAGCTGGGTATGGAGGTCCTCGACGTGGCGGTTCGGGGCGCCGCCCGCTTCGCCTCCGGCGAGGGCCGCCACGGCAAGTTCCCCGACTAGCTCCAGCTTTCCCAGGTGACGCGGGCGTCTGAGTAGGAGGGTCCGGGTAGGGCCGAAACGTCTTGTATTTTTCGTCAATCCATCCCACGGACGACCGCGAGCGCCCACCGAAAAAGTTAAGTGAAGGCCCTATCCGGACCCTCCCTCAACCACCCGCCCGCGTAACCCGCCGCATCTCGTCTTCGGCCGCTTCCGGCCCCAGATAAGGCATCAGAACGGCGAAGACCAGGTCGGGCAGGAGCCGCTTCAGCTCCGGGCCGCGGCCGGCGCGGACCTCGTCGAAGATCATCGAGGTGGCGCCGCCGATCGCGAAGCGGGCGGTGTCCGCGGGCAGCTCCTCGCCCTGCCCGGAATAGGTGCGCCCCTCCTCGAGGAAGGGCGTGAAGCGGGTCAGCATTGTGCGGTAGCGCTCGCGCGCGTCGTTGCCCGCCGCGGTCACCTCGACCATCGCCATCCGCGCGATGTCCGCCTCCATCGCGAGCAGCTCGACCAGCGCTCCGAGGCCGGCCGCGATCTGCTCCGGCCAGGGCTCGTCCGCGGCCGCCTCGAAGGCTGCCGTGACGTGCGCGACCAGCACGTCGAAGACCGCGTCGTAGGCCTCGAGGAAGCAGGCCTCCTTGCTCGCGAACATCTCGTCGAAGGTCGCCTGTGAGACGCCGGCGTACTCGACCACGTCGGCCACCGTCGTCGCTTCGTAGCCCTTGGCCGCCGACATCCTCACCATCGCCTCCAGCAGCCGCTCGCGCTCGGACCGGATGATGTAAGCGCGGGGCAACTCGTGGCGATCGAGGGGCGCTTCAGGATTCGAAGTGGGACGCGAATCCATCGCAACCAATGTAGGGCAGGGATGGCGACCTGTCCAACGGCTTTTCGCAGACAGAACGCCTAGACGCGGGCGGCTTGCATCTCGGCGCTGGCTGCGTCGGCGCCGAAGTAAGGGAGCACGGCGAAGTACATGAACTCCGGCAGCAGCTGGCGGAAGCCGTCGGTTGCCCCAGTGGAGAGCCGTGAATGGACGATCGCGTGGATCCCGGCGACGATCCCCTCCGGGGCTATTTGGGGAGGCGACTCGGCCTCGTCCGCTTCCCGCCGCGCCAGATCGATGAAATCAGCCACTCTTTTCATCGCTTCGGCGCGTATTGCCAGCGCCTCTGGGCCCGCTGCGTGGACCTCGACGATCACGCCGCGGCCGAAATCCGGCTCGGCGTCGAGCCGGTCGAGCAGCGCGCCGAGGCCCGCCCGCAGTTGCCCGCGCCACGTCTCCTCGCTCGCCGCCGCCCTGATCACGATGCCTTCGAGGCGGCCGATTCCCATCTCGAGCGCCGCCAGGTAGCAGGCGTCCTTGTCGGCGAAATTGTCGTAGAAGGCCTGCCGGTAGAGCCCGGTCCGGTCCAAAACCGTGCGTACGGAGGCCCCGTCGTAGCCCTCGGCGCCGACTGCCTCCAGCATTCCCTCGAGAATCTTTTCGCGCTTGGGAGAATTCACAAGCTCGAGCGTGGGGGAGTGGGGGAGTGGTTCCACTGCCCTGATCCTGCCGGTCCCCTCAGCCCCTGCCTGGACGTTGGTTGCGGCCTGCCTCCCCATCGCTATCCCTTCCTCTCGATCTAGGGAACAGGTTGTCTGGACTCCGGTACTGTAGCGGTATATCGCCAATCCGTCCAGCTTGAATCTCTTTGGGCCGGGAGTAGCCTGGCTTGCGTGGCTGAACGTGTTACCCAGGCAACGAGGATGCCGCCAGGAAGGCATCCTCTGCCTCGTGAGTTCATCACCCAGCACCAGCGCGCTCGGATCATCTCGGCGCTCGCGGAGGAGACCGTAGAGAAGGGCTACCGCGCCGTCACCGTGGCCGACATCGTGCGCCGTGCCGGCATCGCCCGCAACACTTTCTACGCGAACTTCTCCTCCAAGGAAGACTGTTTCCTCGCCGCCTCGGAGTTCGCGGTCAAAGAGGCGCTGCGCCGCGTTGTCGACGCCGCCAGCCGGGTCGACAGCTGGCCCGCCCGGGTCAACTCCGGCCTCGCCGCCTTCCTCCACTACGTCGCGACCGAGCCGGCGCTGGCCCGCACCTGCATCGTCGAGGCGCTCTCCGCCGGCCCCGCCGCGGTCGAGCGCTACGAACGCTCGATCCAGGCCTTCGTGCCGCTCTT
>Ga0190265_10002064_pt1 | contig 13364 bp, 7 predicted proteins | sample Popmic124T_FD_133135 | JGI IMG/M metagenome (GOLD analysis project Ga0190265, IMG submission 133135) | Populus adjacent soil microbial communities from riparian zone of Indian Creek, Utah, USA - 124 T | ecosystem: Environmental > Terrestrial > Soil > Riparian zone | place: USA: Utah | collected... | reverse complement strand
TCCCCCGCGGCGAACGCGTCGACGACCTCGTCGAGCAGCTCGGCATGCGTGTAGCCGAGCAGGGACACCGCCCGCTCGTAGCGCACGAGATGCCCCTCAGACCCGGTGATCAACTGGTCGAGCAGCGAAAGCGTGTCGCGTGGCGACCCGCCTCCTGCTCGCACGACGAGCGGGAGCACGCCGGGCTCGACTTCAACGCTCTCCTCCGCGCTCAGCGTCTGCACGTACTCGAGCATCGCCCCGGGCGGAACGAGCCGGAACGGATAGTGGTGCGTACGCGAGCGGATCGTGCCGATGACCTTCTCGGGCTCCGTGGTCGCGAAGATGAACTTGACGTGGTCGGGCGGCTCTTCGACGAGCTTCAGAAGGGCGTTGAACCCCCCGGCCGTGACCATGTGCGCCTCGTCGATGATGAAGATCTTGAAGCGATCGCGCGCCGGAGCGAAGACCGCCCGTTCACGCAGGTCGCGGGCGTCGTCGACGCCACCGTGGCTCGCAGCGTCGATCTCCACGACATCGAGTGAACCGCCGCCGTTGCGGCCGAGTTCGACACAGCTGTCGCACACCCCGCACGGGACATCAGTCGGCCCCTCGGCGCAGTTCAGGCACCGCGCGAGCACGCGCGCAGAAGTCGTCTTGCCACACCCCCGGGGGCCAGAGAACAGGTACGCATGACCGACGCGATCGCCCCGAAGTGCGGTCATCAACGGCTCGGTGACCTGCGACTGGCCGATCATCTCGCCGAACGTCTCAGGACGGTATCGGCGGTAGAGAGCGGTCGTCACCCGCCCAGCCTACGGCGTCGCGGCGACATCCAGCCGGGAGAGTGCACAGCGGCGCGCACGAGCGCCGCGCTCACACGTCCGCGCCGTGCTCGACATCCGCCGGGGCGCCGATGATCGGGATCGTGGTCGTCGTGGTGGGCACAGACGCAGACATCAGGGTGCCGTCCTCCCTGCGGACGTCCGCGAACTGCTTCAGCGACGGACGACCGGCGATCACCGGCCCCTGGTCGGCGAGCGGCACGACGACCTCCTCCCCCGGACCGAGCGCGAACGCATCCCCTCGGACGCTGAACACCAGCGGCTCACCGCTGCCCTCGCCCGCTCGGACACGAAGCTCGTCGCGTCTGAGCGTCACGGTGAGCGGCGTTCCGTGCCACTGCAGGGTGTACGACAACTCGGGCCAGTCCGCGGGCAGCCGCGGGTCGAACGACAGCTCGCCGAAGTGGTCGCGCATGCCACCGAACCCGGAAACGAGCGCCGTCCACACGCCGCCTGCCGATGCCACGTGCACGCCATCCGACGCGTTGTTGTGCAAGTCGCCGAGGTCGACGAACAGGGATTCGCGGAAGTACTCCAGCGCGAGGTCCTGATAGCCGACTTCGGCGGCGAGAATTGCCTGCACGACCGCGGAGAGCGTGGAGTCGCCGGTGGTCAGCGGGTCGTAATACTCGAAATCGGCCAGCTTGTCTTCGTCGGAGAAGTGATTCCCCTGCAGGAACAGCGCGAGCACGACGTCGGCCTGCTTGAGCACTTGGTACCGGTAGATCACCAGCGGATGGAAGTGCAGCAGCAGAGGGCGCTGATCCTCCGGCGTGCTCTCGAGGTCCCAGACCTCCTTCTCGAGGAAGACGTGATCCTGCGGATGGATGCCGAGCGCGGTGCTGAAGGGGATGTGCATGGCCTCCGCCGCCCGCTCCCACCCTTCGGCCTCAGCCGGATCGAGCAGGAGGCGATCAGCCATCCGCCGGTACGCTTCGGGATCGTCCTCTGCCATCTCGCGCACCGTGCGTGCCGCAAAGCGCAGGTTGAACCGCGCCATCACGTTCGTGAACAGGTTGTCGTTGACGACCGTGGTGTATTCATCGGGTCCGGTCACGCCGTGGATGTGGAACTCTTCGTCCTCGGCATCGCTCGTGCGCCAGAATCCGAGTGTCGCCCACAGGCGCGCTGTCTCGACCGCGATGTCGACGCCTTCACGGTGCAGGAACTCGACGTCACCCGTCGCCCGAATGTACTTCGCGAGCGCGAAGCTCACGTCGGCGTTGATGTGGTACTGCGCGGTTCCGGCAGCATAGTAGGCGGATGCCTCTTCCCCATTGATCGTGCGCCAGGGAAACAGTGCGCCGTGCTCATTCAGCTGATGCGCGCGGCGGCGGGCTGCGGGCAGCAGCAGGTATCGCATGCGGATCGCGTTTCGCGCCCACAGCGGGGTCGTGTACGCGAGGAACGGCAGCACGTAGATCTCCGTGTCCCAGAAGTAGTGGCCACTGTAGCCCGACCCGGTCACGCCCTTCGCGGGAACGCCCTGCCCGTCCGCGCGCGCCGCTGCCTGGGCGAGCTGGAACAGGCACCACCGCGTGGCCTGCTGCAGGTCGTCGTGGCCGCCGATGCGCACGTCCGAACGCGCCCAGAACCCGTCGAGCCACGTCCTCTGGCGCTCGTACTGACGCTCGATGCCCTCCACACCCACCCGGTCCAGTGTCCGTCGGCAGCGGTCGACGAGCTCCCGAGCCGGTACCCCACGCGAGGTGTGATAGCTCACGAGCTTGGTCACCCGGGTGGGCACGCCGGCCTTGGCCTGAACGCGGAACACGTCCTTTGCGATGTCGGGTTCGACGAGCGTGCGGTGGTTGTAGGTGTTCTCGGTCTCGATGACGTGATCGGCGACGACCGCAAGCGTCATGCCGGATTCGGTCACCTGGTATGCCAGGGCGGAGCGGCCGGAATCCTGCCAGTACTCCTGCGGCTGAAGCACACGCTCGTGGATGTGCTCCGCCTTCCGCGGGTCGAATCCCGTCTTCCTGGTCGCCGTCGGCCTGCCGCCGAACACATTCTCACCGTCCTGCCGGTTGACGAGCTGGCAGCTGATGGTGACAGGGGCATCGGCGTTCAGCACGGTGACCTCGATCCGCAGGATCGCCAGGTGCTTCTCCTCGAAGGACACCAGTCGGTCGTCTTCGATCAGCACCTCCGTCCCTTAAGGCGTGCGCCAGCGAACCCGCCTGCGCAGCACCCCCGCCCGCATGTCCAGGACGCGCTCGTACTCGAGTGCGTCCGCGACATCCAGTGACAGCGGCTCGTCGTCGATGTACACCCGCATGACCTTGGCGTCGGGGGCGTTGATGATGGTCTGACCGACCTCCGCGAATCCGTACGCCTGCTCGGCGTGACGGATCGCGAACGTCTCGTGGAACCCGTTGATGAAGGTGCCGTGCTCGTGGGCGAAGAGGCCTTCGAGCTGGTTGCCGCGCAGACCGAGGTATCCGTTGCCGACGGAGAAGAGCGTCTCGGTGACGCCGACGTCTTCGAGCTCGAAGCTGTTCTCGACGAGATTCCACGGGTCTACGGGGAATCGGTCGCGGTCGATCATGCGGTGGTCTCCTGGTTTTTCTGGACGGTCGAGCCGAGGCGATGGGCGAGAACGGCGAGGTCGTCCACGACGATGTGGGCACCGGCATCCCGCAGCGATTGCGCGCCGACTCCGCGATCGACGCCGACCACGAGGGCGAAGCCTCCGGCGGACGCCGACTGCACGCCGCTGATGGCGTCCTCGACGGCGACACTGCGAGCAGGATCGACCCCGAGCATCCGCGCCGCCTCGACGAAGACGTCGGGAGCGGGCTTGGAAGCGAGGTGGTCCCGCTCGGCGATCACGCCGTCCATCACGACGCCGAACCGCTTGCGCAGTCCGGCGGACTCAAGCACTTCCTCGGCGTTCTTCGAACTCGAAACCACCGCGGTCGGCGTGCCGGCGGCGTCGAGCTCGTCCAGCAGCGCGACCGATCCCGGGTACGGGACGATGCCTTCGGCACGCAGCAGACCCGAGAACACCGCATTCTTGCGATTGCCGATCCCGCACACCGTGTCGGCGGAAGGGTCGTCGGACGGTTCGCCCCATGGAACCTCGACGTCACGACTTCGCAGCAGACTGGCGACACCGTCATAACGCTTCTTGCCGTCGAGGTAATCGAAGTAGTCGCGCTCGGTGTACGGCGGCTTCAGCTCCCACTCCGCGAACAGTTCCTCGAACATCGCCTGCCACGCGTGCATGTGCACCTCGGCGGTGGGCGTGAGCACGCCGTCGAGGTCGAACAGGACAGCGTCGTACGAGGTGAGGTCGGGCAGGGCGTCGACGGTCACAGAACCTCCAGGGCGAGGTGGCGGATGACGGACTGGGGCTGGAGTTCATGCCGTCGTGCCAGCGTAGTCCGACGGGTTCTCCCCTGCACGTCAGCCGGCGACCTGCAGGGTCTGGCGAGCGATCTCGAGCTCCTCGTTCGTCGGGACGACGAGAACCGTCACACGCGACGTATCGGTGGAGATGATCCGGATGCCGCCTCCCCGCGCCGCATTGCGGTCGGCATCGACATCGACCCCGGCAAAGCCCAGCGTCGCGAGTGCCCCGGCGCGCACGGCGGCCGCGTTCTCCCCCACGCCGGCGGTGAACGAGATCACATCGACCCCTCCGAGTTGCGCAAGATAGGCACCCGCATACGCCCTGAGGCGATGGATGTACACGTCGAAAGCGAGCGTGGCGGCGGCATCCCCGCGCTCAATGCCCTTCTGCACATCGCGCATATCGGAGACGCCGGCCAGCCCCAGCAGGCCGCTGCGCTTGTTGAGGAGGTCGTCGAGGTCGTCGATCGACAGACCCGCACGGTGGGAGAGATGAACCAGCGCAGCCGGGTCGATGTCCCCCGAGCGGGTGCCCATGACCAGCCCTTCGAGCGGTGTGAGGCCCATCGAGGTCTCCACGGAGCGTCCGCCGGCTATCGCCGTGACGGAGGCACCGTTGCCGAGGTGGAACACGATCTGCTTCAGCTCGCTCAAGGGGCGCCCCACGAAGGCCGCCGCCGCCTCGCTCACGAATTTGTGCGAGGTGCCGTGGAACCCGTAACGGCGAACCCGGTGTGCTGCGGCAAGCTCAGCGTCGATCGCGTAGGTGTACGCCGCGGCCGGCAGCGACTGGTGGAAGGCGGTGTCGAAGACCGCGACGTGCGGGACGTCGGGGAAAGCTGCCTGCGCGGCCACGATGCCGGCCAGATTCGCAGGGTTGTGCAGCGGAGCGAGTACCGACAGCTCGTCGATGTTGATCTTGACCAGCGGCGTGATCAGGGTCGGCTCGAAGAAGCGCGCCCCACCGTGCACGACCCGGTGGCCGACCGCCACCGGTGGACGCGCCTCCAGCGACGGGCCGTTCTCGGCGAACGCCTCGAGCATGACGGCGAACCCGGCGGAGTGATCGGAGATCGGCAGCTCGCGTTCATAGGTCGCATCGAGCATCGTCGGCGCGGGGCCCTCCGCAAGCGGGGCATAGACCGTGTGCGACGCGTGGCCCGTCTCCTGGCCGATGCGCTCCACGAGCCCTGAGGCAAGGACGGTTTCGGCATCCATGTCGATCAGCTGATACTTGAACGACGACGAGCCGCTGTTGATGACCAGCACGACGCTCACGCGGGCACCTCGCCCTGCGCCTGGATCGCGGTGATGGCGATCGTGTTGACGATGTCGCTCACGAGAGCCCCGCGAGAGAGGTCGTTGATCGGCTTGTTCAGGCCCTGCAGCACCGGCCCGATCGCGACCGCGCCGGCCGACCGCTGCACCGCCTTGTACGTGTTGTTGCCGGTGTTGAGGTCGGGGAAGATGAACACGGTCGCGCGACCGGCGACGTCCGAGCCCGGCATCTTCGCTGCGGCGACGGCGGCGTCCGCCGCGGCGTCGTACTGGATCGGTCCTTCAACCAGAAGCTCTGGTGCGCGCTGACGGACCAGCGCTGTGCCCGCCCGCACCTTATCGACATCGGCGCCCGACCCGGACTCCCCCGTCGAGTACGACAGCATCGCGATGCGGGGGTCGATGCCGAACTGGGAGGCGGTTGCCGCTGATGAGATCGCGATGTCGGCCAGCTGCTCGGCAGTCGGATCGGGGATCACCGCGCAGTCGCCGTAGACGAGCACCCGGTCAGCGAGCGCCATCAGGAAGACGGACGACACCACGGACACCCCGGGTTTGGTCTTGATGATCTCGAACGCCGGGCGAATCGTATGCGCCGTGGTGTGGGCGGCGCCCGAGACCATGCCGTCAGCGAGGCCCAGATGCACCATCAGAGTGCCGAAGTACGACACGTCGGTGACGGTGTCGGAAGCCTGCGACAGCGTGACGCCCCGGTGCGAACGCAGTCGCGCGTACTCCTCGGCGAACTTGTGGACGTGAGCTGGGTCGAACGGCGAGAGCACCGCCGCACCTTGCAGGTCGATACCCAGCTCGATCGCCCGTGCGCGCACCTCGATCGGCTCGCCGAGGATCGTGAGGTCGGCGATGCCGCGTGTGAGCACGGTCGCCGCCGCGCGTAGTACCCGGTCGTCGTCGCCCTCGGGCAGGACGATGCGCTTGAGCGCCGAGCGAGCGCGCTCGATCAGCTGGAACTCGAACATCAACGGCGTCACGACCGTCGCCCGCGCGACGCCGAACGCGCGCAGCAGCTCTTCGGTGTCGACGTTCTGCTCGAACAGCGCGAGGGCCGTGTCGTAGCGTCGCTGCGAGTCGGCCGCGAGCCGGCCGCGCGTGTTCATGATGCGCGCCGATGTCTCGTACGTGCCGAATCCGGTCTTGATGATCGGGAGGTTCGACCCGAGTCCGTCCAGCAGGCGCGTGATCGGCTCGGGAAGATCAAAACCGCCGTTGAGCACGATCCCCGAGATCGAGGGGAATGTGCCGGACGCGTTGGCGAGGAGTGTCGCGAGCAGCACCTCGGAGCGATCGCCCGCGATGACCACGACCGCGCCTTCGATCAGCCGCGGCAGAACGTTCACCATCGACATCCCGGCCACGACCACGCCGAGCGCCTCCCGCGTCAGCAGATCGGGATCGCCCGCGAGCAGCTCGCCGTCGACCGCCCGCATGATGCCCCGAATCGACGGCGCGACCAGGAACCGATCCTCCGGAATCGCCCATACCGGGACGCCGACCTTCGCGGCACCGAACGAGTCATCGATCGAGGCACGTATCGCCGTGACGGTCGCGTCGATCTGCTCGGCGTCCGCCCGGTTGGCGACCACCGCGAACAGCTCCGCACGCCCGTGCGCGAGTTCGGTGAGCGCGAGATCGGCGATCTGACCCATCTCGTGCGGGGTGCGCGCGGGGGACGAGCCGAGCTGTTCGGGCTCGGTGCGACCCCGCGACGAGCGACCGCCGAGCACCAGCAGCACCGGAGCGCCGAGATTCGCGGCGATCCGCGCGTTGTAGGCGAGCTCGGCAGGGCTGCCGACGTCGGTGTAGTCGCTGCCGAGGATCACGACGGCGTCGCATTGTGCTTCGACGGCCTTGTACCTCTCGACGATCGTCGAGAGCGCGGCATCCGCATCATGACGCACGTCGTCGTATGTGACACCGATGCAGTCCTCGTACGCGAGGTCCACGGCAGTGTGATCGAGCAGCATCTCGAGCACGTAATCGCGCTCGATGGTCGAGCGGGCGATCGCACGGAACACACCGACACGGGGGGTCGCATGGCTGAGCGTGTCGAGCACGCCCAGCGCTACCGTCGACTTGCCCGAGTGACCCTCAGCGGACGTGATGAAGATGCTCTGCGCCACGCGCTCCACCCTACGGCCGCGTCGCCTCCGGCGCGCCCTCACCGCCCGAGGCCGCGCCCGGGAAAAGCGCGCCTGGGAAAAGTAAGACTCTCCGCGAACCCGGCAGAGCCTGGTTACCCTTGCTACGTTTCCGTCCTGGGGGAGTTGGCCTGGATACCGCCTCGCGGAGAGCTGCGTCCAGTCTAAACCACGCGCGATCGACAGTGATCCCACCCGCGAGACGCGAGCGCGCGTTACGATCGATGGATGGGCAAGGAAGCCCGTGTGCGCCTATTCAGGGGGGTCGCTTTGACCGAGACGGCGATGACGGATGCCACCACCGGAACATCCGCGGGGATGACCGCCGAGGGGTTCGCACGCGTCACCGACAGCATCCTCGCCTCGGTGGGGCGCGTCATCGACGGAAAGCCTGAGGCCGTTCGCAGCGCGCTGGTCTGCCTGCTCGCCGAGGGGCATCTGCTCATCGAAGACGTGCCCGGTGTCGGCAAGACGATGCTCGCCCGGGCGCTCGCGGCATCCGTGGATGCCACGGTGCGCCGCATCCAGTTCACGCCCGACCTGCTGCCCGGCGATGTCACCGGAGTGAGCGTGTTCAACCCGGTCGATCGCGAGTTCGAGTTCAAGCCCGGCGCGATCTTCGCCCACATCGTCATCGCCGACGAGATCAACCGCTCGTCCCCCAAGACGCAGTCGGCGCTGCTCGAAGCGATGGAAGAGGGCCAGGTCACCGTCGACGGGCGCACACACATGCTTCCCGAGCCGTTCCTCGTCGTCGCCACGCAGAATCCACTCGAGATGGAGGGCACCTACGCCCTGCCCGAAGCCCAGCGCGACCGGTTCATGATGCGCATCTCGATGGGCTACCCCGACCCGCGGAGCGAAGCGCTCATGCTTCGGCAGCGCGACTCCGTCAACCCGCTCGACGCGATCGCCCCGGTCGCCTCGGCGACCAAAGTGGCCGAGCTGGTCGCGTGGGCGCGCGCCGTGCACGTCGCGCCGGCGATCGAAGAGTATGCGGTGGCCCTCGCCGGCGCGACCCGCACCCACTCGGATCTTCGCCTCGGAGCGAGCCCGCGTGCCACGCTTCAACTCGTCCGTGCGGCGAAGGTCTGGGCCGCCCTCGACGGTCGAGGCTTCGTCATTCCGGACGACATCACCGCGCTCCTGATCCCGGTGTTCACGCACCGGCTGATCCCCACGCGCTCCGCCGGAGGGGCGCGAGCACGCACCACCGCCGACGCGATCGCGTCGATCCTGGAGCGCATCGCCGCCAGCGTGCGCGTGCCCATCGCCGCCCGTCAGTGAGTCGACGATGAAACGCCTCTGGCCACTGACCGCCCGGGGTACGGGCGCGCTCATCCTGGCTGTCGCGTGCTTCATCCTCGCCAACGAGGTCGGGATCGCGGAACTGATGTACTTCGGCATCCTGCTGCTTGCGGTCCTGGCCGCCAGCGCATCGTCGTTGTACTTGACGCGGCGTTCCGACACGGTGACGCGCTCGCTGTCACCGGATGTCGCCACAGTCGGGCGCGACGCATTCGTGACCGTTCGCGTCGGGGTGCGTACAGCGCTGCCCACCGCACCGGGGACGTGGCGCGACAGCGTATCCAAGGGTCTGACGGCGCGAGCGCAGGGCGTGTTCCCTGCGCTGGGGTCAGGACTGCGCGGGGCCGACCGAGTAGTCGAACTCTCGTACGCGGTCACGGGTGCGCGCCGCGGCATCCACCCCCTCGGCCCGCTTCAGGTGACCTCGACCGACCCTTTCGGCCTGGCCCGCCGCACGACGGTATTCGGCGAACGCACGCCAGTGACGGTGGCGCCTGCGGTCACCGACCTGCCCGCGCTCAACAATTTCGCGGGCGAAGCGGGCGGCACCCTGCACACCACCAACAATCAGCTCGGCCAGGGGGCTGACAACCTCATCGCGCGCCCGTACGTGCCGGGTGACTCGATGCGGCGCATCCACTGGCGGGCCACCGCGCACCGCGACGAGCTCATGGTGCGCCAGGAGGAGCAGGAGTCCACCCCCGAGGCGACCGTCGTCCTCGACCGCGGAGTGCTGCGGTTCTCGCCCGAAGCGATGCAGGCTCCGGGCACCGACGCCGGCTTCGAAGCGGCGGTGTCGGCGTGCGTGTCTGTTGTGAGCAGGCTCGTGCACGATGGCTACGCGGTCGAGGTCATCGATTCCGACGGCACGCTGCTCGCCGAGCGAATCGACGGCGGCGACATGACGGAGGTCGAAGGTCTCGTCAACCAGTTCGCAACCTTGACCGCCCGTCGAGACGACCATCTGGGCAAGCTGGTCCGGGTGTTCGCCGGGGTGATGACGGGGCCCGTCGCGCTCATCGTCGGTCGATTCGATCCTGCCGACGCTGATGCGATCGCGCCGGTCGCCCATCACAGCACGCTCGCCCTGCTGCTCGCGGTTTCGCCGGTCGGTGATTCTCTCGAGCGCGCGTCCGACCTCGGCTGGCACGCGGCCGTGATCAACCCTGACGGAGATCTCGCCGCGGCCTGGTCCGCCGCAGCCGAGCGGGGGGTGAGCCATGCCCTCCGATGAACGCGCGCCGCGGAGAGCCGCCGACCTGACGCTCACCATCGGCGTGCTCGTCGCTGTGTTCGCCGCGCTGCTGCCGCTCATGCGCGTAGTGCGCCCCAGCAGCTGGCTGCTCGGCGCCATTGTGCTGGCCGTCGCGATTCTCGCCGCCGGCTACATCGCCCGGCGGTATCGCCTTCCGGCGGTCGCAGTGAGCCTGGTCGAGGCATCCGTCTGGGTCATCTTCATGATGCTGGTGTTCCTGCGCGACACCGCCTTGCTGTGGGTGATCCCGACGCCGGAGACTGTCCGAGCGCTGCCGGGCCTGCTGGCCGTCGCCAGCGAGGAGATCGCAGTCGGTGCGGCGCCGCTCGCAGCGAGCGTTGCCCTGTCGTTGCTCATCGTCGGCGGCACGGGGCTGCTCACGATCATCGTCGACCACGTCGTGCTCACCGCCCGGATGCCACTGCTGGCTGCGATCGGACTCATCGCGGTCTCCCTCATCCCCTCGATAGCGGTGCCGGGCGATGTCGACATCATGGCGTTCGTCCTGCTGGCCGCCGCGATCCTGTTCCTCATGCGCACCGACACCCGCTCACGCGAAGAGCCCGTCGGGCGCGAGGCAACGCGAACCGCGGGTGTGCCGGCGACAGCGCTCGGCATCGGCGCCATCGCGGTGGTTGTGGCGCTCGTGGCCACCCCGCTGCTTCCCGAGCCCCTCATCCGCGCCGGTGCGGGCACAATCGGCGGCGGGCCGGGCATCGATGCAACTCTTCAGCTGGGCGATGATCTGCGTCGGCCGCGCGAGGTCGAGGTGCTTCTGGTGCGCAGCAGTGCTCCCGCAGCGCCGTATCTGCGCGCGACGACGCTCTCCCAATTCGACGGCGACGTGTGGGAGCCCGATCGGGTGCGCACAGTGCCGCTGGACAGTGAAGATCCGCTCGGCAGTCTCGCGGTCGATGACGACATCCGGCTCGCGGAGTACATCACGACGGTGGAGGTGACCAACCTCGCATCACCGTGGTTGCCGATCTCGTACCCGGCGGTGGATATCAACGGATTGCAGGGCAGATGGTCTGCCGCCCCGTACAACCGCACCGTGCTCAGTGACGCGGCGACCACCCAGGGCCAGAACTACGAGGTCGTCACACATGTGCCCAGGCCCACACTCGAGCAGATCCGCGCGCATCCCGCTGGCGCACTGCAGCAGCCTGACGGCACAGCTGCCGTTCCGGATGACATCGCGCCGATCGTGGGCGATCTCGCGGCAGAGGTCACCGCGGAGGCGACCAATGACTACGACGCCCTGGTCGCCCTGCAGTCGTGGTTCCGCAGTCCCGCGTTCGGCTATTCCCTCGATGCCCCCGTCGAGGACGACTTCGACGGGTCAGGCATCGATGCCGTGGCCAAGTTCCTCGAACAGCGCGAAGGCTACTGCATCCACTTCGCCTCCGCGTTCGCGCTGATGGCCCGCACGCTGGGCATGCCGAGCCGCATCGTGGTCGGCTACCTCCCCGGCACCGCGACCAGCGACGCGATCGAACGCGAGACCGTGTACTCCGTCTCGAGCGGTCAGACCCACGCCTGGCCCGAGGTGCTCTTCGACGGAATCGGGTGGATTCCGTTCGAGCCCACCAACGGCCTCGGCGTGGCCACCGCATTCTCTCCTGCCGGCACCACGACCGGCGGTGCCGACGACCCCAGCGCCGCGACGCCCCAGCCCAGCGCATCCGCCGGCCTCGGCGAGGGACTCTCACCCGATGACCAGAACGCGGATCAGAACGGCAGCGAGGCCGGCGGTGCGGCGAGCACAATCGACCCGCTTCCGACGTTGACGGTGTTGCTCGGCATCCTGTTCGCGCTTTCGATTCCCGGGCTCATTCGCGAACTGCGTCGCCGGCAGACGCTCACGTCGGCACGCGCGGGCGATGCAGCCGCCGCGTGGCTTGCGGTGCAGGATGCCGCGATCGACCTGGGCATCGATGTACCCGCCAGCGAGAGCACGCGCAATCTGGGCACCCGCCTGGTCGAGCGCCACGGTGCGCCACCTGGCGAGATGAGCCTCTTGATCAGCGCCATCGAGCGAGCCAGCTATGCTCCCGGCGGAAAGCATGCGTTCTGGCAGGGCGATGCCATGGCGGATGCCGCGACCACCGTGCACGCCGCGATGCTGGGTTCGGTGCCCACGTCACGCCGATTGCTGGCGCTGCTTGCGCCGCGGTCTCTGATCGTGCGCCCGGGGAGCGTCTATGCAGGTTCGGGAGCGACCTCCCGCGCAAGGTAGGATGGTCGGCGGCCCGCGAGGGCCACGGAGGATTCGCCTAGTGGCCTATGGCGCACGCTTGGAAAGCGTGTTGAGTGAAAGCTCTCAGGGGTTCGAATCCCCTATCCTCCGCTCTCCCGATCCCTTAGCGACGTGCTCGAAAGGTGGCAACATTGAAGCATGATGAGCACAGACGCACCTTCTCTTCGCAACGCAACGCCACCCTCGCTGACTCGAGGTGAGAGAGCCTCCAGGAACGGGCGAGGTATTGCATTCGCCGGGCTCGGGCTAGGGATCTACCTCTTGCTGATCGCCTTGCTCATGCTGTGGCCACATCCGGAAGCCAATGTCCCTGGCGTCATCTTCATGGCACTGGCAGGTCTCTTCTTCACCGTGGCCGGAGCCGTTGGCGTTGCTCGATCCTCGAAGCGGATGCGAGAGTTCAACGCCACCCGCAGTGGGCTTGCCGCCGACGGTTGAGAATCCGGCCAAGACGACGGCATCGCTTGGGTGGGTTCTGGCACGAAGCTGAGTCGTCCGGCCCTCATGAAACGTCCTGGCGTCACAAGAGCATGCTCAGAACGATTCGCCGTGGATGACTTCCACCGCGGTCATCTTCTACGCGGTGCATCCCGAGTTTCTCGGCTACCCGCTCAGACGCGCGATTGTCCGGGTGGATGATCGCGATCAGTTCCTGCGCCTCGGTGTGTTCACGCGCGAATTCGCGACAGGCCGCAGCCGCCTCTGTCGCGATCCCGTGGCCCTGCCACGCGGTTGTGACGTGGTAGCCCACCTCGAGCTTGCTCATGCCGTTCACGTTCTGCCAGGTGAGGCCGCAATCTCCGATGAAGTCACCTTCGTGTGTCTCGATGACCCACAGTCCATAACCGTGTGTTGCGTAATTCCGCTGGTTCCACACGATCCAGGCAGCTGACTCCTCGCGGTTCTTCGGCGCGGGGTAGTAC
>Ga0190265_10002063_pt1 | contig 13367 bp, 9 predicted proteins | sample Popmic124T_FD_133135 | JGI IMG/M metagenome (GOLD analysis project Ga0190265, IMG submission 133135) | Populus adjacent soil microbial communities from riparian zone of Indian Creek, Utah, USA - 124 T | ecosystem: Environmental > Terrestrial > Soil > Riparian zone | place: USA: Utah | collected... | reverse complement strand
TAGGGCTCATCCGACTTGCGCGCGGGGTCGGGGTTCGCCGGCCGATCCGAGTTCGGCGTCGATCGGGTGGAATTGTTCTGCTGCGACGGCGTCGAGTCGTCCGTCTCGCGCGTCCGCTTGTCTTTGTCGCCGCAACCGGCGGCAAGCATCGATGCCATGCCGATCAGGCCGACTGAGAGGCTCAACGTCACTCGTCTGTTCAGGATTTCCATCACTGTGCTCCTCTTATCCCGCCGGCTCTCACCAGCGCAAAATCCGTCACGGCGAGATGACGGTGAACAAGCGGTTTGAAATTGTCAAACCCGGAGTCTCAACAACTCCGCCGCTCCTTCGGAGCGGACTGAAACGGAACGTCGATATATCCACGAGTTCCGCTCCGCTCCACTCGTGGCTACAGTCCGTCGCTCCTTCGGAGCGAAGGCAACGTCGTGTCGCTCCTTCGGAGCGAAGGCTCGTCACGCCGTCGTATTTAGTCGTCAGCCGGCTGTGTCGTCGGCGCGGCTTCCGTGTTTGAGCCGGCGGCCGGCGGATTCACTTCTCGCTTTGGGCCGGCGATCTTCCAGTCTTTTTCCTCGGGCCGATCCACGGTGACCTTGGTGGCGATCCACTTCTGGTTCAAGCCGTCGCCCTCGCGATAGCCTTCGACCACGACCTTGTCGCCTTCGCGGATATCGCCGATGCTCTGAGCGCGGCCGTTGATGATGACCGAGGTGTCATCGCGAAAGGTTCCGGGCACCTCCAGTTCGTTCCCGGTCTTGTCGCGGATCACCATGGAGACGATGCGGTTGTCGATGTCGACCTTCTTGGCGATGCCTTCCTTTTTCCGAATTTTCGGCTTGCGGCTACCGCGTTCCGAGCAGCCTGTCTGCATCACCAGGGTCAGAATGAATCCAGTCACGAGGAGACCGCGAAATCCGAGAGTGCGAATGTGCATTTCAACCCTTTGATTTATCTGGTGATCGCGGACGAATTCACAGCAGCCTTCGACCGCGCCGTCGCCGTGAAATCGGCCGGTTGCGACCTTGCGGAAAATCCCACGATCGAAGCCAAATACTCTATCCGCCACCATTTATCCACGCAAACCAGCATGAGGAGGGTCCCCGACGGTCCACACCGCTTGCTTCCCCCTATTGCCGCTTCTATCGTTGAACCCCGGCATGATGCACACCCCTCCCACGCCTGACCAAATGGTTCATTCCCCTTTGCAACGCCATCAGAATCGACGACGAAGCTGGGTTCTAACCGCCCTCACGGCCCTCGCCGTGCTCTTCGCCCTCGACTGGCTGCTGGGGTGGATCATCTGGCTCCCGCTGTACAGCGGTCTCTTCGGATTCCTGGTGGCCGGGCTGATTGCCGGCGGCATCGCCTTCCGCATCGCACGCCCCTTGCGGCCGGTCCGCACCGGGCAATTGGTGGCGCTGGCGCTGGTTCTCGGCGTCGTGAACAGCAGCGTGGCGCTCTACTGGGAGTATCACCATGTCGCCCATGGCGTCGGCGATCTGCCGGGATTCGGCAAGCTGCTCGCTCGCGCCTATCGCGCGGGCAGGCCCATAGACGAAGTCACGGACCGCGTCGTGCGCGAATTCAAGGCAAGGCTGCGCGATGAATATCCTCCCGGCGGAGCGGTCGGTTACGCGCGCTGGTGTTTTGCGGGCGGCGAAATGAAGGTGTCAGTGGACGATGCGTCGGATCACGTCACCGTTTCTCATCGCCGATGGGTCTGGCTCATCCGCAGCATCGCCGCTGCGCTGCTCACCTGCACCGGGCTGTGGTTCAGCTTCGAAGGCCTCCGCTCGCCGCTTCCGGTTCGGAACGTCCTAATCCCGGGAGAGGAATACGAGGAGATCGACTGAATTTCTCGTCCGCCGCGGCGGATAAACTCCGGGCGCCGAGTTCGCGGAGTGTGAGAAAACCCGGTTCCGCGCATTTTCCTGTTGCAAGATGCCCTTGCTTATCTTTTAGTAGCCGGCCTATAAGTGTTTGGACGAACAACGCCGCGCGCGCGGATATCAGACCGCCGCGGCCCGCATTCCTCTCCCATCGTCCGCCCATGCAGCACTTATCGGATTCGCGCCGGCAGTTCGCGCCAGATGTCCCAGGCCGCACAAATTAACCTGACCTTGCGCGCCCGTCGGCCGATTTGAGAACCAGCCAAGCGTCCGGGGGGGATTCCGCCAGGGCGACGGCACCAAGGGGCGAGGTCATGGGTCGTTCAAAGGAAGTGCTGACCACCGGCGAGGTCGCGAAGATCTGCAAGGTCGCGCCGCGCACAGTCTCGAAATGGTTCGACAGCGGAAAGCTGCGCGGTTATCGCATTCCCGGCAGCAAGGATCGTCGCATCCCAATGCAGCAGTTGCTGCGATTCATGCGGGCCCACGGCATGCCGCTGCACGGCGTGGAAACCGGCGTCACGCGCGTGCTGATCGTCGAGCAGATGCATGAAGTCGCAAGATTGCTGTCCGAGGCGCTGACCTCGGGGGCCGGTTATGAAGTGCGCGTGGTGCATTCGCCCTTTGAAGCCGGCGCCGCGGCGGTTGCCGACACGCCGTCGGTCATCCTCGTCGATACCACCATGCCGGGTCTCCAAGGGAAGGAGGGGCTTCGCGCGATGCGCAACGTGGGGGAATTGAGCTCATGCCGCGTCATCGCCCTGACCGGCTACCTGCGCGACGGTGAAGACTATGGCCTGCTTCAGGACGGTTACGACGCTGTGATCGCCCGGCCGTTCGACGTCTCTCAAGTCGTCCAAGCCATCGAGGACGCGCTTGAGTCCGCGACGGCGGGCAATAACAACTAACGGATCGCGAAGCATTAAGTCGAGTTAGACGATCGCCAAAACGGCAAGCCTCGATCGAAGTTTCGGCTAGCAATTTATCGCACGTCGCGGGGAGCGCCCCGATGCACGATCGCCATCGGCTGCTTCAACGATTCATCGTTCGATTCGTTTCTCTCGATCGACCGCTTCGTTGATCCGGGTTTCTCACCCGCAGTCTCGGTGCCGCCGAGCGGCGTCACTGTTCTCGAAATTTTCAGTAGGCGAGCCACGAAAAAGTCACGCGGGTTCAAACGTCCTGCCCGCTCCAGGATCGGGTTGGCTGCCGCCGGGCCGTCGCTATAGGCGACGACGTATCCCAGGAGTGTCGTTGAACAGGCACAATCCGGGTGCCGGGCCACGTAGGCCTTCAGCCGCAACAGGTGGCCTTCGAAATCGGCCGGGTCGCCGTACTCCGCACGCACGTCGTAATACGACTCGGTCAGATAGGGCGCCAACTCGAACGCCCGCGCCAGCACCTTGACCGCCTCGTCGTATCGCCCGACCGCGAACAGCGCGTGGCCCGCGAAGACCCGGCTGGCCGCGTCGCCGTGATTTTTCTCCGAGGCCCCGAGCCATTCGATGGCTGCGCGGTCGTAACGCCCGGCCTGAAAATGGCTCAGTCCCGCGGCCACGCCGATCCGGTTCGCGCTCAGCAATCGGCCCGCGCGCTCGGAGGCGATGTAATCCTGGTATTCATGGTCCGAGTCGTAGCGCCCCTGAATGTAAGCGTCACCCGGATCGCCGTGGCCAGGATACCCATATCCGGGATAACCGTACCCGCCGTAATAGCCGAAACTCCGGTTGCCACACGAACCGCCGCCGTAATTGCGATAGCGATGCGAATAGCGAGAGCTGCGCGAAGTACACCCGATCCCGCGGCCGCCGTAGTCGAAGCGCGGGCGAATCCGGGGACTCCAGTGGTCGGGACGATACTTGTCGGGAGCGACCTCATAGTGCCCCTGCGGCATGCGCAACAGCCGATCCCCTTCGATGTAGTCCGGAGCGCGGTCGAGGTACGCATCCTCGTTCTTTTGCAGGCGGCGTTCTTCGTCTGGCTCATCGGGCAGCGGCTGCGACCGCTCGATCGCTCGGCCCAATCGTGACGTATTCTGCTGAGCCGGTGCTACCGACGGCAGCCCAATCACCAAAGCGAACGCACCCAGGAAGTATCGAGACATGGCAGAACCTCCGAGAGGATACTATCAGACAACCACCTGCCCTACAGCCAGACTTCTGCGGCGGCGACCGGGAAAAGAAGACGCGTCGAATCGCACCATCCCGTCGCGCGAGGGCAAGGGCTGAGAGTATTAGACCCGGCCCGCCGGGAGTGGTTAGTTGGCGGAATCACACCCAGACTTGAAAAGCGATCTGTCCCGCTCACCCGGCCGCTTCGCGGCGGGGCTAAACGGAGCGCCCGACTGCTTTTGGCGGTGGATTACAACGCCGTTATCCATAAAGCTCCGAATTATATTTTCGCGCAATAGCGCATGTTAGTATTCGCTAACATATACGTTTATGGCGAATTCGACGCGGAGCGGAAGCACAGAAATCGTCATTACCTTAATTTTTTGCTGGACTTACGCACGCCGGCTTGCTTCAATAGCTCGCACCAAATTTTGCATTTCAAGTGCCCGATTGGACTACGAAGCTAGTAACCCCTAACGAGGTGACCCATGCTTGCAACCACTCCGCGGCAACCATCGGAAGCGCGGCACGTCCCACTGCCGCTCTTGAACGAATCCATCGAACAAACTCTTGCGGCCGAGCGCGAGCGGATGATGCGCGAGGCGGGCATCACGGTCGGCGACGTACGGCATTTCAAGAAGCCGGTCGAGCGACCCTTCACGAAGAAGGAAAGGGAGCACACCACGATCTGGGTGGGCGGCCTTTCGTTGCGGCATGATGAGCTGGTGAAAGCCGGGCTGGAAGGGCTGGGCTACAAGATCGGATTGATCCCGACGCCGGTGAAGGCGGACTTTCAGGCTGGCAAGGAATATGGCAACAACGGGCAATGCAATCCGACCTACTTCACCGTCGGAGCGGTGGTGAATCACCTTAAGCGGATGCGCGACGAGGAGAATGTTCCGCTCGAAGACATCCTCAACAATCACCTGTTCATTACGGCCGGGGCCTGCGGGCCGTGCCGGTTCGGCATGTACGAGGCGGAGTATCGGCTCGCCCTGCGCAACAGCGGCTTCGACGGCTTTCGCGTCATGCTCTTCCAGCAAGCGGGTGGGCTGAATCAGGAAAGCGTCGAGGCCGGGCTGGAATTCAATCTGAATTTCTTTTTGTCGCTGCTGAACGGGATCATGATGGGCGACATTCTGAACGAAGTCGCCTACCAGATCCGCCCGTACGAAGTCGTGGCCGGCCAGACCAATCGCGTGATCGCGCGGTGCATGGAGCTGAGCGAAGCGGCGCTGCGCTCGCGCAACTACGACGAGATTCAGGGAGGAGCGCTGGCGAAGATCTTGTCGAAGATCGTGCCGGCGGTGAAGAACGGAACCGACGCGGCGAAGTTTCTGGATCAGCTCAAGGGCACTTATTACGCCGAGGTGTTCGAGCAGTGCCGCAAGATGATCGACGAGGAGATCGAGGTCGATTTCACGCGGAACAAGCCCATCGTGAAGATCACCGGCGAGTTCTGGGCACAGACGACCGAGGGCGATGGGAACTTCCGCATGTTCCCGTTCCTGGAGGAGCAGGGCGCCGAGGTGCTGGTCGAGCCGGTGGCGACGTGGATCTGCTACATGTGCCACCAGGCCGGTCTGAAGCTTACGGACCGCAAGGCGATCCGCGCGGACGGCAGCGAGATTCCCATGTGGAGCGTGGCCGAGCGGCTGAAGGCCGAATTCGAGCACAAGAAGAAGCACTTCACGCTGAGCCTGGCCGAGAAGATCATCGTGCGGGAATACAACCGGCTGCGCGAAGCGCTGGGCGGGACGGTACACGAGCTGGCGCCGCAGCTTGAGCTGACGCGCATGGGGCACCCGTATTACAACTCTCGCTCGGGCGGCGGCGAGGGGCATCTCGAGGTGGCGAAGAATATCTATTACTCGTCGAAGGACATGGCGCACATGGTGCTGTCGCTCAAGCCGTTCGGCTGCATGCCTTCGACGCAGAGCGACGGGGCCCAGGCGGCGGTGACGTCGCACTTCAAGGACATCATCTTTCTGCCGATCGAGACCAGCGGCGAGGGCGACATCAACGCCCACTCGCGCACGCAGATGGCGCTGGGCGAGGCGAAGAACAAGTGCAAGGAGGAGTTCAAGCGGGTGGTCGAGTCGACGGGGTACACCATCGACCAGATTCGCGAGTTCGTCGCCCAGCCGGAGAACCGCGACCTGCGCCGGCCGCTGCAGCATTTCCCGCACAACAAGGGGGTCATCGGGAAGGCGTCGAATTTTGCGATTTACGTGGCGAAGAAAATGCAATCCGCCGGCGTTGAATCGTCGAAGCAGGGACGCGAGCTGGTCGCGGTTTGACTTCGCCGCTGAGTGGCGGGCATCGCAGGCTCACCGTGAAAGGCATGTTTAGCTAACACCATGAGCTACTCATTCCATAAACTTTGTCTGTCGGCACGGCCGCCTCGCGCAATCACGCAGGCGCGATGCCGTCAAGCATCGGACTTGTTTCGCGTCGATCCTCGTTCCTCGCGCTTCGCAAGCAACAGCTTTAGTCGATCTGCGATTTCCGGGGACTCGAGGCCTTCGGCCAATCCATGCACCCAACGCCAAACCCGAGCCATGTCAATTCCGGGATTGGCATCCAGCAGACCCTCGATGTCGGTGATATCACGTCCTCGAAACGCGAGCACTTTCATGGCGATGAGTTCCTCGGGGGCGGCAATCGGAATTTCCATGCCAAGTTCGCTCACCCGAACGGCGCGCTCGATCATCTCCTGCTCAAATGGAAGAATCCCCAGGGATAGATCGACATTCATCGCGTCCGCATCATGCACCAGCAGGACGATCCGATTCGCGCGGGCAAATCCGATTGGATCAGCCCGTCGCGGACTGAAGCCATGCAGCTTTGCATCTTTCAGGAACTCCTCGAGTTTCGATTCATCCGTCATGACGACGGCGTCAATATCGCCCGTGAACCGCGCTTCTCCCTGGAGAGATGCGGCGACGCCTCCAATGATGACGAAGGGAATGCGCCCGCCGGAAAGCCATGTCACCAGGTCCCGCAGCGGCGCCGCCAGAGGTTCGAGCATCTCATCGCGCGTTACAGTGGGCATTCTTGAGTCGAATCCACAGGTCCCGAACTTCTTGAACATCATCCTCGGTCGTTTTGTGCCAACCGAAGGCGCGGCCCAAGCGCATGGCCGCTGCCAGCTGACGAAACTTTGTCGCGATCGGCGTGTTGCGGAGCTCCTCTCGCTTCGCCTCGTTGACCACCTCCCACCGGTTCATCCAGGCCCGAAGTTCGGCTTTGTTTGTCTCGCTCGACATTAAGGAATTATACAGGAATTTCCAATGAATAGCTCCATCAATCTGAAAGCCGACGACGGACAGGCGGCCGGCTCGTGCGGCACCAAGCCCGCGGCGAAGTCGTCCGGCGGCGGCGGATGCTCGTCCGGGTCCTGCGGTTCCAAGAGCGGCGAGCCAAAGGATGCGGCGCTCGGGGTCGTGCAACTCAACATCGGGCTGGTCAAGGCGGAGAGGACCAAGCCGGTCATTGAGAATCTGCCGTTCGCGCCGACGGCGAAATATCCCAACGGGCTGATCATCGGGCTGGACGTGGGCAGCACGACGGTCAAGTTCGTCGTCGTCGATCCGATCACGGACGAGATGCTGCTGGCGGATTACCAGCGGCATGACACCAAGCAGCCGGAAAAGTGCCTGGAGATGCTCGGAGCGGTCGCGGAGAAATTCCCGGATGTGCCGCGGAACAGCTTTCGCGTGTTCATGACCGGCTCGGGCGGGGCTTCCATCGGCAAGCGCATCGGGGCGCGCTTCGTGCAGGAAGTCAATGCCGTGTCACTGGCGGTGGAAAAGCTCTATCCTGACGTGCAGAGCGTCGTCGAGCTGGGCGGGCAGGACGCCAAGATCATCATCTTCAAGCCTGACGAGGAAACAGGGAAGAAAAAGAAGATTCCGTCGATGAACGACAAGTGCGCCGGCGGCACCGGGGCGGTCATCGACAAGATCAACGCCAAGCTCAAAATCCCCTCGGCCGAGCTGTGCAACATGGGCTACGAGGGCCTGCGGCTGCACCCGGTGGCGGGCAAGTGCGGCGTCTTCGCCGAGACCGACATCAACGGCCTGCAGAAGCAGGGGGTGCCGCCTGACGAGCTGATGGCATCGCTGTTCGAGAGCATCATCCAGCAGAACCTGGCGGTGCTGACGCGCGGGCACACGTTGCGGCCGCAGGTGCTGCTGCTGGGCGGGCCGAACTGCTACATCAAGGGCATGCGCGACTGCTGGCGGCACAACATTCCCATCATCTGGAAGGAGCGGAAGGTCGAGGTTCCCGACAAGCCGATCGAAGACCTCATCACCGTGCCCGACAACGCCCAGTATTTCGCGGCTCTCGGGGCGGTGGAATTCGCCAAGATCGAGCTGGAAGAGGAGCCGAATCAGGGCGTCTATCGCGGACTGGCCGAGCTGGCGTGGTATATCACCGTCGGGCGCGTCGAAGAAAAGAAGGTGGCCGGCGGCCACGGACTGTGGAAAGACCGCAGCGAGTTGGAAGCATTCAAGAAGGATTATGCGAAGGATCCGTGGTCGCCGAAGAGTTACCCGGCCGGCACAACGGTGCGGGCGTTCGTGGGCCTCGACGGCGGGTCCACCAGCACGAAGGGCGTGCTGATGGACGAGGAAAAAAACGTCGTCGCGAAGCACTACCAGCTTTCCAAGGGCAACCCGATCGAAGACATGATGGACATCTTCGGCGGCCTGCAAAAGCAGATCGAGGAGCAGGGCTGCAAGCTGGAGGTGCTCGGCGTCGGCACCACCGGCTATGCGAAGGACATTCTCAAGGAGGTTATTAACGCCGACGTGGCGCTGGTCGAGACCGTCGCGCACACGCAGGCGGGGCTGCACTTCTACCCTGGCACCGACGTCATCATCGACGTCGGCGGGCAGGACATCAAACTCATCATCCTGAAGAACAACCAGGTGAAGGACTTTAAGCTCAATACTCAGTGCTCGGCGGGCAACGGATACTTTCTGCAATCGACGGCCCAGGGCTTCGGTTTCAAGGTTGAGGACTTCGCCGATATTGCCTTCAGTGCCGAGGCCATGCCATCGTTCGGCTATGGCTGCGCCGTTTTCATGCAGAGCGACATCGTCGACTTCCAGCGGCAGGGCTGGGCGCCGCAGGAGATCATGGCGGGCCTATGCGACGTGCTGCCCAAAAATATCTGGCTATATGTGTCGCAGATTCCGAATCTCGCCAAACTGGGCACCAAGTTCATTCTGCAGGGCGGGACGCAGCACAATCTTGCGGCCGTCAAGACGCAGGTCGATTTCATCAAGAGCCGATTCAAGGGAACCAACGTGACGCCCGACGTGCGGGTTCACAAGTTCTGCGGCGAGGCCGGCGCGATCGGCTGCGCGGTCGAGGCCCATCGGCTCTATTTTGAGGCGGACCACCGCACCAGCTTCATCGGCCTGGATCGCGTGCAGAAGATTCAATTTCGCACGACGCGCAGCGAAAATACGCGGTGCTACTTCTGCAAGAACAAGTGCCTGCGGACGTTTATTGACGTGAAGGCCGGGGAAGTTGCGGCAGCAGCAACAGAGGCGCCCGGCACTTCATCGCCGGCGGAGCGGCCGAAGACGATTGCGCTCAGCGTCGTGCAGGCGGCGCCGCCGAAGCCCGATCCAAAATCTGAGATTTCAAATTCGAAATCTGAAATCCCAAATTCAAAAGCGAAGTCGAAATCGAAGGTGCCGCTCGCCGCCGACGAACAGCGGCTCATCATCGCGACCTGCGAAAAGGGCACCGTCGAAGACGTGAACGACATGCGGGACATCAAAAAAGGTCTCGACGCGATGCGGGAAAAATATCCCGACTTCTCCGCCCTCTTCGCCACCGAGGTCTTCCGGCCGACCGGCGTCCCATGCATCGCCGATCCGTTGCCGAAGCCATCCGTCAAGAATCTGCTGCATCGCAAGGAGCTTGATCGCCGCATCGAGTTGATGAACCATCGCAAGGACGTGCGCATCGGGATGGTGCGGGCGCTGAACATGTACTCGATGGCGCCGTGGTTCATGGCGTACTTCGAGGCACTGGGACTGGCCAAGGCTAATCTGATCTGGAGCGACTACACCAGCGAAGAGCTGTACAAGGAAGGGGCGAAGCGCGGATCGATCGACCCGTGCTTCCCCAGCAAGATCGGCATTCCCCACGTCCACAACCTGCTTTGTCACAAGCACAAGGACAAGCCGCTCAACTACATTTTCTTTCCGATGATCGACGCGCTGCCCGGCTTCCTCGAAGGCACGCAGTCCAGCCGCGCGTGTCCGACCGTGACGGCGACGCCCGAGGCGGTGAAGGCCGCGTTCATCAAGGAGAGCAATCTCTTTGCGGAGCTGGGCACCGAATACCTCAATACGTTCGTCAACTTCGACGAGCCGGGGCTGCTCGCCCGCCAGATGCTTCTTGAGTTCAAGGACAAGCTGGGCCTTTCAGAGGAGGAGAATCTGCGGGCCTGCCGGGTGGCGTGGGATTACTACGACGAATTCCACCGCATGCAGCGCGATGATGCCCGCAAGCTGATTGACCGGCTGGAGGCCAACGACGAGATCGGTGTCGTTCTGTTGACACGACCGTATCACAACGACCCCGGCGTGTGCCACGAGATTCCGTCGGAGTTTCAGAAGATCGGCATCCCCGTCTTCACCATGGACTGCCTCCCGCGCGATCCCGATCTGCTGGAACGGCTCTTCGGCGACGACGTCCGCGCCGGGCACTTCGCCAGCCCGCTCTCCATCGAGGACGCCTGGAAAAACGCCTACAGCGAAAACACGAATCGCAAGGTCTGGGCCGCCAAGTTTGCCGCGCGGCACCCGAATCTCGTCGCGCTGGAACTCTCCAGCTTCAAGTGCGGCCACGACGCGCCGATTTACTCCGTGATCGAGGAAATCATCGAGAACAGCGGCACGCCCTATTTCTGCTTCAAGGACATCGACGAGAACAAGCCGACCGGGTCGATCAAGATCCGCATCGAGACGATCGGCTACTTCCTGAAGCGCCATCGGGAGAAGCTGGTGAACCGGAAGAAGAAGATGGCGGAGATCGAGGCGAAGCTGGCGGAGATGGAGCACGATATGCGCACACGCGCTGGCGCTGGTGGTTTTACCGAAGTTCAAGCGGTTGAATTGGCGCACGTCGTCGGCGTTTAGCGGCCCAGCTCGCTGGGCGCTGCGCCCGGCGCGCATCCGAATCTCGGATTCAGAAATGATCCTCGCCTACCACGTGACGATCAGTTGCTACGGCTTCTGGTTGCCAAACGATCCGCGCGGATCGGGATCGGATTACGTTCGCAGTACGAAGCTTCTCGCTCACGGGCACGGAACGAAGACCATTAGCCGCCGATCGGTTGCATATGCAGAGCACGATCGAACCAAACGACTAGAGGCCAAACGATCGCTTGCATTCCCCGTTGTTAAGCTTACCTGTCGACAGGCGCTCGCTGTTGGTCGTGGCTTTGATCATGCCCGCCGCGAATCGGCCTACGTGATCCACGCGTGTTCTATTCTTCCATCGCACGCGCATCTTGTGATAGGTCGTCACGAGCGCGACATCGGCAGAATCATCGGACATTTGAAAACGCGCGCCCGGCAACGATTAACCGTTGAGAAGCTCTGGAGCGACGAGCGTCCCTTGTGGGCGCATCGCGCGTGGAAAGTCTTTCTTGATTCCGAAAAAGCGGTTCTTCGAGCGATACGATACGTGGAACAGAATCCGTTGAAGGAGGGGAAACCAGTGCAGCGCTGGTCGCTTGTTACGCCGTGGACCCTATGAAAATCGTAGTTAATGATTTAGCGGCGTGGGTTTGCCCCGCGCTTGCTCCGGCGTAGCGCCCGGCGAGCCGGGCCGCTGAATAGCGGCGTTACAAATCATCGCACGATGGCGATCAAAAAATCCGATCCCGAATATCCGAGCGCCGCGGCTTTTCTTCCACCAAAGAAGACAATTCCCGCGCTTAGGGCCGCCGCGAAATCCTGCGAAGGATGCCCGCTTCATCTTCATGCCACGCAGACCGTCTTCGGCGAAGGGCCGGCGGGCGCGAGAATCCTGTTCATCGGTGAGCAGCCCGGGGATCAGGAGGACTTGCGGGGGCGGCCGTTCGTCGGGCCGGCGGGACGTTTACTGGACGAGGCGCTGGAGGAAGCGGGGATTAAGCGCAGCGAGACGTTCATGACCAACGCGGTCAAGCACTTCAAGTTTGAGATGCGCGGGAAGCGGCGGCTTCATGCCAAGCCGAGGGCACGAGAGATCGAGGCCTGCCGGCCGTGGCTGGACGCGGAGATTGCGGCGGTGAAGCCGCGGCTGATCGTGTGCCTGGGGGCGACGGCGGCCCAGGCCATGATGGGCAGGGCCTTCCGCATCACGAAGGAACGCGGAAAAGTCTTCAAGCCGGCCGATGGGCCGTGGATCATGGCGACGGTTCACCCGTCTTCCATCCTGCGCGCCCCCGATGACGAATCCCGTCGCCAGGCGAAGCGCGACTTCATCAAGGACCTCAAAAAAGCCGCTTCGGCCCTTGAATCGTGAAATATCTCGCGGTTTTGGGCGTTTTTCTGGTACACTGAAGTTACATTTTTGGATCGTGGCATGACGTCCGTGACTTGCATTAGCTTCTTTCTTCTCGGCTCTTTATTGGCTATAGAACCTCGCCATGGGGAAGCTGCCGACCTCTTAGCCTCGTCTTCTCAGTGGACGCCAAAGCACGCCGGCCACCTTCTCCGCCGCGCCGGATTCGGCGGGACGCCGGAGCAGATTCAATACCTCAAGAAACTGGGCCGCGAGAAGGCCGTCGAGTACCTCGTTCATTACGAATCGATCGAAGGCGGCATCGAACCGCTGGAGCTTGATCCTTACGAGCCGCGAAGGCCGTTCGGGGCGCGCGGCAAGAACAAGGCGGATCGTCAGAAACAAGTCGCCCAGAATCGCCGCGAGGACCGGCTGCTGCTGGAGGACGTGCTGGGCTGGTGGCTGGAGGCGATGGTCATGTCGCCGCGGCCGCTGGAGGAGAAGCTGACGCTGTTCTGGCACGGGCATTTCACCAGCGGCTATCGCGAGGTGAAATCGAGCCATGCGATGCTCAAGCAGAACCGGACGCTCCGCCGCCACGCCTCGGGCAATTTCCGCCAGATGCTGCTCGACGTCACCCACGACCCGGCCATGATCCTGTATCTGAACATGCAGCAGAATCGGAAGGACAAGCCCAACGAGAATTATGCCCGTGAACTGCTGGAGCTTTTCACCCTCGGCCCCGGCCATTACACCGAAAAAGACATCAAGGAGGCCGCTCGGGCGTTTACCGGCATCGCCGTCGATCAACAGACCGGCGAGCATGTCTTCCGTTGGCGGCAGC
>Ga0190265_10002062_pt1 | contig 13375 bp, 11 predicted proteins | sample Popmic124T_FD_133135 | JGI IMG/M metagenome (GOLD analysis project Ga0190265, IMG submission 133135) | Populus adjacent soil microbial communities from riparian zone of Indian Creek, Utah, USA - 124 T | ecosystem: Environmental > Terrestrial > Soil > Riparian zone | place: USA: Utah | collected... | reverse complement strand
GGCCAGCCGGTGGACGCCTTCTCGGGTGCTCTCCCGGAACCGCAGATCAGGGAGTGGCTGTCGAAGCTGCTCGACGCGCTGCGGGATCAGTTGCCCGGGATGCAGGTCGCCGAGCAGGGAGCGGGCGAGGAGACCGAGGAAGTGGAGGACCCCCGCTTCACCGAGGCCGAGGACGCGCTGGAGCGCGGTGACTACGCGGGCGCCCAAGCTGCCTACGAACGAATCCTGGACGCCGAACCGGCGAACGAGTTGGCGAAGGCCGCGCTGGTGCAGGTGAAGTTCGCCGCTCGCGCGAGTGAGGTGGATCCCTCCGCCGTCGCCCGGGCCGAAGCGGACCCGGCCGATCTGGATGCCCAGGTCGCGGCGGCCGACTTCGAGGTCGCACAGGGAGACGTCGAGGCCGGGTTCAACCGGCTCGTCGGAACCGTTCGACGCACGGCCGGTGAGGACCGCAACCGTATGCGGGAGCACCTGGTCGGGCTCTTCGAGCTGTTCGACCCGAGCGACGAGCGCGTTTCAAAGGCTCGCCGGGACCTGGCCAGCGCACTGTTCTGAGCGAGACCGAGGGTGTGCCGATGACGGCCGAGAAGGTGCGCTTCACCGAGGAGCAGTCGACCGGCCTGGCCACGTTGTACGGCAGGGCCCTGGACAGCAGGCTCGACGAGCCGATCCTCGGTGACGCCACCGCCGAGGACGCGGTGCGGCGGATCGACTACGACTTCGGCAAGTTCGGGATGACGCCGAGCCTGGCCGCGTCCGTCGCCGCCCGCGCGAAGATGTTCGACGACCGGGTCCGCGCGTTCCTGCGCGAGTACCCGGACGCCACCGTGCTGCACCTCGGGGCCGGGATGGACAGCCGGGCCCACCGGCTCGATCCCGGCCCGGAGGTTCGCTGGTTCGACGTCGACTACCCGGACGTGATCGAACTGCGCGAGCGCATCTACCCCGCCCGGCCGGGCTACCGGACGATCGCGTCGTCGGTCACCGAACTGGGCTGGCTGGAGCGGGTGCCGAAGGACCGTCCCGCGCTCGTCGTCGCCGAGGGTCTGACCATGTACCTCACCGCGGAGGGCGGCAGCGCCCTGCTGCGCGGGCTGGCCGGAAGCCTGCCCTCCGGTGAGATGATCTTCGACACCTACAGCCGGGCCGCGATCAGGATGCAGCGGGCCAACCCGGTCGTCCGCCGCGCGGGTGCCACGTTGAGTTGGGGCGTGGACGATCCACGCGAACTCGAAAAGCTCGGGATCACTCTTGTCGAGCGGCTCGACGTCCGCGACTACGCCACCCCCGAGATCCTCGCCAGGATCCCGCGGGCGCTGCGATTCCAGCTCAAGCTGCTCGGGGCGATCCCGGCCTTGCGCAACATGGGTCAGATCCTGCGGTACCGGTTCTGACACTCGCGGTCGCGAGCGTTAGCCGTACTGCTGCGTGCAGGCCGGAGAGCCTTCGAGATACCCCCGTCGCAGCGACTCGACGCGCGCGAACCCGCTCGGTGCCTGGTTTCCGTTGACGTCGGCGGCGATGAGGCTTCGCGGTTGCAGCAACTCGGCGATGGCCTCGTCGAGATCCCCAGCGGACAGCCGTAGGTCGCTGCTGTTGGGCTTGCTCACCGCGGCGGCCCACGCCCCGACGAGGCACGACGTGCGCAGCCCCGCGTTGGAGTTGTCGAGCGATGCGCCGACGCCGGCCTGGATGCCCTGCGTGTACCGCGAAGCGACCTCGGCGAGCGCGGCGAAGTCGCCGAGAGACGTGGCTGGACCGCCTTCCAACTCGGCTTCCTTGTCGGCCGGACGGCCCAGCTCCTTCAACTTCCCCAGGTCGATGTTGACGGTGTTGTCCCCGGGGCAGTACGACGCCGGTGCCGTGTCGGGACCGTTCGCACAGGACCCCTTGCCCTCGACGACCTTCGGTCCGGGAACGCCCGCGGCGGCGAACGCGCCGTCGAGGCTCTTGGTGAGCTTGCCGAGCAGTGCCTTGTCGACCTTCACGTCGCCCTCGCCCACATCGCCCTTGTCGAAGGGCTGTTCGGTGATGCGGGCCTCGATGTTCTCCAGGTTCATCCCGGCGCAGTCCTTGGCACCCTTCTCGAAACCCGTCTGGAAGGCGAACGTGCGGTCGAACGCCGAGCCGTGGGCGCCCTTCTCGGTGGCCGACTTCCCCGCCTGATCGCGGATGAAGTACAGCGAGGCCATCACCTCGTTGAGCCCGTCGGACGTCGAGACGGCGAAGTACTTGCTCCTGCCCTCGGCCATCCAGCGGAAGTAACCGCCGGTGAAGCAGTCGGCCTGCTGCTCCTTGACGATGGTCTTCGTCTGCTCGTCGACCCCGGTCTTGTCCGCGAGGCGGTACTGGATCGCATGACCGAACTCGTGGCCGAGCACGGTCACCACGGCCATCTCGCCGAACCGGTCGCGCAGGAACGGCAGGAGCTGCCCGCGGTCCCAGGCGACCAGATCCTCGGTCGGACAGTAGAAGGCGTTCATCGCGGCCTCGGAGGTCGGTGTTCCGCAGGCCTCGGTTTCGTCTCCGTCCGGGTCGTAGGAGAGCAGTTTCTTCACCGGTTCGAACGGCTGGCCGTCGAACGCGGCGGGCAGCGTCTGCGCCCAGTAGTCGCTCACGTCGGCGATCGACGCGACGGCGATGCGGTCCTCGACGCTGTCGGTGACGCCCTGCACCCGCAGGTCCGGCGCGGGCGCGTCCGGCTTCAGGCCGCTTTCGAAATGTGTGACGGGCAGGCCCGCGACGTCGCCGACGGTCTGCGGCCGGCCCTCGGTGCTGCCCCCGCAGGCCGCGGTGGTTCCCAGAAACCCCGCGGTCACCGCCACGACCAACGCCCGCCGCCATCCGCGGCGCGCTCCTCCGGACATCTTTGCTCGCTTCGTCTAGGGGCCTCCGCGTTGGAAGCAGCACACGTGGTTTCTGCGTCCGCACCCTACTGATCGACGATGCTCCGCGTCCGCGGAAGTGCCACATCGGCAAGGTTTGTCGAGGGCGGTCAGCCGAGACCGCACTCCCGTGCCCCGCCGACGACCCCGTCGCGGAACGCGGCGACGCGCTCGAAACCGCTCGCGATCGCTCCGCCGTCGATGTCGCGCGACGGGTAGTCGTAGCCGAGCAGGACGAGCACCGCCTCGTCGAGATCGCCGGGGGAGACGGTGAATTCTCGGCGCGGTTTGAGCAGGGAACCGGTGTACGAACCGGCCAGGCACAGCACGCTTCGTTGCGCCTCTGCGCCGGTGAGCGGCAGTTCGGCCGCGCTCATCGCGGCGAGCGCGTACCGGGTGGCGACGATGGTGCCCGCACCGAAGTCGCCGATGCGTCCGTGGACCTCCGCGATCGTCCCGTCGGTGGCGATGCGCACGACGTTGTCCTCCGCGCAGAACGCCGCCGCACCCTGCCTGCCGGTCCCGCAGTCCGGTGCTGTCCTGGCCTGGTCGACCGCCGGTGCTGTCCAGCCGGTCCCCTTCGCGCCGAGTGCCTCCGTGAAATAGGGGCCAAGGTCCGCGGACAGTGCTTCCAGCAGTTCGGGCAGCGCGAGGTTGCCCCCGCGCGCCTCGTCCTCTGCGTTGTTGAACGACCGCTGGGTGAAGTCGCGGTTCTGTGACGTGATCTCGGCGCACGGTGAGGCGCCGCCGTCGTACCCGTCCTGGAACTCGGACACCCGGTCGAAAGCGTCCCCGTGCGCGCCCGAGTCGCGGCCGTCCGTACCGACCGGGTCGCGGAACGTGATCAGCGCCCGCAGGGACGGGTCGAGTTCGCTTGCGGTCAGGCGGAGGTGCTCGGCGTTGCCGTCGAGAACCCAGCGCATGAACGCGCCCGCGTAGCAGTCGGCCATCGCCTCGATGACGATCGGCGTGTAAAGCCCGCCCCGGCCCCGTCCGATGCCCGAGCGTTCCTGCACCGCGTGGCCGGTCTCGTGCGCGAGCACGACCATCATCGCGCCCGCGCCGTAGCGTTCGGTCAGGACGGGCAGCAGCGCGCCGCGGTCCCAGACGATGACGTCCTGCGTCGAGCAGTAGTACGCGTTGCCCTCGACCTGTTCGGCCACGTCCAGGCAGGGCGGGCGGTCCTGGCCGCGCTCGGTGGGATCCACGGAGTGGTAGCCGCCGCGCAGTTCGGTCCACCCGCCGTCGAAGGTCGCCGGGTAGGTCTCGCGCCAGAAGTCGCCGATGTCGGTGATCACCGTGGCGGCCAGCCGGTCGATGTCGCCGCCGTCCCCGCCCTCGACGAATTCAGGGTCAACCAGGGACTTGGTGCTCTGCTGTATCTCGTCGGCCACCAGTGCCCGGCTGGCCGAGGCCGAGCCCTCGACCGATGGCCCGCAGGCCGTCAGGACAAGCAACAGCGCAACGGCACCACCGATCGCGCGTCCGGCCACCCCGCCATTGTGCTGTATCCGACGCCTTACGGTGGGATGGTCCGCCTACGTCCTCGGCACGGTGGAGTGCACCGGCCGCGCCTCCCGATTCGCCGCGGGACGTCTAGGGTCGCTTTGCATGAGAGCTGTCCGCCGGTTCACCGTGCATCCGAGCCTGCCGGAACCGTTGACCGGGTTGGGCGCGCTGGCGATGAACCTGCGGTGGACGTGGCATCCGCCGACCCGCGACCTGTTCGCGTCGATCGACGACGAGCTGTTCCGGCGGATCAAGGATCCGCTGCGGATGCTGACCACCATTTCCCCCGACCGCCTGGAGGAACTGGCGCGGGACGAGGGGTTCCTGCGCCACGCCAGAGCCGCCACGGAGGACCTGGACCGCTACCTCACCGAACCGCGGTGGTACCAGCGTCGCGCCGTCGACGCCGGTGAGCGGTTGCCCGCCGCCGTCGCCTACTTCTCGATGGAGTTCGGCGTGACGGAGGCGTTGCCCAACTACTCCGGCGGCCTCGGCATCCTGGCCGCGGACCACCTGAAGGCGGCATCCGATCTGGGCGTGCCGGTGATCGGCGTCGGGCCGCTGTACCGCGCGGGATACTTCCGCCAGTCGCTGTCCCTGGACGGCTGGCAGGTGGAGCACTACCCGGTGATCGATCCGGACGGTCTGCCGCTGGAGCTGTTGCGCGAGGCGTCGGGCCAGCCGGTGCTCGTCCAGGTCGCGATGCCGGGTGACCGGGACCTGCACGCGCAGGTGTGGCAGGCGCGGGTCGGCCGGATCCCGCTGCTGCTGCTGGACACCGACCTGGACTCCAACGACGAGGATCTGCGCGGCGTGACCGACCGCCTGTACGGCGGGGATGCCGATCACCGCATCAGGCAGGAGATCCTGGCCGGGATCGGCGGGATGCGGGCGGTGCGCCGCTACTGCGAGCTGACCGGCCATCCGCAGCCGGAGGTGTTCCACACCAACGAGGGACACGCCGGGTTCCTGGGCCTGGAGCGGGTGCGGGAGATGCTCCGCGACCGGGAACTCGCGTTCGACGAGGCCCTCTCCGCCGTGCGGGCCGGAACGGTGTTCACCACCCACACGCCGGTTCCCGCCGGGATCGACAGGTTCCCCGTCGATCTCGTGCAGTTCTACTTCGGCGACGGCCGGTTGCTGCCGGGAATCGAGTGCCGGCGGGTGATCGAGCTCGGCGCGGAGGACAACCCGGGCATCTTCAACATGGCGCACATGGGCTTGCGGCTCGCGCAGCGGGCCAACGGGGTCTCGGCGCTGCACGGCCGGGTGTCGCGGCGGATGTTCGCGAGGCTGTGGCCGGGTTTCGATCACGCGGAGGTCCCGATCTCTTCGGTGACCAACGGGGTGCACGGGCCGACGTGGGTCGCCCGCGAGATGAGCGCGCTGCTGGGCGGCAGCGACGAGGAGTGGGGGCACGACGGCAACGGAAGGGAGCACCCCGGCCCGCGCGACGGCGTCAGCGACACCCAACTCTGGGACCTGCGCCGGGATCTGCGGCAGAAGCTGGTGGCCGAGGTGCGCAGGAGGGTCCGGGCGGCGTGGATGCAGCGCGGCGCGTCGGCCCTCGAACTGGGCTGGACGGACACGATCTTCGATCCGGACGTGCTCACCGTGGGATTCGCCCGCCGGGTGCCGACCTACAAACGGCTGACGTTGATGCTGCGCGACCCGGAACGCCTGCGGGCCCTGCTGCTCGACGAGGCACGGCCGATCCAGGTCGTGGTTGCCGGCAAGTCCCATCCCGCGGACGAGGGCGGCAAGGCGCTCATCCAGCAGATCGTGCGGTTCGTCGACGACCCCGCGGTGCGGCAGCGCATCGTTTTCCTCCCCGACTACGACATGGCCATGGCGCGGTACCTGTACCGGGGTTGCGACGTCTGGCTGAACAACCCGACCCGGCCGCTGGAGGCGTGCGGCACCTCCGGCATGAAGTCGGCGCTCAACGGCGGGCTGAACCTGTCGATCCGGGACGGCTGGTGGGACGAGTACTACGACGGCAGCAACGGCTGGGCGATTCCCACCGCGGACGGTGTGACCGACCCGCTCCGCCGCGACGACCTGGAGTCGGCCGCGCTGTACGACCTGCTCGGCCAGCAGGTCGCGCCGCTCTTCTACGACCGTGGCCCGGACGGCGTCCCGGCGGGCTGGCTGGCCATGGTGTGGCACACGCTGGAGACCCTCGGCCCGAGGGTGCAGGCCTCGCGGATGGTGCGCGACTACGTCGAGTCCTACTACCTTCCCGCCGCGTGCAAGGCCGCCGACGCGACGGCCGACGGTTACGCCGGTGCCCGTTCGCTCGCGCGCTACCGGCAACGGCTGGACGCGATGTGGAACCGGGTCCGTGTCGGGGAGACCGAGTTGTCGACGAGTGACTCGCTGGTGGTGGGCGACGAGGTGCGGGTCCGGGCACACGTCGACCTGGCGGACCTCGCGGAGGCGGAGGTCGACGTGGTGGCCGTGGTCGGGAAGGTCGGCGACACGGACCAGCTGCACGAGGCCGTGTCGGCGCACATGACCGCCGCCGGCGACGGCTGGTTCACGGCCACGCTCCGGTTGCCCTACGCGGGCTCCCTCGGCTACACCGTTCGCGTGCTTCCCCGGCACGACCTGCTTGCCAGCCCGGCCGAACTCGGCAAGGTCTCCCACGCCTGAGGTCGGCGCGTCAGGGCACGGCGGGACTGCCCGGCCTCACCGGCAGCCCGGCGGCCGCCCACGCACGGAACCCGCCGGCGAGGTCGGTCGCGCGCCTGAGCCCGAGCCGCCGCAGGTCCGCGGCGGCCAGGCTCGACGCGTATCCCTCGTTGCACACCACGACGACCGGAGTGTCGGCGTCGAACCCGGGCAGCCTGTGCGCGCCCTCGGGGTCCAGTCGCCACTCCAGATAAATTCGCTCGACCGGTGTCGAAGCCGGGATCTCGCCTTCGGCCAGGCGGTCGGCGTGCGGCCGGATGTCGGCGATGAGCGCGCCCGTCCCGCGCAATGCGTCCAGGGCTTCGGGGGTTACCCGTTCCAGCGTCGCCCTGGCCTGTGCGAGCAGGTCGTCGACGGCACTCATGGCCGGTGACCCGCACCGGGACGGAAGTGCGCAAGGGTCGGAATCTCGTCGGGAACGTCGTGCAGGGTCTCGTACTCCCGGGTGGGCACCAGCGGCGGGGAGTAGGCGTGCACGCTCGCGGCCGGTTCGGGGCCCATCCCGGTGACCTGGTGTGCGCGGCCCGCGCCGAACCCGAGCGTGTCACCCGCGGAGTGGGTACGGCCGCGGATCGGGCCGGCGGGGTAGCGGTACTCCTCGGACAGGCGCCCCTGCACGACGGTGAACGAGCCGGACGCGCCGCCGTGATCGTGCGGCCTGGTGTGCTGGCCGGGCAGCCACGACAGCAGCCACAGCTCCACGCCCTCGGTGAGTGCGAGCCGCGCCCACCAGCGCTGGGCGGGGTCGAAACGCAGCACCTCGCGGAGGCTGCCGGGCAGTTCGGCGGCGACGGTCGAGGTCAGCGCGGTCAGCTCGCCGGCAGTCCATAGCGGACGTTCGGGGTGCAGTAGTCCGGCCAGTGGCCGCGCGTCGAGGCGCGGGTGGATCTCGAAGTCGGGACGGGTGATCGACTGGGTCATCGCGGGTGCTCCTGCGTTGATTCGTGCGAGTGGTGTCGGGAAGCACGCGCGGCAGCGAGGCGATGGGTGCGTCGTGGAACGGTCCGTGGCGGACCGTGCGGACCCGGCTAGCTCTGCCGCGCGCGAGTACACCCGCACGAGGCGATCAGGAGCAGGTCGATGGTGCGGTCACGCCAGAACAGGCCCGCGACGGCGGGTGTGTTCTCGACGGTCGACCGGTGCACGGCGCGATGGTGCCACACGAGGAGCGTGCCGCGCGTGACTTCCCAACCACCGGTACACCGGTCGATCGGCATGCCGCTCGCGACAGGAACGACCTGGATGGCGACAATGGGACCGTGATCGAGCCGACGCAGCCAAACGACCTTGACGACCTCGTGGTGCACATGGCCGGTGTCGGGGTCCGCCGTGGGGGCAACGCCCTGCTCGCCGACCTCGACTGGTCGGTGGAACTCGACGAACGATGGGTGGTGCTCGGTTCCAACGGTGCGGGCAAGACCACCCTGCTGCGGCTGGCCGCGGCCGAGCTGCACCCGACGACCGGCACCGTCCACGTTCTCTCCGAGCGTCTCGGCCGTACGGACGTCTTCGAACTCCGGCCGCGGATCGGCTTCACGTCCTCGGCCCTGGCGGCCCGCGTACCCGCCGAGGAGACCGTGCGCGACCTGGTGATCAGTGCCGGATACGCGGTGCTGGGGCGATGGCGCGAGACCTACGACGCGATGGACACCGGCCGCGCCGACGAACTACTCGCGACCATGGGCATCAAGCACCTGGCCACACGCACGTTCGGCACCCTGTCCGAGGGTGAGCGCAAACGCACCATGATCGCCAGGTCGTTGATGACCGATCCGGAGATGCTGCTGCTCGACGAGCCGGCCGCGGGCCTGGACCTGGGTGGTCGTGAAGACCTCGTCGCGCGTCTGTCCGCGCTGGCCTTCGACCCGGACGCCCCGGCCATGGTGCTGGTCACCCACCACGTCGAGGAGATCCCGCCGGGGTTCACCCACGCGCTGCTGCTGGCCGAGGGCCGGAGCGTGGCCTCGGGTCTGGTGGAGGACGTGATCACCGAGGAGAACCTGTCGCGGACATTCGGGCAGGATCTGCTCATGGAACGTTCGGGCGACCGGTTCTTCGCCCGGCGCCGTTGAACCGCGCTACCGGGCGGTAGCCTGCCTGGGGTAGGTAGCCGACCGGCGAAGACGCGGTTGGCAGGGTGAACAAGGTCAGCAGGTCTGTCGAGGAGGATGCGGCGTGGGCGAGTTCGTACGTCTCGAGGTCGAGGGCGGTGTGGGCACGATCCGGTTGGAGCGCCCACCGGTCAACGCGCTGAACAACCAGGTTCAGGCCGAACTCGCCGAACTGGCCAGGGAGGCGACCACGCGGGACGACGTGCGTGCCGTGATCCTCTACGGCGGCGAGAAGACATTTGCCGGCGGCGCCGACATCAAGGAAATGGCCGCCAGGTCGTACGTGGAGATGACGGCGTTCGCCGCCGATCTCACCAACTCCCTGAGCGCGCTGGCCGCGATCCCCAAACCCACCGTCGCCGCCGTCACCGGCTACGCGCTCGGCGGCGGTCTGGAACTGGCACTCACAGCGGATCGGCGGGTGGTCGGGGACAACGTCAAGCTCGGCCAGCCCGAAATCCAGCTCGGCATCATCCCCGGGGCGGGGGGTACGCAGCGCCTCACTCGGCTCATCGGGCCCAGCCGGGCGAAGGACATGATCTACACCGGCCGCTTCGTCAAGGCGGAGGAGGCGCTCTCGCTGGGCCTGGTCGACGAGGTCGTCGCACCCGACGACGTGTACGCCGCCGCGCACAAGTGGGCGGCCCAGTTCGCGAACGGCCCCGCGGTGGCGCTGAAGGCGGCCAAGGCGGCGATCGACGGCGGGCTCGACGTCGATCTGGCGAACGGGTTGAAGCTGGAGACCAACCTGTTCACCGGGTTGTGGGCGACCGAGGACCAGCGCAACGGAATGCGGTCGTTCATCGACAACGGTCCCGGCAAGGCGACCTTCGAGGGCAAGTGATCTCCATGGGCCACATCGGTGAGGAGGCAGGCGAGCCGTCCGTCCGCGGTGACGCGGACCCTGCGCCGCGTCCGCACGCCTCGGCGGAGGAGGTCAAGGCCGCGTACGCCGACCCCAAGCTCGCGAACGTGCTCTACCACGACTGGGAAGCCGGTACGTACGACGAGAAGTGGTCGATCTCCTACGACGAGCGCTGCATCAGCTACGCGACCGACGTTTTCCACGCGGTGGCCGGCGAGGAGGACGACCCCTACCCGCACGCGATGGAACTTGGCAGCGGCACCGGTTTCTTCCTGCTGAACCTGATGCAGGGCGGCGTGATCAAGCAGGGTTCGGTGACCGACCTGTCGCCCGGCATGGTGCAGGTTGCCCTGCGCAACGCCGAGAAGCTCGGCCTCGACGTGGACGGCCGGGTGGCTGACGCCGAGCGGATTCCGTACGCCGACGACACGTTCGATCTCGTGGTCGGGCACGCGGTTCTACACCACATTCCCGACGTCCAGGCAGCGTTCCGCGAGGTTCTGCGGGTGCTCAGACCGGGCGGACGGTTCGTCTTCGCCGGTGAGCCGACGAGGATCGGCGACACCTATGCCCGCAAGCTGGGACAGCTCACCTGGTGGCTCACGACTAACGTCACGAAGCTGCCAGCGCTGGCCTCCTGGCGCAGGCCGCAGGCCGAACTGGACGAGTCGTCGCGCGCGGCCGCGTTGGAGGCCGTGGTGGACATCCACACGTTCGACCCCTCCGACCTGGAGCGAAAGGCGCTGGGTGCGGGTGCGGTGGACGTGCGGGCGGTAACCGAGGAGTTCGCGGCGGCACTGCTGGGCTGGCCCATCCGAACGTTCGAAGCGGCGGTGCCACAGGAGAAACTGACGGCCAGGTGGCGGTGGTTCGCCTACCGGGCGTGGCTTCGGCTGTCCGTTGTGGACAGAAAGGTTCTGGCGAAAGTGTTGCCGCGCAGCCTTTTCTACAACGTGATGATCACCGGTACCAAGCCGCCCGCGCCGGTCGAGCCCTGAGCAGTTGGCCTACCGTTTCTCCCTCGACGACGTAGCGTACCTGCGCTCGCCCGCGGGTACGGCCGCGTTGCGCGCGTGCTCGTCGCTGTCACTGGATCCGCGCGACCGCATCGCCGACGTCGCGGCCGCCCGGCGGATCGCGGGCGAACGCCACGCCGCGGCAGTGCTGGAAACCACGGTGCTGCGCGCGAAGGCGGTGGCGAAGGTGGACGGTTCGGCGGACTGGCTGTTCACCGGTGATGCTCTCCAACAGGCGAGCGCCTCACGGGTGGCACGGCATCGCGCGTCCCGGCTCGCCGGGCGGGACGTCCACGACGTGACCTGCTCGGTGGGAGCGGATCTGGTGGAACTGGCCCGAGTGGCGGACCGGTGCGCGGGTTCCGATCTCGACGAGGTGCGCCTGGCGATGGCCGGGCACAACTGTGCCCGGGCGGGAGTGCCGGCCACACTGACCCGCGCGGACGCGCTGCGTCCCAGTACGTCGGGCACCGTGGTGATCGCCGACCCGGCCAGGCGCGACGGCAGCGGGCGGCGCACCTGGAAACCCGACGATTTCGCGCCACCGCTGGATGAGCTCGCGCGCACCTACGGCGGGCGTGACCTGGCGGTGAAATGCGCGCCGGGTATGGACTTCTCGGTCGCCCCCTGGGCGCGGGAGGTCGAACTCGTCTCCCTGGACGGCCAGGTCCGTGAAGCCTGCCTGTGGGCTGGGGCCGTGGCCCAGGTGTCCCGCCGTGCGACGGTCCTCGGTTCGGACGGTACACAGTGGACAATCACGGACGAGGAGCCGGACGACGTACCGTCCGCCGCTGCCGGCGGGTGGATTCTGGACCCGGACGGTGCCGTCGTCCGTGCCGGACTCGTCCGGCACTACGCGGCGAGGCACGGACTGTGGCAGCTCGACGAGCGCATCGCCTACCTGACCGGTGACGTCCCTCCGCCCGGCGTGCGGGCCTTCCGGATCATCGAGCACGGCTCGTACAACGAGAAATCCCTGCGCGCGACACTGAAAAAGCACGAGATCGGCAGGCTGGAGATCCTGGTTCGCGGCCTCGACGTCGACCCCGATGCGTTGCGGCGGCGCATGAAACTACGTGGCGGTGCCGAGGCCACCGTGGTGCTGACCAGGATCGGCAGGGCGCCGTTCGCCTTCCTCTGCCGGGCCGAACGCACACCGGCAGCGGTCCCCGGCAGGCCGTCCGTCGAGTGAGGTAGGCGCTCACCCCACGCCGATCCCCGGCATCTGCCACGCGGACGCCCCTGTCCGCTCTCACCGGGCACCGGTGAGAACCGCCAGCGGAGCGGTCGCCGCCAACGCGAGGCAGACCGCGATATTGGCGTAGCGGTATTGCACGAACAGCGCGGCGAACTCGCGCAGGCTCGCGCTCGGCAGGAAGTAGCGCGCAGTGGGCGCACCGATGACGTCGGCGCGGATGCCGAGGCGGCGGGTCAGTACCGCGGAGCGAAGAACGTGGAAGTTGTTGGTCACCACCAGCAACCTGTCGTTACCGGACCGCCCGTCGAGCAGCGCCGTGCTGTTGAGCAGGTTCTCCCGCGTGGACTTCGAGCGGTCCTCCACCACGACGTTCCCGGCGGGAAGGCCTCGGTCGACGAGGTAGCGCGCCATGGCCGCCGCTTCCGACCGGCCCTCGTCCGTGCCCTGGCCACCGGAAGTTATCAGCAGCGGGGAGCGCCCAGCGGCGACCTCGTCCCGGAACACGGCGGCCGCCCGATCGAGCCTCCCGGCAAGCAGCGGCGGCACCCTTGCCCCGTCCTGCAGCCCTGAGCCGAGAACGACGATGGCACCCATTCCGGGGCGATGGCCGATCCGCCCGTAAACAACCGAGTACAGCAGGAAGCTAACGAAGAGAAACCCGACGTAGCCGACGACGAGCGCCACGGCCGAGCAGACGGCGAGCAGCCACGGATCCCTGGCGAGGGCGGCCGCGGCCAGTGCGGCGACCAGTCCGATCAGGCCCAGCCCCGTGCCGAGCGACAGCAGGTTCGCCGGGCGGCGCCCCTCGCGTTGGATCATCTCCGCGCCGTTGGCGATCAGGAACCCGGCCAGGACCAGCACGAGCAGGGGCGACGACACGAGCGTGACCGTGGTGATGAGATCGACCAGCTCCGACGCCTCCGCTGTCGTGACCCACAGGTACAGGCCGGAGAACATGAGGGTTAGCAACAGGAACACGCCGTTGCCCGCCCGGCGCCGGGATCGCTGGCCGAGGCCGCCAGCCGCGACGATCTAGCGGCCGTGCGCGCGCTGCTCGCGTCCGGCGCCGACGCCTCGGCGGCGCAGGGCGACGGCAT
>Ga0190265_10002061_pt1 | contig 13377 bp, 14 predicted proteins | sample Popmic124T_FD_133135 | JGI IMG/M metagenome (GOLD analysis project Ga0190265, IMG submission 133135) | Populus adjacent soil microbial communities from riparian zone of Indian Creek, Utah, USA - 124 T | ecosystem: Environmental > Terrestrial > Soil > Riparian zone | place: USA: Utah | collected... | reverse complement strand
GTTCTCCAACGTGCTGCTGGTGATGAGCGTGCAGGCGATCGCCAACATCGTTCCCTTCACCCCGGGCGGCGCCGGCGCCCAGCAGGCGCTGCTCGTCGCCACCCTGCATGGGCCCTCGCGCACGGCCGTCCTCTCCTTCTCGGTCGGCGCCCAGATCGCGATGGCGGCCTGGTCGGTCGTGCTCGGCTTCGCCGCGATCCTGCTCGTCTTCCGGACTACCGACTGGCGCGGTCTGATCCGTGACGCCGAAGAGGACCGAGATAAGTCTGACGAAGCGGCGGTTACCCCCGGAAGCGCCTGATCATCCGCGGTCCGTCGCGTTTTCCTTTGGGGGTCTCTAAGTGGCCGTCCAGATGCAGCTCGTCCTCGAGTTCGTCCAGTGCCTCGCGGATCCTCAACAGCCGCTCCGCCGCCGCTTTGCCCCCGAGCTCCCCGTCGGCGTCGCGTTCGGCGCGGCGGTTCTCGAGGCGCTTCTCGATCGCCTCCATCGCCCGCACCTCCTCGAGGCTGTTGATCAGGATCGCGATCACCATGTTGATCAGCAGGAACGAGGCGATCAGCACGTAGCTGACGAAATAGACCCAGGCCCAGGGATGGTCCCCGATCACTTCGCCCATGATTTCGGGCCAGCTCTCCAGCGTGAGGACGATGAAGAGCGAGAGCATCGCCTGGCCGATGTCCCCCCAGTGGGCGGGATTGGTGTCGGCGTAGAGGATCCAGCCGAGCATCCCGTAGATGTAGATCAGCAGCGAGGTGAGCATCGCCATGCTGCCGATCGGGGGCAGGCTGGCGGCCATGCCGCGTATCAGGAAGCGCAGGTCGGGGAAGAGGCTGACCACGCGGACGATCCGCAAGAGGCGCAGGACCCGCAGCGCGGTGGTGTTCTGGCGTAGGCCGGGGACGAAGGCGCCGCCGATGATGATGAAGTCGAAGACGTTCCAGCCGTTCTTGAAGTAGTCCTGGGGGCGGCTGCCGTGGGCGGCGATGCGGATTGCGATCTCGACCACGAAGATGCCGAGGAAGACGTCGTTGAGGACGTTGAGCGTGCTGCCGACCTCTTCGTCGATCGCGTCGTAGGTTTCGAGTCCCAGCACGACGGCGTTGACGACGATCACGCCGAGGATGAAGAGCTGGAACCGCGTCGATTCGGCTACTCGTTTGCAGGCGGCGACCATGGCGAGCCGCAATGGTGCCATGCGTCGCGCTCGGTCGGCGCGATCAGCTCGACCAGCCGGGGTAACGGCCGCGGACCTGCCACTGCCAGGGCGGTTGCTCGCCCGGCGGGAAGTCGTAGTGGTCGCGGCCGGGCAAGGTCTCCAGCGGGACGAGGACCGGGTCGTCCCCCAGCAGGACGCGAACGTTGCTCGCGGCCTCCACCTGCGCTTGGTCGGCCCGGCGGACGAGGCGCTCCCAGCCCAGCCCCGGGCGGTAGAGCCAGTAGGTCAGCTCGACCCAGCCAAGGCTGCGGCGATGGTCCTCGATGCTCGTGAAGGCAGTCGTGCGGCGGCCAGAGGCGGTTAGGCGCAGCTCCTCGCCAGGCTTCGGCACAGCGCAGCTCTGGCGGCGGCAGCGACGGAAGTCGACCGGCACCAGGGGGAGCCCGCCTGGCCCAGCCAACGCGACCGGCGCTGGGGCAAGGGCGCGAACGAGGCGGGCCAGCGGCCAGCCGTAAGCCGGCGCCAGGGGGTGGTGGCGGCAAGCGCCGGGGTGGCGGGGGGCGCAGGCGAGTCGGCGGGCGATCGTGCCGCCGAGAGAGCGATGGGGATCGATCTTGTCGGCGGCGGCGAGAGCTGCGATCGCTGTAATCAGCAGCAGCGCGATCAGCGCGGTCAGTCCCGCCTGCTCGACGCTTGCGCTCCCTTGCTCCGATGGCATGGCGCGACGCTAGGAGGCTTTGGTACGCGGGTGGCGCGCCAAATGCAAGAAGTTCGTGTCGCCTCTCGCGCAGTCTGCTTACATTCCCCGGGTGGAGGGCTTCAACCTCTTTGGCGATCCCGACGAGTTTCGCGCCCGTATGGAGGAGCTCAGCGAGCAGATGCAGTCCTCCCAGCGGGTCGCCTGGGCCGACAACGCGATCCGCCTCGCGGTTGAGTTGACCGTGGCCTCGATCGAGCGGATCGAGCTGGCGGGCAGCAGCGATGAGCAGGCGATGCAGGTGCGCGACGCGATCCGCGTCCTCTTTCCTGAGGCTGTGACTCTCGTGCGTGAGGCGCGGGAAGGTTTGGCTTAGGGCCCGTCCGGGAGCTGACTTTCTGATCTCCAATGGCCGATCGCGGCCATGTCATCTATTCGCCCGTCCCTTCGAGAGTGGGCGGCCCGTCACTCCTCTCTGTAGGTCCCGTGCTGCGGGGCGCCGCTCCACTCGTAGGTCTGTAGCACGAGGCCGCCCGGCGTCGCCTCGCTGCTGAGGAGCCGCGACCCGCCCGGCGCGTCATCGGCCGGGAAGAGGCGCCGGCCGGCGCCGACCACGACCGGGGCGACGACCAGGCGCAGCTCGTCGATCAAGCCGGCGCCGAACAGCGACCGCCCACGGACTCCATCCCGACGGCGAGATCGTCTACACCTTTAGCGGCCGCGAGGGCGACCCGGCCGGGGGTCGCTGGCACATCCTCGCCGTCGCCCCACCTCGCCACCGCGAGTTCGTGCTCGAGACCGAGGGCATCCCCGCGGTGACCGTCTCCGTGGAGATCGAGCCGCGCACCGCCCAGGACACGCGGATGACCACCACCCTTGCCTTCCCCTCCGACGCCGCGATGGAACATCTGCTCGCGCTCGGCTTCGAGCAGGGCATGACAGCCGCGATCCGTCAAGCCGGCGCCGCGCCCCAAGCGCCGCGGTAGGTGCCGGGGTCGGTGTCAAACGTCCATTGGCCGGGCATAGCGAGCGGGACACAACAGGAATCAGCAGCGATCCGCGGCAATTGGCGCGCGATGGGGATGGAGCCCGGTGGATCACCGGGGAGGTGACAGGAACTTCCCGAAAGTGGAGCTAGGCGGATTCGAACCGCCGACCTCCTGGGTGCGATCCAATCGGGTCGGATGCCAGCTAGTCCCAGAAAGATGGCGGTTTGCAGGGATTTAGAGCAGCAGTATGTTTTGCGCAGGTTCACCAGATGAGCAGGGATATGCGGCGATATGCGGGCAGTCACCCACTTCTGGCGAAAAGTGGGTGAAACAGAGCGGGGCGGTTGGAAATGGCGGGAAGGCCGGTGCTGTCCGCGAAAGCAAAGCTATACTTTGCCTATGCATGACCAGCCCGACATGCGGGGGCTTGAGGCGATCGCCTACGCGCAGCATGGCTACTTCACCACGACCCAGGCCCGCGAGCGTGGACTCAGCAGCCAGCTTCTGAGTCACTATGTGCGCAGGAACCGGTTCGAGCGGGTGCGGCGCGGGCTCTATCGCCTGCCCGGCTTTCCTCGCCCGGAAGACGACGAGATGCGGGAGAAGTGGATGGCGGTTGGCGCCGAGAAGGCCGTCCTCTCGCACCAGAGCGCGCTCGCCCTCCTCGATCTCAGCGACAACATTCCCAATGCGGTCCACCTGCTCCTCGGACGTAGATACCGCGGCCTGCGCCGTCCGGCCGGCGTCGTCATCCACACCCGCCCCGACGAAGAAGAGGTCGACACGGTCTGGCGCGAAGGGCTCCGCCTAACCGCCCCGGCGCGAACGCTCATCGATGTAGCTGGGGAAATTCAGCCCGAGCAACTGGAGATGGCCGTGCGACAGGCACTTGGCCGCGGGCTGCTCACGGTGCGGGAACTCGAAGAGGAGGCACGACGGCGCGGTCGCTCCGACGCGCTGAGCGGTGCCCTTGCGGCGGTGGCATCGTGAGATACGAGAGCGCTGCCGCGTTTCGCATGGCGCTGGAGCAGCGGATGAAGACCGAGGCCGACCGGACCGGATTCAACCTTGCACGACTTCGTAAGCGAGTCGCTTTCGAACTGTTCCTACGACGCCTCGCCCAGGTTGCGCCGGATCGCTGGGTGCTGAAGGGCGCCTTGGCGCTCGACTTCCGCTTGGGCGGTGCTTCGCGGTCGACCAAAGACATCGACCTCGGGCGCGACGACGACGAGGAGGCCGCGATCGAGGACATCGCCGCGGCGCAGCGACTCCGCCTCGATGACTTCTTCACCTTCACGGCAACCAGAACCGACGCGTTCGCTGAGGTCGATGAGTTTCAGGCGATTCGCTTCCACGTACGCGCCGAGCTGGCGGAGCGAGTCTTCGAGCAGTTCATCGTGGATATCGGCTTCGCGAAGTCGGCCGGCTCGGAACCAGACAGAGTGCGCACGTCGGACTTCCTCTCCTTTGCGGGAATCGAACCGCTCGAGCTTCCCGCGATACCGCTTGCCCAGCACCTGGCCGAGAAGGTCCACGCTTACACCCGGAGCTATGGCACGGCGGGCAGGCCCAGTACCCGGCCCAAGGATCTGATCGACATCCTCCTCATCGCGGACTCTCAGTCGCTCGACGCCGCCGCGGTGCGAGAAGCGCTGAAGCACACCTTCGAAACCCGCGCCCGCCAGGAGCTTCCCGCAAGTCTGCCCGCCCCACCGCCCGAGTGGGCGCCGGACTACGGCCGCCTCGCCGAGGAGGTCGGTCTCGAGCCAGACCTGGGAGCGGCCTTTGATCGCGCCGCAGCCTTTCTCGATCCCGTGCTCTCCGGCGAGTAACAGGGGAGCTGGGACGCAGCGGTAAGCAATGGGCCGTATCAGACGACACGCGGTAACTTCCGGACGCTATTCGCCAACGGGAGGAGAGTTCATGCGAAGAGTAGCCGTGCTGGCCTGCCTACTTGTGGGCGCAAGTTCTTGTTCGATCTTGGCTCAATCTCACGCGAGCAAGATTCGGACCGTCCGAACGTGCCCCAGCGTGAAGACCAAGAAGATCACGGGACGAGAGGTTGAAGTCTCTGCCGGCTTCGGCTGTTCAGGTGCGCGGAAGGTCATGAGGAAGTACTTCCACCTCGTGGTCGACACCGGCCAGACGGCTGGCGGCTGTGCTCAGAAGCGGAGCACGAAGGGCTGCAAGATCATGAGGTATCGCTGCTTCACGAAGTATGTGTACGCAACCAGCGAACTGAAGGGCCACTGCAATGGCCCGAAAAGCATCGTCCGATTCACCGAGATAGACCGTGGCCCTAACTGATGGACGCCATCGTTCCTGAGGGGAGTCGAAAGCAGTATGAGGAGGCCAAGAAGTGGCAAGGGTAAAGAAGGCGGTCCAAGAGAATCCGAAGACGAAGGCTGGCACCGAGATCACCCCCGACCTCGCCGACGCCCTCGCCGCCGAGGCCGAGCGCGGCTACGATCTTTCGAAGGCAAAGCGCGCCGAATTGGCCGCCATCGCTAGCCGGAGCCGGCGTCTCCCCGCGACTGAGCTTCCGCACGACCCGCGACCTCTATCGGGCGGCCCAGAAGCGAGCTAAAAAGGAAGGCAGTTCGGTCAGCGATCTCGCTCGCGAGGCGTAGCTCGATACGTAGCCTCGTATGGGTGCATTGACGGGAGAGGCCGGCGGCGCCAAAAGGCCTGTCAGTTCGTCAGGCGGGACCCGCCTGACCTGCGTCATTAGCTGCGGTCGTATTCGCTTAGTGCGCGCTGTGCTCCATAGGCATTCAATTCCAATGAGCGGTCAATCACGTCGAGCGCCCGCTCCCTCTCATCATCGTTGGCGGAATCGACGTAGGCACGAATCAAGACGTCACTCACCTCGCGCGCTACCTGTCCCGCACGTCTGATCTCTGCATCAGGTGAGACCAGCATGTCGAGGACCCGCTCGCAGGCTTTAAGCGACAATGCAGCGGGAACCACGGCAGCATCCTCAAGCGCGAACATCACTGCCTCTACGTGCTCTTCAAATGCCTGCGATTCGAGGAATCGCTCGATGAGGGCAGCGCTGGGCGCAACCTTCTCTGAGGTCAGTCGTTGGATTGCCTCTGCTGCCTCTTTTCTCACGGAGGCATCATCGTCGTTAAACCCTGCCTCTAGTCCCTCTTCGCAGCGCGCCCGGTGTCGGGCCGATTGGAGATTATGTGCGAACGCACGCATTACCCCGAGTCGAAGCTCGTGAGGCCCCCTGATGCATTTTTCGGCCAGCGGCTGAGCGGCTGCCTCGGTCAAGGCGGCGAGCCCAGCCTGAGCCGCGCCCGCGGTCCGCACAGTCTCAAGCGGTGACTCGATCATCCTTTCGATCAGAGGCTTGAACCGGCCAAAGTCACGGGCGGTGGACCAGACGAGGAATCGGCGGACGAAGCGGGTGGCCATCAACTCGTCGGCGCTGTCTTCTGTCAGCAGTTCAAAGAGATTGACGCCGAGCTGAGTGTCATGGGCTGCGACGGCAAGCGTTGCCTCGGCTGCCAATGCCCGTACGGGAGTGGACGCATCACTGCAAAGTCGACGTAGCGCCGGCTCCAGCTTTGAGATCCGGGAGCCGTCTGCGTAGATCAGCCGGGCGAACTCGTATGCCATTCCTCCTCGTACCGAGTTGAGTCCTCTGGTTAGGAGGCGGTGATCGGCTTCCTCCTCTTCATCGCTGTCAAAGCTGATGGTGGAGGCACCCTCCCCTTCGGTCGCATACCAACTAAGAATCTCTAGCGTGGCGTCCGAGATCTCGCTCTCTAGATGAGGGCGTAGCGGATGTCCTATCCACCGACCGCAAGGTTTTCCGGGTAGGGCATGGCAACGCTCAATCAGCGCTTCCGCGTCGCCCAGAGGGAGTGGCACCTCACCCTTTCCGACGCCACGCAGAATTGCTTCGAAGTAGGCCAGGTTGATGTCGTCAGGAAGGTCTCGCCCGAGGTGAGAAAACCGCACCGGGTCCTCTCCGCTCAGAGTCTCCAGGACACTCGCCAGCTCGCGGGCGCCGCCCTTCAGGAAGTCGCCGTCGTCCGGCCGCTCCTCGCCCGCGTAGTGCTCCATCGCCCGCTTCCAATTGGCGTCATCCATCAGGCGTGCATTGGCGTCACGGATTGGCGAACCGACCGTGCCGCCTCGTATCCCAAGTGGCCCGGGGGCGTCCGCAGCCCCAAACTTCCGCTGCAGCTCCGCGAATCGTTTCCGCATGGCCGGAGTCCGCCGCTCGGCCGCAACGCCCCCAAGGAGTTCGAACTGGGCTAGCCCGAACTGCCTGCCGCGACTCTGGACTGACTTCTCCCACGGCGTGTAGTAGCGAAGCAGCGCCTCCTCAAGGCGCTGAATTGCAGCGTCTGAGCAGTGGGGACTGATCGCCTCCAAGAGCCTTCGCGTCCCCCAATGGACGCCATCCGAATGGCCGACCCGGAACCGATCGGTAGCGGCCAGCAGGAAGTCGATGGCCCGGTCTGCAAAGCGCTCGGGATTCGCTGCCAACCCCTTGAAGATGAGAAAGACCACCGTTTCGTATGGCGTGTCGGCGTGTGCCTCAAGCAATGCCTCGAACCGCTCAGGCTCGCCCTTCGCTACACCCGCCATCGCTCGCTCGGCACCATCGAGCAGGTCGTCCTCGAGGTCTCCGGGCCCGTCGCTGAAATGGCGAAGCGCCCATATCGCGTCCTGGCGAAGACCGCCTTCGCGATCGGGTCTCGCGCTTCGCTCGATCACCTCAAGAAGCGTTGGCCACGCATTGTCGAGAAACGCTCCTGGGTCACCGTCGGCGGCGGCGCTTATGTATTCCCGCAAATGTAGTCCCTGCGGCTCCAGTCGCGGCCCTCTGAAAGGTCCCGGTTCGTCGATGAGCAGCTCGCCAGCCGCCAGGCGCGTCGCCAAATAGCTGCCGAGTAGCTCACACGCCCAACCGGGCTGGCGCTCTGGCAACTCGTGCGCCAGGTACCAGAAATCGCGACGGCTTAGCTCGGCATTCCCCTTGACGGCATTGAGGAGCAGATCGAAGAGGGCACGACTACTGCTGAGATCGCCACGCACGAGAACCCTCTCCAGATCCTCCTTCGATTCGTCCTCTTCTTGGTGGGGGGTCAGGAGAGCAGCGACCGTGTCGCCGTCGTCTGGTCCTGCCGCTGCAAGAATCGCTAGCGCCCGAGCCTTCTGCTCCCCGGTAACGTCGAGCCAGTTGGCGAGAAATCCCTGCGCGGCGAGGAAGCGAAACCAGGCCGGCGATTGGAGCGTGAGCCAGGCGCGATTCGCGAGCGCCGCCGAGTCGCCGTCAAGCAGGCTATGAAGCAGTTCCCACTCGGCTTCCCCGGGCTCGCTCACCGTCTGCAACCAGGCGAGCACCAGCTCTTTGAGGTGGAAGCGAATCCAGTCCTCGCAAAGCACGAGTCGTAGGTCGCGCTCGTAATCACGAGGGGACCCTTCTCTCGCATGCACCAGGATCTGGCGAACCTGCGCGCGCCGAAAGATGAGCTGATCCTTCTCCAACAGGTCCGCAAGCGTGCGGCCTCGACCGTTGAAGCGGCGCGCGAAGGCATAATCGAAAAACGTCTCGTGGAAGAAGGCGAGGCGGCCATTCTCTTCGATCAACACATTCGCCGAAAGCATCGCGTCGACGTCGGCTTTCCAAGCGTCGACCACAAAGCGGGGCGCCTCGAGGGCGGGCTCCTCGCTCATCCGGTCGATGATCGGGTCGAGTACCTCCGTCCAATTCGGGTCTCGGCCCAATGCTTCGCGGATCTCGACTTGCTTGTCGTCCCAAAAGCGGCCGTAGAGATCGTTGAGCGTTTTGAGCTGTCGCACGTCCTCTGCGCTACGCGCCGTGATCTGACCCATGAGAGAGAGGTGCAGCGGCACGGAGCAGAGATCGATCAAATCGATGGTGAAGGCCTTTGGGTCAACTCCGAGCCCCTCGAGTGCGGAGCGAACCTGTTCCTCGGAGAGCGGTCCGACCGTGATCTTCGATTCCTCTTCTTGAAGCTCAAAAAGCTGGCGAATGCGGGCGTCGTTGCTTGCGTCGAAAGTTCGACACGCGAGCACGATCCTCATTTCCGGGTCGGCAAGCGCCAGCCGCAGCATCTCCTCGACGGCATCGAGAAACTGGGGATTTCGACCCGAGGTCGTGCTGATCGCGTCGAGTTGGTCGACAACGAGAACACTTTCCTTTCCCGCGGCGGCTGCTGCCAAGATCACCGGTGGCGCTGCCCCTAGATCGAGTTCGTTTCCGACCTGTGCCGCCGTTGCACTCGCTTTCAGTCGATCTAGCCGAAGGGCGAGATGGGGAACGCCGTCTTGGTCGAGGCGATCCAATAGCTCTGAGAGCACTTCGGACTTCCCCATTCCGGCGGGCCCCTGAAGGAGAACGACCCGATGGCCCGTGAGAGCCTTCTGCAGCTTGTCGGTCTCCGTACGCGCTATCAACCGGCCGCCGATTCGCCCGCTTTCGCGAGACCGGCGGAAGCGGGCGTTCGCGGCACGCAGTGCGACGGCTCCTAGGTTCGAGGTGATCAATGGGTTGGGCTTCAGCCCCTTCGCTTCAAGCTTGGCCCAGAGATCGTCTGCGCACAGCCGCTGGTTGACGCTGTCTCGAACAACTTCAATCAATCCTGCAGGGGCGGACTTGTTTTCTCCGGTCAAACGCACCTCGGCCTCGAGGGCCAGCTGCTCAGTAAGCGTGTCCTCGTCGACCGTCCGTACTCTGACCCGCCGGAGAGCGTTCCAGCACCATTCCTCTGAGGTCTCCCACGCTTTCCTCAGTGAGTCGTAGTGAGATCTCCAGGTGGGCGAGTCGAGGAATCGTCCCGTGAACTCCTCCCAAGACTCGGCGTTGCGAGCTCGATCGGCAAGCTCGGCGAGTTCAGGGGCAGCGTTCGTCGAGACGAAAACACAAACCGAGTTTGGCTCATGCAGCCGCTCGAAGAAGGCCCTCAAGACGCCCTCTTCGGCGAGGGCTCCGAGCGTCCAGCGGCCTTCGCCGGAGCGCTGGCGCTTGGCCTGGTGGTACTCGGTGCCGGCATCGGTTTCGAGGTGAAACTCAAAGCCCTCGTACTCCGGACCCGGTCGCTCGATGTAGATGGCTAAAGCCTGCTCGGCTAGGACGCGCATAGTGCATAGGGCGCACCACCGATCCTCATACCGTCCACCGTATTTGGCTGCGGATCCGCCTTTGAAAGGCATTCGGCCATAGTAAGGGTGGGTGGAGCCTAAGTGCCGGAATCCTGGGCTCACACTGCGTAAAACCGCGAAGCGGACCGCGGTAGGTGGTTGGAGGGGGAGGCCGTCGTCGTGTATTACCCAGAGGTAGGATTCTCCTGGCCATCTCGATGGCTTCGTCGATCGTCTCGCCTCGGGGGGGGCGCTCGGCAGCTCTGCCACGAAGGCCTGACGCATTCAGGCTCCGGCTGCAACACGATCTCCTACTCACGCTCGATGCTCATGCTGTGAAGATCGGCCCATAGCTCTGCTGTCGCCCTAACGCAAGCCCGAATCGAAGGCAATCGCCGGTAATCCCTTCGTATCGCCTTGGAGTCCGCGCACACTAGTGCCCGAAATGGAGCGCGAACTCAGCGGTGGTTGGAAACGGCTCCAGAAAGCGAAGATGCCGCTTTGCAGGAGCTTCGGACGATGGAGCTAGGCGGATTCGAACCGCCGACCTCCTGGGTGCGATCCAGGCGCTCTGCCAACTGAGCTATAGCCCCAAAATGCGCGATTTGCAGGGGGTTGACCCTGGATATCGCTGGTAATCGGATTACAGTCTAGCTGCGGATGGGCGTGGATATGCGGCGATGTAGCGGGTTTTCTGCCACTTGGGAATCCGAGTGGCAGAACCGGCGGCGGCTGATCTCATAATGGCACCCTCCAGTCTGAGCTGATGAAGAAGGGACCAGCCCCTCCGCCGGCGATTGGGGGTGTGCCGGCTGGTAGGTCTCCGAGCCGATCGCCGGTGTCGGGAGAGGCCGTGGCGGTGCGGCACCTTCCAGATCGTCGAGCGCCCAGCGACAGATCCCGGCCAGGCGACCGAGGCCGAGTCGGTCTCTTTGCCGAGCCCGCAGGATCGACTCCTTCTCGGCTGTGCTGAGCCGCCGCGCGGCTGGCGGTTGGGCCGTGAGAGCGATCCTCGAGCCTGCGCCCAAGGCGACGCTCCTCGTCCTCCGCTGCTCGCCACCGTGCCACCAGCGGTGGGCTGTCCGCTCCCCGAGCTTTCTCGGAGGCCCCGAATGGCTGTTCAGGGCGTTCACGATGTCGTTGGCGGGACAACTAGGCAGCCGGCCTCTTAGTTCTCAGCGTCGCGGTCGACGTGGGATGGCGGTTACGAGGCGGTCAGCCAGGAGGGAGCAGCCATCCTGGGCCAATGGCTGCTCCCCCCTTGACTTGCCTTGCGGTGGCATGGGGAGGTTCTATTTGGCTTCGTGTTTCTCATCCTCGGCTTCGGTCGCTTCGAGTAGCGCCAAGATCTCGGCGTTCTCGCTAACCGCGGACTCGTACATCGGTGGGTCATTCTCATTTCGGCCCGGATCCGCTTCGGTGGCCGTCCCATAACTCTGGAGTGCTCGTAGGTGGTAGCGGATCTGAGGGGTAGGCTCGTCAAGGGCGGCTGCCACTTCGGCTGGTCCCTTGGGTTGGCCGCACCCGGTATCGGCCACACAGCGCCCTTGGAGACCGGCCGCCGATCAGCCGCGTTCACAACGTCCGTGGCAGGAGCTAGGCCGCGCGCCTTGCGGGTCGAGAGGCGCCCGCACACGAAGGCGCGATAAGTCGCCGCGTCAGGGGCTCGCTCGCACTATACGGGCGGGTAGCTCTCGCCGACGGTAAGTCCGCGCTCGCCCTCAAGTGCATCGAGGAAGAGCACCATAAAGTCGTGCCGCGCTTCCGCAAACGTGCGACCGGCCTCCGTGAGCATGCGGTCTTTAAGGCGCAGCAACTTCTCGTGAAAGTGATGCACGATCGAGGTGCTGGGGACGAGTTCGCCTCCGGCGGAGACCCCGGTGTATTGGAGCCAGATCGGCTCGCCGATCGCCCCACCGAGCATAAAAGCCCGGGCGACGCCGATAGCGCCCAGGGCGTCAAGGTTGTTCGCGTCATGCAGAATCCGCGCCTCGACGCTGGCGGTGTGAAACGCGTCTTCTGAGAACGAATCTCGGCCGGCGAACTCGATGCAATCGCACACTCGCGAGACAAGTTCTGCGGGGAAGTCGACTGCCGCCAGCGTCTCGGCGATCAGCTCGTTTATGACCCCTACGGTGACATCGCTCTCAAGAGCCTTGCGGCGGCGTTCAAGCATCCCACGGTAGTCATGCACATAGGACCCGGCTACAAGGATCAGCGCATCGCCGCCTTCCTCGAAGCGCAACTGTTGGGCGAGCCCATTCACCCTGTCGAGGTGGGCAAGGTCCGAGTCGGCGCGATAACCCTCAATAACAACGCCAGTTCGGGCCTGCACCGCCTCCATGAGGGAGGCCATCGCTGATCCCCGGCGCTCGGCGTTCCTTCGATAGGCCCGAAGCTTTTCGGCAAGCTGCCTGACGAAGAGGTCCCGTTCAGCTTCCATCGGGCTCCTGATCTGGCGGTCCTGCAAGCCTGTATGGGCTGTCCGAACTTACAAGTGCGGCCCGCGCTCCGCGCACTTCAATGGCCCTGAGTTTTGAGAGGCGCCTTACACGGAAGTGGACGGTCGGCACAAAAACTTTGCCACCGAAGACGTTGAAAAGATCGCGCTCGGAGAGATGTTTGTCGATCCAGGCGAAAGCTTCGAACTTCTGAACGTCGATGGGGTGGAGGAGCTGAGCCACCAGGGCCGCCCATCGGCGGTCCTGGTGGCTCATACCGTTCTCAGCGCCATCTCCACCGCAGCTCATAGAAGCTCGATCCTCGTTTTCGCATGGATGAAGATGACGCCGACGTGCTCGAACCAAAGGCTCCGCTTTGGTGGCACGCGCCGCCCGGAAGCCTTGGACGCGGCCTCCCGCGGCCTGCGCCCAAGGCTCCGTTCTGCCTGGCTCCCATCATGGGAGGTCAACGGGGCCGAGCAGTTTGTCGTCGTGATGCACCATTGAGTCCTGCCTCACGCAAACCTACGCTCGACGGATCTCACTTTCAAACGCATCGCGCGATGCAATCCATCCCTACGCGCGGCCCTAGCTAGGGTTCCCTCGCCGTCTTTCTGGGCGATTCAAACGCCGCTAACCCAATCGTCGTCGTGATCGGGGTCTCTTTTGAGTCGGCAAGCCGTGCTTCAGCCGCCCCTTGTTCCTCGAGGATTAAAGCGAATAGCGCGTCAAACGCGGTGGTCACTTTCTCCCATCCGAACTGATCGAGGCGAAGGACTGACCAGCTCAGGTGACTATCAAGTCGTGCATCGAAGTTCCCGGCTTGAATTGACTCCTTGACTAGGTCTGCAAGTAGGTTGAAGACCTTCCAGCTATAGCTGGGTTTGATCGAGTCCGGCACGTCAGCCCAACTTTCCTTGTCGAGCATTGCCGGTCCAGTCGCCTTATAAAACCGCTCAACCGCT
>Ga0190265_10002060_pt1 | contig 13380 bp, 14 predicted proteins | sample Popmic124T_FD_133135 | JGI IMG/M metagenome (GOLD analysis project Ga0190265, IMG submission 133135) | Populus adjacent soil microbial communities from riparian zone of Indian Creek, Utah, USA - 124 T | ecosystem: Environmental > Terrestrial > Soil > Riparian zone | place: USA: Utah | collected... | reverse complement strand
CGAGCTGCAGGTGCCGTTCCTCAAGCTCAGCAACAACCTGCACGCCGAGATCCTGGTGAAGTCGATCGGCCGGGCGACCGCGGACGAGGGCACCTGGTCGGCCGGTGCGCAGGCCGTCGCCGCGACGCTCGCCGACCTCGGGGTGGCCGGCCGGCTGTCGCTGGTGGACGGGTCGGGGCTGTCCAGGATGGACCAGATCTCGCCGGACCAGCTGGCCGCACTGCTCGCCGGCGCGGACGACCGGCCGTGGTTCCCGGACTGGTACGAGGCGCTGCCGATCGCCGGCAAGGCCGACCGGCTGGTCGGCGGCACCCTGCGCAACCGCATGCGCGGCACGGCCGCCGAGGGTCGGGTGCACGCCAAGACCGGCTCGCTGACCGGGGTTAGCGGTTTGTCCGGCTACGCCGACACCATCGGCGGCGAGCGGCTGGTGTTCTCGATGGTCACGAACAACTCGATCGGCGTCGACGTCAAGGCGCTGGAGGACGCCGTCGCGATCCGGATCGCCGCCGAGGGCGGGGCCACCGAGATGGCCACCCCGCAGCGCCGGCCGGCGGTCGAGCCGGGCGAGCGGCAGGGCGCGAACCACGTGGCGGACCTGGAGTGCAGCTGGGTCAAGGCCTGCTGAGCCCGGGGTGGGACGAGGCGGGCCCGGGATCGCCGCAGCGATCCCGGGCCCGCGCTACATCGGGCGACCCGGGGGAGAAGTGGGGGGAGACGGGTCACCCGACACGAGTCGCGGGTTCGGGGGGTGCCCCGCGCTCGCGGGATCCGTGGAGGTCAGCCCGACGCGTTCAGCACTCCGAAGCCGGACCGCTCGGCGAGCACCACCGGCCGCCGCATCGGCGTGGTCACCTCGACGGCCTTCGGCTCGTCGTCGGTGGCCACGAGACAGAGGTGGGCGCTCAGGTAGGCGCGACACGGTGCGGGTGTCCGGGAGAAGCGGCCGGTACGGCAGGACGGGCAGCGCCCGAACTGGTCCGGCTCGTGCTCGTCGAGGACGGCCTTGAGCGCCTCCACCAGGCGCGGCAGCTCGAAGCGGGCCACGGCGGCGGCGGTTCGCTCGTCGCCGTACTGGGCTCGGTGGGTGATGTCGGCAAGGTAGTCGGCCAGCGCACTCTCGAGCTGACCGAAGATCGGACTACTCACCGTGACTCCCGTCGGGGTAGTCGATGACAAGGGGTTAACCTAAGCCCGTCGAGTTGCGCCCTCGCAGTTTGTGCGTCAATTTGCAACCCCAGCGTGCTCTCGTGCGGTTGGCTGGCGGTTTAGCCTTCCGCTCGTTTAGCAGCTTGCGGCGAGACACCCGCATTTTGCAAGTTGCAATACCCGATCGGGTGACGCGGATTTGGGTGAAGGTGGAATTTGATTACTGACAGCAGGTGCCCCAGACGGGGTTTCACCGGTTTCCGGGGTTTCGTGTCGGTTGACTCGGGTCCAGGTGAGAGCATCGGTCCCGACCAGCTTTCGACCAAGGGGAGGTGATCAGAATGGCGCGAGGTCCCAGTCCGACGGTCCGGCGCCGACGGCTCGCCAGCGAGCTGCGCCGGCTCCGTGAGGCGGCGGACCTGACGATCGACGAGGTGGGCGAGAAGCTCGAGTGCTCCGCCTCCAAGATCAGTCGGATCGAGACCGGTCACGTGGGCGTCGTCCCGCGTGACGTCCGGGACATGCTCGAGGTCTACGGTATCGAGGACGACGAACGCGAGGCCTTGGTCCAGCTGGCCCGCGAGGCCCGCAAGAAGGGGTGGTGGCACGCCTACAACGAGGTGTTCACCGGGGCGTTCGTCGGCCTGGAGTCCGACGCGTCGTCGCTGCACACCCACCAGGCGCTGCTGGTTCCCGGTCTGATGCAGACCGAGAACTACACCCGCGCGGTCCACCGCGCGATCCGGCCGGACGCGACCGAGGCCGAAGTGGAGCGACGGGTCAAGGCTCGGCTGACCAGGCAGAAGCTGCTCACCGACCCGAACCCGCCGGAGTTCTGGGCGGTGCTCGACGAGGCCGTGCTGCACCGCGCGGTCGGCAGCCAGGAGACCATGCGCGACCAGCTGACGCGGCTGCTGGAGCTGGCCGCGCTGCCGAACGTCACCCTGCAGGTCGTGCCCTTCACGGCGGGCGCGCACGCCGGCATGGAGGGGCCGTACCTCATCCTCGGCTTCCCCGAGCAGGCCGACCCGGACGTCGTCTACGTGGAGAACACCACAACTGGTGTCTACTTGGAACAGCCATCCGACGTTCATCGGTATACGTTGATGTTCGACCATTTGCGGGCGGCTGCGTTGAAACCTGACGACACCGCGATAATGGTCGAACGGGCGGTCGATCGGCTGTCCTAGCGTCAATTCGAGAGGAGCAGAGTGTGACCGTTTCTGACCTGACGGGTGCCACCTGGCGAAAGAGCAGCCTGAGCGGTGCCGGCAACGACTGTGTCGAGCTTGTCGTGGCCAGAATCGGCGCAGCGGTGCGTGACTCCAAGAACTCGGAGGCGGGCCACGTCGCGTTCGAGGGAACCGGATGGCACGCCTTCATGGGGGTCGTGAAGGACGGGCGTTTCGACAGCGCCTGATCCCGTCCTCCTGCGCCGGCATCTCATTCCGGCAATGCAAGATCACCGGCCTGGTGCTCTCCAGACCCTGGAGCACCGGCTCACCAGCCCCTTACGCGGCCGATCAGCCCTTACCCGTGACGAACGCCCGGGTAAGGCCGCCACCCACGCAAGTCGTGCGTGACCTTCCGATGTCCGGCCCCCGGCCTCAGGACGACTCTCGAACTCGTCAGCAAGAGTGCTATCGAGGAGTCGAGATGAACGTGACGCCGGAGCTGGTGCGGGCCGAGATGGACTACCGGGTCGAGCGGGCCCTCGCCGAAGCCGTGGTCGTCGAGGTGCGTGCGGCGCGCCGGTCCCGGTCTCGCGGGCTGCACCTGCACCGCCGCCGCCACCACGAGCGTCGGACCGAGGTGAACAGGGCCGCCCTGGCCGCTTGAGGTGTGCGAGCATGCGTGCGTGGCACGCCTCGGATCCGGAATACCGCTGGTGGCACGCGACCGGGAGCTTGGCCGGTTGCGGGCCGCCTTCGACCAGGCCGTCGCGGGTACCGCGGTGGCCGTGCTGGTCTCCGGGGACGCCGGGGTCGGCAAGACCCGGCTGACCGACGAGCTCGCCGGCCTGGCCCGGGACAAGGACGCGGTCGTGCTCACCGGCCGGTGCCTGGACGCCGGCGAGACCGGGCTGCCCTACCTGCCCTTCGTCGAGGCGATGGCCCAGGTCCCCGACCGGGAGCAGGCGGTGGCCGCCCACCCGGCGCTGGCCCGGCTCTTCCCGGACGCGATCCTGCCGACCGGCGAGCGGGCCGGCAGCGCCAGCATGTCCGGGGTCGGCGCGGTCGTGGCCGGTGCGGGGGCCCGCTCGACCGGCCGCACCGAGCAGGACATCGGCCAGCTGCAGCTGTTCGACGCGGTACACGCGCTGCTCACCGACCTCGCGGCGGCCTCCTGCGTGGTGCTGGTGCTGGAGGACCTGCACTGGGCCGACGGCTCGACCCGGCGGCTGCTCGCGTTCCTCGTCTCCCGGCTGCGCGACCAGCGGCTGCTGATCGTCGGCACCTACCGCGGCGACGACCTGCACCGCCGGCACCCGCTGCGCCCGCTGCTCGCCGAGCTGGTCCGGCTGCCCGCGACCGAGCGGCTCGAGCTCAGCCCGTTCGACGAGGCCGACTCGCGCACGTTCGTCGCCGCGCTCGCCGAGGAGCTGCTGCCCGAGGTCACCGTGCGCGAGGTGGCCGGCCGGTCGGAGGGCAACGCGTTCTTCGCCGAGGAGCTGCTCGCCGCCTACACCGAGACCTACACCGGGGACGGCGCCGGCCTGCCCGCGACGCTCGTCGACGTGCTGTTGTCCAGGGTCGAGCGGCTCACCGAGGGCGCCCAGCGGGTGATCCGGGTGGCGTCGGTGGCCGGCCGGCGGGTGCCGCACGCGACGCTGCTCGAGGTGTCCGAGCTGTCCGAGACCGAGCTCGAGGAGGCGCTGCGCGAGGCCGTGCAGCACCACGTGCTCGTGGCCGCCGTGGACCGGGGCGCGGAGGTGTACGCGTTCCGGCACGCGCTGCTGCGCGAGGCCGTGTACGGCGACCTGCTGCCCGGGGAGCGGGTGCGGCTGCACGGCGCGTACGCCCGCCGGCTCGCCGGCCAGCACGGGCGACGCGGTGTCGCGGCCGCGTTCGCGCACCACAGCATGGAAAGCCACCAGCTCCCGCAGGCGCTGGCGGCCTCGGTCGAGGCCGCGCAGGAGGCCAAGCGGTCGGGTGCGCCGATCGAGTCGCTGCACCACCTCGAGCGCGCGCTGAAGCTGTGGGACGCGGTGCCCGCGGGCGACCGGCCGGCCGACCTCGACGAGGGCGCGTTGCTGCGCCGGGCGTCGTGGGTGGCGGGCGGTGCCGGCGAGCCGGAGCGCGCGGTCGCCTTCGCCCGGCACGCGGTCAAGGTCGCCGACGCCGCCGGGGACGCGGAGACCGCCGCGATGACCCGGCGCCGGCTCGCGTCCGCGCTGTTCGTCGTGGAGGGCAAGGAGGACGAGGCGCGACAGGTGATCGAGCGGGCCTGGGAGCTCGCCGCGGACCTGCCACCGAGCTGTGAGAAGGCGTGGGTGCTCGCGGTGTACGCGTCGATCCTGCGCGGCATGCGCGAGCCGACCGAGGCCCGCACGTTCGCCGAGCTCGCGGTGCGCGACGGCCGGATGGCCGGCGAGCCGGGCGTCGAGGCCGACGCGTTGATCACCCTCGGCGCGCTGGACGAGGCCGAGGGCCGGGTCGAGCAGAGCCGGGAGCGGCTGGCCGAGGCGCAGCGGCTCGCGATGACCGACGACGCGCCGACCGTGGAGCTTCGGGCCAGGCACTACCTCGCGATGAACTACTACGAGGCGGGCGAGCTCGACACCGCGGTGCGGGTCATCGACGAGGGCGTGGAGCGGGCCAGGAGCACTGGGCTGACCTGGGGGACCTACGGGTTCGAGCTGCGTGCGCTGAAGGTGGTCGCGCGGTACGCGCGCGGCGACTGGGACGAGAGCGAGGCGGCCGCCGAGCCGCCGGGGCGCCGGGTGTCGAGCACCGTGTCGGCGCGTATCGCGGCGGTCGGCTCGCACGTGATGGTGAGCCGCGGCAAGCTCGCGGAGGCCGCCCGGCTCGCCGCCGACCTGCGCTCGGACTGGCATCGCGACTACCAGATCGGCGCGGCGATGGGCACCGCCTCGGCCGAGCTCGCCATCTGGCGGAGCCGGCCCGAGGAGGGCGTGGCCGCGGTGCGGGACGCGCTGGAGTGGGCCGAGCGGGTCGGCGGCCAGTGGATGATGGTCGGCCTCCGGCTCGGCGCGCTCGGCGTAGCGCTGTGCGCGGAGCTGGCCGAGCGGGCCGGCCGGCGCCGGGAGACCGAGGAGCGGCAGGCGGCCGTGACCGAGGGGGAGCGACTCGCCGCGCACGCCCGCGACACCGCGCGCTACGGGCTGCCGCGTACCGGCGCGCTCGGCCCGGAGGGACGCGGGTGGCTGGCGCGGGCCGAGGCGGAGCTGTCCCGGCTGCACGGCGCGAGCGACCCGGACCTGTGGCGGGTGGCGGTCGACGCGTTCGGCTACGGGGCGGTCTACGAGCAGGCGGTGTGCCGCTGGCGGCTCGGCGAGGCACTGCTGCGGACCGACCGCCGCGACGAGGCCGTCGTCGAGCTGCGGGCCGCCGCCGAGGTCGCCGAGCGGCTGGCCGCCCGGCCGCTGGCCGACGCGGTCCGCCAACTGGCCCGACGCGGTCGGGTCGCGCTCGGCGACGGCGCGACCCGGCGCGAGACGCTCGACCCGTTCACCCCGCGCGAGCGGTCGGTGCTCGGTCTGGTCGCGCTCGGCCGGACCAACCGGCAGGTCGGCGAGGAGCTCTACATCAGCGAGAAGACGGTCAGCGTGCACCTGTCCCGGATCATGGCCAAGCTCGGCGCCACCCGCCGGACCGAGGCGGTCGCCATCGCCTACGACAAGGGACTGCTCGACGATTCAGTCGCACCGTGAGCGCGGCGGGCGGCTGCCGCTGCTGGCTGTGCGAGGTGCCGGCCGAGCTTGACCCGCGCGAGCTGAACCTCGTGTGGCAGGTCCAGGAGCACGGCTGGAGCGTGGTGGCCGTCGCCGAGGAACCCGAGCTGCCCGGATGGGCGTACACCGTCGGCCTGCGGCACCTGTCGGGCGGTCCGGAGGCGTGCATGTTCGGCCTGCGCGGGCGGGACATGCATGCCTGGCTCAACGCGGTCGGCCAGCAGGTCCGCTCCGGACAGCCGCTGCGGTCCGGGCAGGTGCGGCTCGGTGTGCTCGACGGGTTCCCGGTGGCGGTCCGGCCGGTGCACCCCAGCTGGTACGCCGACCTGTTCGGCTTCGCGCTCGGCTTCTACCGCGAGCCGGCACCGATGACGCAGCTGATCTGGCCGGACCGGCAGGGCCGCTTTCCCTGGCAGCGCGGTGCGGGGGAGCGCTGCCGCACGCACCAGCCGTGGCTGTGGCTGCCCAAGGACGACCACCCGCCGGGGCTGTGGACCCGACTCGTGGACCTCGCGACCTCGCCGTTTCCGGACACGGCGATCGACGAGCTGGTGGTCGGCTCGAAGCGGGTGATCAGTGGCGAGGCGCGGATCGTGGGCATCGTGCACACCCATGACGGCCGCTGGGAGTTCCACGACGGCGAGCCGGCGGCCGGCGAGATCGATCTGGTGCACCTGCGGCACCTGGTCAGCGACCATCCGCACATCCGCGACTTCGCCGACCTGCCACCCGGGCACGCCGCCCGGCAGGAGCCGGACGGCAACTGGTCGCGCTTCCCGCTGCCGCGCTGATCAGCCGCCGACCAACACCGTGCCGACCGCGACGATCGAGCTCGTCGGGGCCGGCGCGGGGTCGTTGCAGGTGTTCACCGTGTCCCCGGTGCGCGCGGCCGGCTTGTTGTTGACCAGCACCGTGGCGCTGCCCCGGACCACGGTGCCCTGGTTGGTCGGCGGGAGCTGGAACGGGCCGCCCTGCGGGAGGTGCGGCGGCAGGTTGGTCACGGTGCTGCCCACGGTGGCCGCCGGCTGTCCGCCGACCATGACGTTCGCGCTGCAGCCGCCGGTGATCGTGCCGGCGAACGGGTGCGGCAGCGGCGTCGGCACCGGCCCGCCGGGGCTGGGGATCATGATGATGTGCACGTCGGTGCCGACCACCTTGTCGCCCTGCTTGGCCGCCGGGCTCACGGCGTGCGGACCCAGCGCTTGGCCCGGGCCGGCGCGAGCGGGCCGCGTGGCACGGTCTGCCCGGCGTCGAGCCGGATCTTCTCCGCGGCGGGCGCGAGGTCGGTGTCCGGCTCTGGCACGAACGGCGCGCTGACCGTGATCGCGAACGCGGCGCGGGCCGGCATGCCGAGGTTGCTCCACAGCGCGCCGGGCTCGGTGTCGGCGACCAGGACGAACACCGGTTGGCCCGCCAGCTCGCCGGGCAGGCAGTCGGCCGGCAGCTGGTCGGCGAAGACCATCGTGCGCAGCGCGACGTCGAGCAGCCGATGCTCCTCGGCCACGTCGGCCGCGCGTGCGGTGACCAAATAGGACAGTGCGCAGCGGCGGACCGCGTCGCGCCGGGCCACCACCGCGCCCCGGCCGTCGCGGGTCTCGTCCCAGCCGGACTCGCGGGCGCCGCGGTCGTCGCGCAGCCCGTACAGGAACAGGTCGACCGCGCCGGGCGCGGTCTCGGTCTCCCAGGTGGGCCGCGGCGGGTCCAGCCGCACCACCGTGCCCGGCGGCAGCGACCGGCCGAGCAGCACGCGCAGTGCCTCGTCGACATCGGTGATCACATGCCGAGTCTGGCGCCGTGGGGCATTGCGGCCAACGGGCCGGCGCCCGGTCGCGGGTGCGCTCGTGCCCGCCCGAAGGGGCGGCCGCGCCCGCCCACTGCACCGCCCCGCGACGACTGAGCCGGCCGGCCCGATCCGCACAGACTCACAGGGGCGGCCGCCGCAGGTGGGCGACGCCCAACGAGCGGAGGGAGAGACGCGAGATGGCCAGCAGTTACCTCGCGCCCGGTGTGTACATGGAGGAAGTCTCCTCGGGTTCGCGGCCGATCGAGGCCGTCGGGACCGCGGTCGCGGCCTTCGTGGGATTCGCCGAGCGCGGCCCCCTGCACGAGCCCGTGCTCGTCACCAACTGGACTCAGTTCAAGCAGAGCTTCGGTGACTTCGTCGAGGGCTTCTACCTCGCGCACGCCGTGTACGGCTACTTCCAGAACGGCGGCGGCACAGCCTATGTCGTGCGCGTCGGCGGGGCCTCGGGCATCGGCTCGGAGAACGGCTCCGGCAACGGGCACGTCGCGTTGCCGGCCGCGGAGCTGCCGGCGGCCGGGGACGGCAAGCCGTCCTTGACCATCTCGGCCCGCGCGGTCGACGCCGCGGACATCACGGTCGAGGTCACCCCGGCCAGCGAGGAGTCCGACGACACGTTCCGGCTCGTGGTCAAGAAAGGCGGGCAGCCGGTGGAGACGTTCGACAACGTCACCACCAAGCGCGGCGCCAACAACGTGGCCACCGTCGTGCGGCAGCAGTCGAAGCTGATCGTCGTCGAGGAGACCAAGGGCAAGGCGCTCTCGGTGCCCCGGCCGGGCGAGGTCGCCCTCGGCTCGCCGGCCCCGTCGCCGGCCAGGGTGGACGCGACCGACTACGTCGGCGACTCCGCCGACCGCACCGGGTTCGGTGGGCTGGAGGCGGTCGACGAGGTGACGATGCTGTGCGTGCCCGACCTGATGGCCGCCCTCGAGCGCGGTGCACTGTCCACAGAGGACGTCAAGGCGGTGCAGCTGGCGATGATCGCGCACTGCGAGCTGATGGCCGACCGGGTGGCCGTGCTTGACACCCCGCCCGGCCTGAACGCCCAGGAGGTCAAGGACTGGCGAATGGACGTCACCGGGTACGACTCCAAGTACGCCACCATGTACTGGCCCTGGATCAAGGTCGCCGACCCGGTGGCGGGCAAGCAGGTGTACGTCCCGCCGAGCGGGCACATCGCGGGCATCTGGGCCCGCAACGACTCCAGCCGCGGCGTGCACAAGGCGCCGGCCAACGAGGTGATCCGCGGCGCGGTCACCCTCGAGCTCAACATCACCAAGGGCGAGCACGACGTGCTCAACCCGATCGCGGTGAACTGCATCCGCTCGTTCCGCGGGCAGGGCATCCGGGTGTGGGGGGCGCGAACGTTGTCCAGCGACCCGGAATGGCGCTACCTCAACGTGCGGCGGCTGTTCAACTACGTCGAGAAGTCGATCCTGCAGGGCACGAACTGGGTGGTGTTCGAGCCGAACGACCCGAAGCTGTGGGACTCGGTCAAGCGCACGGTGACCATGTTCCTGCGCCGGGTGTGGCGCGACGGAGCGCTGTTCGGCAAGACGCCGGCGCAGGCGTTCTTCGTCAAGTGCGACGAGGAGAACAACCCGGCGGAGAACCGGGACGCCGGGATTCTCACCGTCGAGATCGGGATCGCACCGGTGAAGCCGGCCGAGTTCGTCGTGTTCCGCATCTCGCAGTTCGCCGAGGGCGCCGGCCTCGAGGAATGACCAACCACCACTCTCGCTAAGGAGTACGGGACATGGCAGGAACATCGGACCCGATCACAGCCGCCCGGTTCTCGATCACCATCGACGGCTACGAGATCGCGGCGTTCTCCGAGTTGCAGGGCATCACCACCGAGGTCAAACCGGTGGAGCACCTGGAGTCCAGCGACAAGGAGGTCATCCTCAAGAAGCTGCCGGGCAAGACCGAGCCGGCGACGGTGGTCCTCAAGCGCGGCAAGACACCGGACATGGCCCTGTGGGCCTGGCACGAGGCGGTGCTCAACGGGGACATCCTCTCGGCGCGCAAGAGCTGCTCGCTGGTGATGTACGGCGCGGACGGCAAGGCCGTCGCGCGCTACCACCTCGAGCAGGCGTGGCCGTCCAAACTGGACATCGGGGCGCTGAAGGCCGGGTCCAACGAGGTTCTGATGGAGACGGTCACGATCGTGTCCGAGCGCATCCAGCGCGTGTCGGTGTGACCGCCGTCGCGCCCGCGGACGCGGGGCTACGCACGGAGTATCCGTTCACGCTGCCGCGCGGCTACGTGGACGAACACGGCCGGCTGCACCGCGACGGCATCATGCGCCTGGCCACCGCCCGCGACGAGATCACGACCCAGTCCGACCAGCGGGCCAAGCAGAACCCGGCCTATCTCACGGTGTTGCTGCTCGAGCGCACCGTCACGACGCTGGGCGACCTGGCGGCCGTGGACACGTTCGTGATCGAGAGCCTGTTCGCCTCGGACCTGGCGTTCCTGCAGGACCTGTACCAGCGCGTCAACGCCGACGGGCACACGGAGGTCGCGGTCAGCTGTCCGCACTGCGGCACGGACTTCGCGGTGGACGTCGCCGGTGATGCGCCGGGGGGATCGTGACGTACGCGGCTGACCGCGTGTGGGAGGAAGTCACGTACGTCGCCTACTACCTGCACTGGGACCTGGACAAGATCCTCGACCTCGAACACCCGGTCCGCGACCGGGTGATCGCCGAGATAGGCAAGATCCACACCCGGTCCGACTGAGATTCGTTGTTCCACAAGGGAGAAAGCCATGTGGTGGCCGTTTCGGCGAAAGACCTCGGAGTCGGGGTCCGCCGCTGCTCGTCCCGCGCCTCGCGGTTCCGTGCCGCGTGCGGTTCGGCAGTGGGCGACCCTCGCGCCGATGCCGGTGACGATTCCGCGGGCCGCCGTCCTGACCACCGGCCCGGCGCCCGTGCTGCCACCCTTACCCGCCCGGCGGCGCTCAAGTTCCCTGGTACCGAACATTTCCGGCCGGGTGCAAGGGATCGCCCGGGCGCGACCCACTCCGGTACCCGACCCGCCGGCTCCGCCCGCGCCCGTAGCGCCCCGCTCGCTCCCACGGCGCCCGGCCCGGCCCACCCGCGCGCAGACGCCACCGCTGACCGAGGCCACCGACGAGTACGTCGGCGAGCCACGCGAACCAGCCGAGCCGCACCGGGCACCCGCCTGGCTGCGGTACGCACCGTCCTGGCTCAACCCGGCCGCGCCCACGCCGCCGTCGTTCATCCCGGCCACTGTGGACGTTCCGGAGCCGCCGCGGATGCAGGAGGTCCCGACCGTCACGCCCGAGCCGGGACCCCAGAAGCGGCGCCGCCCCAACCTGGGGCAGTCGCGCCGGCTGGGGCTGGGGGCACCGATCGCTCGTGCGCCGCTGACACATCCCGAGGACGCGGCCGACGAGGACGGACCTGACGGCGGGATCGTGCCGGGGGAGCCGGGTACCGACGCGGTGGGTGGTCAGGATGCGGGGGGATCGGGTGGCGGGTCGGGTGCCGGCGGGGCCGGGGGCTCTGCTGGCCGCGTGGGCCTGGGAGTGTCAGATCGCGGTGCGGAACGCGACTTGCCGGGCGGCCTGGTCGCCGGCGGACCCGGCGGTGCGAGGCCAGGATCGGGCCGCGATGCGGAACCCGCGGGCGAACCGGTTGGCCCCGCCGCCGGGGGACCCGGCGGCGCGGACGGCATCGCGGCCGGCGGCCCTGATGGCATCGCGGCCGGCGGTGTGGCCGGTCGGCCTGGTGAGATCGGTGGCGGCAGCCGACATGGGCTCGCCGGCGGCTCACCGGATGGGACCGCCGGCTGGCCGGATGGCCTCGTTGGCACCGAACAGCTTGGCGGGAGCGCCACCGTGCTCGGTGCCTCGGGCGAAGGTCTGTCCGGGAATGGCCCGGTGGTGCCGGTCTACCGGGCCACCACCGAGCTGCGTCCCCCACGCCGCGCTCGGCGGCGGGGCACGGTCGTGACGGCGGTGCCCGCGGAGCTGGCCGCCACGGTGCGTGCCCGGCAGAACGTCGACGTCTCCGCCGTGCCCGTGTACCGCGGCCCCGGGTCGGCGACGAGGCCCGCACTCGCGGCGCCCGGGCGTTCGCCGCCGGTGGCGCGGTGTTCCTGCCCGACGAGGCCGGTCCGGTCGACTCCGCGCGGGCCAGGGGGCTGCTCGCGCACGAGCTCGTGCACGCGGTGCAGCAGCGCACGCTCGGGACTCGGCTGCCCGCGCCCGACTCACCCCACGGCCAGGCCCTCGAAGCCGAGGCGCAGGCCGCCGAGCGGTACTACGCCGGCGAGGCAGGCGCCGCGCCGCCACCGCTCATCCACGCCCCGGCGCTTGGCCCCGCGCCGGCCGAGCCCGACCTGTCGAGCGCACAGCTGGCAACGGCACTCCCGGCCCAACCCCTGCACACCCCGTTCGACGACCAGACCAGGGCCGAGGTCGGCAAGATCGCCGAGACCTCGGCCAAGCAGGTGGTCGCGCAGTGGACCAACCCCGCCCTCACCAAGCAGACCGGCGGCGACAAGAAGTCCGGCGGCGACAAGAAAGCCGGTGACCACAAGGAGTTCGACCGGGCCGCCCGCCGGCGGGTGCTCCAGCAGCAAACCCTCGACACGATCAACGCCGAGCGGGTCAAGGTCGGCCAGCCGCCCCAGCAGGAGCTCGACGACATCCAGCGCCAGCGGATCGAGCACGCCCTGGACCAGGAGCAGGCCACGCAGCAGCCGGGCGCGCGGTCGACGAGCCAGCGGCCCGCCCCCAACTCGGCGGCGGCCTGGCTGGGCGCGCTGACCGGGATGTCCCGGCACGAAAGCATGTTCGGCGTCACCGGGGCCGTCGCCAAGCCGGGTTCGGCGGAGAGCTGGTTCGCCGGCGACGAGGAGCCGGCCAAGGATGGCAAGGACGGCAAGCACAAGGACGAGAAGAAGTCGGCGGAGACCAAGCCCGCCAAGCGAAAGCCGCGCGACCTGCTGTCCGCGATCGGCCTGAGCAACGACGACGCGGCCAACCAGTTCGACACCGCCAGCTGGTGGGAGTCCGAAGAGGACACGGCCAAGGACACCAAGCCGGACAAGGAGGACGGCGTCGACATCGACAAGATCGATCTCGACGAGCTGTCCGGCCGGCTCTACGACCGGCTGCGCAGCCGGCTTCGACTGGAACTGCTCGTCGACCGGGAGCGTTCCGGCCTACTCACCGATTTCCGTTAGGAGAAAGCAATGGGACTGTCCGACGCATCAGTCATCGGCCTGGCCAACAGGTTCGTGGTCTCGCTGTCCGGCAAGTCCAGGTTTGACCTCGGCAGCTGGACCAAGGCCGAGGGACTGGACGTGAGCTGGGACATCGCCGAGTACCGCATGGGGGACGGCGGCAACGACCGCCTCTACTTCCCCGGTAACACCAAGTACACCAACGTGCGGCTGAGCCGGGGCGCCTCGAAGGACACCGACACGGTGAAGGAGTGGCTCGACAGCAACTCCTGGAAGAGCGAGGTCTTCTGCGGGTCGAT